>FTHQ01000264.1_pt1 | contig 8202 bp, 9 predicted proteins | sample 1641001 | NCBI WGS metagenome assembly FTHQ01 (sample SAMEA3914872, study PRJEB12502) | metagenome | biome: forest; material: soil | place: Canada | collected 2011-07-03 | depth 0.3 m | reverse complement strand
GGCCGCGGCGGCGACCGGCGCAACCGGCGCGGCCTCGGCGGCGGCAGGCGCACCCGCGCCGCTTTCGGCCTTCAGCCGTTCGAGCTTCGCGCAGATCGCCGCGGCGGCGGCCGCGTCCGGTTCGGCGCTCGCGCGGTAGTCGACGAGCTGGTCGGACAGCACGTCCTTGGTTTCCAGGAACACGTCGACCATGTCCTTGGTCAGCGTCAGCTCATGGTTGCGCGCGCGGTCGAGCAGCGATTCGAGGATGTGCGTCGTATCGGTCAGCGCGGAAAAGCCGAACGTCGCCGCGCCGCCCTTGATCGAGTGCGCGGCGCGGAAGATCGCCGCCAGATCCTCGGGATCGGGCGCATCGACGTCGAGGTTCAGCAGCAGCTGCTCCATCTGCGCGAGCAGCTCGTCGGCTTCGTCGAAAAAGGTCTGGTAGAACTGAGTGATGTCGAGAGTCATGCCCGGTCACCGGTTGAATTCGTCGCGTTCATGTCAGGAGGCAGCCGGTTCGGACAGCGTCGCGACCAGCTCGACCAGCACGCCCGGATCGATCGGCTTTTCGATCCAGCCGGTCGCGCCGGCGTCGCGTGCGGCGTCCTTGAAGGCATCGCTGCCCTCGGTCGTCAGGACGAGGATCGGCGTGTCCGCGTACGCGGTCAGCTTGCGCAGCGCCGCGATCACCTCGAGCCCGTTCTTGCGCGGCATGTTCTGGTCGGTCAGCACCAGGTCGTACGGCGCCGTCGCGGCCATGTCGAAGCCGGCTTCGCCGTCCGGCGCCACCGTCACGTCGTAGCCGGCCTGCGCAAGCGTGGCCTGCAGCAGCGCACGCATGGTCGCGGAGTCGTCGATGGCGAGAATGGTTCGGATCATGTCTGTCTCGGAATCTTGGAAACGTCAGGGTTTCGGCGCCACGGCGACGGCGCTCGCCACGACCGGACGCACCGCCGGCGTCGGGCCGCCGAGCTGCTGCGCGAGCAGCTTCGAACCGGCCGCGTCGGCGGACAACGTCGTCGTCGTCGCATCGTCGCGCATCAGCGCTTCTTCGGATTTGCGATTCAGCACGATCACGCTGATCCGGCGGTTTTCCGGATCGAGCGGATCGGCCTTGTTCAGGTTCTGCGTCGACGCGAGGCCCAGCACGCGCAGCACTTTCGCCTCGTCCATGCCGCCGGAGATCAGCTCGCGGCGCGACGCGTTCGCGCGGTCGGCCGACAGCTCCCAGTTGCTGTAGCCGCCCTCGCCGCCCGCGTACGGCACGGCGTCGGTGTGGCCCTGGACGATGATCCGGTTCGGCACGTCGTTCAGCGTCTTGCCGATCTCGCGCAGGATGTCGCGCATGTACGGCTCGACGCGATCGCTCGACATCGCGAACATCGGCCGCTTCTGCGTATCGACGATCTCGATGCGCAGCCCCATCAGCGTCGAATCGATGCGGATCTGCTGCTTGAACTGGCGCAGCGTCGGATTGGCCTCGATCGCGGCCATCAGCTTGATCTGCAGGTCGTGCAGGCGCGTCTGCTCGAGCCGGTCCTGCGCGCCCTGGGCCTGCGACCGGGAATTTTCGTCGCCCGCCTTCGCGAGGCGCTCGGCGAGCGAGGTCGTGCCGTCGGTGCGGCGCAGCGTGCCGGCGTCGACGCTCGACAGGTCGCGGCCGCCGCCGTTGATGATGCTCGAGTCCTGCGAACTGCGATCGCCGCTGCCGAGAATCGCGGCCTTCAGCGGCATGTTGAAGTATTCGGCGATCCCCTTCAGTTGCACCGGCGTGACCGAACTCAGCAGCCACATCAGCAGGAAGAACGCCATCATCGCGGTCATGAAGTCCGCGTACGCGAGCTTCCATGCGCCGCCGTGGTGGCCCTTCTTCGCCGGGGCCACCCGCTTGACGACGATCGCGCGATCCTTGCTCTTGCTCATCGGTCGCTCCGCGTCACTTCGCCTTCACGCGGCGCACGTGCTCTTCGAGCTCGGAGAACGACGGGCGCTCGGTCGAGAACAGCACCTTGCGGCCGAACTCGACCGCGATCGCCGGCGCATAGCCGTTCAGCGTCGCGAGGATCGTCACCTTGATGCACTGGAACATCTTGGTCGACTCGGCGACGCGTTGCTCCGCGAGGCTCGCGAGCGGCCCGATCAGTCCGTACGACAGCAGGATGCCGAGGAACGTGCCGACCAGCGCCTGCGCGATCATCGCGCCGAGCACCGCCGGCGGCTTGTCGGCCGAGGCCATCGTGTGCACGACGCCCATCACGGCCGCGACGATCCCGAACGCCGGCATCGCGTCGCCGACGCGCATCAGCGCGTGCGCCGGGCCTTCGCCTTCCGCGTGGTGCGTCTCGATCTCCTCGTCCATCAGGCTTTCGATCTCGAACGCGTTCATGTTGCCGCCCACCATCAGGCGCAGGTAGTCGGTCAGGAATTCGACGATGTGGTGATCGGCGAGGATCTTCGGGTATTGCGTGAAGATCGGGCTCTTTTGCGGATCGTCGATGTCGGCCTCGAGCGTCAGCGTGCCTTCCTTGCGTGCCTTCGCGAGCAGCACGTAAAGAAGCGCCATCAGCTCCATATAGACATCCTTCGTGTATTTCGAGCCCTTGAAGAGCGTCGGCAGCACGCGCAGCGTGGCCTTGATGGTCTTGCCGCCGTTGCCGAGGATGAACGCGCCGACGCCGGCGCCCGCGATCATCAGGATCTCGACGGGCTGGATCAAGGCGCCCAGATGCCCGCCTGCCAGCGCATAACCGCCGAAGACGGACAACAGCGTCACGAGTGTTCCCACGATAATCAGCACTGCCTGTCCCTCACGAAAGACCGGCGGGGAGACCGCCGTTAAACAGGTTTACGGCAGTCGGCAGGAAAACTTTCGCGGCCGCCCGGCGGCGGCCCGACGGTGTTTACCAGCAATGCGCAGACGATTCGTGCGGCCCCGGAGGCGCCGCTCACGCCCCGTCCGGCCCTGCCCGGCGGGCGCTCAGGCCACGGCGGCAGCCAGTTCGGCGCGCGCGGCGGCGGCCTTGCGGGTCTTGCCGGCGCGCGACGGCGGCTGGCACAGGCCGCACACGAAACCTTGATGCGGATCATGCGCATGCGCGACGAAATGGCCGCCGCAGCGCGTGCACGGGGTCATCTGCAGCATCCCCGAATCGAAGAAGCGCACCAGCGTCCATGCCCGCGTGAGGCTCAGCGCAGCCTCGTCGCCGGACAGGTTCACGTGCTCCAGATAGAGCCGGTACGCCTTCACGATCGACTGGATCGGCTCGCAGCGGCCGTGGTCCTGCATGAACCGGTAGATGTTGTAGAACAGCGACGAGTGGATGTTCGGCTGCCACGTCATGAACCAGTCGGTCGAGAACGGCAGCATCCCCTTCGGCGGCGACACGCCCTTCAGTTCCTTGTACAGCTTGATCAGACGGTCCCGCGACAGGCTCGTCTCCGCCTCCAGCAGCTGCAGCCGGGCGCCCAGTTCGATCAGTTCGATGGCGAGGGTGATTTCCTTCACCTCGATCACGACGCTTTTGCTTGCCATGGTGATAACCGTCCGCTTGACGTTATTCGAATGAATGGCCAATACGCCGCCGGCCGGCGCGACACGCCGGGACAGACGCAAGGCGGGATGGATCAGCGGACGCCTTCGACCTGCTGCCCGGCCATCAGGATGGCCGAGTGGGCGTGCGCGACGACGTCGCTGCGGCCCTTGTCGGCGAGCGACGACAGCAGCGCGTGATCATCGAAGCGGAAGCGGCACAGCATCTGGTTGGACGCGGCCAGCTTCACGGTCTGCGCGAGCGTGAGGTTGGCGAGCACGTCGGCGAGTTCCTGGGAAATGCCCATGCGGAACATACCCATCGCCTTGTCTTCCCGCAGCAGTCGTTGCGCGAGGAGGAGGTACGACAGGTTGACCTCTTTGATCTCACTGAGCATTTCGCTGGTAGCGCTCATGATTCCCCCGTTAAAGAGCTTTGCTTTGGCCATTCATGTTATGAAAACGTTTGCTCGGTCAGCGCGCACTGGACGCTCAGCCGGCTCGTTTATAGTCTTACAGGGCGAATTTTGGCCAAACGGCATTTATGCCGGTATCAGCGAAGTGGCGTATGCCGTGCAGGATTTGTCTGTAAACCGTGTAGGAATTTTTCCGACAAGGCGGATTGAAAGGGGATTCGAAAAAAACGGGTTGCAACGCGGATTCGGTTGCGAGACGCCCGACGGCCGTCGCACCAAGCGTGGAAGGCTTGCCGGCAAGGCTGCCGGCAATCGGATCGGTAAAAATTATAGTGCTTTTTCACGATAGCGCAACAATAGTTGTGGCCATCTCGATTCACGATTCCGCGCCCTTTTTCTCGGGGTTTTTGCGTATTTCATCGTGTAACAAGCCTTAAGTGTTTGAAAAAACACTCGAACCCCTCAGGGCGATATCGATAATGGACTCCAATGGGCGGCGGCGCGAGCCGTGCCGGCCCGCCCCGCAGCTTGCCGTCCGGCGCTCCGCGCATCCGCCCAGGGCCCGGCCACGTACCGCCAACCGCGTGTGTCGGCAAGTTCCGCAACCTTGTACGGGATCCGCATCGGCGCCGTCGCGCCCATGGATCGACACAGGAGAACACCCATGCGAATTGCCCAGATCGCGCCGCTTTACGAAGCCGTCCCGCCGAAACTCTACGGCGGCACCGAGCGTGTCGTGTCCTACCTCACCGAGGCGCTCGTCGAACTCGGCCATGACGTGACGCTGTTCGCCAGCGGCGACTCCGTCACGTCGGCCCGTCTCGAGGCGGCCTGGCCGCGCGCACTGCGGCTCGACCCGTCGGTCCGCGATTCGATGGCGCCCCATATGCGGCTCCTCGAACAGGTCGCGCGGGTCGCGCACGAATTCGACGTGCTGCACTTCCACCTCGACTACCTGCCGTTCCCGCTGATGTCGCGCCTCGACACGCCGTACGTGACGACGCTGCACGGCCGCCTCGACCTGCCGGAACTGCAGCCCGTGTTCGACGCGTTCCCCGATTCGCCGGTCGTGTCGATCTCGAACAACCAGCGCAAGCCGCTGCCGCAGGCCGCGTGGGCCGGCACCGTGTACCACGGCCTGCCCGACACGCTGCTCACGCCGCAGCCGGACGTGAAACCCGAATACCTCGCGTTCCTCGGCCGGATCTGTCCCGAAAAGCGTGTCGACACCGCGATCCGGATCGCCGCGCAAAGCGGGCTGCCGCTGAAGATCGCCGCGAAGGTCGACAAGGCCGACGCCGACTACTTCAAGGAAGTGATCGAGCCGCTGCTCGACCAGGCGCATGTCGAATTCATCGGCGAGATCAACGAAGCGCAAAAACCCGCGTTCCTGTCCGGCGCGAAGGCGCTGCTGTTCCCGATCGACTGGCCGGAGCCGTTCGGCCTGGTGATGATCGAGGCGATGGCCTGCGGCACGCCGGTCGTCGCGTTCAACCGCGGCTCGGTGCCGGAAGTGATCGAGGACGGCGTGACCGGCTTCATCGTCGAAGACGTGCAGGGCGCGGTCGGCGCGCTGCACCGGATCGACAGCCTGTCGCGCCCCGCGATCCGCGAACGTTTCGACACGCGTTTCAGCTCGAAGGCAATGGCGCGGCGTTACGTCGAAACTTACGAATCGCTTTGCGCGGCAACCAAGCAACCGGCATTGCGCCGGGTCGCGGGCGCCTGACACGGAAATCCGCGCCGAAATAGACCGTAAAATCCGCGCCGAAATCGGCGCGTAAAACGAAAGAGCCGCATCGACGATGCGGCTCTTGCTATTCGGCTTTCGGTCATTCGATCAGGAAACGATCGCGGTTTTTGCCGACGATCCAATTCGGCGGCTTGCCACGCCCGCTCCAGGTTGCACCCGACTTCGGATCGCGGTATTTAGGCGGCAACGGCGCCTTCTTCGGCGGACGCCCGCGCCGTGCCCGTTCCGCGAAGCCCAGGTCCTGGGCCGTCAGGCCATATTCGGCAATCATTCGCTGGACATCGGCGATCACCGCTGCCACTTCCTGGCGGCGCACGTCGTCCGCCTGGGCCTGCAGATCGGCGATCTGCGCCTTGAGTTTCGCGTATTGAGACATTTTTCGACTCCCCTTTTCGATGATGCGGCCCCGGCGAATCCGGCCGGGACACCAACATCCGTTACGTCGTCTGCACTGCCGCCCTGCCCTTCGAAATTAATGCTGCCATCTTTAACCGAATCGTCTATATCGAGAATGCGGACTTATTCTAATAAAAGGCATTCGTCAGCCATTCAAATTTAACAATCGTTTACCCTCCCGGACCCGATTCATTTCCTATAATCCAGACCAATTCCGGACGACGAAATAAATCCGTTGCGTCGGCCGGGGTCTTCAACCCACTTGGACGAGGTCCTTACATGAATCTTTCTCAGCGTCTCGCTGCAGAGGTATTCGGCACGTTCTGGCTGGTGCTCGGCGGGTGCGGAAGCGCCGTGCTGGCCGCCGCCTTTCCGGGCCTCGGCATCGGCTTTGCCGGCGTCGCACTCGCCTTCGGCCTGACCGTGCTGACGATGGCATTCGCAATCGGCCACATCTCGGGTTGCCACCTGAATCCGGCGGTGAGCGTCGGCCTGACGGTTGCCGGCCGCTTCCCGGCACGCGACCTCGCGCCGTACATCGTCGCGCAGGTCGTCGGCGCCACGCTCGGCGCATTCGTGCTGTACCTGATCGCAACCGGCAAGCCGGGTTTCGACGTTGTCGGCAGCGGCTTTGCGACGAACGGCTTCGGCGATCGCTCGCCCGGCCACTACTCGCTCGCCGCGTCGTTCATCTGCGAAGTCGTGATGACGGGCTTCTTCCTGTTCGTGATCCTCGGTGCGACCGACAAGCGCGGGGTGCCGGCCGGCTTCGCGCCGATCGCGATCGGGCTGTGCCTGACGCTGATCCACCTGATCTCGATTCCGGTCACCAACACGTCGGTGAACCCGGCGCGCTCGACCGGCCCGGCGCTGTTCGTGGGCGGCGACGCGATCGGCCAGCTCTGGCTGTTCTGGGTCGCGCCGCTGATCGGTGCGGTACTCGCGGGGATCATCTATCCGCTGGTCGCCGGGCGTGACGACGCCGTCGACCTGCTGCCGGCATCCGCTCGCACAAGCGAATAAAACACTACGGGGTCAAGCGAGCAGAGCAGCGAGCCTCACGCTGTCGAAGAACATCGAGGCAGGCAATTTCGACGGGCGCCCCTGGCGCCCGTTTTTCATTTCCGCGCGGAACACGCGCCCGGGCGGGCGCTCAGGACGCTCAGGACGCGACGACGTCGTCTTCCAGCGAGAACAGCGTGCGCAGGTGGCGGGCGACGCCCGCGTCGAAGTTGTTGCCGATCCGCGGGACGTGCGGCAGCCGCGCGATCAGGTCGGGGTTCGCGTTGTTCATCATGAATGCATGGCCGGCCGTTTCGAGCAGGTCGATGTCGTTCATGTTGTCGCCGAACGCGATGCAGTGACCGGTGTCGACGCCGAGCCGCGCGAGCACCGTGCGCAGCGCGCGGCCCTTCGACACGTTCGCGGTCATCACTTCGAGGCAGTCGGGCAGCGAGTACGTGACGTACAGCGTATCGCCGAACTGCACGCGCATCTGCTCGGCGACGACCGCCAGATCGGCCGGCTCGCCGATATACAGCACCTTCGCGATATCGGCGCCGTCGTGCGCGGCCATGTCGATCACCTCGTACCGGAAGCCCGAATCCTGGTGGAATTCGAGCAGGTGCGGCGCTTCGCGGTCGATCAGCCAGCCGTCGTTGGTAAACAGGTTGACGATCACGCGGCCGTGCGCGCCGACGACTTCCGGCTGCACGAGGCTGCGCACGATCGCTGCGTCGATGTCCTGCCCGTGGATCTTCGTGTCGTCCGGCGCATGCACGCGTGCGCCGTTCGACGTGATCAGGTACGGCCGGATGCCGAGCACGTCGCGAATGCCGGCGACGTCCGCATAGTGGCGCCCCGTGGCGATCACGAACTGCACGCCGTCGCGGTCGAGCCGGCGAACGGTGTCGATCGTGTACGGGTCGAGCTGGTGGTCGCTGTTCAGCAGCGTACCGTCGAGATCGGTGGCGATGACTTTGTACATGGGACGGGAGAGTGGCGCTCGGGGCACGGAGGAAGCGTCATTTTAACGTCGGGCCCGGCAGCGCGCCGGGCGGGTGCCGGGCGGGTGCCGCCTGCGGCGCTGCTGCGATGCGGCATTCGCCGCGCGCGCCCCGCTCGGC
>FTHQ01000048.1_pt1 | contig 8218 bp, 7 predicted proteins | sample 1641001 | NCBI WGS metagenome assembly FTHQ01 (sample SAMEA3914872, study PRJEB12502) | metagenome | biome: forest; material: soil | place: Canada | collected 2011-07-03 | depth 0.3 m | reverse complement strand
CGAATCGACGACGTTCGTGTGCCAACTCCACCAGACGCGCCGCTAGCACCTCATTCTCGTGGTCTGGCTTCGCGTCGTAATGCAGCACGCTGCGAGAAAGCCCGACAAGCCGGCAGGCGCGGCGCTCGGAGATGTTGACCTTCCCCCGAATCGCCGATACTGCTTCGCGTTTGGCTTGCGGGCTCAGGGCTTTCCCTTGACGACGACCTTCAACGCTTCCATATCGAGCATTGCTTCGGCCAGCAGCTTCTTCAGCCGGGCATTCTCCACCTCGAGGTTCTTGAGCCGGCGGGCTTCCGAGACCTCCATGCCGCCGAACTTCGCACGCCAAGTGTAGAACGACGCATCACTGAACCCGTGCTTCCTGCACAGTTCCTTGACCGGCATACCGGCCTCGGCTTCCTTCAGAAACCCGATGATTTGCTGTTCCGTAAAGCGCTTCTTCATGTTCGTCTTCTTCTCCGAAAACGAACTTTACTAGACTCCGGCTGGCCCTGTTTGCAGGGGGCAGGTCAGGATGGGCTCGTGGCGAAGTCATTCGATGTGTCACAAGCGTAGTGGGAGCGGCTGGCGTTCTTGAGGTTGCGCGCCTATTTCACCGGCGGGCTGCGACGCTCCAACATCGGAGCGCGTTGCGGCACGATAGTGGCGACTTCGCGCGACTTAGAGAGCGGTCAGGACATTGTGCCAAAGAACCTTGATCGTAACTTGGCCAGCCGCTCTCACCGGCCAGCCCACGACTTCAAGTCGGTCTTCAAATTCAAGCCAATCGCGTGCTTGCGTCGCTATTGCAAGGCTTTCGCGAGGGCAAGGACCTCGGATTGAAGGCCGCCGTGTCGAGCGAAGGCCTGGAACAGCGCACCAACAAGCCGATTTCAAAGTGGGGCACCATCACGCGCGATGGGGTATGGTGCAGCGCAGCACGCGGCGTTGGCCGGATATGTGCTCAGGCGCGGGGCTCGGCGGGAGTCCGGACTGTAGGTTCGATCCAGCGTCAGACCTTCGATGGTTGAAATATGCAGACGCTGTATGGCGTAGAGAGCGCGTCGCGTGCCGTAGAGCAGGCCGCTCGCGAGCCGCCAAATTGAATTGACCAAGAATAGAATTGACCAAGAATTGCACGGGGAAGAAGAACAAATGCCAAGCATGAATCTGAGTGAGCTTGCAGCGGAGTATTGGCACATCGGCGTGGTCGCGCTGGTCTTGGTCTGTCTATCGCTGGACTTTCTAGTCAGGTTTTTCATCCGGTCGTTTAAGCTGAGGCGCGATCTCGATGACGCGATCGAGGCGTTGCAGGCGATTCGTGGCGAGAAGAACGGGGAGCTTGTCGAACTCTCCGCGGTCGAGACCAAGGCGATGAAGTCCGAAGCTTTGTCCAACCCGTGGACCGAATATGCCAAGACGCTTCACAAGCAGCTTGGCGATGAGGACGAGCTGGGGCAGCAACGCATCAGGTGCTGGCGCTCGACAGCGTTGGCCGAGACTTTTTTCACGGATCAGGCAATCGTCGACAGTCGCTTGAAGACGGACTTCTTCAAGCATCTCCCCGGGGTGCTCACGGGCCTGGGGATCATCGGAACCTTCCTCGGCCTCATCAAGGGTCTCGTGCATTTCGATGTGAGCGTCGACCCGGCGGCGGCCCAAGCTCAGCTCCAAGGGTTGGTGAGTTCGGTGGGACATGCCTTCTATGTCTCGGCATTCGCCATCGGCCTAGCCATGTTGATTACTTGGATCGAGAAGACGATCGTCACGGTTTGTTATGGCCAAGTCGAGGACATTCGCGAACTGGTCGATAGCATGTTCAGGGGCGGGGCGGGAGAGGAATACCTGCAACAGCTCGCGAAGTCGTCCCAAGACGCGGCGACCCAAGCTCAGCAAATGCGCGACTCGCTGGTAGTCGATCTCAAAGAGATCCTCACGACGTTGACCGAACGGCAGATTGCGGCCCAAGCCCAGTACACAGGCCAGATGTCTGTCGACGTGGCCAAAGTCATTTCAGAATCGCTGGCCAGTCCCATGTCCGCGATGGCCGAGGCTGTCCAGAAGGTCAGCGGTAGTCAGGGAGACGCTGTCAACAAGCTGTTGACCGACGTGTTGGCGAGCTTCTCTGAGCAAATGCAGGAGATGTTTGGCGGCCAGATGCGCGGCATGAGCGATCTGTTGCAAAAGGCCAGTGAATCGATGCAGGCCACGGCGATTCAATTCGGACAGCTTGCGGCGAACATGGACGCCGCCGGTAACAATACGGTGGACTCGATGGGCGAGAAGCTCGCCCAAGCGCTCGATGCGATGGACGTCCGGCAGTCGGCGATGAACGCTCGGATGGGAGAATTCATCGAGCAGATTCGCTCGTTGGTCGCGCAGTCTCAGTCCGAGACCGGTGAAAAGCTACGAGAGGCGTTGGCGGCGGTCGGGACTCAGGTCGCGGGCGTGGTCGAGACGCTGCGAAAGCAGGCTGAGGAGGCCGCTGAGTCGCAAGGCCAACGCGCCCGGCGGTTCGAGGAGTCGACTGGCCAGGCGATCAACTCGCTCTCCGGCCAAGTTGAGCAACTGCTCTCGCAGTCCGTGGAGACCAACAAGTCCTTGCAGACGTCCGTATCGGCTTTGGCCGGCGCGACAGACCGGGCGATGGCTAGCCTCAATTCGGGGGTGGAAACCCTCTATGTCGCAGCCAGCGACTTCGCGAAAGCCGGTTCAGGAGTGTCCGAGACGATGCGCTCGGCCTCCACGGCCACCGATTCGATCAAGACGGCCTCCGCGCAGCTCTCGACGGCCACTGACAACGCCAGGGGGATCTTCGCCGACTACGCACGCACGCGCGACACATTCGCCACGATGGTCGCGGAGCTGCGGCAGACCTTCGAGTCGGCCAAGAAGGATGCTGCAATGACTTCGGAGCTCGTTGGTAAGATCCAGGCAGCGGCCCGCGAACTCGCAGCGGCCCAGCAGCAGTCAGAGGACTATCTCAAAGGCGTGACCGAGGTCCTCGTGGGTGCGCACGAATCCTTCCGCGACAACATTGACAGAACGCTGGGTGAGGGCAATCGCAAGTTCCAGTCTGAGCTATCGAACGCCGTCAACCTACTGTCCGGAGCGATCAAGAATTTGGGCGATGCGGTTGATGAGATTCCGGCCGGTCGAGGGCGATAAGCGATGTTTGGTCCGAAATCATCTAGGCGGCGCAATGGCAGGGACGAAGGGGAGAAGCCCTTCTGGATTTCCTTTTCCGATTTGATGACGGCACTTATGGTGCTGTTCCTCGTGTCGATGGCAGTCGCCCTGATCGCCATCACGCAGAAGCAAAAGGTCATTGACGACACGATCGAATTGCGCAAGAAGACCATCGCGCAATGCCTGACCGAAGTCGAAGATGTTACCAAGCGCCCTGAGTTCAAGGGGGTGACGGTGCACGGCAACTCGATCGACTTCGGCGCAGTCGTTCTGTTCGCCGATCAGCACCACTCGTTCGAGAGGTCGGCCGACGAGCGCTTTATTCGCAGCTTCGTCCCCGAGGTGTTGAAGGTGGCTCGCGCAAAGAGCTGCGAAACATGGCTTAAGCGTGTTGTAGTCGAAGGCTTCGCCAGCCGTACCGGTAACTATCTCTACAATCTGAATCTAAGCTACCTGCGATCTCAGCGAGTCTTGTGCGCGTTGCTAAACACACAAGTTCCCGACGCGCTCTCCGAAGCCGATCGAAGGCAGATTCAGACGCTCTTCTTGGTCGGCGGCTCGTCCTTCAACACTGCATCCAACGATGGTCCGGCACGCATGCGACGGGTCGAGGTCAGGTTAGAGTTCCGCGATTTCGGATCGGCGGCTGAGCCGACGCCAGACATTCCACTTGATCCGGGCAAGTCTTGTCCGAACGACCTGCGATGAACGAAGCGCTGGAATTGCTGCGATCAGGCTTGGCCCGCTCGTTCACGCAAGCGGCGAAGAATCCCGACCTATGGCTAGACGCGAAATCGATGGAGCACGCGAAGGAGCGCGTGATTCGCGATCATGGCGGAGCGGCGATCAAGGTGGATAGCCGGACCATTTGGGCTTCGATCGAGGACTTCCGACGGCTTGGCCATGCCGCGAACTTCCGCGAGCTCAAATACGTTTGCCTAGGTGTTTCCGCTATGGATGCCAAGGGCTGGTGCATCCTCGCTGAGGAAAGATTGCGTGAGCAGGTAGGCAAACAGGTCGAGGAACAGGTGGCTATCCATCGCAAGCTGCGCTGTTTTCAAGCATTGCTTGCCTCTTACTTCTCGTTTGCGCTTGGAGCGTCCAATCTTGACCCAAAGGCGGTGAAGGGCTGGACGACACTTCGGACTTGGCTCCAACGTCAGCGGCAGCAATTGGCCATTGCCTTGGACCACGTTCCGCCTTGGTTCGAAGCTCTGGATCGACATTCTGAATTTCTGACTGGGCGGCCCTGTGACAAGTTCGTCCCTGACTTGATGCGTGGCGATGCGTCCTCGCTCGAAGAAGCGATGGACAGCCTAGGCATCGATCGCGATTCCTGGGTGATGGAGGCGGCCGTCTTTGCGCAGATGGAGGCAGCGGAGAAGCTTGACGATGTTCGTTTCAAGGCGGCACTGCCTGATCTGCTGCGCATCGCAATGGGTGAGGCGGGCGCGAAGGTCGGCGAACGGCTGCGGATTCGCGGCATCGCGTTACTGGTTTCCCGATATGCGCGTTGCTCTGCAACGCCAGAGCACCCTGGGCTGCGCGACGCGGCAGTCGGCGTCATTGGTAACCCTTGGTTGCGCAGAGCGAGTTGGGATGCGCACGTCGTAGACGCGGTAAAGCAGCCCGACACGCGTGCGAGAGAGATGGTTTTCGGGTGGCTCAAAGGCCGGCTCATCCAGGATTTCTTTGAGTTGCTCAGCGCCGAAGATACTGGCGATACGCGGCGCCTCGTCTATTGGCTGCGTTTCGCGCCCTTCGTCGACGATATGTGGTTCGCTCTTGGCCCCACGGCGCAATACCGAAGCGATTGGCTATTCAGGGAGTTTCGTGAGCGTGCGAAAGGGCGGCTCCTAGACCTTGAAGGCGCGTCGGGCGACAACAACGCGTTCGTGATGAGGATTGGTGCTCATGTCGCCATTGAGTTTGGCGCCACAGGCCACGCGTTCTATCTGCTTCGCTGGGACGCCTTGCCGCCAGCCGTATCTAGGGCGCTGACTTCGGGTAAAGCGAAGGACTATGTGGTGCTCAGCCAACTGAAGCCGGAACTCCACGAATGGAAGCAGAGTCACCGGGATGCGCCTGTCGCTCTCAGAAGTTGGGAACAGAAGTTTGACGACGAACTCTTACCGCGATTGGGTGTGGCGCCGAAAGAGCGGCCGGTATGCGTACCTGATCTCGAAAAGCTGTTGGAAGGGCGTAATGTCACCGTGACGGATAACAGGGCCAAGGGGGGCGCGCTTCGGATTGGGCCAGATGACGAACTGGCCGGCGTAGCTCGTCAGCTTGCAGCCTTGGGTATGCAGCAGCCGCGGCGCGGCCGTGGTTGGATCAAGGAGTGAGGCGATGATCCGATTGTTCGGTTCGAGGCGAGTCGGCGAGCAAGCCGAAGTTCACCCCCGTTCGAAGATCAATGTGTCTTGGGGGCGCCATGGCGTAGTAATTATTCCGGACCCTGCTGATGAGGCGTGGCTTGATGAACCCAGCGTGTTCGGCGCCGACTCCGAACTAGTGCTATTGCTTCGGCAGTTAGAGGAGGAGGGCTACATCGAGGTGCGGCCGTCCGGCGCGTCGATGGACTGGGAGTCCTATTATCGCCTTGAAGCAGTGGAAGGTTACTCCGCTTCGCTTCATCTGTTGAAGCTCCCCGCAAAGCGCGGCTGGCGCCCGATGTTGTCCAGCCGCGGCGGGCTCTCGGATGCAACTTTCGCCATCGGAATCTCGGGCTGGCGCGACCCGGCCGGCGCGCAGCCGAGCGGCAACGTGGAGATTCAGGGGGCGATCGTCTCTGCCGATGGCGAGCAATCGCTGCTCTCCGAGTCGGTATGGCGAGTGGTCCACGCCATTGCCGAGCGGCGCTCTCGTTCTGCGGAGGGATACAGCCCCGAAGACAACAAACGAGATTGGGCCAGAATCAGACGGCATGCCATCGACGCGAATGCTGATCTTGCCGATTTCCTCGCCAAGACAATCGTACTCACTCCCGAACGGATCGACATCCAAATGCGTAAGGGCGGTAAGGGCGCACAAGACATGGTGGAGATCATGCCCGGCTTCGACGGTGCTCCGAGTCGATGGCTAGAAGTCTTCGATAGATTCGAAGTAGTCCCGGAGCGCTACGAGATACCGAACGGCTCCGGTCTGGTGCACGTCTTGATGTCGGAGGACGCGCGCGCGGTCCTGTCGGAGATTCGGCGGATGCCTGGGCGTCGGGTGGCCGGCGCTCGCGCGGAGGCCTTCTTGCGCAACCCGTTTGCGACGCTTGGCCCCTCGGCCGCAGTCGCGATCGACCCGGACCAGTTCGAGCGAGCGCGAGAGGATGCAGGCATCGTTTTCGAACGGTTTTCCGCACGCGTCGTCGCGGACCAATCTGGCTATCCGTGCGACGTCGGCTTGCTCATTGAGCAGGTCTTCGAGGGCAAGCTGGTGGCGGAGGAGTCCAAGTTCGAGTCCGCCACCGAACTCGGATCGTTCATCGCAAAGATGGAACAGCGCTTCGCCACTGGAGCGCAGTGCTGTCATTGGAAGGGATTCGACCTCGAAATCCTGGGTGACTCGCCAGATCAAGTTGAGAAACTGCGTTCGGCGTTGGCCAAGCTCGCCTTGCCGCGCAAGATCACGGTATCCGACATCTTTGATCTCTCACTGTATTCCGAGCGCATAGAGGGTTTCGGGGTAGAGAAGCCCTATTACTCGCCCTTTATCGCCAAGAAAGGCGACGGCGGTTGGGTGCCGGAGAACGTCGACCTTGGTCTATGGTTCACCGACTCGAAGGGCGAGACGGTGGCGATACCGCTCGATGGGCGCAACCTGGACAAGTTCCGCAAGGAGGTTGAGCAGGCTGAGCAGTGAGGCTGGCCCAATTTCCGTCCCGGTCTTAGTTGGAAAATTCCGGCTCTTCGGGGCGGGCCGGATCGGCCCGATCGGTGCACTGGCGGGCGAATTCCGCCGGTGTCATCCACTGCAGCGCAGAATGAGGGCGCGCCTCGTTATAGTACTCGCGCCAGACCTCGATTTTGCGTCTGGCGTCCTCGAGCGACAAGAACCAATGTGCGTTGAGGCATTCCTCCCGAAAGCGTCCGTTGAATGATTCATTCTTCGCGTTGTCGGTCGGCTTGCCAGGACGCGAGAAGTCAATCTCCACGCCGTTCTCGTACGCCCATTTGTCGAGCGTCTTCGAAATGAACTCGCTGCCATTGTCTGCCTTGATATAGCGGGGAAGCGGACGATGCTGCGCAAGCCGGGTCAGCGCGGCGACAACGTGCTCGCCACGCAATGAACCGTCGACTTCAATCGCTAGGCATTCTCTCGTGTAGTTGTCCACGATCGTGAGCGTGCGCAAGCGTCGACCATCAAACAGCGCGTCAGCGACAAAATCCATACTCCAGATTTCGTTGATTGCGCTCACTGACTGCTTTGGCTGCCGGCGCCGGGCCGACTTGTTCCGTCGAGGTCGTTTGTGGCGCAACGAAAGCCCCAGTTCCCGATACACGCGTTCGACGCGTTTATGGTTGTCTCGCCAGCCTTCCCGGCGAAGCATCACGTACACGCGGGGCGCACCATAATGCACCCGCACTTCCGTGATCTCCTTGATGCGCATCTCCAGCGCGCTTTGATCCCGCGCGACCGATTCGTAACGGTAGACCGTGCGGGACAACTGCAACAATGCGCAGGTTTGCCGCTGGCTCGCGCCGAAACGCTGCATCAAGTCCGTGACCAGATCACGGCGCCGGGAAGGCTTCAGAGCTTTTTTGACAGCACATCCTGCAGCATGGCCTTGTCCAGCGACAGATCGGCCACGAGCCGCTTGAGCTTCGCGTTCTCTTCCTCAAGCTGCTTCAGCCGGCGCAGTTCCGAGGGTGACAGCCCGCCGTACTTCGTCCGCCAGTTGTAAAACGTCGCGTCGCTGATCCCCATCTTGCGGCAGACCTCCGCGACAGGCGTACCCAGCTCGGCCTGCTTCAGCGCGTATGCGATCTGCTCTTCGGTGAACTTGCTCTTCTTCACGGCATGACCTCCTGGTCTCGATGACAACGTCATGCCG
>FTHQ01000071.1_pt1 | contig 8399 bp, 6 predicted proteins | sample 1641001 | NCBI WGS metagenome assembly FTHQ01 (sample SAMEA3914872, study PRJEB12502) | metagenome | biome: forest; material: soil | place: Canada | collected 2011-07-03 | depth 0.3 m | reverse complement strand
CGGCCGCCCGCTCGCCGACGTCGGACGGTTGCGTGCGCAACCGCCGGTGAAACCGTTCCCAATCTCGGCCGCGCTCGCGGGCGACGAGGTCACGGCGATTCCCGACGAGGCACGCGATGAGTGAGATCCGGCATTACGACGTCGCGATCGTCGGCGGCGGCCTCGTCGGCGCGTCGGCCGCGCTCGCGCTGACGCGCCGCGGGCTGCGCGTCGGGCTGTTCGAACGGCGCGACTGCGGCGCGCAGGCGAGCGGCGTGAACTACGGCGGCGTACGCTGCCAAGGCCGCCCGGCCGAGCAACTGCCGCTCGCGCTGCGCGCGCGGCATATCTGGGATCGGCTGCCCGAGCTGATCGGCATCGACGGCGAATTCGTCGTGTCCGGCCACTTGCGGCTCGCGCGCAGCCATGACGATCTCGACGCACTCGACGCGTATGCGGCGCTCGCCGGCGCACACGGCTTGCCGCTGCAGGTGATGCGTGGCGATGCGTTCCGCCGCCGCTACCCGTGGCTCGGCCGCGCGGCGCTCGGCGGCTCGCTGTGCGAGACCGATGGCCATGCCAACCCGCGCCTCGTGTCGCCCGCGTTCGCGCGCGCGGCCCGCGCGGCGGGCGCGGACGTGTTCGAGCACACGCCCGTCGACGCGGTCCATCACGATGGCACGCGCTTTCACTTGCAGGCGGGCGGCCGCGCGCACACCGCGACGTGGCTGATCAATTCGGCCGGCGCGTGGGCGAACACGATCGCGGAACGCTTCGGCGAAGCGGTACCGATGGAGCCGATCTACCCGAACATGTGGGTAACCGAACCGTTGCCGCCATTCATCATGCACAACCTCGGCGTGTACGGCGGCGGCGTGTACGCGCGCCAGGTCGCGCGCGGCAACTGCGTGATCGGCGGCGGGCGCGGCCGCGGCGACGGCGAATTCGGCCAGCCGTCGGTCGATACGACGCGCGCGGTGATGCGCGACGCGTGCGCGCTGCTGCCCGCGTTGCGCGACGCGCTGCTGATCCGCACGTGGAGCGGCGTCGAAGGCTGCACGCCCGACCACAACCCGATCATCGGCATGAGCCGCACGACGCCGAATCTGCTGCACGCGTTCGGCTTTTCCGGGGGCGGTTTCCTGCTCGCGCCGGGCGTCGGCGACGTGCTCGCCGATCTCGTCACGACCGGCGAAACCGCCACGCCACTCGACGCATTCTCGATCGGCCGCTTTTTCCGCCAAGCCGCGCCGACCGCCCCTTTCCGTCAAGAGGAGCCCCACAATTGACGTCCCCCTGCGCCTAAAGGCGAAGGATTCCCACATCTGGCGATGCGGTCCGCATCGGAGAATGATCAGCGCAGCATTGGTATCACGATAATGTGCGACACGACATCTACAGCAAGCTCGCTCTCTTATTCGCAGTCCTGCGATACCTTTCGGCCGCGTCGTGCTGTCTTTCGATTCGCACGCCGGGCAAGACTGGGTGGAACCGCTTTCTTCGACTTTCTTGAACGTGGCTCAGTGCGTAGTCGCCCTGTAGCAGAGCGTGTTCCGGCAAGACGACCAGAACGCGTCGCAGACGCTTTTCGTCATCTGGTGTTGGCGAGTTTCGTAGCCGACACCAGGCCATTCAAGTCGAAATCCGTCGATCACCTCTTGTTCCACTTGAGCGCACGCTTCCGCGTGTCGTTGCAGAGGTTCCAGACGTAGTGCACTACGCGGCTCGTTCAGCAAACCGTCGAGCGACTTCACCCGGTAGCTGTAGACAAGAACCATACCGGTGACCTTAACCCGTGGAAGAAGCTGCCTGTCAACGGCAATCCTTTCACTCCTCGCCCCCCCCCCAAAGGAAGTCCCCTTGGGAGAAAGGCCGGGGTTTCCAGGAGTAAATTTTGATGAAACTGCTCGGAACGATCGCGGCGGCCGCCGCCCTCGGCATCGCAGGCGCCGGCGCGCCCGCGTTAGCGCAAACGAAGACGATCTACGTCGGCATGAACGGCGGCCCGATGGAAAAGGCCTATACGAGCCAGGCGCTGCCCGACTTCGAGAAAGCGAACAACGTCAAGGTGGTGATCGTGCCCGGCACGTCGTCGGACGTGCTCGCGAAGCTGCTCGCGAACCGGAACAAGCCGCAGATCCACGTCGCGTTCCTCGACGACGGCGTAATGGCGCGCGCGGTGAGCCTCGGCGTATGCCAGAAACTCGACGACTCGCCGGTGCTGAAGGAGCTGTATCCGTTCGCGCGGATGAAGGACGACGTCGGCGCGGGCGTACAGCTCGGAATGACCGGCATCGCGTACAACAAGAAGCTGTTCGCCGAGAAAGGCTGGGCGCCGCCGACGTCGTGGATGGATTTCGCCGATCCGAAATACAAGGGCAAGGTCGTGTTCCAGTCGGCGTCGAGCAGCACGTTCGGGCTGCACGGCTTCCTCGCGATCAACCGGCTGCTCGGCGGCAACGAACAGAACGTCGAGCCCGGCTTCGGCAAGTGGGCGAGCACGGTCGGGCCGAATGTCGTCGAGTACATCCCGAACTCGGCGAAGATCTCCGAGATGGTGCAGACGGGCGAAGCCGGCCTGTTCCCGCTCACGCCGACCGGCGTCGGCGACCTGCAGGACAAGGGCATCCCCGTCGCATATGCGAACCCGAAGGAAGGCCCGGTGCTGCTGCTCGTCGACCTGTGCGTGGTCGCGAACAACCACGATCCGCAACTGGCGCAGAAGCTCGCGCAGTTCCTGCTATCCGCGCCCGCGCAGACGAAGGCGGCCGAGGCCGGCAGGCAGATCCCGACCAACCGTCTCGCGAAGATGCCCGCCACGATGCAGCAGAGCCTCGGCAATGTCGACGACCTGGTGCGCAAGGTGACCGTGGTCGACTGGACCGCGATCAACGCGCGCCGCGCGCAGTGGGATACGCGCTGGAACCGGCAGATCGAACGGTAGCCGCGCACGGGGCGCGGGAACGTTACCGCAGCCTTTCCGCCACCGCGCGCGCCACCGCGCTCAGCGCATCGCCGCGCTCGAGCGCCGCGCGCGGCCGGGTCGCCTCGCGCTGCGCATCGAGTGCGCGCGGCGCGAAGTCCGGCGACGCCGAGAACTTCACGATCGTCAGCGCGGTTTTCGGATCGACGAGGATCGCCTGCCCGAAGCGCCCCGCCGCCGCGAACGAGCCATCACCGTCGTTCACCTGATACCAGTAGTCGCGATACGCGTAGCCGTCCTTGCCGGGCACCACGTTGCCCTTCGCGAACAGCGCCGCGTTGTGCGCCGGCTGCAATGCCGCGCGGATCGTCGCGGCCGGCAGCGTGCCGCGCGCGCCGGCGAGCCCGGTGCGCACGCGTTCCGCGAAGCGCGCGGCGTCGCGCAGCGTCGTGTACAGCCCGCCGCTTGCCATCGCCATCGCATTGCGGTCCACCGCGACGTACGCATCGTCTTCCGCGAAATCGCGCCACAGCCACCGCTCGACCAGCGCGCTCCACGACTGCCCCGTCGCGCGCTGCATCGCCCACGAGACGGCTTCCGGCGACCCGTTCTGGTAGAACCATGCGCTGCCCGGCGCGACGTCCGGCACGCGCCGCACGGTCAGCAGGAAATCGGCGATGCTCGCCGGCGCGCCTTCGCGGTGCGGCACGAGCCCGACCGCGCCGAACAGCCCGAGATCGGGCGGGATGCCCGGCGCATACGCGGTGGGCACTTCCATGTCGAGGTTCTGCTGCAGCGTCGCGCCGCCGAACGGCGTGTCGGCCAGCTCCGGCACCGTGCGCGACAGCGGCGCATTCGCATCGAGCACGCCGGATTCAATCATCTGCGCGGCGAGCAGCCCCGTCACCGATTTCGTCATCGACGCCCATGCGTGCGGCTGGTCGGGCCGGAAGCCGTCGAAGTAGCGCTCGTAGACGACCCGGCCGCGCTGCAGCACGATGAAGCCGTCGGTGTGGGTCGCACGCAGGTACGCGTCGAGCGTCAGCGTCTCGCCGCCGATCGTCACGGGCAGCGCGTCGAGACCGGGCGCCGGCTGCTCGGGGAGCGGCATCGGCGCGGCCGCATGCCGGATGCCGGCCGTCGGCGCGAGCAGCCGCGTGTTGCTCAACGCCCAGCGCAGCCGGGCCGGCGTGAACGCGTTCGCCTTGTCGACGATCCGGTCGGCCGGCGGCGGGAAGCCCTGCATCATGCCGGTCGGCGCCACGCCGTCGGTTGCGGCGGCGACCGTCGCCGCGAGCGCGAGCCCGCCGGCCAGCGCGAAGGTGCAGGCCAGCCGGCGGCCTCGCCGGGTCGGGGTAAAGCGTCGATGAATTTGCATCGGATCATGCCTCCTGGTGGAAAAGGATCGCGCGATGCGCGCGGACATCACGGCTGCTGGCCGTCGATGCGCAACTGGTTCGATACCGACGTCACGCCGTCGACGCGCCGCGCGACCGCCGCGGCGAGATTCACCTGGGCCGTATCGGTGACCGAGCCCGCGAGCGTCACGCCGCCGTCGCGCACGCGCACGAGGATGCGCGTCGCGTTCAGGTTTTTCGTGCGGGCGAGCGCGGTGCTGACGCGGCGCTTCAGCTTGCGGTCGGCCGCCGTGCGCTGCGCGGGCGGCACGCCGGCCGACGCCGGTGCTGGCGCTTGCGCGGATTCCTGTGCGATCGCAGTCGATGACGACGGAACCGCCGCGCTCGCGGCGTCGGGCTGCGCATGGGCGACGAGGGTCCAGCACGCTGCTGTCAGCAGCCCCGCGGCCATTCTGGATGAAGTACGCATGATCGAATCACGCTCCTGAAAATCGTTGAAGGGAAGACTTCAGAACTGCGTCATCAGCCCGATCGACATGCCGGTCGTCGCGCTCGCGCCGCGCCGCAGGTTCAGCGCCGCGATCGTCGCCGGATCGCGCATGTACGCGCCCGTCATCCCGTTGCGGTCGACTTCGACATACAGCTCGGTGCGCTTCGACAGGAAATACTCGGCGATCGCGTAGGTCGTCAGCTTGTGGCCGTCCGCGCCCGACACGTTGCCGAGATTGCGCGCGCGATCGTAGAACGCGGCCGCGCTCAACTGCACCGACGGCAGCGGCTGAACGACGACGCCGAACGACGGGATATCGTCGCGTCGCGACGGCGCGCCGGCCTTGTTCGCGCGCACGTTCAGCGACGCATAGCTCAGGTAGAAGCGCGCGCGGCCGAGTTGCAGCGTGCCGCCCGCCTGGATCGTCTGCGCGGATTGCGAGCCGTCGGGGCTGTACGTCTTCGCGTACGACACGCCGCCCATCAGGTCCGAATACGTATACATCGCGGCCGTCGAATAGCTGGTGCCCGCATGCGAGCGGCCGGCGACGCCGCCCGGCGAATAGTTCGCGCCGAAGCGCAGCCCGCCCACCTGCCCGAGATACTTGATCGTGTTGTTGAAACGCGAATCGAGCGTGAAGAAGTTGCCGTCGAACAGCACGCCCGGCTCGACCGCGAGCGACTGGCCGCGCCCGCCGAGCGGATCGAGCGCGATGCCGAGATCCTCCGCGACGTTGAACTGGCGGCCGAGCGTCAGGCGGCCGAAATCGCCGGCGAGGCCGACATACGCCGCCTGCGAAAACAGCGTGCCCGACGTCTTGAGCGCGCCGTTGCCGCTGTTGAACGCGCCGTCGAGCACGAACAGCGCCTTGAGCCCGTTGCCGAGATCCTCCCGGCCGCGGATGCCGAACTCGTTTCCCGCGATGATGTTGTTGTTGAAGCCGACCTGGCTGCCGCCCGGCAGCCCGTTGACCCACCGCACGCCACCGCCGATCCGGCCGAACAGCGTCACGCTCGACTGCGCGTGCGCGCTTGCACACAGCGCGCCGACCAGCGTCGCCGCGATCATCTTCTTCATGTCTCCTCCTGCCGCGTCGTTGCGCGGCGTATCGTGGTACTGCCTGCCGTCGAAAGGCGCGCCGACCGGCAAGCCGGCCGCACGCCGAAACCGATGCGATGCGCGGCGCTAGCGGCCGCACGCGCCGACCGGCGAATCGGCGCGCGCCGCTTCGCCCGAGAGACGCCGCAGCGAGCGCTGCGGATCGAGGCACCAGGCGCCGAGCACGCCGCACGCGATCAGCACGACCCCGCACACGAGGCTGGCCTGTTCGAAGCCGTGTGCGACCGACGCGCCGGCGCCCTCGATCAGCATCCCGGTGACGACCGGCGCGCCCAGGCCCGCGAGCGACGCGAAACCGTTGCTGAGCGCGAGCACGCCGCCGCGCTGCGCGTCCGGCGTCACTTCGGCGAGCATCGCGGGGCCAATCGAGTACATGGTCAAGGTGAGGCCGCTGCCGAGCGTCAGCAGCACGAGCTTGGCCGCGCGCGGGACGTCCGGCACCGGCAGCATCGCCAGCATCGCGCCGGCGACCGCCAGCGTGATCGCGATGAAGGTGCCGCGGCCGTGGCGCGACGGCATGCCGCGCGCGAGCAGGGTCTGCGACAGCCATGCGAGCGCGAGGCTGAGCGGCGACGTGACCGCGACGAACAGCGCAAACATGCGGCCGGCCTCGTGCGGCCCGAAGCCGAGCCCGAGCTGCAGGTAGGTGGGCATCCACGTGAGCGTCATCGCGAGAATCCAGTTCGCCGCGAAGTGGCCGAGGAAGTTGCCGAGCACCGTGCGGTCGGTCAGCAACCGGCCGTACGGCACGCGGTCGCCGCCCGCCGCGCGCGGCGCCCGCGCCAGCGTGCCCTCCTCGCCGAGCACCGCCCACGCAATGCACCACACGGCCCCGAGCAGCGCGAGCACCGCGAAGTTCGCGCGCCAGCCCCAGTGCGTCGTGATGACTGGAATCGACAACCCCGCGATCAGCAGGCCGAGCGCGCTGCCCTGGTGCAGCAGCGCGACGGGCAGGTTGCGCCGCGTATCGGGAAACCACTTGTAGATCGCGTGCGTCGCAACCGGCGACGCGGGGCCTTCGCCGATGCCGAGCAGCACGCGGCACGCGATGACGACCCAGATCGAGCCGGCCACCAGCATCGGCAATTGCAGCAGCGCCCACGCGGCGGCCATCGCGAACAGCAGCCATTTCGCGGGCCAGCGATTCGCGGCGATGCCGCCCGCGACCGCCGCGACCGCGAACAGCCAGTTGAGGCTGCCGCCGATCACGCCGAACTGCGTCGGGCTCAGATGCAGGTCGCGCATCATCGGCACCGACACGAGGCCGAGCACGACCTTGTCGAGAAAATTCACCAGCATCATCAGCGCGAGCATCGTCGCGATGGACCACGCCCGTCCGGGGCGGTACTGCGCACCATTCGTCATGGCTGTCTCCTGTTTCGTTATCGTGGGCGGTCGGGGCGTCGCGCTACCCGCCGCCGTGCTCGCCAGGCGCCGCCACACGGTCGTCGCCGTCCGGCAGCCCGAGCGAGAATTTCACCGGGAAGCGCACCGCGAGCGTGCGGTCGGCCGCCACTTCGCGCGCGGCGCCGCGAGCCCGCACCTGCGGATCGTCGAACAGCTCGCTGGCATCGGGCACGCGCGACACCGGCAGCCCGAGCGCGCCGAGCACGCGCATCCAGTCGTCCTGCGTACGCGTCGCGAACAGCGCGCGCAACTGCGCGCCGAGCGCGTGCCGGTGCTGCTGCCGGCCCGCGCGCCGTGCGTAGCGCGGCTCCCGCAGCGCCGGACATGCATCGCCGAGCGCGTCGGCGAACGCGGCCCAGAACTTGTCCTCGAACGTCGCGAGCGCGATGTGCCGCCCGTCGGCGGTTTCGAACAGGTCGTTGTCGGGCATCACCCAGCGGGCGGCATCCGGCGTATCGCGGCCCGTGCGCAGCGCCCAGGCGGCCGGAGCGGTCCACGCGAACATCGCATCGTGAATCGACACGTCGAGGTGCTGGCCGAGCCCGTTCGATCGCGCGCTCATCACCGCGACGGCCAGCGCGAGCGCCGCATGCATCGCGGCCGCATGATCGGCGAGCCGCACGCGCGGCCGCGCGACGGTGTCGTGCAGTTGCGCGGGCACCGACCAGTAGCCGGCATCGGCGAGAAAATTCAGGTCGTGGCCGGGTCGGTTCGCATACGGACCGTCCTGCCCGTAGCCGGTGATCGAGCACAGCACGATGCGCGGGTTCGCGCGGGCCAGCGTCGCGTAATCGAGCCCGAGCCGCGCCATCACGCCCGGCCGGTTGCCTTCGACCACCGCATCGGCGTCGCGCACCAGATCGAGAAAGCGCGCGCGCCCGTCCGGCGTCTTCAGGTCGAGCACGAGCGAGCGCTTGCCGCGGTTGAACTGCGCGAACGTGTCGGCGCCAAACTGCCGCAACGCGTCGCCGCCCGGCGGCTCGACCTTGATCACGTCGGCGCCGAGCTGGCGCAGCAGCGCGCACGCATGCGGGCCGGGCAGCAACTGGCCGGCATCGACGATCCGCACGCCGCGCAGGCACGACCATGCGGGCGCGTGATCGTCGCCGGCCGGCCACGCGCC
>FTHQ01000187.1_pt1 | contig 8442 bp, 9 predicted proteins | sample 1641001 | NCBI WGS metagenome assembly FTHQ01 (sample SAMEA3914872, study PRJEB12502) | metagenome | biome: forest; material: soil | place: Canada | collected 2011-07-03 | depth 0.3 m | reverse complement strand
GCGCCGGCCGCCAGCAGCGCGGCGACGTGGCGCGCCGGGCAACGCACGGCGATCGCGCGCAGCAACGGCGCGCCCCACGTCCTGGTCGGCCCCTCGCCGGCCGGTTCGTTCGGATCGCCGCCATGCGCGAGCAGCAGTTCGAGCGCGGCCGCGTCCGGCACGTCGAGCGCGCGTCGCAACGCATTCGTCCCGCCCACCCGCGCGCCGTGCTCGAGCAGCAGCCGCGTGCACGCCGGGTTCTCCACCGAGTGATACAGCGATTCGCCGTCGTTCGGATCGGCGCCGGCTTCCAGCAGCATCGCGGTGAGCGCCGGATCGCGCTGGACGCCGGCGGCGCCATAGAGCGCCGACAGCGGCGCCGACGCATCGGGCGCGGCGAGCGAGGCCGGCGGATACCGGTTGCCGATCCGCTGGTTCGGATCGGCGCCCGCATCGAGCAGATGACGCGCGCACGCACGCAACCTCGCCGCGAATTCGGGAAGCTGCCCGAGCCGCGAATGCGTGACGGCGACGAGCGGCGGCAGCTTCAGCGCCCCGCCGGCGCGCGCGATCCAGCCGGGATCGGCGGCCAGCGCGGCCTTCACCGCATCGAGATCGCCGGCCGCACACGCGATGGTCGGGTCCGCCGAAACGAGATCGGGATGATCGAGCAGCAATTGCGCGGCGACGCGCGGCTGGGCCGCGTCGAAGCCGCCCGTCACGTCGGCGCCGTAAGCGAGCTCGAGCCAGCGGCGGATCAGCAGCGGCCGCGGTTCCCGCGTGAGCGCATGGGTTTCGACGAACACGCCGAGATCGGCCCACGAAGCAAAACCGTACTCGCGCGCGATGCAGGACTGCGCGTCGTGCAGGCGCAGCCCGAGCGCGAGCGTTTCGTCGTGCGTGCGATTCGCGGCGGCGGGCAGCGACTCGACGAAGCGCGCGACGGCATCGGCGTCACCCTGCCGGTACAGGCGCAACAACGCCTTGGCCTGCTTTTTCAGATGATCGGGATGGGCGTTGGGAGGCAGCTTTTTCATGCGGATCCTCGTGCATGGATGGCCGAAGGTCCGCAATACCGCCAGCACAAAGGATGGGGAAAGACCGGATTTGCCGCGACAGGTGGGTTGAACCCTTTCCGCGGACCCGGAAGCGACCTGCATCGCTGCCCGGTATCGTAGGCGACGGCCGCCGGCAACGTCAATCGTGCCGCGCGGCGGCGCTCAGCCCGCGAGTTTCTTCGTCAGGAAAATGCGGCTGTGCCCGACCGGATAATCGGGCAGCTCGCCGAAGCGGACATAGCCGCGCTTCTCGTAGAACGGTCGCGCCTGGAAGTCGAACGTGTCGAGCCACGCGCTGTGGCAGCCGCGCGCGACGGCCTCCTGTTCGGCCAGGTCCATGATGCGCGTGCCGGCGCCCTGGCCGCGCGCGGCCTCGGGTACGACCAGCAGGTCGACATGCAGCCAGCCGAACGCCGTGCCGCCCCACAGGCCGCCGACCACCGCGCCGGCCTCGTCGGTCACGATCACGGCCAGCGGCCGGAAGTCGACCGGGCCGGCCTGGCTTTCGTTGAAGCGGATGAGCGGCGCGACGATCTGCTTGCGCACCGCCGCGTCGCCCGCATCGGTCACTGCGTAGGTCAACGTCATCGAGTTGCGTCGGGTCGTGAATGAAAGTGATGCGAGGAGGCTGAAACTGCCCGCGCCGCGCCCATCAAACGACGTACGCGCCCTTCGCGTGCAGTTCCGCTTCGGTCCGCTCGAGCGCCGCGATCGCATCGCTGCCTTCGAGCGCCAGCAACTGCGCGACCAGCGCCTCGGCCATCGCATGCGCGGCCACCAGCGACGGAAAGAACGACGGGCTGTCGTGCGTGAAGATCAGTTGCGCGTCCGCGTGCAGCGCGATCGGCGACACGGCGCTGTCGGTGATCGCGACGATCCGGCTGCCCTGCGCCTTCGCGGCCTGCGCGACGCGCGTCGCTTCGGCCGAATACGGCGCGAAGCTGACGATCACGGTCACGCTCTGCTTCGCGATCGTCCGCAGTTCCATTTCGAGCGAACCGGCGACGCCGTTCAGCAGCGACACGGTCGGCCGGAACAGCCGGTAGCCGTAGACGAAACCGAACGCAACCGGATAGCACGAGCGAAACCCCGCCACGTGCACATGCGATGCCTTGCGGATCAGCTTTGCCGCATCCGCGAGCGCATGCTCGTTCTGCGCGGCGGTCGCCGACAGGTTGTGCTGCTGCGCGGCGAGCAGGTCGTGCGCGAGCGACGCCTTCGCGTCGGGCCGCACGAGCGAGCGCGCACGCTGCGTGAGCGGCTCGGGCCGCGTGCGCACGCGCGCGACGCACAGGTCGCGCAGCTCGTTCCAGCCGGGAAAGCCGAATTGCTGCGCGAGCCGCACGAGCGACGCAGGCTGCACCTGCGCGCGCTGCGCGACCTTGCGCATCGACGACGTGGCGACTTCGTCGGGATGATCGAGCAGGAAGGCGGCGCCCGCCTGGAATTGCGGGCTCAGCTCGGAAAATTGCGCCCGGATCCGGGACGCGAGTTCGTCGAAATTGGCGGCCATCTTGATGGGAACGGGAACCGGTCGTCCATGGTATCACCGGCCCCGCGCGCATCGGTCAGCGCAGCACTTCGACGTGATCGGCGTCGACCTTCACGCGGCCCGACCATTTGCGCTCGAATTCGCCGGTCAGCTTCACCTCGTTCTTGTCGCTGACGGGCTGGCCCGCCGCCCACAGCTTGTGGTCGATTTCGACGTGGATCGTGCCGGTGGCGTCGGCGAACTCGTAATCCTCGCCGCCGACGTGCTTGACGATGCGCCCCTGCAACTGCACGTGCTGGTCGTCCCGGCCGTTGGCGAGCAGTTCCTTCACGGTCGTCGTCGTCAGCGCGGACGGCCCCGTGTATTGCGCGTAGACGGCGGCGGGCAGCGCGACGAGCGCGACCGCCAGAATTCTGGCCAGGTGTTTCATGATCGTGGTCCTCTTCTTCGATGTGGCGCCGCGCTCCGTTGAACGCGACGGCGTCAGATTACGGACCGTAAGATTAAGCAAACCTGAAGGGCATGCCGAAGTGACACGGTGCCGCATTGGACGAGTACGAAAACCGCGCGGCGCCCTGCGCGCATTTAAGCTTGGTCTAAGACGCGTGCGCTTATCATGGGGATCCCGGGCGCCGCGGCGCCCCGTTTGAAGAGACACGAATTCATGCGCGTACTGCTCGTCGAGGACGATCCGCTGATCGGCAGCGGGCTCGAACAGGGCCTCAAACAGGAAGGCTTCGCGGTCGACTGGGTGAAGGACGGCGACGCCGCGTCGCTCGCGCTGCGCGCGACCGGCTACGGATTGCTGCTGCTCGATCTCGGGCTGCCGAACCGCGACGGTTTGTCGGTGCTCGCCGCGCTGCGCCGCCGCGACGAAAACCTGCCCGCGATCATCATCACCGCGCGCGACGGCGTGCCGGACCGCATCGCCGGCCTCGACAGCGGCGCGGACGACTATCTCGTCAAGCCGTTCGAGCTCGACGAGCTGCTCGCCCGCATTCGCGCAGTCAGCCGCCGCCATGCGGGTCGCGCGCAGACGACGCTCGCGATCGGCCCGCTGCGGCTCGATCCCGTCAAGCACCTCGTCTGGCTCGACGGTGACGAAGTCCCGCTGTCGCCGAAGGAATTCGTACTGCTGCACGAGTTGATGCGCGAACCGGGCGCGGTGATTTCGCGCGAGCAGTTCGAGGAACGGCTGTACAGCTGGGGCGAGGAAATCGAGAGCAACGCGGTGCAGGTGCATATCCACAACCTGCGCAAGAAACTCGGCCACGACATGATCCGCACGGTGCGCGGCGTCGGCTACCGGATCGGTGACGGCACGTGACGCGCATGGAACGCGCGGTCGAGCGCTGGCGCAACGCGTCGCTGCGGCGGCGCCTGCTGACGTGGCTGCTGCCGGCCGCGTGCGTGATCGGCCTGGTCGCGAGCGCCGGCACCTACTGGGGCGCGCTGCGCGAGCTCGACGACCTGCTCGACGACCAGATGCGCAGCATGTCGAAACAGATCGTGGTCGGCCCGAACGGCGAGCTGTCGTTCAGCAACCATGCCAAAGGCAAGCACGGCTTCGAAGCGAGCGACCCCGACGCGGTGCTGCTGCAGGTGTGGCGCAACGGCACGCTCGTGTATTCGACCGATCGCGACTCGAAACTGCCGCCGCCCGCGCAGCAGGGCATCGCGAGCGTCGACGTCGGCGGCCAGCCGTGGCGCACCTATGTGACCGAGCGCGGCGGCACGACGATCCGGCTCGCGCAGGCGCGGCATGCGCGCTGGGAAGCGATCGCGGGCATCGCCGTCCACCTGCTGTGGCCCGTGTTCTCGATGCTGCCGCTGCTCGCGCTCGGCCTGTGGTTCGGCATCGGCGCGGGGCTGCGGCCGCTGCGGGCGATCGCGTCCGGCCTGAAACGCAGGAATGCGAACAACCTCGAACCGGTCGACGTCGCGTCGATGCCGAACGAGGTCCGCCCGCTCGCCGAAGCGATCAACGACCTGCTCGCGCGCCTCGACCGCTCGTTCACGCTGCAGCGGCACTTCATCGCCGATGCCGCGCACGAGCTGCGCACGCCGATCATGGGGCTGTCGATCCAGTCGCAACTGCTGCGGCGCGCGGCGACGGCCGAGGAACGCGAGCACATCCTCGCGCAGATCCATGCGGGCACGACCCGCCTCGGCCGCCTCGCCGAACAGTTGCTGACGCTCGCGCGCCTCGAACCCGATGCGCAGGCGGTCGTCTCCGCATCGGCGCCGGTCGATCTCGCCGCGCTGTGCCGCTCGGTGGTGTCCGATCGCGCACGCGTCGCCGACGCGCACCGGATCGATCTCGGCGCGATCGTCGACGTGCCGGTGATGGCCGCGGGCAATGCCGACACGCTGCGCGTGCTGCTGAACAATCTCGTCGACAACGCGATCCGCTATGCAGGCGAAGGCGCGCGCGTCGACGTGTCGGCGCGCGTCGACGGCACGACGCCCGTGCTCGAAGTCGCGGACGACGGCCCCGGCATTCCGGAAGCCGAGCGCGCCGACGTGTGGGAACGCTTCTATCGCGGCGAAGGCGCACAGGCCGCCACGTCGTCGGGCAGCGGGCTCGGGCTGTCGATCGTCAAGCGGATCGCCGAACAGCATCGCGCGACCGTCTCGCTCGGCACCACCCGCGGCGGACGCGGGCTGACCGTCACGGTGCGCTTCCCGCTGCCGGCCTGATGCGCGGGCGGCCGAAGGCTTGTCCACAGATAATGTTGGCAAGCTTGTGGACAACCTTCCATTAACAGCACCAAGCCCTTGATCGGAAAGGGTTTGTCGTGCGTGCGCGGCAAATGCGCCGGCCAGCGGCAAGCACGCACGCGCGCGTCACTTCTCGTGGACGATCCGCTCGCCCCAAAGATCGGTCGAGGTTTCACGGATGTTCGCGTGCGCTTCCACGCTGCAATACCGAAGCCCCTTCGTCTGTCGACACTCGCCCATCAATTTGACAACTAGTTGTCTATTACGTAAAGTAGTTGTCAATTTACGACCCGAGCTGGCCATGACGAAATCCGACAAGTTGACCGCCGTCGCGCTATCCGTATTCCGGTTGAACGGCCTGCTGATCGAATGGGGCAACACCTTCGCCGGGCCGCACGGCTTGACCAGCGCGCGCTGGCAGGTGCTGGGCGCGATCTCGATGGCGCCGGACGCGCCCAACATCCCGCAGATCGCCGACACGATGGGCATCACGCGGCAGGCCGTCCTGAAACAGATCAACGTGCTGACCGACGAAGGGCTGGTGCTGTCGTTGCCCAATCCGGCGCACAAGCGCTCGCCGTTGTATGCGCTGACGCCGCGCGGCGAAGCGGCCTATCAGGCCGTGGTCGAGCAGTGGCAGCGGCATGTCCGCGACATCGCCGGCGACTTCAGCTCTTCCGACCTCGACGCGGCGCTGCGCGTGCTGTCGGCGATGTCCGGCGCGCACGGCCAGGACGGCCACGCGTAGCCGCCCGCTCGCCCTCTACCTCACCAGGAGCACCCATGCCCCAGTTCAAGCCGATGGATCCGGCCTTTCCGATCCAGCAACAGATTGCGATCGACGCGGACCCGGTCGTGCTCGTCAACGTGTTCACGCTCGCGCCCGCCGACGAAGCCGATTTTCTCGCCGCCTGGAAAGACGACGCGGCTTTCATGAAGCGGCAGCCGGGATTCATCTCGACGCAGCTTCATCGCGCGCTCGGCGACAGCCCGACCTACCTGAACTACGCGATCTGGGAATCGACGGACGCGTTTCGCGCGGCCTTCACGCATCCGGAGTTCGTCGCCAAGCTGTCGGCCTATCCGTCGTCCGCCGTCGCCAGCCCGCACCTGTTCCAGAAGGTCGGCGTGGCCGGTATCTGCACGGCGTGAGCGGGCATGCGAAGCGTGGCAGTGCGTGGCATCGGCCGCCTCGCGAACGTGGAGTTCTCCACAGAAAATGTTGGCAAGCTTGTGGATATCCTGCGCACCGCGACGCTAAACCCTTGATCCGATGGACTTTGGCACGCGTGATGCAGACACGGCGCGCGCCATGGCCATCGCGCACACCGCTTCGCCGCACTTCGCATCACGACGCCACGGCGATGTAGTCCCGATGTACTCCGATGCAGTCCGATGCACGCTCGATGCGCGTCGTAACGGCCGGCGCTGCGCCACTTACCCACAGATTGTGTTGGCAAGCTTGTGGATATCCTGCGCAAGCCTGCGCTAACCCATTGATCGGTCTACGGTTCGTGCCGCGTGTCACCGTTTCGGCAGCGCGCGGTAGCGGCCGGCGCGCACGCGGACGATTCAGTGCGATCGCAGCGCGGCGCCGATACCTTGACGCCCGCGCCCGTCACCCATCAAGATCACGCAAGCCGCACGCGGCCGCGCATGGCCGGCAACGCGCGTCGGCGCCACGGGCCGGCCGTTCCGCCGGCACCGCATGACGACATTTCAATCCGAGGAAGACCATGGAACACTTCACCGCGTGGCAATTGCTCATCTCGCTCGTGCTCGTCGCCATCGTCGTCTATCCGTACGTCCGCATCGTCCGGCGCACCGGGCATTCGGGCTGGTGGATCCTGACGATGTTCGTCCCGGTGCTGAACTTCATCATGTTGTGGGTGTTCGCGTTCGCGCGCTGGCCGGCCGTCGGCGATCGGCAGCCCTGAGCGTTGCCATCGCGGCAGCGCGCGGGCTTGTCCACAGATTGTGTTGGCAAGCATGTGGATAGCCTGCGCATACCGCGATCAAGCACTTGATCCGAAAGACTTTGTCCGCGCCGCCTCGAAAACGGCACGCGAGCGGCCAATCACCGGTTATGTGCTGCCTCGACGCGTGACGCGCCGGCTGCCACGCTGCTCGCCGCGCTTGTCCACAGATTGTGTTGGCAAGCGTGTGGATAGCCTGCGCATACCGCGGCCAAACGCTTGATCCGAAAGACTTTGTCCGCGCTGCTTCAAACGCGGCACGACGGCGGGCGGCATGCCGGGCGCCGCTGCGTGCGGGCTTGTCCACACTTTTTGTTGGCAAGCATGTGGATATCCTGAGCATGCGCGATCTAAGTCGTTGATCGCACAACGTTTGATCGCGCGGGTCACGACTGCGGCACGGCGCGCCCGCGGATCTCGCCACGCACGCCGCGCCGCGTGGCTCAACCGAACGTCTGCGCGACGATGCGCGCGACCGACGCGATCACGTCGTCCTTCGCCCGCGCATCGGCTCGCGTCTGCGTGTAGTACACGGCCAGCACGATCGGCGCGCGCGACGTCGGCCAGATGACGCCCGCGTCGTTCGTCGTCCCGTAGTCGCCGGTACCGGTCTTGTCGCCGACCACCCATCCGGCCGGCACGCCCGCACGAATCCGCTTGTCGCCGACCTTGTTGCCGCGCAGCCACGCGACGAGCTGCGCACGCTGCGCGGCCGGCAGTGCGTCGCCGAGCGTCAGCACGCGTATGCTGGCGGCCATCGCGGCGGGCGTCGTCGTGTCGCGCGGGTCGCCCGGCAACGCGGTATTCAGTTCGGTCTCCCATCGATCGAGCCGGAACGCGTCGTCGCCGATCGAGCGCGCGTAGGCGGTGACCGCCGACGGGCCGCCGATCAGCTTCATCAGCAGGTTCGCGGCCGAATTGTCGCTGTACTGGATCGTCGCCTCGCACAGCGCGGCCACCGTCATGCCCGCGCCGACATGCTTCTCCGACACCGGCGAATAGTTGACGAGGTCGGCCTTGGTATACGTCACGCGCTGTTGCAGCAAGCCCGGCCGCTCGACGCTCTGCGCGAGCACCGCCGCACTCAGCATCGCCTTGAACGTACTGCAGAACGGGAAGCGCTCGCCCGCGCGATGCTCGATGACCCGGCCGCTCGCCGTGTCGATCGCGCATACGCCGAGACGGCCGCCCGCGTCGCGCTCGAGATCGGCGAGCG
>FTHQ01000144.1_pt1 | contig 8698 bp, 8 predicted proteins | sample 1641001 | NCBI WGS metagenome assembly FTHQ01 (sample SAMEA3914872, study PRJEB12502) | metagenome | biome: forest; material: soil | place: Canada | collected 2011-07-03 | depth 0.3 m | reverse complement strand
CGCGCCGCGCGTCGCGATCGGCACCGGCGTCACGCTGACGCAGGCGATCGCGTCCGGCTTCCTCGCGAGCGGGCCGTCGCACGTCGGGGCGGCGCTCGAAGCGATGCAGTGGCTCACGACACTCGCGCGATCCATACCGGGCGGCGCCGGCGCGCCGGCCGCCGCGCTCGACGCGGCCGGCCGCGCGGCGATCGATGCGGCGCTCGACGCGAAACGCACGCTGTACGGCTTCGGCCATCCGCTGTTCGTCGCCGATCCGCGTCCGCCGCACATGCGCGGCCGGTTCGCCGCATGCGGCTTCGACGGCGGCTACGTGACGCTGTTCGACGCGTGCTGCGCACAGGCCGACGCGCGCCGCGCACTGCGGCCGAACATCGATTTCCTGACCGCCGCGACGCTGCTCGAACTCGGTGTCGCCGCGCCGTCGTGGGGCGTTGGCGTCGGACTCGGCGCGCGCATCGCGGCGATGGCCGCGCATGCGGTGGAACGGCGCCGCCGCCCGGCGTTCGGCGTCAACAGCGCGACCGCGCGGCGGCTCCTGGCCGCCGTGCCGGTCGGCTGGCTGTGAACCCTCACCCTTTTCGCACAAGGAACGTCATGCTGCTCAAGAACCTGCGCCCGGCGAACGACTACGATCGCTTCGCCACCGAAACGCTCGAACCGTGGGACCTGCTGTTCATCAGCCGCATCCGCCAGCTGGCGCGCGGGATGACGGCCGGCACGATCGCCGACATCGGCACGGCCACCGGCGTCGTGCCGGTGCGGCTCGCGACCGATCCGGCGATGCGCGGCTGGCGCTACGTCGGCATCGACCTCGATCCGGCGATGCTCGACGAAGGCCGCCCGCGCATCCACGAACTCGGGCTCGACGACACGATCGAGATGCGCGTCGGCGACGCGCTCGCGCTGCCGTTCGACGACGGCACGCTGACGATGGCGGTCGGCCGCGCGACGCTGCACCACCTGCCCGACAAGGCGCTCAGCCTGACCGAGATGTACCGCGTGCTGGCGCCGGGCGGCATCGCGCTCGTGCACGACATGCGCCGCGACGCGCCGCAGCACCTGCTCGACCGCTTCACCGCGATGCGCGCGGCCGCCGACTATCCGCCGACCCACGTCGAGGAAAAGATCACGCTCGACGAAGCGCATGCGCTCGTCGCCGAGGCCGGTCTGGCAGAAGTCGCGTCGATCTACAGCCCGAGCATGGGGCTCGGCGCGCTCGGCTTCGAAATCCTGCTGAAGAAACCGGCACTGGCCTGAGCGATGACCGATCTCGCCTTCCTCGCCGCGCACGCCGCCGTGCGGCTCGGCGCCGACGACGTGCACTGCGCGCCGGTTGCGCCCGGCGCGACGCTGCCGCTGTGCGTGACGCCGCGCAGCGCCGAACTCGCGACGTCGCCGGAGATGTTCGTCGCGTGGTACCGCTCGCGGCTCGACACGATCGACACGCTGCTCGACGCATGCGGCGCGCTGCTGTGGCGCGGCTTCGCGGTGCCCGACACCGCCGCGTTCGGCCGCCTCGGCGCGCTGTATCCGCCGCACGCGAACGGCTACACGGCCGGCGCCGCGCCGCGCCGGCAGATCGACGGCCAGGTCTACGAGTCGACCCGCATGCCGCCGCCGTTCAGGATCGGGCTGCATCAGGAAATGGCCTACATGCCCGCGTTCCCGCGCCTCGTCGCGTTCTACTGCCGGCTGCCGGCGGAAGCCGGCGGCGAAACGCCGATCTGCGACATGCGGCGCGTGACCGCGCGCGTGCCGGCCGCGCTGCGCGAGCGGTTCGCCGAACGCGGCGTGATGTACCTGCGCAATTTCGCGGCGCCGGGCGACCGCGTGGACGCGAACCCGAACCTGCCGTTCGCCGCGTACCACCGGCCGTGGGACGACGCATTCGGGACGACCGAGCGCGACGAAGTCGAGCGGCTGTGCGCGGAACGCGGCGTCGGCTGCCGCTGGCTCGACGACGGCAGCGTGACCGTGTCGCACGTCGGCAGCGCGCTGCGCACGCATCCGCGCACCGGCGAGACGGTGTGGTTCAACCAGGCGAGCGCGCAGCACCCGAACCCGCGCTCGATGGGCGAGCTCAGCTATCGTTACCTGCAGCGCATGTACGGCGCGCGCGCCGCGTTCCCGTACGAGATCCGCTACGGCGACGGCGCGCCGATGCCGTTCGACGATCTGGTGGCGATCTACGACGCGCTCGACGACGAGGAATTCGCGTTCCCGTGGCAGGCCGGCGACGTGCTCGTCGTCGACAACATGCTGGTCGCGCACGGCCGCAACCCGTACCGGGGCGCGCGCGACACGCAGGTCATGCTGTTCGACTGAGGATGCCGACGATGAGCGTTTCGTTTCTTGCGTCCGTGCGCGCGATGTTCGGCCCGTCCCCCGCGTTCGATCGACCGCAGCGCGCGGGCACGCCGCCGCGGCCCGACGCGCATGCGCCGGGCGCGGCGCTCGGCGCGCGCGCGATCGACGTCGCGGCCGGCGATTTCCGCTTGTCCGCGCGCCACGTGCGCTTCCGGCTCGGCGCGATCACCGCGATCGTCGGGCCGAACGGCTCGGGCAAGACCACGCTGCTCGAAACGCTGCTCGGCTTCCGGCGCGGCGGCAGCGACGTGCGCGTGCTCGACGTGCCGGCCGAACGCTTCATGCGCGATTCGCGCTCGCTGCAGCGAATCGGCGCGCAATTGCAGAAGGTCGAGTATCCCGATCATCTGCGTGTATCCGAGATCGTCGCGCTGCACCGCGCGATGTACGCGCACACCGATGCGGCGATCGCCGACGCGCTCGGCATCGCCGAACTGCTCGACAAGCCGTGCCGCGCGCTGTCGAAGGGGCAGCGCCAGCGCGTCGACCTGTACGTCGCGCTCGCGCACCGGCCCGAGCTGGCCGTGCTCGACGAGCCGTTCACGGGCCTCGACCGCCGCTATGCGGGCGTCGTGATCGATCTGCTGCGCCACCGCGCAAGCGGCACGAGCGTCGCGATGATCTGCCATTCCGAGGAAGAACTGAGCGTGGTCGACGATCTCGTCTGGGTGCGCGACGGCGGCGTGCGCTACCAGGGCGACCAGGACACGCTGCGCGCCGAGCTCGTCGGCGACGCGCGCGCGGTGCTGCATTGCCGCGACGAAGCCGATGCGCGCGCGCTGCGCAAGCGGCTCGCGGCGCTGCCCGGCGTGACCGGCGTGCGCGTGTCGGCCGCGCACGTGGTCGAGGCGTTCGGCGACGCGACGCTGCATCCGAACGTGCACCGGATCGTCGGCGAACGCGGCATCCAGCATCTGGCGCTCGCGCCGAGCACGCCGGGCGACCTGCTGCGCCTGTGCACCGAGGGCCCGACCCATGACTAAGGTGTTCCTGATCCTCGTGCGCAACGAGCTGCTCGGCTATCTGCGCAGCCGCTCGTCGCTGTTCTGGACGCTCGTGTTCCCGGTGTTCCTGCTGAGCGTGATGCTGTTCGCGTTCGGCGGCTCGGGCTCGCTCGGCACGGCCGACATCGCGTTCGACGTACCCGGCGGCGCAACGCCGTACAGCCGCGCATGCGAAGCGCAGATCGTCGCCAGCCTGTCGCACAGCGACACGGTGAAGGCGACCTTCAGCGGCCGCGGCGCGCCGGCCGATCGCGTGACCGTCGTGCTCGGCGCCGACGAGCGCACGCCGGCGACGATCCGCTACGACTTCAACGGCCCGCTCGCGGTGAAGGCCGCATCGCGGGTCGTCGAGATCGCGCTTGCGCGCTGCGCCGCGCAGCGGCTCGGGCTGCCGGCCGCGCAGGCGCGCTTCGAGAATGCCGCGCCGACGCGCCGGCCGTTCGACTACGGCGCGTTCTTCGCGACCGGCATTCTCGTGATGGCGTTCATGGCGATCGGCCTCAATTCGACGACCACCGCGATCGCCGCGCTGCGCGAGCGCAATACGTTCAAGCTGTACGTGTGCTTTCCGGTGTCGCGCGGCGTGTTCCTCGCCGCGCTGATCGTCGCGCGGATGGCGATGATGGCGCTGTCGGCGCTCGTGCTGCTGACGGTCGCGCGCGTCGCGTTCGGCATCGCGCTGCCGATCGCGACGCCGGACGGGCTGCGCGCGTTGCCGATCGTGCTGCTCGGCGCGGCGATGGTGCTGAGCATCGGCGTGCTGCTGGCGAGCCGCGCCCGCTCGCTCGCCGCGGCCGAACTCGCGTGCAACGTCACCTACTACCCGCTGCTGTTCTTCAGCGACCTGACGATCCCGATGCACGACGCGCCCGCGTGGCTGAAGGCCGGGCTCGCGTTCCTGCCGACCAACCAGTTCGCAGTCGCGCTGCGCGGCGCGCTGGTCGACGGCGCGCCGTACGCGCAGCTCGCGCCGCAACTGCTCGGCATGACCGCGTGCACCGCGCTGTTCCTGTTCGCCGCCGTGCGGCTGTTCCGCTGGCACGACGCTTGACGCGTCGCCCCGCTGTTTCGACGAAGGAGAATCATCGATGAAATCGAACCATCCCATAACCGGCTACCTGCTGCACGCGAGCAATTTCCTGCCGGCGATCGTGTTCCTGTTCTACGGCCGGCTCGGCCCGGAGCAGCCGGACCTGCGCTGGACCCACGCGTTCCTGATCGGCGGCGTGCTCGCGCTCGTGCACGGCGCGTGGCTGATGCGCCGCGCGGAACGCAACAGCATCGCGCTCGGCGTCGACCTGTTCCTCGTGATCGGTGCGGTGCTCGCGCTCGTCTCGCCGACAGGTAGCCGTCTGTGGGGCGAGGAACTCGGGCCGGCCGCGATGCTCGTCTGCGTGCTGGTGGTCGGCATCGTGCATACCGCGTGGTCGGACGGCGGCTTCGTCGACGGCACGTTCGTCGACCATGCGCGCGCGCGTTCGCTGTCGCTCGTGCTGCTCGCCGTCACCGTCGTCGCGCTCGCGGTGTCGATCACGATGCGCCACAGCCCGCTGTGGGGCGGCGTCGTGCCGCTGATCGCGCTGGTCGTCGTGCGCGGCCGGCTGCGCAAGCAGCTCGCGCGGGCAAGCTGACGATGAACGCGCTGCCCGCACACGCAGCCCACGCCGCGCAGCGGCACGCGCTCGCCGCGGCACTCGGCGACGGCTGGCTCGACGGCGCGGCCTGCGAGCCGTATGCGACCGACGTCGCGCGATACGGCGGCGTGCCGCTCGGCGTCGCGCGGCCGGCGTCGACCGCCGACGTGCGCGCGCTCGTCCGCGTCGCCGTCGCGCACCGGATCGTGCTCGTCGCCCAGGGGGCGCGCACCGGGCTCGTCGGCGCCGCCGTGCCCGATCGCAGCGGCACGCAATGCGTGGTGTCGTTCGAGCGGATGCGCGCCGTTCGCGGGTTCGATCCTTCGAATCGCAGCATCACGGTCGACGCCGGCGTGCGGCTGTCCGACATCAATCGCGTGGCGGGCGAAGCCGGGCTCTGCGTGCCGATCGATCTCGGCAGCGATCCGGCGGCCGGCGGCCTCGTCGGCGCAAACGCGGGCGGCAGCCGCCTGATCAAGTACGGCGACGTGCGCCGTCACGTGCTCGGCGTCGAAGTGGTTCTTGCGGATGAAGCCGGCACCGTGATCGACGCGCTCGCGCCGCTGCGCAAGCGCAACGCGGGCTTCGACGTCGCGCAGTGCTTCATCGGCGCGAATGGCGCGAACGGGCTCGTGACGGCCGTGTCGTTCGCGCTCGCGCCGCTCGAACGGTCGTCGTGCGCGGCGTTCGTCGCGTTCGCGTCGTACGACGCGGCGCTCGCCGGCCTGCTCGCATTCGAACGCGCGTTCGGCGAGATGCTGTCGGCGTTCGAATTCATGTCGGCGGCGGCGGTCGGTTGCGTCGCCGCCGCGTTTCCCGCGTTGCGCGCGCCGTTCGACGCGAGCGCTGCCGCGTGCTACGCGCTCGTCGAGACCGCGACCGGCATGCCGGGGCTCGATGCGCTGCTCGAGGAACGCACGGTCGCGACGCTCGACGCGCTCGCAAGCGAACGGCGGGTGCTCGACGCGGCGTGTGCGCCGGCGGAACGGTTCTGGCGGATTCGCGACGCGTTGCCGGTCGCGGTCGCGCAGGACGGCGTGCCGCTGTCGTTCGACGTGTCGTTTCCGCGCGGCGCGCTGGCCGGATTCGTCGCCGACGCCGAGCAATGGCTCGCCGCCGCGCATCCGGCGCTGCGCTGCCATGCGTTCGGGCATTTCGGCGACGGCGGCTGCCATCTCGTCGTATCGATTCCGCACGCCGAAGCAGAACGCTACGGGCCGCTGCAGCAGGTGGCGCTGCGCGGCGCGCTGTACGACCGCGTCGTGCGCGCGGGCGGCTGCTTCAGCGCGGAACATGGCGTCGGGCCGGTCAATATCGCGTACTACCGCAAGCACGTGCCGGCCGCGCACCGGCAACTCGCCGGCGCCGTCCAGCAAGCGATCGACCCGCTCGGGCTGGTCGGGCGGGTCCGTTACTGATGCGCCGCTTCACGGCGCCACGGAGATTTCGCATGATGTTTCGACACCCGCCCGGCCCGGGCACGCCTTCCGAACCCGACGCCGATCCTTCGTCCTCAGGCATCCCGGCCACGCTGCCCGACTCGGGCGTGGTGGTCAACGTGCGGGGCGTCGCTTGCGTGATCCCGTTGCCGCCGCGCGACCATGCGCGCCCGGCGCTGTGGCGCGAATTGGCGGACTGGCGCGACGAACGGTCGATCGCTCGCGACCTCGAACCGGATGGACGGCAGGATTGAGCAGCCGGCTCGCGACGGCGCGGCAAGCGCGCCGCGCATGCAACCGCGGCGCCGGACCACCTCGGTCGTCCGGCGCCGCGACGGGCGAAACGCGCAACGCAATCAGAACACCGCGTGCCCGCTGATCAGGCTCGGCAGCCACGTCGAGAAGAACGGCATGTACGTGACGATGTTGATCGCGCTGAAGATCGCGAGGTAGTACGGCCACGCCATCTTCGTGGTCTCGCCGATCGATACGTTGCCGATCGCGCAGCCGACGAACTGCACCGACCCGATCGGCGGATGCACGAGGCCGAGCGAGCAGTTCAGCAGCAGCATGATCCCGAACTGCACCGGGCCGACGCCGCACGCCATTGCGATCGGCAGGAACAGCGGCGTCGTGATCAGGATGTGCGCGGCCATGTCGACGAACGTGCCGAGGAACACCTGGATGATGTTGATGTACAGCAGCATCAGCCACGGCGCGGCGGTCGACTGCTTCAGCAGCCCTTCGATCGCATCCGGGATCTCCAGGTACGACATCTGGAAGCGCAGCATGTTGGACACCGCGATCAGCAGCAGCACGACGCCCGTCGTGCGCGCCGCATGCGACAGCGCGCGGCGCAGCTTCTCGGCCGTCAGCGTCCGGTAGACCACCGCGGTCAACACGAGCGAGTACACGACGGCGATCGCGGCCGCCTCGGTCGCTGTGGCGATGCCCTTCGCGACGCACACGAGGATGATCGCGATCACCATCAGCCCGGGCACCGCGCCGACGAAGCTGCGCAGCACCGCATACCAGCCGGGAAACCGCGGCAGCGCGGACGAGCCGTCCTCGCGGCGCGGATAGCCGTGACGCACGGCCTGCCAGTACGCGGCGGCGAGCACGAAGCCCATCACCCACAACACCGGCAGGAGGCCCGAGAACAGCAGGTCGCCGATCGACACGCCGCTCACCGGCTGGCCGTGCAGCATCCCGGTGATGCCCTGCGCGGCGAACGCGTAGATGATCATGTTGGTCGACGTCGGCATCAGCGCGCCGGCGAGCGACGCGTGCGTGGTCACGTTGACCGCGTACGCGGCGCTGTAGCCTTCGCGCTTCATCAGCGGAATCACCACGCCGCCCATCGCCGACGTATCGGCGGTCGGCGAGCCCGACACGCCGCCGAACAGCGTGCATGCGACGACGTTCGCCATCCCGAGGCCGCCGCGGAAGTGGCCGACGGTCGCCTGCGCGAAGCGCAGGATCCGGTCCGCGATGCCGCCGTGCAGCATCAGTTCGCCGGAAAAGATGAAGAACGGCACCGCGAGGAACGAGAACGCGTTCATCCCCGAGATCATCGCCTGCATCGCGGTCGCGATCGGCAGGCCTTCGACCAGGTAGGTGAGCACGCACGCAATGCCGAGCGCGAACGACACGGGCACGCCGAGCACGAGGAAGATCAGAAAACTGACGGACAGGATCGCGAGTTCCATGGCGTTATTGTCCCGACGAAGTACGACGAAGCGCGAGCAGGTGCTCGAGCGAGAAGAAGATGATCGCAACCGCCGCGGGCATCGTGATCAGGTAGCGCACGCCTTCGGGCAGCCCGATGATCGGGATGCGGTCGCCCATCGTCTCGGCGGCCATGCTGCCGCAGCCGATCATGATCATGATCGCGAACGCGATCAGGCTCAGGTGCTGGATCGCGATGACGACCGTGCGCGCCTTCGGCGACAGCCGGCGCACCAGCGAATCGAGGCCGATATGGCCGCCGTCGCGCACCTTCATCGCCGCGCCGAACATCGCGATCACGATCACGAGCAACAGCGCGATCGGCTCGACGAAATCCGGCGCATTCTCGAACACGTAGCGCATCACGACCGCATAGAACACCAGCACCGTGAGTACCGCGAGGCATGCTGAAGCGATTCCCGCCAGCACGCGGAACAGCACGTCGTTCACGCAGCGCAGCAGCGGCGCGGCGTGCGGCCGCGCCGCTGCTGCGCTGCGTGAACGACGTGCTGTTCCGCGTGCT
>FTHQ01000357.1_pt1 | contig 8805 bp, 7 predicted proteins | sample 1641001 | NCBI WGS metagenome assembly FTHQ01 (sample SAMEA3914872, study PRJEB12502) | metagenome | biome: forest; material: soil | place: Canada | collected 2011-07-03 | depth 0.3 m | reverse complement strand
CTTCGCGGTCGCGCGGAATCTCGATGTCGAGCAGATCATCGTCGGTCGCGATGCGCTTACGGCTGGTGCCGTTGCGATGGTTCGTGCGGCCCGCCGGCTTGGCATCACCCTTCTCGTAGCCCAGGTGGTGGGTCAGTTCGCCGCCCAGCGCGCGCTCGAATATCGCCTTCTTCAGGGCCGCGAATTGCTCGTTGATCGAAGCCCGATCCAGCGTTCCGGGCACCAGTTGCTTGATGAGTTCCGGGTCCAGGTTCAAGCCCTTGCCCGGTTCTACCGGCACTTCTTCCTTGCGTTTGCGTGGCATAACGCGGCTCCTTGGCCATCAGTTTATGCCTCACACACAAAAGTTCGGATAGGCTCGCTTGGGTGGCGGCAATAACGGCTCGATCAATGTCCACGGTTCGTCGTCAATGATCGGCTTGGCCATCTCCTCGGTCTCAGTTGTTCCGATGCCTGAGGTTAACAGCTCGCCGCGCAAGTTAACAGCCCCACCGGGCCTTTTTGAAACCGTCTCTAAAAATTTGGGCGTTAAAGAAAAAGAGGGAAACGTACTTATGATGGAGTTCGTTATTTCCGCCTCGCCTGATTTTTTCAAAAACAAATCAAAAAAACAGATTGACGAATGGGCAAGCCATCAGGTCGGGTTCATGAGAAAGGAATTTGGGGAGCAATTAAAGATTGCCATATTACATATGGACGAAAAAACGCCTCATTTTCATTTCATGGTCAGCACGGAAGTGAAATCGTTCAAGAAATACAAAAATCAGAAAGGTGAGTTCCACAAGGAAACCTGGTCACTGAATGCCAAACGTTATGATCCAAATTTTTTGAGGGGATTACATGACCGCCATGCGGAATGGAATAAAAATTTTGGGTTGGTACGTGGCGTCAGAGGATCGCTGAGAAAGCACCACGACCCTAAAGAATTCTACAAGATGATTGATGAGGCTTTGAGCACCAAATTTGACAAAACCATTGAAAAAACAATCAGTGACATGGAAACTGGTTGGTTTTCTGGCAAGGTTTCCATCGCTGAAATCAGGGAAAAGTTCAAACCCATGATGAATACTTTGCTCAAATCAAATGAGGTGCTTCGCAAGAAATTCCTGTTTGATATTAAGCAGTGGGCTGAAAACCTGTACAAACAGAAAAAGGAACAGGAGGCAAAAAAATTGGAGCTTGAAAAGCAAGAAAAAGATTTGACCGCTCGTCGTGAGTTATACGCAGAGGCGTTAAATTCGAAGAATAACGACGTTTCGCTGTTGAGTAGCCTGATGGACAGGAATGAGGTCTTACAGCAGGAAATCGAGCGATTAAAGGCAAAAAATGAGGTCTTAGATGCGCAGGCAACCCCAATGCCGACATCAGGTAGCACAAACAGCCTAAAATCGCCAAAAACGCTTAAAAAGTGATTTTTTCGGCCGCCGTCCTTTTTTAATTCACTAACGTGAATTTCAACCCTGCGGGTTAATGTGCTTCGCTAGACATTAAATGTGCTTCGCTAGATTTCTAGTACACCTCTGTACTAGACTTGTACTTCTAGCTTTGCCTCTATGTAGTAGTTCCTACGGTACTACTAATATCGGCAAAGCCTATCCCTACCCGCTGAAAAGCTGGTGGATGGCTTGCCGATATTAGTAGTGACTACATAACCGGACGGAATTAGTTAAGTATTCCTGTTTTGCGGATTCAGTGTCTTAACACACCTTTGAGCCAGGTTCCGCAATTGCGCCTATCTGTGTGGCTTTGCTCAAACTCCCATTTTAGCCACTTTCACCATAGTAATGGTGTCGCTATCGCCTTTTCCAGTTATCAGGGGTATTCAGTCTTTTCAGTCCCCACTGATTATTTTTACCTGTGCGAGTTTGCGTTAGCAATTTTCCAAATCGTGAGAATTAACCGACGCATAAAAAAATTGCCCTGCTTACTTCGCATGGCAATTTAAATTTGGTATTGACAATTTTGTCGAACTTGTTATCTTTAAATTGCCTTGAGAAGCAAGTTCTATCAACTTACTCAATTTTTCGAAATTGTCAAATGATAGAAAAAACCACCTGAAAAGGTGGTTTTTTGTTTTCTGCTCCCATTTTCAAGTTTTGAGATCGCAGCATCTCTCACTATTTTTATGCTTCGCCCATCAATCCCTTATCGCACAAGGCTTAGAGGGATTTTTTCAGGCAAAAATCGAGGGGGTACAGTTTACTGCGTTAGGTTCTTATGTATCTATTAACCTCACGAAGTGTAGATACATCTCCATATAATCACCACGTTTTTGCCCCACCTCGCCGTTGTATTTCTATTATCCCTCCCTCAATTACCCTATCTCTCTCCGTAGTCTATGTGTCGCCTCTCTTATGTCTTCGATCTCTCACACAATAACACCACATCACACCAATCTTATTCAACATTACTTCAATCTCACTCGACATCACTTCATTCTTATTCCGACTTTTCTCGATCTTCACGGTCAAGGTCATCAAAAACATCATCGGCGTTACGAAACTTACCGTCATTAATCTGTTTTTGACCATGAGCAAGAATTCCCTGCAGTGCCTGCGTCTGTTCTTCCTGTGTGCTCATCGCTACCTCATTACGTACTAAATATAGGTTCAAGACGACGTTTTGACCGTTCTACCTGTAAATTTTTACAGGTATCTTGCGAATTGGTGGGTCATGTGGGACCATAGGTGTGTCCGTTTTTTCCTAAACCGACCCGCCTTTTTGAGCTAAGTTGTTGACGGAAAAGGATGTTTTGTCAAACCGCAAAAACATCCCTGATTCGCCACCAAATGCGAAAAGCCGCTGTTTCGAAAGAAACAGCGGCTTTTTTCATTGCCTCATCCGGCAGCACGCGGTGTCGCGCGCTGCCCGCCTTCAGGCCGCGCGCTGCGCCGCGACTACGCCACCACCGCGCCGCGCTGCGCATCCGGCGTCTGCGCCCGCAGCTTCCCCCGCCAGTTCTCCCCGCCCTCCAGCGCCGGCGTCGACTCGAACACCTCCGCGATCCAGTCGGCGAACACGCGCACCTTCTGCGACAGATGCCGGTTGTGCGGATAGACGATCGAGATCGGTTTCGGCTTCGGATTGCAGTCCGGCAGCACCTCGACGAGCGATCCGTCGAGCAGGTTCGGCAGCACCATGAACAGCGTCGGCTGGATCATCCCGAAGCCTTCGAGCCCGCACGTCACGTACGCATCCGAGTCGTTGACCGTCACGCTGCCGTTCATCCGCACCTCGAACGGCTTGCCGTCGATCATGAACACCCACGGAATCGCCCGCGCGCCATGGCTCGACCGGAAATTCACCGCATGATGTTCGACGAGATCGGCAATCTCGTTCGGCTCGCCGTGACGGGCGAGGTAATCGGGCGACGCGCACGTCACGCGCTTGAGCATCCCGATGCGCCGCGCGACCATCGACGAATCCTCGAGCGGGCCGACCCGGATCATGCAGTCGATGCCTTCCTCGACCGGATCGACGTAACGGTCGGACAATCCCAGCTCGAGCGTGATGTCCGGATAGCGCTGCCGGAAGATCGACAGCGACGGCAGCACGATGCGCCGCCCGAGCGAACTCGGCATGTGGACGCGCAGCACGCCGCTCGGCTTGCGGTTGCCGGTCTGGAAACTCGCGTCGGCCTCGGCGATCTCCGCGATGATCTTCATGCAATGCTCGTAGTACGCGGCGCCCTCCGGCGTCAGCGACAGCCGGCGCGTCGTCCGGTGCATCAGGCGCACGCCGAGCAGCGCCTCGAGATTCTGGATGATGGTCGTCACCGACGCGCGCGGCATCGCGAGCGTGTCGGCCGCCCGCGTGAAGCTGTTCGCGTCGACCACGCGGGTAAAAACTTCCATTGCCTGGATTCGGTCCATGCTGCTTCCCCCTTCGAATCGCCAACGGAACAGAATAGAGCGCGCGGCAAGCGCGGCACAAGCCCCCGTCTATTGTTCTCCGATACCGAATAGTTTCGACGCTTCGGACTGGAAATCGCGTCGTTTCCGTGCAGTTCCGGGCGAGCCCGCTCATCCGTCGTACGTTACCGCACGAACCGCTCGCGATATCCCTGCGGCGACACGCCCAGCACGCGCACGAAACTGCGCCGCAGCGTCTCCTCGGAACCGAAGCCGCAACGCCCGGCGATCCGCTTGACGGACCACGCCGTTTCGCCGAGCAGGCGTTGCGCGGCCTCGACACGGATCTGTTCGACCGCGCGCGCGGGCGTGCGGCCAGTTGCCGCGCGATAGTGGCGCACGAAACTGCGTTCGCTCATGCTCACGCGCTCGGCGAGCGCGGGCACCGACAGGTCGGCCGTCAGGTGCTCGGCCATCCATGCGTGCAGCTCGCCGAACCGGTCGGCGGTGCGCTGCATCGACAGCATCGTGCTGAACTGCGCCTGCCCGCCCGGACGCTTCAGGAACACGACGAGTTCGCGCGCGACGTCGAGCGCGGTCGCCCGCCCGAGATCCTCCTCGACCAGCGCGAGCGCGAGATCGATGCCAGCCGTCACACCGGCCGACGTCCACAGCGCGCCTTCGCGGATGAAGATCGGGTCCGGTTCGACGCGCACGTTCGGATAGCGCGCCGCGAATTCGTCGCAGCGCGCCCAGTGCGTGACCGCGCGCCGCCCGTCAAGCAGGCCGGCTTCGGCGAGCAGGAACGCACCGGTGCAGACCGACGCCACGCGCCGCGCGCGCCCGGCCTGCTGCCGCACCCAGCGCACCATCCGCGCGTCCTTCGACGCCGCATGCACGCCCTTGCCGCCGGCGACGATCAGCGTATCGGGATGGCGCGCGGCCGCGCGCAGCGACTCGGCCATCACGACGAGGCCCGACGACGTCTCGACCGGTCCCGCTTCGACGGCCACGACGCGCGGCGCATACGGCGCCGGCTGCCCGCGCTCCAGCGCGAGCTCGTTGACGGACGCGAATACCTGCAGCGGGCCCGTCACATCGAGCAGTTGCGCACGGGGAAACGCGAGGACCAGGATCGAACGCGGGGCGGCGGCAGGCATGGCGATTGGCTGAAAACGTGGGGGATATGGCAATTTCGCCAAACACTACGCGCCTAGAATCGATCTGTCCATCCCGTGCCGAACGGCGCGCGTTCCCTTCCTCTCGGAGTCTTCGCATGACCCTGCATATCGGCCTTCTCGTCTTTCCGGGCGTCCAGCAACTCGACCTCACCGGCCCGCACGACGTGCTTGCATCGCTGCCCGACGCGGCCGTCCATCTGGTGTGGAAGTCGCGCGACGCGGTCGCGTCGAGCAGCGGCCTCGCGCTCGCACCGACCTGCACGTTCGACGACTGCCCGCCGCTCGACGTGATCTGCATCCCGGGTGGCATCGGCATCAACGAGCTGCTGCTCGATGCCGAAACGATCGCGTTCGTGCAGCAGCGCGCGGCCACCGCGCGCTACGTGACGTCGGTCTGCACGGGTTCGCTGTTGCTCGGCGTGGCCGGCCTGCTGCGCGGGCGGCGCGCGACGACGCACTGGGCCTTCCATGCGCTGCTCGAACCGCTCGGTGCGATACCCGTGCGCGAGCGCGTCGTGCGCGACGGCAACCTGGTCACGGGCGGCGGCGTGACGGCCGGCATCGACTTCGCGCTGACGATCGCCGCGGAGCTGGTCGGCGAAGAAGAAGCGCAGGCGATCCAGCTGCAACTCGAATATGCGCCGGCGCCGCCGTTCGACGCCGGCTCGCCCGACACCGCGCCGGCCGCGGTCGTGAAGCGCGTCACCGAACGTTCGGCCGCCGGCTTCGCGAAACGCAAGCAGATCGTCGAGCACGCGCTGCGCGCGACGCCGCGCTGAATGCGGATGTCGGAACAATCATGGGAAAGCAGCGCGCACGCGTGCGGGAGACCATCTCGATGAACATCATCCGGAGCGCCGCATTCACCGCGGACCGCGCGTGGGGCGCCCTCGACATCGCGAACCTGAACGGCATCACGGTTCGGCTGCACTGGACCGACCAGCCGTATCGCTGGCACGTGAACGACGGCGAGGAGGTATTCGCGGTGCTCGACGGCCGCGTCGAGATGCGCTACCGCGAGGCAGGCGTCGAGCATGCGACGGTGTTGGAGACGGGCGACGTCTTCCACGCGACGGTCGGCACCGAACACGTCGCGCATCCGCTCGGCAGCGCGCGCATCCTGGTGATCGAGACCGAAGGCAGCGTCTGACGGCGAGCCTCGGAGGCTCGACGCCGCGCGGTGGGCGTTACCCCGAGATCGTGCCGGTTGCCTGCGATGCGATCAGTTTCGGCAGCGGCGTGCACTGGCACTGACACAGGTCGTGCTCGAGCGCGACGACCTTGCCCATCACGGTCATCGTGCGCTCGCCGCCGTCCGACACGATCACGCCCGGCGACTTGCACGCCGCGCAGAACACGGCTGCACCGAGATACGCGAGTTCGCGCCCGTCGAACGACGAATTGGCGATCCCTTCGAGCACGACGCCGCCATGATCGGTCGTGTCGCCCTTCAGAATGAATTTGCGGCTCATGATGTCGGTTCTTCCCTCGGAAACGCCGCGCAACGCAACCGCGCACGGGTATCGTGATACTGCCCGTCGGTCGCGGGCGTCCCGCGAGCATATCACCGCTCGCCACGGCCGCGACGCAGGCCCTCCGCATCGGGCGGCCGTCGCAACACGCCTTCGCCGCACACGGCTATTCGGCGTCGCGGTGTGCTCACACACCATGACGCGTCGAACCCGCCTGCCTGCGACGACCCGTTCCCCTGTTCCATCGGAGCCGTGCGCCGGCACGATCGCATGAAGTCGTCATGGCGATCAGGACACAGCCGGTTCGGCATCGCATTGCATCGATAATGCTGATGCTTTAATGAAAAAAATAGCCTATATTTTCGTACAAGTACTAAATACAAATACATCAAAAAGGCTTAATAGAAAGCCGATTCGAATCATTCATTCGACGCCCTTTCCACCTCAAAACCTACCATTCTCCGACCGTTCGCACACCCGATAAACACGCTATTCCATAATAAACATTCATTAAAACGGGGCGTTAAAATTCAGTAAACCGATAGATAGAATTCAATCAATGCCTTCTGTTTATCGATAAGAAAATGGACGAACTCCTACCGATGCGACTATTCGTCAAGGTCGCCGAACTTCGTAGTTTCGCGCGCGCCGCCACGGAACTGAACATCTCCAATTCATCGGCCACCCGCCTCGTCATGAGCATCGAGGACCGGCTTGGCGCCCGCCTGCTGAATCGCACCACCCGCAGCCTGTCGCTGACCGACGCAGGCCACCTCTATCTGGCGCAGATCCGTCACGTGATCGACGAAATCGACCGGGTCGAGGAAACGATCGCGTCGATGCATCACGAACCGATCGGATCGCTGAAAATCGCCGCGCCGGTCATGTTCGGCATGCACGTGCTCGCGCCGGCCATCGACGCGTTCAAGATGCGCCACCCGGCCATCGTGCCGGAGGTCACGATCGTCGATCGTCACGTCGACCTCGTGTCGGAGGGCTTCGACGTCGGGCTGCTGCTGTCCCAGCACATCAGCAACAACACGCTGGTGAAGCGCCCGCTCACGCGGCTCAAGCAGATCGTCTGCGCCGCACCGCACTATGTCGACCGGCATGGCGCGCCCGCGCATCCGCACGACCTCGCGTCGCACGCGTGCCTGTCGTTCCATGCCGACTTCATGGGCGAATACCTGTCGTTCGATCACGACCAGACGCGCATCACCGTGCGCCCGAACAAGTCCGCGTCGTCGAACAACGTCGGGCTGATCCGCAACTGGGCGCTGTCCGGCATGGGCATCGCGGTCCTGCCGGACTTCCTCGTCCAGTCGAATCTCGACGACGGCCAACTGCTCGCGCTGCTGCCCGGCTATCGGCTCGAGACGCTCGAGATGAACGTCGCATACCCGAGCCGCCGTCACTTTCCGCGCAAGGCCCGGCTTTTCGTCGATCACCTGATCGACCATTTCGTCGGTTGAATGAAGGGTGGCATCGCACACCATTTTTCACACCGATTCGCCGCCGCCCGCGCGGCCCTCGCCTGGTCGCGGCGGCGAATCGGTGTGAAAAATGGTGTGCGATGCCACCCTTCATTCAACCGACGAAATGGTCGATCAGGTGATCGACGAAAAGCCGGGCCTTGCGCGGAAAGTGACGGCGGCTCGGGTATGCGACGTTCATCTCGAGCGTCTCGAGCCGATAGCCGGGCAGCAGCGCGAGCAGTTGGCCGTCGTCGAGATTCGACTGGACGAGGAAGTCCGGCAGGACCGCGATGCCCATGCCGGACAGCGCCCAGTTGCGGATCAGCCCGACGTTGTTCGACGACGCGGACTTGTTCGGGCGCACGGTGATGCGCGTCTGGTCGTGATCGAACGACAGGTATTCGCCCATGAAGTCGGCATGGAACGACAGGCACGCGTGCGACGCGAGGTCGTGCGGATGCGCGGGCGCGCCATGCCGGTCGACATAGTGCGGTGCGGCGCAGACGATCTGCTTGAGCCGCGTGAGCGGGCGCTTCACCAGCGTGTTGTTGCTGATGTGCTGGGACAGCAGCAGCCCGACGTCGAAGCCCTCCGACACGAGGTCGACGTGACGATCGACGATCGTGACCTCCGGCACGATGGCCGGGTGGCGCATCTTGAACGCGTCGATGGCCGGCGCGAGCACGTGCATGCCGAACATGACCGGCGCGGCGATTTTCAGCGATCCGATCGGTTCGTGATGCATCGACGCGATCGTTTCCTCGACCCGGTCGATTTCGTCGATCACGTGACGGATCTGCGCCAGATAGAGGTGGCCTGCGTCGGT
>FTHQ01000143.1_pt1 | contig 8845 bp, 10 predicted proteins | sample 1641001 | NCBI WGS metagenome assembly FTHQ01 (sample SAMEA3914872, study PRJEB12502) | metagenome | biome: forest; material: soil | place: Canada | collected 2011-07-03 | depth 0.3 m | reverse complement strand
CGCGGCAACCGGCATGTCTTCGAGCAGCATGCGCGCCTGCGCGGCGACGACGTCGGGATCGAGGCCCGTGACTTCATCGCAGGCGGCCGAGTCGCGCACGGTATAGCCGGTCAGGACGGACGCGCCGTGACAGCCCATGCTCGCCAGGGTCATCAGATCGGCTTGGAGGCCGGAGCCGCCGGTGGGATCGGACAGGCCGAAGGTGAGGACGATCGGAGGGGCGTTGCTGGACATGTAAAAATGGGGCAAGAGAAAAACGGACAAGCGACGGAAATGCGGACGGCGAGGCGAATGGGCTTTTTTTGCCCTGTGTTGCCCGGCAGGCCGCACTTTTCAACCATTATGCGGTGGAATCCGGCCGGTACGACGGAATTTTTAGCGCAGCGCAACGTAGTTGCCGTCCTCCAGCGCGATTGCTAGGCAGTCCGGCCCCGACACGGTACCATCATGGCTCCCGAATTTACCGACTTTTCCCCGACGCGGCTTAAGATGGAATACAAGAGCTGGATGTGCCTGATTTGTGGCTGGATTTACGACGAAGAAGCCGGGCTGCCGGAAGAGGGCATCGCCCCGGGCACGCGCTGGGAAGACGTCCCGATCAATTGGACGTGTCCCGAATGCGGCGCCCGCAAGGAAGACTTCGAGATGGTCCAGATCTGACCGGGCCGCTGGCCCACGGACACTCCGCTCAGGCCTCGCACCGGCCCGGCGCTCGCGCGCCGCGGTTCGCGCGAGCGACTTGACGATGACAGGCGCGCGTGTCCATGACGTCCGATCCGGCGAACGTTCCCCACCCTGACGCATTGCCCAACCCGCGCGCACGGCTCCGCCGCGCGGGTTGGGCAATGCGTCAGGGTGGGGAACGTTCGCCGGATCGGACGTCATGGACACGCGCGCCTGTCATCGTCAAGTCGCTCGCGCGAACCGCGGCGCGCGAGCGCCGGGCCGGTGCGAGGCCTGAGCGGAGTGTCCGTGGGCCAGCGGCCCGGTCAGATCTGGACCATCTCGAAGTCTTCCTTGCGGGCGCCGCATTCGGGACACGTCCAATTGATCGGGACGTCTTCCCAGCGCGTGCCCGGGGCGATGCCCTCTTCCGGCAGCCCGGCTTCTTCGTCGTAAATCCAGCCACAAATCAGGCACATCCAGCTCTTGTATTCCATCTTAAGCCGCGTCGGGGAAAAGTCGGTAAATTCGGGAGCCATGATGGTACCGTGTCGGGGCCGGACTGCCTAGCAATCGCGCTGGAGGACGGCAACTACGTTGCGCTGCGCTAAAAATTCCGTCGTACCGGCCGGATTCCACCGCATAATGGTTGAAAAGTGCGGCCTGCCGGGCAACACAGGGCAAAAAAAGCCCATTCGCCTCGCCGTCCGCATTTCCGTCGCTTGTCCGTTTTTCTCTTGCCCCATTTTTACATGTCCAGCAACGCCCCTCCGATCGTCCTCACCTTCGGCCTGTCCGATCCCACCGGCGGCTCCGGCCTCCAAGCCGATCTGATGACCCTGGCGAGCATGGGCTGTCACGGCGCGTCCGTCCTGACCGGCTATACCGTGCGCGACTCGGCCGCCTGCGATGAAGTCACGGGCCTCGATCCCGACGTCGTCGCCGCGCAGGCGCGCATGCTGCTCGAAGACATGCCGGTTGCCGCGTTCAAGATCGGCGCGGCGACGCGTGCGGAAGTCGTGAGCGCGATCGCCGAAGTCGTCGCCGACTACGACGGCGTGCCGCTCGTGCTCGCCCCGGACTTCACGCTCGACGACGAGCACGTGCTCGCCGCCGACGACCTGCGCGAATCGATCGCCGACCTGCTGGCGCCGCAAACCACCCTGCTGGTCGCCGACCACGCGACGCTGATCGCGCTCGCCCAGCCGGACGGCGATGCCGAAGCGCCGAATCTCGACGCGGCCGTATCGCACCTGCTGTCGCAGGGCTGCAAATACATCCTGTCGTCGGAAACCGGCTCGCACCGGCTCGTCAATACGCTGTACGGCGAAGAAGGCCAGCTGCGCGAAGACATGTGGGATCGCTCGCCGCACCGGCTGATGGGCATCACCGACACGCTCGGCGCGGCCATCGCGGCGCTGCTCGCGAACGGCCAGGAGCCGCCCGAAGCCGTGCGCGAGGCGCAGGAATACCTGTACCAGGCCGTGCGCGACGCATTCCGGCCCGGCATGGGCGCGTACCTGCCCGACCGGTTCTTCTGGGCGCGCAGCAACGACGATTCGGATACGCCGCCGGCCGTGAAGGCCGACCCGGCGCCGAGAACGTCGCACCGGCATTGAGTCGCGACGCGGCGGGCAGGTCCCGCCGTCGCACGCCGCGCCTCGACGCTTTGAGGCGTGGCGTATCCGGCCGCCTCGCGTACGCATCGAAAACCGCGCACATAAAAAAAGACCCGCATCGCTGCGGGTCTTTTCTTTTGGCTGGAACGCGCATCGCTGCGCGCCCCGGACACCGTCGACCGAAGTCGATTACATGTCCATGCCCATGCCGCCCATGCCGCCCGGCATGCCGCCCGGCATCGGTGCGTCTTCCTTCGGCAGTTCTGCGACAGCTGCGTCCGTCGTCAGCAGCAGGCCTGCCACCGAAGCTGCGTTCTGCAGCGCGGTACGCGTGACCTTGGTCGGGTCGACGACGCCGGCTTCCACCATGTCGACGTACTCGCCCGTTGCTGCGTTGTAGCCGTAGTTGCCCTTGCCTGCTGCAACTGCCGCCACCACGACGCTCGCTTCTTCGCCACCGTTCGTGACGATCTGGCGCAGCGGCTCTTCCATCGCGCGCAGCACGATCTTGATGCCGGCGTTCTGGTCGGCGTTCGCGCCGGTCAGACCTGCGATCGCGGTGCGTGCACGGATCAGCGCAACGCCGCCACCTGCCACGATGCCTTCTTCCACAGCTGCGCGGGTTGCGTGCAGTGCGTCTTCGACACGGGCCTTCTTTTCCTTCATTTCGACTTCGGTCGCAGCACCGACCTTGATCACTGCAACGCCGCCTGCCAGCTTGGCCACGCGCTCTTGCAGCTTTTCACGGTCGTAGTCCGACGTCGCTTCCTCGATTTGCGCGCGCACTTGCTTCACGCGTGCTTCGATGCTTGCAGCTTCGCCTGCGCCGTCGATGATCGTCGTGTTTTCCTTGCCCACTTCGATGCGCTTCGCCTGGCCCAGTTCCGCCAGCGTTGCCTTCTCGAGCGTCAGGCCGGTTTCTTCCGCGATGACTTGACCGCCGGTCAGGATCGCGATGTCTTCCAGCATCGCCTTGCGACGATCGCCGAAGCCCGGCGCCTTGACCGCAACGGTCTTCAGGATGCCGCGGATGTTGTTGACGACCAGCGTCGCGAGCGCTTCGCCTTCGACGTCTTCTGCGATGATCAGCAGCGGACGGCCAGCCTTCGCGACTTGCTCGAGCACCGGCAGCAGATCACGGATGTTCGACACCTTCTTGTCGTGCAGCAGCACGAACGGGTTGTCGAGGACGGCGACTTGCTTGTCCGGGTTGTTGATGAAGTACGGCGACAGGTAGCCGCGGTCGAATTGCATGCCTTCGACGACGTCGAGTTCGTCGGCCAGCGACTTGCCGTCTTCGACGGTGATGACGCCTTCCTTGCCGACCTTGTCCATCGCTTCAGCGATGCGATCGCCGATCGACGAATCGCTGTTCGCCGAGATCGAGCCGACTTGTGCGATTTCCTTGTTGGTCGTGCACGGCTTGCTGATCTTCTTCAGCTCTTCGACAGCCGCTGCGACTGCCTTGTCGATGCCGCGCTTCAGGTCCATCGGGTTCATGCCCGATGCGACGTACTTCATGCCTTCGCGAACGATCGATTGCGCGAGGACGGTTGCCGTCGTCGTGCCGTCGCCTGCGTTGTCGCTGGTCTTGGAAGCCACTTCCTTGACCATTTGCGCGCCCATGTTCTGGAGCTTGTCCTTCAGCTCGATTTCCTTCGCGACCGACACACCGTCCTTGGTGACCGTCGGGCCGCCGAAGCTGCGCTCGAGCACGACGTTGCGGCCCTTCGGACCCAGCGTGACCTTGACTGCGTTGGCGAGAATGTTCACGCCTTCGACCATCTTCGAACGGGCGGAATCGCCGAATACGACGTCTTTAGCTGCCATCTTCTAACTCCTTGAATTCTTGGGAATATGTACCGTCGGATGACGCTTACTTGGCGTTGACCACGGCCATGATGTCTTCTTCGCGCATGACCAGCAGTTCCTGGCCGTCGACCTTCACGGTCTGGCCTGCGTACTTGCCGAACAGGACGCGATCGCCGACCTTCACGTCGAGCGCGATCGGCGCACCCTTGTCGTCGCGCTTGCCCGGGCCGATGGCCAGGACTTCGCCCTGATCCGGCTTTTCAGCAGCGGCGTCGGGGATCACGATGCCCGAGGCGGTCTTGGTTTCCTGATCCAGGCGCTTGACGATCACGCGATCGTGCAAAGGACGAAGGTTCATATTCACTCCTCTCTTGACTGAGATTGAAGAACGCTTAGGGAATCTGCCCGGCTCATCGCCCGGCAGAGAATTGTTAGCACTCTCGTGCAGCGAGTGCTAATTATATGGACGGGTTTTGACAAATTCAAGAAGGGGAACCGGAGGAATTTTCGGGGCGGCGGCGCAGCGGGGAAAACAGACAAAAGCGACAAAAAACCCTTTTAAAACAAAGACAAACCGAACACATCCTGCTCCGCCCGCGGGCTCGTGCGGCCCGCGCATCTCATCCAGCCCCGTTTGGACACCGGGTAAGCCCGGAGTTCCCGAGACCGCTGACATCGCATCGAAAAAACCGCACGGACGCCGATTTCGTCCGTCGCGACGCGTCCGTCACTCGGCTTCGCCGGGCCGATCCTCACGCATCGGCGCAGTCCGCGCCCGACAGCGGCCGAAAGGTCCTGCCGTCCGTCTCGACGGTCGCACCGAGCCGCCGTGCGAGCCCTTTCGCGCCTTCGCGCATCACGACGTCGTGATTCCACCGGAACAGCGGCCGCGCGAGCGGTTCCAGCCAGTTCATCCAGCGCGCGTGCGTGCGGATGTGCCAGTCGTAGCGCACGACGGTGCGCGCGCCGTCGGCGACGAACGACCAGCGGCCGTCGCCCTCGATCGCGCCGCTCGCATGGCCTTCGAGCGCATGCGGCCGCTCGACGCGCCGCACGCGCATGTCGAAGGTCAGCCGGTACGGCAGCGCGCCCTTCCAGGTATACCGGTGCAGCGCGCCGACGCCGCGCGCGTCGCCGGGCTCGAGCTCGACGGTACGCACGGCGCCCTTCCACCAGTCGGGCCAGCGGTCGACCTGGTAGATCGCGTCCCAGACCGCCGCGAGCGGCGCATCCACCCGCCAGGTCGTCGAAAACCGGTACTCCGCCATGCAGCCTCCGGCATGCGCGTCAGGAACGCGGATGGCGCGCCGTCAGGGCGCGAAGAAACGCTCGGGAAACGCGACGTCGATCTCCACGTCGTCGAGCGTCACGGTTTCGAGCGGCGTGTCGTCATCGCTCGCGTAGCTGATGACCTTCAGCGGAAAACCGTCCGCGGCGTCGAGCCACAGCCGGTAGCGATGCACGCCGTCGACCGCGTGCGCGGGCGCGCCCGTGACCAGCACGCGCAGCGCGGTCCGGCCACCGACGGCCTCCTCGCCTTCGGTCACCGTCGCGCCGCCCTGCTGCAGCGCATGCACGTTGCGCAGCAGTTCGCCGACGTCCGAGCGGTCGACCCGGTGGCCGGTGCGGTCGCGCACGAGCGGATTGGACGGCGACAGCGTCAACGCGGGCGGCGCATGCGTGCCGAACGGGCGCAGCCGCACCTTGCCGTCGCCGGGATCGTACGCGAGCACCGCGCCGCGATGCGGCGACACGAAATCCATCCGGACGAAGCCCGGTTTCAGGTACGCGTAGCGGATTTCGGTGTGCTCGCCGTCGCGCGCCGACGAGCGAATCGTCGCGCGGTACGAGCGGACGTGGTCGAAATGCGCCTGCGCGACGGTCACGGGATCGGCTGTCATGCTCGCTCCTATCAGGCTCGCGGCCAGCAACGCGGCGATCATGGCGCCGCCTCGACATCGAGCACGCCTTCCATTCCGCGCGCGCGATGGCTACCGAAAAACAGCAGCCGGTGCGTGCAATAGTAGGCGAACCGCCCCGGCTGCTGCGGCGTGAAACGAAACGTTCTCGGCGTCGTACCGAGTTCGGTATGCACCGCGATGCCCGCCTGCGGCGGCGCGTCGATCTCGAAGCTGTGCGGCACGACGCCGGGTTCGGCCGATACGGTCAGCTCGACCGGCACGTGCGCGCGGACGATCACGTGGTTGGGCCGGAAGAAATAGCTGCCGCCGACGATCGTCACCCGCTGCACGCCATCGGCATCGACCGGCACGCGCACCGGCGCATCGCCCTGCGCTCGCGCAAGCATCGTGCCCGCGACGCACGCCGCCAGCACGAACCCCTTCATCGTCGCCGTCTTCATTGCCTGCTCCCTGCGGGCGCCGCGCGTCATCCCTTCCACGCGTCGGTCGGGCCGCCCAGCGCACCGCATGCGTCGATCGCGAGTTCGCGCAGACGCCGTTCGTCGCCACGGCCGGACAGCGCATAACCCATGCCGCGATCCGACCCGAAATACGTGTAGCGACCGTCGGTCGACATCGCCCGCGGCGCGAGGCGGCGCGCATCGTATGCGGTCATGTACAGCGTCACGCGCGCGCCGTCCGCACGCTGGTACATGAGCTGCGCGGCCGGCCCCGCGTCGCCGGGCAGCAACCGGCCGCCCAGCAGCGCGTAACCGTATTCGTCGAGCGACGGCGCGCGCACCGGCCGGCCGATGCGCGCCGACAGCCACGCGGCGAGACGGGCGGGATCGGCCGCACCCACCTCCACCGGATGCTCGCGGTCGGCGGCGTACACGGCGTACGCGACATCGGCGCGCGCGGCGAACGCCGGTGCGCGGCCGAATGCCGCCCAGCCCGCATGCAGCGCGACGCCGATCAGCAGGCCGGCCGCCAGCCCCGCGAATGCATGCGCGACGGCGCGCCAGCGCGGCGCGCGGCGCTGCACGAACAACGCGGGCGCGGCACCCGGCAACGGGAACAGCGCCTTCAGCGCATCGCGCTGCGCACGGTAATGCGCAAATCGTTCGGCTTCCTGCGGATCGGACTGCAGGCGCTCGAGCATCTCGCGGCGTTCGTGCCCGGACAATTCGCCGTCCAGCAACGCGGACAGCAGTTGCGCCGACGCATCGTCGTCCTGCTGGTTCGAAGGCTTGCGCGGATCGTCCATCATGGCTTCCCGATCACCCGTAACGTGGCCGTGCCGTGCGCCGGCGGCGCGTCCGACAGCAACGCGCGCATCTGCGCGCGCGCCCGTGCGAGCCGCGACATCACCGTGCCGACCGGCACGCCGAGCACCTGCGCGGCATCGCGATAGCTCAACTCCTCGAGCGCGACCAGCAGCAGCACCTCACGCTGTTCGACCGGCAGCCGGTACAGCGCGCGCTGCACGTCGCGCAACTCCAGCCCGCCGACCGCGCCCGCAGGCGCGGCCATCGTCTGCCACGGCGCCGTCGCGTCGTCGACCGCGATCTCGTGCCGCGCGCGCAACTGGTCGATGAAGCGGTGCCGCAACAGCGTCAGCAGCCATGCGCGCAGGTGGCCGCCGTCGCGCGGCGGCCGGTTCAGCGCACGCTCGAGCGTGTCCTGCACGAGGTCGTCGGCCCATGCGCACTCGCCCGTCAGCGCACGCGCATAGCGCGTGAGATGCGGGAGCCACACCAGCAGGTCCGACTCATAGCTCATCGGGATGCCTCGCGCGTCGCCGCGCGGTCATGGCCGCGCGACGTGCCACATGCCGCCGATTCCGTCGCCGCCCGCGTCGCCAGCCTTGTGGTCCATCTTCCAGCGATACAGCGGGCGGCCGCGGTACGCCCACTGCTTTTTGCCGTCGTCGCGGGCGACGAGGCTCAGCGCGCCCGACGCCTTGTCGTACGCGTCGGCGAGCGCGGGCGGCCAGTTGGCCGCGCACGTGCCGTCGCACATGCTCTTGCCTGGCGCATCGCGATCGAATACGTACAGCGTCATGTGGGCTTCGTCGACCAGTTTCCCGTCGCCGGCCTGTGGCGGTTCGGCGGCCGCCGGCCGCACGATCGCCGCCGTCAGCGCGGCAGCGAAGATCATCCGTTTCATTCCCGTTCTCCTTGGCGTCGTGTCGCGACACGGCGCCGCCGGACGGGACGATCGGCTGCGTCGCGATCATTATCCCGCCGGCCGGCGGTGCCGGAACTCGGTATGTAAACGGACGGCGACGGCCGGTTATTCCATCCGGCAGCGCGACGAGCGGCGACGATCGTTCATGCGACGAAAGAAAGCGACAACGCGGCATGACATCGCTGTCATGCCGCGTTGCGCGACCCGTATTGCACGTCCGTTTCGCACGACGGCCGATGCAGCGCCGTCGTGCAGTTTCGGCCGGTTTCGGCCGCTTACCTCGGCAGTGCGCCGGTCAGCGACTGGAGCAGCGTCGTCACCGGTGCGAGCGGGTTGTTCGGCGAGCTGTTGCCCGAATGCGGCGTCACCGACAGGCTCGGCGCGGAACCGAGCGCCGTGCCCACCGACGTGCCGACCGCGTTGACGACCGTCGCCGTCGAGTTGGCCCCCGTCGTCAGCAGCGAACCGACCGCGCCGGCCGTACCGCCGGCCGCGTTCGCGCCCGCGCCGAGCAGGCTGCCGAACGGGTGCCCCCACATCCGGAATGCGAGTGCGGGGCCGCGATACTGCGAGCGGAACCGCAAGTGCGTGACGAAGATCATCAGCCACGTGAACAGCGCGCCGAACATCGCGATCGCCATCATCACGGTGAACGCGGTG
>FTHQ01000464.1_pt1 | contig 9584 bp, 10 predicted proteins | sample 1641001 | NCBI WGS metagenome assembly FTHQ01 (sample SAMEA3914872, study PRJEB12502) | metagenome | biome: forest; material: soil | place: Canada | collected 2011-07-03 | depth 0.3 m | reverse complement strand
GCCTCGAGCCGCGCGGCGAGCTCGCGGCGCGGCTCGAGGCCGCGCTCGCGCAGCGCGGCCTGCGCGCGGCGGCGATCAACCTGCATTACCTGAGTACGGGGCTCGAGGTCGACGTGACGCTCGACAGCGATCCGCACGACACCGATGCGGCGCTGGCCGGCCGGCTCGACATCGAGACGCTGAAGCGCGAATTCGGCGCGCGCCGGATCGGCTTCACGCGCACGTTGCCCGCGCGGACGTGACCGGCAACCGGCAACCGTGAACGCGGCCCGCCGCGGGGGCGGGCCGGCGCGTTACAGCGGCAGTTGCGTGTCGAACTTGATTTCGCGCAGCACGACGCTCGTGCGCACCTGCGACACGGCCGGGATCTTGAAGATGCGCTCGTGCAGGAACACGTCGTAGGCCTTGATGTCCGGCGCGACGATCTTGAGGATGTAATCGGCTTCGCCGGTCGTGCTGTAGCACTCGGTGACTTCCGGGCAGGTCGCGATCTCGCGCTCGAACTGTTCGACGCCGCCTTCGTTGTGGCGCGTCAGGTGCACGTGCGCGAGCGCGCAGACGTGCAGGCCGAGCTTCTCGCGATCGAGCAGCGCCGTATAGCGCTGGATCACGCCCGACTGTTCCATGTCCTTGATGCGGCGCCAGCACGGCGTGCTCGACAGGCCGACCTGGTCGGAAATTTCCTGAACGGAACGGCGCGCGTCGAGCTGCAACAGGCGAAGGATTTTTTGCGAAAAGGAATCGAGCGTCACCTGCGCCTCCATGCGGCAGCTACAACACGCTGAATGTTAGAGGGCCGGGAAAGGAAACGCAATCTGGCGACGCGCTGTTGAGCGAGATTCGCTAATTTGCCCGCGGATCCGTGGGATTTTGTCCCGCCCCCGCGCTTTCCGACCGATCGGTATCCGACACGGCCAGGCCCGCCAGCGCGGCCTGCTGCCGGCGCAGGTCGGCGAGCATGTTGCAGAACAGCGCGCCTTGCTCGATCGCATCGTCGAGCGCGACGTGCGTGTGCGGATGATCGTCGAACCAGTGCTTCGGAAAGCGCGGCTTGATCGCCTTGCGGTACGGCAGGCCGGTCATCGCGAACGCGAGCGTCTTGATGTCGAGCGCCGACCACGAGAACGGGCAGCGCCCGGCGAAGCGCATCATGTACCAGAACATGAACGTGAAATCGAAGCCGGCCGGCATCGCGACGAACACCGGCTTGCCAGGCAGCGCCTCGACCCATTCGACGTAGGCGACCAGCGCCGCCTCGGGCGTCTGCAGATCGCGCCGGCACGCGGCCCAGGCCTCCGGCTCGGTCTTCCACCACGCTTCCTGCACCGGGTGCGCGTGCGCGCCGGGCAGCGTCTCGAGATTCGCCGAGAACGTCGCGATCAGCTGCTTGTCCTCGGTATAGGCGGCCGACGCGAAGCTCAGCATCGAGTGCGGACCGGGAATCGGGCCGTCGGCCTCGACGTCGGTACTGACGTAAATTTCGGGGATGGCGGTCTGGTTCATCCGAATACCTTGTCGGACACGAACGGATTCGTGCGGCGCTCGTCGCCGAACGTCGACACCGGGCCGTGGCCGGGGACGAACGTGACGTCGTCGCCGAGCGGCCACAGCTTTTCCTTGATCGAACGGACGAGGTCCTCGTGATTGCCGCGCGGGAAATCGGTCCGGCCGATCGAGCCCGCGAACAGCACGTCGCCGACGATCGCGATGCGATGCGCGCGGCTGAAGAACACGACGTGGCCCGGCGTGTGGCCCGGGCAGTGATAGACCTCGAGCGTCTCGTCGCCGAACCGCACGGTGTCGCCGTCGTTCAGCCACTGGTCGGGCTCGAAGCTGTCGGCGGCCGGGAAGCCGAAGCGCTCGCTCTGCATCGGCAGCTTCTCGATCCAGAAGCGCTCTTCTTCCTGCGGCCCTTCGATCGGCACGCCGTAGTGCGTCGCGAGCGTCTTCGCGCCCGCGCAGTGATCGATGTGCCCGTGCGTGAGCAGCACCTTCTCGACCTGCACGTTCTGCCGCGCGACTTCCTGTTCGATCCGGTCGAGATCGCCGCCCGGATCGACGACGGCCGCGCGGCCCGTCTTCTCGCAGACGAGCAGCGAGCAGTTCTGCTGGAACGGCGTGACCGGAATGAGCGTGACTTTCATGGGAGCACCGGCGGCTAAAAGGAGCGATTGTACCGGTCGCGCGTGCGGGCTGCCGGGCGCGCGATGCATGCTGCGGCGCGCGGATGCGGGCATTCCCGGAGCATGTCGATTGTTACAGCCATAGCGAGAATCAATGGTGCGTCGGGGGTGCTTTTCGAGACAAGGTTTTGATTTATGTATAATGCGCCCCATTGCGCGTGAATTTCACGCAATTCGCTGGTGTTTCGGCCCCGTTAAATGAGGCGTCCGATTCACCGTCAAGCATCGGCCGCCGGGGAGTCCGGCGGTGTATCCAGCACCGAGCATTCGGTGCTCACGTCTTGTCCGGCCGGGTGCTGCGCGCCCGCCTGCGGCCCTGCTGCCGCGCCGCCGGATGAGGCCTGTGCCGCCGTTCCTGTGCGTTGGTCGTATCGACGCGCGCGAACGTGAAGCCATGTTCGATGGCGGCATGTGGGGTCTGGTCAGGCTGTTGGGGACAGGTTGCGCCAGACGTGAAAACTAATCAGGACGGTTGCGGCCTAGACGAACGCCGCGCCCATGCTAGCCGCCTGCTCGCCTTCGAGCGGGGCGTGCACGCATTTGCCGTCCGGGCCGCATCTCTGCGTTGTGTAGCAGCGTTGTATCGATGCGGCCCGAACCAGAAGGCGACACGTCGATGAATTTACGTTTTCCGAGCCGATTCGGAACCATTGCATTGTTTTTTGCGCTGACGGGCTGTGCGGTGCCACCCAGCCAGACCACCGGCAGCGTGAACCAGAAGAAGGCGGTCGACAAGACGGCCGCTGCCGCGAAGGCGGACGACGACAAGCAGCCCCTCAGTTTCGATTCCGCGCTGGCATCGATGCCGGCGGCCGACAGCAAGGACGCGAAGAAGTCGTCGCTGGCGGACGCCGAGCCGATCGACGGCAAGGATGTATCCGATTTCCGCCAGACCGGTCGCGCATCGTGGTACGGGCGGGACTTCCACGGCCGCCGCACCGCGAACGGCGAACGCTTCAACATGAACGCGTTTACCGCCGCGCACCGCACGCTGCCGCTGTCGTCGTACATCAAGGTGACGAACGCATCGACCGGCAAGTGGGTCGTCGTGAAGGTCAACGATCGCGGGCCGTTCAAGCGCGGTCGCGTGCTCGACCTGTCGTACGCGGCGGCCAAGGTGATCGGCCTCGTGCACGCCGGCACGGGCCGCGTGAAGATCGAAGGGTTGTCGCCGCAGGAAGCACGCGAGGCCCGCGACGAAATGTTCGCGTCGATCTCGGCGAAGTAACGCGGCCAATCGTCCGCTCATGCACAAAGGGCTGCCTTCCGGCAGCCCTTTGTCGTTTCCGCGCGGCGGCGGTGCGCGTCAGCCTTCCGTGCCTTCCTTCAGCACGAGCGCACGCGCATACAGCGCGTTGCGCGATGCGCCCGTCAGCGCGGCCGCGAGCTTTGCCGCGCTTTTCACCGGCACCTCTTCGAGCAGCAGCCTGAGCAGCGCGTCGTGCGCGGCGTCGTCGGCTTCGCCGCTTGCCGCCGGCGCACCTTCGACGACCAGCACGAACTCGCCGCGCTGCCGGTTCGCGTCGCCGGCGAGCCAGCCCTGTCCTTCGGCCAGGGTGCCCTGGAACAACTGCTCGTGTAGCTTGGTGAGTTCGCGCGCGATCAGCAGCCGGCGCGCGGGGCCGAATGCGTCGGCGAGCGCGGCGACGGTTTCGGCGATCCGGTGCGGCGCTTCGTAGAACACCAGCGCGTACGGGTGCGACACCAGCGCCTGCAGCGCGCTCGCGCGCTGTTTCGCCTTCGGCGGCAGGAAGCCCGCGAACGTGAACGCGCCGGCCCAGTCGCCGGCCACGCTGAGCGCGGTCACGGCCGCGCTCGCGCCAGGCAGCGGAACCACCGCGAAGCCGGCCGCGCGCACGGCGTCGACGAGCCGCGCGCCGGGGTCCGAGATGCCCGGCGTGCCCGCGTCCGACACGTAGGCCACGCGTTCGCCGCCGCGCAGCAGCTCGATCACGCGCTGCGCGGCTTCGCGTTCGTTGTGCTCGTGCACGGCGACGAGCGGTTTCGAGATCCCGTAGCGGGCGAGCAGCTGGCCCGTGTTGCGGGTGTCTTCGGCCGCGATGCGGTCGGCGAGGCCGAGCACGTGCAGCGCGCGCAGCGTGATGTCGGCCGTATTGCCGATCGGCGTGGCGACCACGTAGAGCGTGGCGTCCGGGTAGTGCTGCGTATGCGCGAGTTCGAGGAGGGCAGTCATGGCAGGCAATGCACGCAATCGCGGCACGAGCGGAACAAGGACGGCATTGTGCCACGCGGCGCCGGCGCGGCCGGAGGGCGCGCGCGGTCGGCCGCGTTCGGGCGACAACTTTTCCGGCGCGGCGCGATCCAAACCGGTCGGCGCCGCGTTCGAGCAGCGCGCGCGGCAGTTTCTCGAGCGTCACGGTCTGGGGTTCGTCGCCGCGAACGTGACGATGCGCGGCGGCGAGCTCGATCTCGTGATGCGCGAGCCCGACGGCATGCTCGTGTTCGTCGAGGTGCGCGCGCGGCGCAGCACCCGGCATGGCGGCGCGGCCGCGAGCGTCGGCTGGCGCAAGCGGCGGCGTCTGGTCGCGGCCGCGTTGCAGTTCTGGTCGCGGCACGGCGCCGGTGCCGCGTGCCGTTTCGACGTCGTCGCGTTCGAGGCCGGCCGGCTTGCGTGGCTGCGCGACGCATTTCGTACCGACGACGCGTAGCGGCGAGCTGTGACGAGATGTAAAGAGTTCTTGCCGGACCCCCGGAGAGGGCGCCGGAGTACGGTAAACTCGCCGCACCCACGATGTCGCGCGAGTGGTGCCACGCGCCCAGTTCACCAGGAATCGATGTCAGTCGAACGTATTCAGCAACAATTCCGCGACAGCGCCGCGCTTCATGCCGAAGCGGCCGACGCGCTGTCGCTGCCGATCGCAGCCGCGGTCGATGCGATGTTCGCCGCGCTGGCGAACGGCAACAAGATCGTCGCGTGCGGTGACGGCCCGTCGGCCGCCGCCGCGCAGTACCTCGCCGCGTCGCTCGTCGGCGGTTTCGAGCGCGAGCGTCCGGGCCTGCCCGCGATCGCGCTGGCCACCGACGCGTCGCAGGCCGGCCTCGCCGGCGCGGCCGCCGCCGAGCAGTTGTTCGCGCAGCAGGTGCGCGTGCTGGGCCAGACGGGCGACATCCTGCTGGTGCTCGATGCGGGCGGCGCATCGCCGCGCGTGCTCGCGGCGATCGGCGAGGCGCACGAGCGCGAGATGACCGTCGTCGCATTGACGGGCGGCAACGACCACACGGTCGCGGCCGCGCTGTCCGACACCGATATTCCGATCAGCGTGCCCGCCGTTCGCGCGGCGCGCATCCACGAAGTCCATCTGCTGACCATCCACAGCCTGTGCGACGGCATCGACGCGATGCTGCTGGGTGAGGATTGAACGAAGGAGAGCCGTCGATGAATCAAAGCCGCGTCAAACAGACGCTCGTCAGAACCACGCTGCTCGCCGCGCTGACGGCGGGCCTCGCCGTATCGCTGCAGGGCTGCGTGCTCGGGGTCGTGGGGGCCGCGGCCGGCGGCGGCGCGCTGATCGCGACCGATCGCCGCACACTGGGCGCGCAGACGGAGGATCGCGAGATCCAGGTCAAGTCGCTCACGCAGATCAACAACGGGTTGCCGGACCAGTCGCACGTGAACGTGACGGTGTTCAACCGCCGCGTGCTGCTGACGGGCGAAGTGCCGAACGATGCGTCGAAGCAGCGCGCCGAGGAAATCGTGCGCGGCATCAACAACGTGAACGGCATCGTCAACGAGCTGTCGGTCGAGCCGGCGTCGTCGCTGTCGTCGCGCGCGAACGACTCGTACCTCGAAGGCCGCGTGAAGTCGGAGCTGATTGCGACGAAGGGCATCTCGGCGAACTACTACAAGGTCGTCAGCGAACGCGGCAATCTTTACCTGATGGGCCTCGTGACGGTGGACGAAGGCAATCGCGGCGCGGAAGCCGCGAGCCAGGTGCCGGGCGTCGAGAAGGTCGTGAAGGTGTTCCAGTATGTGAAGCCGCAGGACGCGCAGGCGCTGCAGGACGCGTCGCCCGCGAGCGGCGCCTCCGGCGCGCAGGCGGCTGCCGCACCGGCGGACAACGCGACGGTCGGCGCGGTGCCCGACGCGTCGGTGCAGTCCACGCCGCTGCAGCCGCCCGCGCCGATCTCGAATTCGTCGAGCGTGCATCCGGGCAATCCGAAGGCGAAGGCGCAATGACGGGCATGCAGATCAAATCGATGAAACGCCGGGTGGTGCAGGGCGCGGCGGCCGCGGCGCTCGTGGCCGGCACGCTGGGCGCCGCGCATGCGGACGTCGGCGACGGCCTGAAGGTTGCGCGCAGCAACGCGTGCATGGGCTGCCATGCGGTGGACCGCAAGCTCGTCGGCCCGTCGTTCAAGGATATCGCCGCGCGTTACAAGTCCGATCCGCAGGCCGTCGCGAAGCTGTCGAAGAAGGTGAAGGACGGCGGCTCCGGTGTGTGGGGCGCGATTCCGATGCCCGCGCATCCGCGCATGAGCGACGCCGACGTCCGGTCGGTGGTCGAATGGGTGCTGGCTGGCGCGCCGTCAAAGTAACGCGTCGGGGGTGACGTAACCCCTATTGCCAAGCGCGGAAATGCGTGTGTATGATGATTGACTGTTGGGGCGGTAGCTCAGCTGGGAGAGCGTCGCGTTCGCAATGCGAAGGTCGGGAGTTCGATCCTCCTCCGCTCCACCATAAATTCCAGTAAAAACAACGCACTACGTCTCACGATGTAGTGCGTTGTTTTGCATTTGGAAGCAGACTTTGGCACACCATGTGTGCCAAATTTGTGCCAAGGTGTGCAGCGCATCCCCCACGCCGCATGCATGACATTGCAGCAAATTGCGGGTACGATTCTTGGCAATCGCGCTGAAGACGTACAGAACGGCTACGAGACAAAAGCAAAGGGCAAGGGGTCTAGCAAACCGCACCTTGCCCACAAAGCGTGGAGCCACGGACTGTTCAGCAGCCCCTGCCATAAGCGGATTGGCGGGTGAGCCAGAAAGGATGCCGAAAGCAATCGCCAGGTTTATGACTTCCACCGGTCAGGATGAGGCCGGAAACTAACTGGACAGCATAGCTTGGAGAGCGAGGGAAACATGGGGGACGACCCCGCCGTACAAGTGCTCGCTGCTAATTTGGGCAAGTAGCGATAAGCGTAAAGTCTTCGTCCATCTGGGCAAGGTACGGAACCGCGGACTCATCCGAACTTGGCTGGTCATCGACCAGCCGGGATCGGAGCGGTTCGCCCATGAAATCTCTGCTCACCGTAGAACATCTTTCAAAGTGCATTCATAAGTCTGTCGCGAGCATCCGCAGCGATGCTACTCGCAATCCGCAGTCCCTTCCTCCGATTTGCCGTCTGCCGAACACCAAGCGGTTGCTTTGGCGTCTCGAAGACGTAGAGCACTGGTTGGCGGCTCATGTCGAGGGTCTGTCTCGCCCGGCGGTCTCAGTTTGCTCCGATGACCCGCGACCACGCCGAGGCCGCCCTACCAAAGCCGAGCAGGTTACGCGGCAGCGGAGCCTGCATCGCAAGCAAGCCAGCGTCCATCCCTCCGAAGCTACGGCCGAGGTGTAAGCGATGCAAGTATTCATCGCGGAAGCGACGCCGCCGGCGTCGCCGGCCGAGGCTTGCGATGCGTCTGCCTCGACATACTCACGCCTTGCTCCACTCAGGCACCGACAATGCGATTTCTTCGTCGCGGACATTCTCGATGCTTCGCCGAAGGATGACCTGGCAAGCATGGAGCACCCGCTGTTCGCCCTGCGCGCTGGCGACCGACGCATACGTGTGTACGAACGAAAAGAGACTCGGGTAACCGTCAAACCTGGAGTCGATGGCTGCGCGACGATTCACGACAAAGATCTATGGATCTACTGCATCAGTCAGTTGGTCGCGGCGAAGAACCGTGGCCGCGAGATCACGCGCACGGTGCGTTTCACGGCCTACGATTTCCTGCACTCGACCAATCGCGATACCAGTGGCCGCGCCTATATTCGCATGGGAGAGATGCTGGCACGACTCACTGGCACACGCATCGAAACCAACATCGAGACGGCCGGCAAACGCGAACGCGGGTTCTTCGGGTTGATCGATTCCGCCAAGGTCATCGAGCGAGACGGAGGCGATCGCATGGTGGCCGTGGAAGTGACCTTGCCAGATTGGCTGTTTCGCAGCGTGGACGCCATGCAGGTGAAAACCCTTTCGCCCAACTACTTCCGCTTGCGCAAGCCATTGGACCGGCGCATCTACGAGCTGGCTTGCAAGCACTGCGGCAATCAGCCAACTTGGAAATCCAGCATTGCCACGTTGCATGAAAAGAGCGGCAGCGCCGACAAGCTCTTCAAGTTCCGGGCAGCCATCAAAGCGTTGGCGGCGTCTGGCGAGTTACCCGACTACCGCATGGCCTACGATCCTAAAGCCGACAACGTGACGTTCTACGCCAACGGCCCCAAGGGGTATCGGGCCGAGATCGCAGCCATAATGAAGGGTCTGCCTCACACCTCGGTCAAGGCTCGCGAGAAGGCGCATGCTCGTAAGCGCGGTAGACCAAAATGATGCTGACATCGCGTGCCTATCGTTGTGGATAACCGAGGCTCGACTGTGAATCACCACGTGCCTTTAGGGATGCAGGCTGTGGGCTACCACGTGCTTTCACGGATGAGCTACTTCGTGCTTTTAGGGATGGGAACATCCCGAGAAGCCTTGCGTAGTAAGAGACGGTTTCAAAAAGGCCCGGTGGGGCTGTTAACTTGCGCGGCGAGCTGTTAACCTCAGGCATCGGAACAACTGAGACCGAGGAGATGGCCAAGCCGATCATTGACGACGAACTGTGGACATTGATCGAGCCGTTATTGCCGCCACCCAAGCCGCGGCGCGAGAAAAACCCAGGCCGCCTGCCTGTTTCGAATCGCGCCGCGCTGACCGGCATCCTGTTCGTTCTCAAGACCGGACTGCGCTGGCGCGACCTGCCCGCCGAGATGGGCTGCGGCTCGGGCGTGACTTGCTGGCGACGGCTACGCGATTGGCAGGCTGCGGGCGTATGGGATCGCCTGCACGAATTGCTGCTTGCGAAGCTGCGAGCAGCAGACCAAATCGATTTCTCGCGAGCCGCAGTCGATTCCTCATCGATTCGCGCCGTTGGGGCGGGCCAAAAACTGGGCCAAACCCCACCGATCGCGCGCGACCAGGTTCTAAGCACCACATCGTCACCGACGCCAATGGCACGCCGCTCGCGGCGATCCTGACCGGCGCGAACGTTCACGATGTCACGCAGCTGCTGCCGCTGATCGATGCGATTCCGCCAATTCGTGGGTTGCGCGGCCACCCACTGCAGAGACCGCGCGTGGTCTACGCCGATCGCGGTTACGACTCTGAGCGGCATCGACGCGCG
>FTHQ01000148.1_pt1 | contig 9774 bp, 7 predicted proteins | sample 1641001 | NCBI WGS metagenome assembly FTHQ01 (sample SAMEA3914872, study PRJEB12502) | metagenome | biome: forest; material: soil | place: Canada | collected 2011-07-03 | depth 0.3 m | reverse complement strand
CGCGATGCTCGCGCCGCTCGCGATGTCGACGCTGTCGGTGATCGCGAGCGTGCACGGCCACGCGGACGACACGCCCGTGCGCCACCGGCTGCGCGACGCGGTACACGTCGCAGCGGCCGCGGTCGGCGTCGCCGGTTCCGCGTTCCACCTGTACAACGTGACGAAGCGACCGGGCGGGTTCAGCTGGCACAACCTGTTCTATGGCGCGCCCGACAGCAGCAGCGCGAACGGCGCACCGAGCGGCGCGCCATAGAACAGGTTGTGCCAGCTGAACCCGCCCGGTCGCTTCGTCACGTTGTACAGGTGGAACGCGGAACCGGCGACGCCGACCGCGGCCGCTGCGACGTGTACCGCGTCGCGCAGCCGGTGGCGCACGGGCGTGTCGTCCGCGTGGCCGTGCACGCTCGCGATCACCGACAGCGTCGACATCGCGAGCGGCGCGAGCATCGCGCGATTGTGAAAGGTGCCGCGATAGTGCTCGACGCCGCTGTCCGCGAGCACCGAGCCGGCCAGCAGCAGCGCGCTGCGGTTCAGCAGCCGCGCGGCGTCGGCGAGCAACCTGTCGCGCTCGGCGGCGCGATGTCGGGGGTGTCGCATCGTTCCTCCTGGTCGGGATTCAAAGCGCGAGATCCAGCAGATCGGCGGCGCGCAATTCGAGGCCGAGCCCGGCGCGCGTCGCGTCGATCTCGAGCGCGCCGTCGACGAGCATCGGCGCGCCGTCGAACAGCATCCGCTCGATGCGCACGTGATCGTGAAACCATTCGATGTGGCGCAGGCGCGCCGCCGCGCATCCGATGTGCCGGTGCAGCGCGGGTGCGCAATGCGCGGACAGGTCGACGTGATGCGCATCGGCAAGCGCGGCGGCCGCGAGAAAGCCGCTGACGCCGCCGCAGCGCGTCGCGTCGGCCTGCAGCACGTCGACCGCGCGGCCTTCCAGCAAGCGCCGGAAATCGTCGGGCGTATACGCGTACTCGCCGGCGGCGATGTCGACCCGCGCGCCGACGTGCTCGCGCACGAACCGCAGCCCGTCGACGTCGTCGCTGCTGACTGGCTCCTCGAACCAGCGGATGTCGCAATCGGCGGCGGCCTGCGCGAACGCGAGCGCGGTGCGCGGCGCATACGCGCCGTTCGCATCGACGAACAGGTCGACGCCCGGCCCGAGCGCATCGCGCGCCGCGCGCACGCGCGACGGATCGCGTGCATCGTCCACGCCGATCTTGATCTTGCACGCGCGCACGTGCCCGGCGCGCCAGCCGTCGAGCTGCGCGGCGAGCGTCGGCGCATCGTAAGTCGTGAAACCGCCGCTGCCGTACACCGGCACGCGCTCGCGCAAGCGGCCGAGCAGCAGCGCGAGCGGCACGTCGGCGAGTTTTGCCTTTGCGTCCCACAACGCGGCGTCGAGCGCCGAGATCGCGGTCGCCGCGATTCCGCCGCGGCCGACGTTGCGCACCGCGCGCCACAGCGCGTCGACGGCGGCCGGGATGTCCACCACCGGCCGGTTGCGCAGCACGCCGGCCAGCAGCGACGTCACGAGCGGCACGGCGCTCGCGTCCGTGTACGTATAGCCGAGCCCCGTCACGGGCCCCGCGTCGATCTCGACGACGACGACCGTCGTCGCGGTCCATGCGTAGGTGCCGTCGGCTTCGGGCCGGTCGGTCGGCACGCGGTACGCGCGGGCGCGCACGTCGTCGATCGCCGGCGCGGCGGAAAGTGCCATCGTTGCGCTCCGGTCAGCTTGCGTGTTGCTTGCGGATGCGGCGTGCAACCGCTGTGCCCGGCGTATGCGGCGCGGCACGTGCCTTGCGCGGCAGCCTCGCATCGGCTCATCCCGAACCAAGGAGAAACGGCATGGCGACAGTGGCGGATTTCATCGTCGAGCGGCTGTACGACTGGGGCGTGCGCCGCATCTACGGCTACCCAGGCGACGGCATCAACGGCTTTTTCGGCGCGCTGAACCGCGCGGACGGCAAGATCGAATTCATCCAGGCGCGCCACGAGGAGATGGCGGCCTTCATGGCGTCCGCGCATGCAAAATTTACAGGCGAGCTGGGCGTATGCGTCGCGACCTCGGGCCCAGGCGCCGCGCACCTCGTGACCGGCCTGTACGACGCGCGGCTCGACCACATGCCGGTGCTCGCGATCGTCGGCCAGCAGGCGCGCGCGGCGCTCGGCGGCCACTATCAGCAGGAAGTGGATCTACCGGCGCTTTACAAGGACGTTGCGGGTGCATTCGTTCAGCTGGCGACGGTGCCCGGCCAGGTGCGTCACCTCGTCGATCGCGCGGTGCGCACCGCGCTCGGCGCGCGCACGGTCACCGCGCTCGTGCTGCCGAACGACCTGCAGGAGCTCGACTACGCGCCGCCGAAGCGCGCGCACGGCACCGTGCATTCGGGGGTCGGCTACACGGCGCCGAAAGTCGTGCCGTATGCGGACGACCTGCGGCGCGCGGCCGACGTGCTCAACGCGGGGTCGAAAGTCGCGCTGCTGGTCGGCGCCGGTGCGCTGAAGGCGACCGACGAGGTCATCGCGGTGGCCGACCGACTCGGCGCGGGCGCCGCGAAAGCGCTGCTCGGCAAGGCCGCGCTGCCGGACGACCTGCCGTGGGTCACCGGTTCGATCGGGCTGCTCGGCACCAAGCCGAGCTACGAGCTGATGACCGAATGCGACACGCTGCTGGTGGTCGGCTCGGGTTTTCCGTATTCGGAATTCTTGCCGAAGGAAGGCCAGGCGCGCGGCGTGCAGATCGACCTGAAGGCCGACATGCTGAGCCTGCGCTACCCGATGGAGGTCAACCTCGTCGGCGACAGCGCCGAGACGCTGCGCGCGTTGCTGCCGCTCTTGAACGAGCGTCGCGACACCGCATGGCGCGACCGGATCGCGAAATGGAACCACGACTGGCACGAGACGCTCGCCGCCCGCGCGGCCGCGAAAGCCAGCGCGGGGCGCGGCGTGAACCCGCAGCGCGCGTTTACCGAGCTGTCGCCGCGCCTGCCCGACGACGTGATCCTGACGAGCGATTCGGGCTCCTGCGCGAACTGGTATGCGCGCGACCTGATGATGCGGCGCGGGATGATGGGGTCGCTGTCCGGCGGGCTCGCGTCGATGGGCGCCGCGGTGCCGTACGCGATCGCCGCGAAATTCGCGCACCCGGTGCGCCCGGTGATCGCGATGGTCGGCGACGGCGCGATGCAGATGAACAACATGGCCGAACTGATCACGGTCGCCAAATACTGGCGCCAGTGGCCCGACCCGCGCTGGATCTGCATGGTGCTGAACAACGAGGACCTGAACCAGGTCACGTGGGAGCAGCGTGTGATGGAAGGCGACCCGAAGTTCGACGCGTCGCAGCAGATCCCGAACGTGCCGTACTACCGCTTCGCGACGCTGCTCGGCCTCAAGGGAATCTACGTCGACGATCCGGAACAGCTCGGCGCCGCATGGGACGAAGCGCTCGCGTCCGACCGGCCGGTCGTGCTCGAAGTGAAGAGCGACCCCGAGGTGCCGCCGCTGCCGCCGCACGTGACGCTGCAGCAGGCGAAGCATTTCGCCGAAACGCTGGTGAAAGGTGACGCGCGCGAAGCCAACGTGATCGTCGAGACCGCGCGGCAGGTGCTGTCGGCCGTGCTGCCCGGCAACGGCGAACACGGCGACAAGGCCGGCAAAGGCAGCAAGGGTGGGAAAGGCGAATCGTAGGCAACGCACGCGCGGACGGCGCGTCATCCTAGCCGATGTCGACGTCGTCCCGCCCGTCGCCCTGCAGCGCGAGCGCCGCATTCACGAGCCCGACCTGCGCGAGCGTGAACGGAAAATTCCCGCACAGGCGCCGCGTGTGCACGTCGTATTCCTCGGACAGCAGCCCGACGTCGTTGCGCAAGCCGAGCAGCCGCTCGAACAGCGCGTGCGCGTCGTCGTCGCGCCCCTGCATCCGGTACACCTGCACGAGCCAGAAGCCGGCCGCGAGAAACGCGCCTTCGTCGCCTTCGCAACCGTCCGCGAAACGCGGCGGCCGATAGCGGAACGGCAAGCCGTCGTCGACCAGTTCGCGCTCGATCGCGGCGACCGTCGCGACCACGCGCGGATCGCACGCGTCGAGCATCCCGGTCAGCGGAATCAGCAGCAGGCTCACGTCGATGCCGTCGCCGTCGAAGCGATCGACGAAGCGGCCCAATAGCGCGTGATAACCGTGCTCGAGCACCTCCGCGCGCACCGCGTCGGCCCAGCGCCGCCACACGTCGAGCGGTGCATGGTGGCCGAATGCGCGCGCGGAACGGTACGCGCTTTCGACCGCGGCCCATACCATCACCTTCGACGACGTGAACGGATGCCGGCCGCTGCGCACCTCCCAGATCCCTTCGTCCGGCTCGCGCCAGATCGTCGCGAGATGTTCGAGCAGGCGCCGCTCGAGCGTCCACGCGTCGTCGTCGGGCGGCAGCCCGTGCCGGCGCGCCTGGTACAGCGCCCCGAGCACCTCGCCGTACACGTCGAGCTGCAACTGGTCGGCCGCCGCGTTGCCGAAGCGCACCGGTTGCGCGCCTTCGTAACCGGCCAGATGCGCGGCTTCCCATTCGGCCGCGCGCCGGCCGCCGTCGGCCGCATACAGCACCTGCAGTTGCGACGGATGATCGGCGATCGCGCGCACGAGCCAGTCGCGCCAACGCGCGGCTTCGTCGCGATAGCCGCAGCGCACCAGCGCGCGCAGCGTGAAACTCGCATCGCGCAACCAGCAGAACCGGTAGTCCCAGTTGCGCTTGCCGCCGAAGCGCTCGGGCAACGAACTGGTCGGCGCCGCGACGATGCCGCCGGTGCGCAGGCTCGACAGCAGTTTCACCGTGATCAGTGCGCGCTCGATCGCGTCGCGATGCGGGCCCTCGGCGGCGTTGCAATTCGACCAGACGCGCCAGAACGCCTGCGTGTCGCGCAGCGACGCGTACGCGTCGGGCACGGCCGGCGCCGGGTCGAACGAACGCGCGTAACTGATGCAGAAATCCACTCGCTCGCCCGCCGCGATCCGTCGCGTGCCGACCAGCCGGTCGCTCTGCACGTCGAGCCGCGCATCCGTGTCGAGCCACATCGCATCGCCGCCCGTCATCATCCGCCAGCGCCGGCCGAAACGCCGGCACCACGGCAGCGCGCTGCCGTAGTCGAAGCGCACGCCGAGGTCGATATCGACGTCGACCGTCCCGCGCTCGCCCTTCACGCTGCGGATCAGGCATGGATCGGGCGCGTTCCAGCTCATCCAGTCGGTGAGCGTGATGCGGCCCGACGAGGTGTCGAACGTCGTTTCGAGTATCGCGGTGCCCGGCAGATAGCGACGCGTGGCGCGGGCATCGTGCTCGCGCGGCGCGATCCGGAACCGGCCGTTGTCCGGCGTACCGACGAGCGCGGCGAAGCACGGCGGCGAATCGAAGTCCGGCCAGCACAGCCAGTCGATGCTGCCGTCGCGCGCGACGAGCGCCGCGCTGCGTCCGTCGCCGACAAGCGCGTAATCCTCGATCCGCATCGCGCTCACCGGTGCCATTTGCGCGCGGCGGAAAAGGCAGCCGCGAGCACCGCGACGGCCGCGCCGAACGCGAGCGCGCGCGACGCGCCGAGCCCGGCCTCGGCGCCGGTGCGGCGCGCTTCGTCGGTGAACGCGCCGCGCGTCGCATGCCGGCCCGGCACCGGCTCCCACAGGTTCGACGGGCGCGGGCCGGCCCGCGCCGCGCGCTGCTGGCCGCGCACGGCCGTCCGCGCGAGATAGCGGTCGAAGCAGCCGGGGCCAAGGCCGTTCGCGACGATCGCCGCGAGCGACGACCAGCCGACCCAGCGCTCGCGGCACGGATGCCGCGCGGCGTGCACGATCGCATCGGCCGCCACCTCCGGCGCATAGACCGGCGCGACCGGACGCGGTGCATGCGGCAGCACGGATTCGGCCCAGTCGAACTGCGGCGTGTCGATCGCGGGCAATTGCACCATCGTCACGCGCACATGACTGTGTGCATGCAGCAGCTCGCAGCGCAGCGCGTCGGTAAAGCCGCGGATCGCGTGTTTCGCGCCGCAGTACGGCGCCTGCAACGGAATCGACCGGTATGCGAGCGCCGAGCCGACCTGCACGATCGTGCCGCGGTTGCGCGGGGCCATCCGTGCGAGCGCGGCACGCGTGCCGTACACGCAGCCGAGGTAGGTGACGGCCGTCACGCGCGCATAGTCTTCCGGCGAGATGGCGTCGAATGGCGCGAACACGGTCACCATCGCGTTGTTGACCCACACGTCGAGCGGCCCGAGTTCGTGTTCGATCCGCTCGGCCGCCGCGTCGAGCGCAGCCGCATCGCTGACGTCGACGGCAATCGGCAGCGCCTGGACGCCATACGCGCGCACTTCGCATGCGGTGTCGTGCAGCGCGCGCGGATCGCGAGCGAGCAGCGCGACGTTCGCGCCGAGTCGCGCGAACGCGTGGGCGGTCGCGCGACCGACGCCCGCGCTTGCACCCGTGATCGCGACGGTCTTCACGGTCGAGTCCTCCCGTTTTTCGATGATGGCCGGCACGCCGTCGAAGCTTTCGCGCCGCAACGTGCCGGAACGCGATCGGCGCAGCAAACGACATGCCGTCGGCCGCCGGGGCCGTGTGGCTTCGGTGCGAGCCGTGAACGGTCGCCCAATTTACAAGCCGGCTGTAACGCGCCGGCCGTCGTGCGCGCAATCCCGCCACCTCGCGGCCGCCTCCGCGCCGGCCGCACGCGCACGAAATTTGCTCCGCCGCGAACGGCTGTCGTCATGCCGGTGCGTCCGGCAAGGAGTCTCGTTGCTCGTTCCGCTGTCCCGCAAAACGCGTCATATCGCGCGCGTCGCACCGTTCGCGTGCGCGGTCGCGCCAAGCGTCGCGTACGCGGCCGCCGCGCCTGCGGCGCCCGGCGATCCGGCCGCGCCGTTGCCGCTCGCGTACGTCGTGCACGCGGCCGGCCCCGCCGCGCAGCCGGTGTTCGTGCTCGGCTGGGCGCTGCTCGCGCTGTGCACATTCGTCTGCATCGCGATCGCCGTGCTGCTGCTGATCGCGCTGTTTCGTCGTCGCGCACGGGCAGGCAGCGGCCACGGCAGCGGCCTGTCGATCGTGACCGTGGGCTCCGCGATCTCGATCCTGCTGCTGTTCGGCGCGCTCGTGTACATGCTGCGCGTGCTGGGCATGGTCGCCGCACCGCCGCGCCCGCCCGCGCTGACGATCACCGTGACCGCACAAGACTGGTGGTGGGCCGTTCGTTATCCGGACGATGCGGGCGGCCCGGCCTTCGTCACCGCGAACGAGATCCATATTCCGGTAGGCGAGCCCGTCGCGATCGAACTGAAGAGCGCCGACGTGATCCACGCGTTCTGGGTGCCGCAACTTGCCGGCAAGACCCAGACGATTCCCGGCCAGACCAACCGCCAATGGCTGCAGGCCGACCGGCCCGGCATCTATCGCGGCCAATGCTCGCAGTACTGCGGCGCGCAACATGCGCACATGGCGTTCGAAGTCGTGGCCGAGCCGCCGGCCGCGTTTCACGCATGGCTCGCCGCGCAGCGCCAACCGGCCCGGGCACCCGCGGCGGGCGCCAACGCCGAACGCCGCGGCCAGCGCGTATTCGCCGCGCGCTGCGCGGGCTGCCACGCGGTGCGCGGCACCGACGCCGCGGGCGACGCGGGCCCCGATCTCACGCACGTCGGCACGCGCCGGCTGCTCGCGGCCGGCACGCTGGACAACACGCCCGACAACCTGCACCGCTGGATCGCGCATGCGCAGCAGGTCAAGCCGCAATCGCTGATGCCGTCGATCGCGCTCGCGCCGCGCGACGCCGACGATCTCGCCGCGTATCTCGCGACGCTGCACTGAACGGAGGATGCCGATGGCCATTGCCCGCGACACGCCCACCCCGCTCAGCCGCGTACCCGATCTCGGCGACGCGCCGCCCGGTTCCGCGCACGAGCGCGCGCTGGCCGAGCTGTGGGAATCGGCACCCGGCTGGCGCGGCTGGCTCGGCACCGTCGATCACAAGCGCATCGGGCTGCGCTACATCGTCACCGCATTCGTGTTCCTGCTGCTCGGCGGCGTCGAGGCGCTCGTGATGCGCATCCAGCTCGCGCGGCCGAACGCGACCGTGCTGACGCCCGCGCAATACGATTCGCTGTTCACGATGCACGGCGTCACGATGATCTTCCTGTACGCGCTGCCGGTGCTGTCCGGTTTCGCGAACTACCTGTGGCCGCTGATGCTCGGCTCGCGCGACATGGCGTTCCCGCGGCTGAACGCGTTCTCGTACTGGGCGTTCCTGTTCGCCGGGCTGTTCCTGTATGCGAGCTTTCCGCTCGGCGCGGTGCCGGACGGCGGCTGGTTCAACTACGTGCCGCTCACGTCGCTCGACTACAGCGCCGGCGCGAACATCGACATCTATGCGCTCGGGATGATCCTGCTCGGCATCTCGACGACCGGCGGCGCCGCGAACTTCGTCGTCACGCTGCTGCGGATGCGCGCGCACGGGATGTCGATCGACCGGCTGCCGATCATCGTGTGGGGCACGCTGACCGCGTCGGTCGCGAACCTGGTCGCGGTGCCGTCGGTGAGCCTCGCGTTCCTGCTGCTGTGGCTCGACCGCAATGCCGGCACGCACTTCTTCGACGTCGCGCACGGCGGCCGGCCGCTGTTGTGGCAGCACCTGTTCTGGATGTTCGCGCATCCGTGGGTCTACGTGGTCGTGCTGCCGGCGATGGGGATCGTGTCCGACGCGCTGCCGACCTTCTGCCGGCGGCCGCTCGTCGCATACGAGGCCGTCGCGGTGTCGACCGTGGCGACGATGCTGATCGGCTTCGAGGTGTGGGTCCACCACATGTTCGCGACCGGCATCGCGCCGCTCGCGCTCGCGTTGTTCGGCGCCGCGAGCATGCTGATTTCGATTCCGAGTGCGGTCGCGGTGTTCGCATGGATCGCGACGATCTGGACCGGCCGCCCCGTGTTCCGCACGCCGTTCCTGTATTTCGCGGGCTTCGTGCTGATGTTCGTGATCGGCGGCGTGTCGGGCGTGATGACCGCGGCCGTGCCGCTCGACTGGCAGCTCACCGATACGTACTTCGTCGTCGCGCACCTGCATTACGTGCTGCTCGGCATCAACGTGTTTCCGGTGCTCGGCGGCGTCGCGTACTGGTTCCCGAAATTCACCGGCCGGATGATGAACGAGCGGTTCGGCCGCTGGACCTTCTGGGTCGTGCTGGTCGGCTTCAACCTCGGCTTCTTCCCGATGCACGTCTCCGGCCTGCTCGGGATGCCGCGCCGCATCTATACCTATCCGTCCGGGATGGGCTGGGACACGTCGAACCTGCTGACCACGATCGGCTCGTTCGTGTTCGGGATCGGCATCGTGATGTTCGTCGTCAACGCGCTGGTGAGCGCGCGGCGCGGCGTGCGCGCCGGCGACAACCCGTGGGGTGCGGCCGGTCTCGAATGGTCAGTCGCGTCGCCGACGCCCGTGTACAACTTCGCGGTGCTGCCGCTCGTCGCGTCGCGGCATCCGCTGTGGGAAACGCGCGACGATCCGCAACGCACCAGCCTGCGGGTGGGCTACCGGCTCGCGGACGGGCGCGAGGCGCTCGCGGTCACGCCGCTCGCCGCGACGCCGAGCGCGATCCCGAGCATCGAGACGAGCGCGATGAAGGAAATGAAGCCGTTGCCGGTCGTGCGTTTGCCGGCGCGCGTGTAGCGCCAGCCGATCTGCCATTCGTACGGAAGTTTCAAGCGAATCCTTTCTGCTGGTTACGGCGGGAGGCGCGCCG
>FTHQ01000055.1_pt1 | contig 9865 bp, 7 predicted proteins | sample 1641001 | NCBI WGS metagenome assembly FTHQ01 (sample SAMEA3914872, study PRJEB12502) | metagenome | biome: forest; material: soil | place: Canada | collected 2011-07-03 | depth 0.3 m | reverse complement strand
CGCATCCCCCATCCCCGCCCAATAATCTGGAGACATTCCCATGTCGCAAAACACCATGGCCGAAGCGACACACGGCCCGCTGATCGCTCCGCCGGCTTTCGTCAAACATCGCAAGCTGATCGACTGGGTATCGCGTATCGCGGCACTCACGGAGCCCGAGCGGGTCGTGTGGTGTGACGGCTCGCAGGAAGAATACGATGCGCTGTGCCAGGCGATGGTCGATCAAGGCACGCTCAAGCGCCTGAACCCGGCGAAGCGCCCGAATTCGTATCTTGCGCAATCCGACCCGTCGGACGTCGCGCGCGTCGAGGATCGTACGTTCATCTGCGCGGCCTCGCGCGACGACGTCGGCCCGACCAACAACTGGATTGAGCCCGCCGAAATGCGCGAGACGCTCAACGGGTTGTTCCGCGGCTCGATGCGCGGCCGCACGCTGTACGTCGTGCCGTTCTCGATGGGCCCGCTCGGTTCGCCGATCGCGCACGTCGGCGTCGAACTGTCCGACAGCCCGTACGTCGCGGTGAACATGCGGATCATGACGCGCATGGGGCGCGACGTGTACGACGTGCTCGGCGAGGACGGCGATTTCGTGCCGTGCGTGCACAGCGTCGGCCATCCGCTCGAAGCCGGCCAGCAGGACGTGCCGTGGCCGTGCAACCCGGTCAAGTACATCGTGCATTTTCCGGAAACGCGCGAGATCTGGAGCTTCGGCTCGGGCTACGGCGGCAACGCGCTGCTCGGCAAGAAGTGCTTCGCACTGCGCATCGCGTCGACGATGGGCCGCGATCAGGGCTGGCTCGCCGAACACATGCTGATCCTCGGCGTGACGTCGCCGGCCGGCAAGAAGTATCACGTCGCGGCCGCGTTCCCGTCCGCGTGCGGCAAGACCAACTTCGCGATGCTGATCCCGCCGCAGGGCTTCGACGGCTGGAAGGTCACGACGATCGGCGACGACATCGCGTGGCTGAAGCCGGGCCGCGACGGCCGTCTGTATGCGATCAACCCGGAAGCCGGATTCTTCGGCGTGGCGCCGGGCACGGGCGTGAAGACCAATCCGAACGCGATCGCCACGCTCAAGGACAACGTGATCTTCACGAACGTCGCGCTGACGGAAGACGGCGACGTGTGGTGGGAAGGGCTGACCGACACGCCGCCCGCGAAGCTGACCGACTGGCAGGGCAATCCGTGGACGCCCGACATAGCCAAGGAAACCGGCCGCAAGGCCGCGCACCCGAACTCGCGCTTCACCGCGCCGGCCGCGCAGTGCCCGTCGATCGACGACGACTGGGAAAACCCGGCCGGCGTACCGATCGACGCATTCATCTTCGGTGGCCGCCGCTCGACGACGGTACCGCTCGTCACCGAGGCGCGCGACTGGGTCGAAGGCGTGTACATGGCCGCGACGATGGGTTCCGAGACGACCGCGGCAGCCGTCGGCCAGCAGGGCATCGTGCGCCGCGATCCGTTCGCGATGCTGCCGTTCTGCGGCTACAACGTCAGCGATTATTTCGCGCACTGGCTCAAACTCGGCAAGCAGCTCGAAGCCGCCGGCGCGAAGCTGCCGAAGATCTATTGCGTGAACTGGTTCCGCAAGGATGCGAACGGCAAGTTCGTGTGGCCGGGCTTCGGCGAGAACATGCGCGTGCTGAAGTGGATGCTCGATCGTCTCGAAGGCACCGGCGGTGGCGGCGAGCATGCGTTCGGCGTGTCGCCTGCGTATGAAGACCTGCACTGGGACGGCCTCGATTTCACGCGCGATCAGTTCGATGCGGTGACGTCGATGAACGCCGACGAATGGCGCGAGGAGCTGAAGCTGCATGCGGCGCTGTTCGAGACGCTGAAGCTGCGCTTGCCGGCTGAAATGACCGACACGATGAAGAAGATCGAGCAGCGTATCGGCGGCTGACGCGGTACGCATCGTTATCGACCCTGACGTCCCGCCGCCGGCGTTTGTTGCCGGCGGCGGGACGTTTTTGTTTCTTCGCTTCGCGTGGCGAACGATTTTTGCTGGCCGGCACAGCCTGTCTCGCGACAGCCCGTTTCGCATATTCCCCGACATGGATGAGTGCGATAACGCACGCTTGCGCGCCGATCGATTCGGGACAATCACGACTCGTCCGTCGACACAGCGACGTCGTCGGTTATCGGATTGGGCGCGCCGTTTCTCGTGTCGGAATTTGGCTGCGAAATTGGCGACGCTCCGATACAAACTCCTGGGGGCGTTGATGATTGCTGAATCGATGAGGTGGCTATCGGACGTGGCGGGTCGTGTACTGTCCGGCCGCCGGAATGGCCGATCGAACTCGAGTTCGGCCGGCTTCGTGTGCATCGCATTCGTCGTCGTGCTGCTGGCTGGCCGACCCGCAATGGGCCAGACCAATACGCCGGTGCCTGCCATCAACCTTGGCAGCGAAATCAACGACATCATCAATCAGAACGCCAGCAACCCGACGCAAGCGATCAACAACTACATGGCCGGTCTTGCCGCGACGAATGCTCGCTGGGTTCGGATCGATATCAACTGGGCGCGCATTCAACCGTCGCAAACCAGCATTGACGTCAACGATCCGAATCCAGGCAGCGGCAGTGGACTGAACTGGGGCGTGACGGACACGGTTATCCGTGCGGCACGCAACAACGGGCTGCGAGTGCTGGGCTTGATTTTGCTGACCCCGCCGTGGGCGGCCAGTTCGAAATGCTCGGGCGGCTATCAGCAGGCGAACGGCGTTCCGTCATGGCTGTGCGCACCGGACCCAACTCACTACACCAACTTTGCTCGGGCCGCGGCCAAGCATTACGGCAGCGACAGCTATGGCGGACAGGTCGACGCATGGGAAATCTGGAACGAACCGAATTGCGGCATCGATTTCATGCCTCACGATCCGGTGCTGTATACACAGATCCTGAAGAGTGCATATCCGGCGATCAAGCAAGCGAACCCGGGCGCTTATGTGTATGCGGGCGGAAGCGCGGCCTGCACGACGTATCCGAACAACACGAGCGGTGCACTGCCGCCGAACGGCGTGGCGGGACTCGTCGATTCGAGCAGCCCGGGCTATCCCGCCCCGACGCAGTGGGATCCGCGCGATTGGCTCGCCGTGATGTACGCCAACGGCGCGCACGGGTATTTCGATGCGCTCGCCCATCATCCTTACTGTTACTCCGACGACTGGCAATCGGCTCAGGACCAATGCCCGAGCACGGCGCTCAACTCGACATATCCGCAATACTCGAATGCGTTCAACATGATGTGGCATACCTTTTCGTCGCCGTCGTACGCGTGGCCGTCGAGTACCGGTAATACGTTTTCGAGTTATACCGGCACGAGCTTGCGTGACCAGATGAACGCAGCCGGTGATGGCGCGAAGGCCATTGCGTTGACCGAATTCGGTGCGCCGACGACCGGTACGGACGGCGCGACCAACTTCACCGGAACGTTGGGTGGCTCGTCGACGCAATATACGAATGCCAATTTCCGGACCATGCAGAATGCGCCTTTCCTCACGCAAGCAAACCAGGCGCGTGAATACCGTGCGCTGATGGCATGGATCGCGCAGCAACCGAAGGGTGCATACGGTCCGGTGTACGCATACTGCTATTCGGATATGGCGTTGTCGATGCCGAACAGCACGAACATCTACGAGCCGTACTTCGGCATCGTGACGCTCGGTGCGACGACTGGTTCGACGGGTACCCCGGGCACCGCGAAGATCGAAGGAACGCCACAGGCGAACTCGAGTGCGTACTACCCCGCGTGGCCTGATTTCGGAATCAATGCGCGGGCCGCGGCGGCAGGCACCACGGGCTATGCACCGATCGGTCCGGGCTGGTTCAATGCGTTGGGCAAATAGCCGTATTTCAGCGACTGGAAGGACGTGTAGGTCGCACGAGAAATCGTGGTTCCGTTCGAGACGCTGAAGCTGCGCTTGCCGGCTGAAATGACCGACACGATGAAGAAGATCGAGCAGCGTATCGGCGGCTGACGCGATACGCATCGTTATCGACCCTGACGTCCCGCCGCCGGTGTTTGTTGCCGGCGGCGGGACGTTTTCGTATCCACGCCGTGCTTGACCCGTTCGCTCACCGCGCGCTGCAATGCGCGACGACTTCGTCGACCGCGCGCTGTACGTCGCCGCGCCGGTAGCGCAGCAGTGCGATATCCGCCGGATCGGGCTCGTACGACACGATGTTGCCACGCCCCGTGTAGATCGCGATGTCGGGCAGCAGCGGATGCTCCTGGTCGAGCGACGGCACGTCGCGCGGGTTGCCGGCCGCGCGGAAGAACGCGGCGAAGTAGTCGGCGAAGCTCAGGTTCTCGTCGCCGACGAGATAGGCCTTGCCGGCCTCGCCACGCTGCAGCGCGCCCCAGATCGCTTCCGACAGCGATTGCGTCGAGATGAAGTTGCTGCCGCCGGCCGGCCCGTACACCGGCAGTCCCGCCAACTGGCCCTTCGCATACCCCGTGTACGCGGCGAACATCTCGTTGCGCAACCCCGGCACCGACCCGACGACGAACGGCGCATTGACGCTGCACACCGCGAACGACGGCGTCGCGAGCGCGCGCACGCGCTCGTCGGCGAGATGGCGCGAGCGTACGTACGGCACGGTGTCGACGAGCGCCGGCGCGACCTGCGGGTAGAAGCTGCCGACCAGGACCGCACGCTTCACGCCCGCATCGCGTGCGAGTGCGAAGAAACGCGGCACCGCATCGACGTTCGCGCGTTCCCAGTGTGCGGCTTCGTCGGTGCCGGGCGGCAGATGGCGGATGTCGTTGCCGGCCGCGAACACGACCGCGTCGAACGGCGCGAGATCGTCGCGCGTGAAATTGCCGGCCACGTAGTCGCGTTGCAGCACGTCGAACTGCGCGAGCGCGCTGCCGGCCGCGGCCGGCTTGCGTGCGGCGAGCGTCACGTGATTGCCTTGCGCGTGCAGATGCAACGCGGCGTGGCCGCCGATGAGGCCCGTGCCGCCGACGATCAGGATCTTCATGGTGTCTCCGGTGGCGGCGCAAGGGCGCCGCGTGAAATGAACGGATGAAGCGGCAGGTGTGTCTGGCCGCTGCTCGGAAATCGAAGCCGTTGCCCGCGACGCATGGCAGTGGGTCTAGAAGCCGTTCGGGTCGCGATACCCGCTGACTGCCGCGAGTGAGTCACCGTCGACCTCCCGCATCGTGCCGGTGATCCGCGTCGCGAGCCCGCCGGCAAGGAACAGCGCGGCGCCTGCGATGCCGCCGGCGAAGCGAGCAGAAGCGCGCATCGTTCAGCCTTCCAGCGGCAGATCCTGCGACCAGTCGACGTGCAGCGTGCGCGCGGCGAAGCGCCACGTGCCGCCGTCGAACACGCAGCGGTCGCGATAGCGCAGCCCCCAGTCGAGCTTGCGCTTCACGCCGTCGCGCACGTACATGTGGCATGCGACGCCGTAGGTCTCGACATCGGCCTCGCCGCCGTCGAGCGTGACGAGCTGGTTGTGCACGTGATGCTGGGTCGCGTCGTAACGCTCGATCACGCGCATGCCGGCGACGATCGCGTCGCGGTCGTCGAAGCGGAAGCCGGGGCCGGCCAGCGTGGCGTCGGCGGTGAAGAGGGCGGTGAGGCGAGGCCAGTCGCGCCGGTCGACGGCCTGGGCGTAGCGGCACGCAAGCTCGTACAGCGCGTGGCGCGAATGCGAATCGGTCATGCAGTGCTCCCGTGGAAGAACGGAAAGAGTCGGTCGCGTCGCGTATGCGAACGCGGCGGCATTGCGACGTCGATGCGCAGGTTCGCACTGGACCGGTCGACCTTCATCACCCATACGGAGCAGGGCCGGGGTCGGGGAAAACACTGGGGACGGCCGGCGTGCGGCGTACGCGCGCGAGTCGATGGTGCGATGCGGTGACGAAGCAGGACATGCGTCTGACGATTGAAGCGACCGGTCGAGCAAGGCGTGTCACGTGATTGCCTGCCCCGCAGGCATGCGATGCCGTCGGTATCGATGCTGCGGCGCGACATGCGGCGCCCGGTCCGCTCAGCGTTTGCCCCTAGTCGAAACGGACGATGGCCGCCGGCCTGGCGCTGGCTACCGTGCAGTCATCCGGTGCGGCACGCGAGGCACGCCGGACACGAACCGCACCAGCGGCCAACCGGAGGGGACGACGATCATGAGACTGACGACTCGCAAGCTGTGCGTACTGGCGATGGGCACGTTCGCTGCCATGGCGATGGCGCGATACGGCGCGGACGAAGTCCCGTCGCCGCCGTATGCGGCCGGCATCCTGCAATGCCGCTCGGTCGATCCGAACGGGTTGCCGACCGGGTGCGTGCCGATCGATCCTTCGCACTTCGGTTTCGCTGCGCTGCGCGGCATGTGACGCCGGTGCGGGCTCGAGCCGCGCAGGAAGGGCGCCATCGCGGCGCGATGGCGCGTGGACCGCTTTCGGCGAGCGCACGCGATACGACACGTGGCGTGTCGCATCAGGCAGCGTAGCCGGTCAGGTTTCATGTCGCCGGCGTTCCATCCGTGCCGCGCATGGGATTCGTATCGACCACGCTGCTTCGCGTCAGGCCGTCCACGCGGGCGGCCATCGCCGCGCCCGCAGCATCCCGCAGATTTCCTCCACGCCGATCCATTCGTCATGTCATTCGACTATTCCCTGACCCATCCCCTGAACCTGCGCGACGTGCACCGCTGGGACGCCGACCACGACGTCGTGATCGTCGGCTTCGGCGCGGCCGGCGCGTGTGCCGCGATCGAGGCCGCGAGCGCCGGCGCGGACACGCTGATCGTCGAGCGCGCGTCGAGCTACGGCGGCACGAGCGCGCTGTCGGGCGGCGAGATCTACCTCGGCGGCAGCGGCGGCACGCCCGCGCAGCGGCAGGCCGGCTTCACCGACGACACCGAGGACCTGTATCGCTACCTGATGCTCGCGGGCGGCCGCGACGCCGACGACGCGAAGGTGCGCCTCTATGCGAACGAGAGTCTGGCGCACCACGACTGGCTCGTCGCGCAGGGCGTGACGTACAAGAACACGTTCATCGCCGAGCGGATCGTCGAACCGGAAACGGACGACTGCCTGATCTGGTCGGGCAGCGAGGAAGCCTGGCCGTTCAGCGAGGCCGCGAAGCCGTGCCCGCGCGGCCACACGCCGCAATGGCCGGGCTGGGGCGGCGGGCAACTGCTGATGCGCGTGCTGGCCGAGCGTGTCGCGGCGCTCGGCGTGGCCACGCGCTACGACACGCGCGCGGTGGCGCTGATCGTCGACGACGGCGGCGCGGTACGCGGCGTCGTGCTGCGCGCGTATGGCGACACGGTGTTCGTGCGTGCGCGCCGTGCGGTGATCCTGTGCGCGGGCGGTTTCGCGATGAACCGCGACATGGTGCGCCGGCATGCGCCGCAGTTCCTGCGCTCGGACGAGCCGATCGGCAGCCCGGGCGACGACGGGTCGGGCATCCTGCTCGGCCAGAGCGCGGGCGGTGCGGCGATCCACATGGACGAGGGCTTCGTCAGCCTGCCGTTCTACGCGCCCGAAGCGCTGATCAAGGGCATTTTCGTGAACGCGCGCGGGCAGCGCTTCGTCAACGAGGACGGCTATCACGGCCGCACCGGCCATCATGCGTTCCATCAGGCCGACGATCGCATCTACCTGCTCGTCGATCACGCGACGTACCAGGAGCCGCCCGCCATCGCGCGAATCGGCATCGCGGCGGCCGGCGAAACCTGGGAGGAGGTCGAACGCGACCTGCGGATGCCGGCCGGCACGCTGACGGCGACCGTCGACGTCTACAACCGCCATGCGGCCGACGGCGTCGATCCGCTGTTCCACAAGGCGAAGCAGTGGCTGCAGCCGCTGATCGAGCCGCCGTTCGTCGCGCTCGATTGCCGGATCGACTACGCGTTCTATCCGCACTTCACGCTCGGTGGGCTCGATACGCTGCCCACCGGCCAGGTGCTCGATGCGACGCGTACGCCGGTGCCGGGGCTCTACGCAGCCGGTCGCACGACGTGCGGGCTGCCGCGCTGGGGCGCCGGATACAGTTCGGGGCTGTCATTGGCCGACGCGACGTTCTTCGGCCGACAGGCCGGCCGTCATGCGGCGCTGGCCGTGCGCGACGCAGTGCGCAGCGCCGCGTAGCGCCGCCGGGCCTGAAACGAACGACGCCCCGGACCATTCATCGGATGGCCCGGGGCGTCGTCGTTTGCGACGACCGGCTGGCGGTCAGCCGAGCTCGAGTGCGTTCGTCAGGTCGCCCGGCGGCGTCGCGCCGCGCGCGGCGAACGCGTTGTCGCGCAGGACCACGCCGTCGAGCGGCGCGAGCCCGTGCACGCGGCTGATGAAGCGCAGGATCGAGTTCGTGTCGTACAGCGTGTGATCGACGAAGCCCTTTTTCGCGAACGGCGAGATCACGAGCGCCGGAATCCGCGAGCCGGGGCCCCAGCGGTCGCCGACCGGCGGCGCGACGTGATCCCACCAGCCGCCGTTTTCGTCGTGCGTCATCACGATCACGGTGTTCTCCCATTGCGGGCCGCGCCGGATATGGTCGATCACGGTCGCGATGTGACGGTCGCCCGATTCGATGTCCGCATAGCCCGCGTGCATGTTCAGGTTGCCCTGCGGTTTGTAGAACGTGACGGCCGGCAGGCGGCCCGCGTCGATGTCGGCGATGAAGTGGTTGGTCGACGGCTCGTCGCCGAGCCCCGCGTCGCGCAGATGCTTGCGGCGCGCTTCGGTGCCCGGCGCGTAGTTCACGAAGTAGTTGAACGGCTGGTGGTGGTACTGGAAATCGGGCACCGTGCCCGTGTCGCGATGCTCGAGCGCGTACTGCCACGCGCCGCTGTACCACGCCCAGTCGATGTTCTTTTCCGACAGGCGATCGCCGATCGTCGCGTAGCCCTGCGGCGGCATCACGCGATGGTCGGCCGGGTCCGCATACGCGGCATTGCCCGGATCGGGCGGCGGCACGTAGCTCGGCTGGTACGGCGGGGCCATCGTGTTCACGCCGTAGCCGTCCGGCGTGAGCGGGCCGTCGACCGCGAATTTCGGCGGGCCGTCGAGCGCGGACGCGGGCGAATCGTCGGCGAGCTTCAGGCGCGTGCCGGCCGGATCGTCGCCTTCGACCTTCGACAGCAGCTTCGCCGCATGCGGATGCTTGTGCGCGTCCGGATACCGCGGCGGCTGCGCGGAAATCAGGAACATGTGGTTCATCCACGAACCGCCGAAGGCGGCCATGAAGAAGTTGTCGCACAGCGTGTATTGCCGTGCGAGATTCCACAGCCGCAGCGTGTCGGCCGAATTGCGGTAATGGCCCATCACGAGGCCGCCCGAATCGGCCCACGCGGCGAACTGGTTGTTGCGGCCGCCGGCGATCTGCATCTGGTTCTGGTAGAAGCGGTGCCACAGGTCGCGCGTGATCACGCCGTTCGGCAGCGGCTTGCCCTGCGCATCGGTAATCCGGAACGGCGCGTTCGGCAGCTTGTCGATGTCGCGCTCGGCGATCGCGTAGCGCTTGCCGTCCACTTCCTGCGCCTGCGGCACGAGCCCGCCCCAGATCTTCGGCAGCACCGGCAGCGGCGTCTTGCCGTCGCGGTCGAGCTGCTGCGCATGCTCGGGCCGCACTTCGCTCAGCGGATAACGGACACCCGGGAAATCGCCGTACAGGTTCGCGAAGCTGCGGTTTTCCGCATAGATCACGACGATGTGGCGCACGCGCTGGCGCAACGCCTCGTCGATGCGCAGGTCGGCGGCCGAACGCGGCGCGTTGCCCGCGGTGGTTTCGCAGCCGGCGAGCGCGACACCGGCGCCGAGCGCGGCGAGGCCGCCGAGTAAGCGGCGGCGGTCGGGATCGGCGGGAAGGTCGTCGGGGCGATCAGGGGTGTCGTTCACGTCGTGGGC
>FTHQ01000017.1_pt1 | contig 9883 bp, 10 predicted proteins | sample 1641001 | NCBI WGS metagenome assembly FTHQ01 (sample SAMEA3914872, study PRJEB12502) | metagenome | biome: forest; material: soil | place: Canada | collected 2011-07-03 | depth 0.3 m | reverse complement strand
GGCGTTCCGGCTGCGCGGGCAGACGGTGTACGAACTGACGCGCGACGCCGCTCAGGGCGCACGGTCGCGCGGCGCGCAGGCGAGCGCGGCGGCCGCGATGTCGTCGCCCGTGCGTGCGCGGGCCGCGGGCGGCGCGCCCGCCTATGGAGAGCGCGGATGAGCGCACTGCCGATCGCGACCAATCGCTACTTCGACAACCACTTCGAGCGCCCCGGCGTGAAGCTGTTGCCGAACGAGTTCTACACGACGTCCGAGGACATGGTGCTGATGACCGTGCTCGGCTCGTGCGTCGCCGCGTGCCTGCACGACCCGTATGCGGGCATCGGCGGGATGAACCACTTCATGCTGCCGGACGACGGCGCCGATCCGGGCGCCGCCGCGTCGGAATCGATGCGCTACGGCGCATATGCGATGGAAGTGCTGATCAACGAGCTGATCAAGGCCGGCGGGCGCCGCGAGCGCTTCGAGGCGAAGGTGTTCGGCGGCGCGGCCGTGCTGGCCGGGATGACGACGATCAACATCGGCGATCGCAACGCGGATTTCGTGCGCCGCTATCTCGCGCTCGAGCGCATCCGCATCACCGCGGAAGACCTGCAGGGCGTGCATCCGCGCAAGGTCGCGTTCATGCCGCACAGCGGGCGCGCGATGGTGAAGAAGCTGCGGCTGCAGGTGCCGGGCGTCACCGAGCGCGAAGCCGCGCTCGCGCGCGAGGCCGATCGCCTCCGCACCGCACGCACGCGTGCGCACGTCGAGCTGTTCGCCGCGAAGCGGCCTGCCGCGCCGCAACCGGCGCGCCCGCGCATCGAGCTGTTCGGCGCGCGTGGCGCCGCGCCGGCCGGCAGCGGCGGTGCGCGGACGGCTGGCCCGCAAGGGAGCCCGTACGCGGCGAACCTATCAAGAAAGCAGGAGGCATGACCGCAGTGCAGAAGATCAAAGTATTGTGCGTCGACGATTCGGCGCTGATCCGCAGCCTGATGACCGAGATCATCAACAGCCAGCCCGACATGACGGTGGTCGCGACCGCGCCCGATCCGCTCGTCGCGCGCGAGCTCATCAAGCAGCACAACCCCGACGTGCTCACGCTCGACGTCGAAATGCCGCGCATGGACGGGCTCGACTTCCTCGAGAAGCTGATGCGCCTGCGGCCGATGCCGGTCGTGATGGTGTCGTCGCTGACCGAGCGCGGCTCGGAAATCACGCTGCGCGCGCTCGAACTCGGCGCGGTGGATTTCGTCACGAAGCCGCGCGTCGGGATTCGCGACGGGATGCTCGACTACGCGGAAAAGCTCGCCGACAAGATCCGCGCGGCGTCGCGCGCGCGCGTGCGCCAGGCGCCGCAGCCGCAGGCCGCCGCGCGCACGGCGGACAGCGCCGCGGCCGCGCCGATGATCAACAACCCGCTCGTCAGTACCGAGAAGCTGATCATCATCGGCGCGTCGACGGGCGGCACCGAGGCGATCCGTGAAGTGCTGACGCCGCTGCCGCCGGATGCGCCGGCCGTGCTGATCGCGCAGCACATGCCGCCGGGCTTCACGAAATCGTTCGCGCAGCGACTGAACGGCCTGTGCCGGATCGCGGTGAAGGAAGCCGAGCATGGCGAACGCGTGCTGCCGGGCCATGCGTACATCGCGCCGGGCCACGCACACCTGTTGCTCGCGCGAAGCGGCGCGAACTATATTGCGCAACTGTCGGACGAGCCGCCGGTGAACCGGCACCGCCCGTCGGTCGACGTGCTGTTCCGCTCGGCGGCGACGCATGCGGGCAAGAACGCGATCGGCGTGATCCTCACCGGGATGGGCCGCGACGGCGCGGCGGGCCTGCTGGAAATGAAACGCGCGGGCGCCCACACGTTCGCGCAGGACGAAGCGAGCTGCATCGTGTTCGGGATGCCGCGTGAGGCGATCGCGCTCGGCGGCGCGGACGAGATCGCGCCGCTCGCCGACATGAGCCGCCGCGTGATGGCGCGCCTGGCGACGATGGGCGACCGCGTGCAGCGCGTGTGAATGGAATGTCACGGGGCGCGTGCCACGATACGCGTCTCGACGGAAACGAATCTGGAAAGGAACGACGATGGACAAGAGCATGAAAATCCTGGTGGTGGACGATTTCCCGACGATGCGCCGGATCGTCCGCAACCTGCTCAAGGAACTGGGCTATTCGAACGTCGACGAGGCCGAGGACGGCCTGGCCGGCCTCGCGCGGCTGCGCGGCGGCGGCTATGACTTCGTGATCTCCGACTGGAACATGCCGAACCTCGACGGCCTCGCGATGCTGAAGGAAATCCGCGCGGACGCGACGCTCACGCACCTGCCGGTGCTGATGGTCACGGCCGAGTCGAAGAAGGAGAACATCATCGCGGCCGCGCAGGCCGGCGCGAGCGGCTACGTCGTGAAACCGTTCACGGCCGCGACGCTCGACGAGAAGCTGAACAAGATCATCGACAAGATGGCCAAGGCCGGGAGCTGAACGTGAACGAGCCGATCCATGCGGCGCTCGCCGGCGCGGCGATCAACGCCGACGGCCATGCCGAAGGCGCCGATTACGCGAGCGACCGGATCCTCGCGCGCATCGGCCACGTCACGCGCACGCTGCGCGATTCGATGCGCGAGCTCGGGCTCGACAAGCACGTCGAGCGCGCGGCGGAAGCCGTGCCGGATGCGCGCGACCGGCTGCGCTACGTCGCGACGATGACCGAGCAGGCCGCGGTGCGCGTGCTGAATGCGATCGAGATCGCGAAGCCGATGCAGGAGCGCATCCAGAACGAGGCCGAGGCGCTCGACGCGCGCTGGGCGCAGTGGTACGCGGCGCCGATCGAGCACGCGGACGTGCGCGAGCTGATGGACGATACGCGCACGTTCCTGCGCACGCTGCCCGAGTCGACGTCGGCGACTCGCGCGCAGCTGCTCGAGATCATGCTCGCGCAGGATTTCCAGGATCTGACCGGCCAAGTGATCAAGAAGATCATGGACATGGTCTACCTGATCGAGCAGCAGCTCCTCACGGTGCTCGTCGAGAACATCGCGCCGGAGCGGCGCGAGCAGTTCGCGGCCACCGCCGCCGCGTTCGCGGCCGAGCAGATGAGCGCGACCGGCAGCCCCGAATCGCTGCTGAACGGCCCGCAGATCGCGCCGGAAGGCAAATCCGACGTCGTCCAGGACCAGGGGCAGGTCGACGACCTGCTCGCCAGCCTCGGCTTCTGACCTGGTCGCCACGCATCGGCGCGTCCCCTTCCGCGAGGCGGCCGATGCGCGCATTCCCCGTTCCCGCCGCCGTTTTCCCGTGTCCGCCGCCGATGCGCCGCGCGGCGTGATCCTGCGTCGAATTGACACGTGGCCACACTCCGCAGGCATACTACGCGTCAGCAGCAACGTAGCGTCATTCGTAAGATTCATAAGTTGGCAGGCGGCGGGGGCCGACGGCGGCGCCGTGGGCAACGAAGCCAGTCCCTTGGGGGGGAACGTGAAGCTGAAACGCTTGGGCTGGACCGTCGCGCACGCGACGGCTGCAATGAGTGTGCTGTGGGCCGTCCACGCACATGCGGAACTCGGCGGCGCACCGATGTCGCCGCCGGCGGACGATCAGGCCGCCACCGTGCGGGCGCTGCAGCGCGCGATGCGCTCGGCGGACGGCGTGCAGACGAGCACGGCCGCCTATACCGTCCGCGAGATCACGCTCGGATCGGGCACCGTCATCCACGAATACACGTCGGCCGCCGGCAGCGTATTCGGCCTCGCATGGCGCGGGCCGACGATGCCGGATCTCGCGTCGCTGCTCGGCAGCTATTTCCCGCAGTACACCGCCGGAGTCCAGGCGGCGCACCAGGCGCGCGGCTGGCGCGCGCCGGTGGCCGTCGAGACGAGCGGCCTCGTGATCCGGACGGGCGGCCACATGGGCGCCTTCTCCGGCCAGGCATGGCTGCCGTCGGCGCTGCCTGCCGGCGTGGCCGGCACCGATATCCAGTGACAGCGGGAGAGCGACCTTGAGCATTCCTCGTACATTCAAGCGCTGGCTCGGCGTGCTGGGCCTCCTGGCCGCGACGGCCGTACTCGTGACGGCATGCGGCGGCGGCGATGGCGGCGGCGGCAGTGCGGGCAACGGCGGCAATACGGGCGGCAACGGCTAGGGCGGGTCCGACGGCAACAGCGGCAATACGGCCGTCATCACGGTCGGCGCCGGCGCCGCGAACGTGATCAACATCCCGACCATCAGCTTGAAGGTCTGCGTGCCGGGCACGTCGAACTGCCAGATCGTCAACAACGTGCTCGTCGACACCGCGTCCTACGGGCTGCGGCTCGTCGGCAGCGCGGTGGCGGGCGTGCACGACAGCCTGCCGCAGGTGACGAGCGGCGGCGCGCCGGTCGCCGAATGCGGCAAGTTCGTGTCGAGCTACACGTGGGGCTCGGTGCGCACCGTCGACCTGTCGATCGGCACCGAGCAGGCGAGCTCGCTGCCCGTGCAGATCATCGGCGACCTCGGCACGACCAACGTGCCGAGCTCGTGCACGAACGGCGGCGCGTCGGCCAACTCGACCGGCGCGCTCGGCGCGAACGGGATCCTCGGCATCGGGCCGGCGCCGTACGACTGCGGCACGACCTGCGCGACGTCGACGTCGACGAGCAACAACTACTACGCGTGCCCGAACGGCGACAACGCAAGCTGCACGGTCGCGCTCGTGCCGCTCGCGCAGCAGGTGGCCAACCCCGTGCATCGGTTCGCGAACAGCGACGGCGTGAGCGTGCAGATGCCCGACATCTCGTCCAGCGGGCAGGGGAGCGCAACCGGCACGCTGACGTTCGGCCTGCCGAACCTGAGCGGCAAGACGGTGATGACGTCGACCACGACCGGCGACGTCAGCGCGACGTTCCAGGGGCGCAACGTGACCGCGTTCTTCGATACGGGCTCGAACGCGTATTTCTTCAACGATTCGGCGCAGACGGTCTGTTCGAGGAACACGGAGTTCTACTGCCCCGCGACCACGACCTCGTACTCGGCCACGCTGAGGGGCCAGAACGGCGCGTCAGGTACCGTGTCGATGCCGGTCGCGAACGCGGATTCGCTGTTCTCGAACCCGTCGACGTTCGCGTTCAACGACATCGCGGGCCCGTTCGGCTCGTCCAGCTGGCTCGACATCGGCATGCCGCACTTCTACGGCAAGACGATCTACTTCGGGATGGACAAGACCGCGAGCGGCGGCGCGCAGCCGTTCGTCGCGTTCTGACGCGGCACGGCCGGACGCAGGAACGAAGGGGGCGAGCGATCGCCCCCTTTTTTATCCGGCGTGCGGTGCGCGCGCTACGAGCCGGCGCGCCGCCAGGCGCCGGCGGAGCGGCTACGATGTAAGACCGGCACCGGTGCCGGCACGACATCGAGGAGACAGCGCCATGACCCAGCGTATCCAGCGCATCACGCCGTTCCTGTGGTTCGACCGCGACGCCGAGGCGGCGGCCGCTTTTTACGTATCGGTGTTCGACAACGCGCGCATCGTGCACGTCGCGCGCTACGGCAAGGCTGGCGCGCACGCGTCCGGCAACGCCGAGGGCGCGGTGATGACCGTGGCGTTCGAGCTCGACGGGCAGGCGTTCGTCGCGCTGAACGGCGGCCCCGTGTTCCAGATGACGCCGGCCGTGTCGTTCGTCGTCAACTGCCGCGACCAGGACGAGATCGACCGTTACTGGGCGCGCCTGTCCGAAGGCGGCGACGAGCGCGCGCAGCAATGCGGCTGGCTGCGCGACCGCTTCGGCGTGTCGTGGCAGGTCGTGCCGGTGCAGATGGCCGAGCTGATGACGGGCGACCCGGCCCGCGCCGAGCGCGTGATGGCGCAGGTGATGACGATGAAGAAGCTCGATCTCGACGCGCTGCAGCGGGCGGCGGCTGGCTAGGGCCCGTTCACGCCAATAACGGGCTTGCGCTGGCCCCGGAAAGGGCCGGGCGCAAGGATTGCGACGAAGCGAAGACTCGACGTATTCGCGACGAGCATGACGTGGCGATCGGCCCGTCCGGGGGCCGTTGCGTCGGGGCCCGCTTTCCCCGCCTCTTCCCGTTTTCCCGCCCGTCGTTTCACCGTCCCCCCGCACTCAGCCGGTGCCGTCCCGCCTGCGAGCGCCGCCGCCCCCATGCGCCGGCCGGCCGGTTTTTCCGTCGCGCCGCGCATCGTTCCGCCCCCGCTCCGGCCGCGTTCGCGGCGGCTCGTCCGATTCCCCGAAATACCCCCCTTTCCCGGCTTTGCTCGACCGATCGGCGTTTGACGCCTCCATGAATAATCGGTGTCACTGGAAAACGGCATTCCGCCGTAGCCGACTGGAGGCCCCGTGGCAGACGAGAGCGATCTCGACAAGACCGAAGCCGCCACTCCCAGGCGCCGCGAGAAGGCGCGCGAGGAGGGGCAGGTCGCGCGTTCGCGCGAACTGGCTTCGTTCGCACTGCTCGCGGCGGGGTTCTACGGCGCATGGCTGCTCGCGGGCCCGTCGGGCGCGCATCTGCAGGCGATGCTGCGCGGCGCGTTCACGTTCGATCGCGCGACCGCGTTCGACACCCACCGGATGCTGTCGGCGGCCGGCAGCGCGAGCCTCGAGGGCTTCGCCGCGCTGCTGCCGCTTCTCGCGCTCACCGGCGTCGCCGCGCTGCTCGCGCCGATGGCGCTCGGCGGCTGGCTGATTTCGCAAAAGACGTTCGAGCTGAAGTTCGACCGGCTGAACCCGATTTCGGGCCTCGGCCGGATCTTCTCGATCCAGGGGCCGATCCAGCTCGGGATGTCGATCGCGAAGACGCTGGTGGTCGGCGGGATCGGCGGCATCGCGATCTGGCGCAGCAAGGACGAACTGCTCGGCCTCGCGACCCAGCCGCTCGGCGCGGCGCTGCCCGATGCGCTGCATCTGGTCGCCGTGTGCTGCGGCACGACGGTCGCCGGGATGTTGGTCGTCGCCGGGCTCGACGTGCCTTACCAACTCTGGCAGTACAACAAGAAGTTGCGCATGACGAAGGAAGAAGTGAAGCGCGAGCATCGCGAGAACGAAGGCGATCCGCACGTGAAGGGGCGCATTCGCCAGCAGCAGCGCGCGATCGCCCGCCGCCGGATGATGGCGGCCGTGCCGAAGGCCGACGTGGTCGTCACGAACCCGACCCACTTCGCGGTCGCGCTGCAATACACGGATGGCGAGATGCGCGCGCCGAAGGTCGTCGCGAAGGGCGTGAACCTCGTCGCGGCGCGCATCCGCGAACTCGCGGCCGAACACAACGTGCCGCTGCTCGAAGCGCCGCCGCTCGCGCGGGCGCTGTATCACAACGTCGAACTCGAGCGCGAGATCCCCGGTTCGCTGTACTCGGCGGTCGCCGAAGTGCTCGCATGGGTGTACCAGCTCAAGCGTTTCCGCTCGGAAGGCGGCGCGTTCCCGGCGGTGCCGGTCGATCTCGACGTGCCGGCCGAACTCGACAAGGGCACGTCGGTCGCCGCCGACGACGAACGTGAAGAAGCCGAGGACACGCTCGGCAAACGAGGGACCGCGGCATGAGCACCCCGACCACCGGCCTGTTCGCGAAGCGCCCGAACCTGCTGGCAGGCACGAACCTGCGCGCGCTCGCGGGCCCGATCCTCATCTGCATGATCCTGGGGATGATGATCCTGCCGCTGCCGCCGATGCTGCTGGATCTGCTGTTCACGTTCAACATCGCGCTGTCGGTGATGGTGCTGCTCGTCAGCATGTACACGATGAAGCCGCTCGACTTCGCGGCGTTCCCGAGCGTGCTGCTGTTCTCGACGCTGCTGCGCCTGTCGCTGAACGTCGCGTCGACGCGCGTCGTACTGCTCGAAGGCCATACCGGCCCGGACGCGGCCGGCCAGGTGATCGAGGCGTTCGGCCACTTCCTGGTCGGCGGCAACTTCGCGGTCGGCATCGTCGTGTTCGTGATCCTGATGATCATCAACTTCATGGTGATCACGAAGGGCGCGGGGCGGATCGCCGAAGTGTCCGCGCGCTTCACGCTCGACGCGATGCCCGGCAAGCAGATGGCGATCGACGCCGACCTGAACGCCGGCCTCATCAACGAGGAACAGGCGCGCAAGCGGCGCCTGGCCGTGTCGCAGGAAGCGGAGTTCTACGGGTCGATGGACGGCGCGTCGAAGTTCGTGCGCGGCGACGCGATCGCCGGCCTGATCATCATGGCGATCAACGTGATCGGCGGGCTGATCGTCGGGATGGTCCAGCACGACATGAGCTTCGCCGCGGCCGGCACCAACTACACGCTGCTGACGATCGGCGACGGCCTCGTCGCGCAGATCCCGTCGCTCGTGATCTCGACCGCGGCCGGCGTGATCGTGTCGCGCGTCGCGACCGACGAGGACATCGGCACGCAGATCACCGGCCAGCTGTTCACGAACCCGCGCGTGCTGACGATCACCGGCGCGATCATCGTGCTGATGGGGCTGATCCCGGGGATGCCGCACTTCGCGTTCCTCGCGCTCGGCGGCGGCGCGATCTGGCTGGCGCGCACGCAGACCCGGCGCGCGGCGGCCCGCAAGGCGGCCGGCGACGTGACCGACATCGCACCGCCCGCCGTGCTGCCGGCCGACAGCCACGAAGCGACCTGGGACGACGTGCAGCTGATCGACCCGCTCGGGCTCGAAGTCGGCTACCGGCTGATTCCGCTCGTCGACAAGAACAGCGACGGCGAGCTGCTCAAGCGCATCAAGAGCATCCGCAAGAAATTCGCGCAGGAAATCGGCTTCCTGCCGCCGGTGATCCATATCCGCGACAACCTCGAGCTGCGGCCGAACGCGTACCGGATCGCGCTGAAGGGCGTCGAGATCGGCGCGGGCGAAGTGTTCCCGGGCCAGTGGCTCGCGATCAACCCGGGCCAGGTGACGGCCGCGCTGCCGGGCGCCGTCACGCAGGACCCCGCGTTCGGGCTGCCGGCCGTGTGGATCGACGTCGCGCTGCGCGAGCAGGCGCAGGTGTACGGCTACACGGTGGTCGACGCGAGCACGGTCGTCGCGACGCACCTGAACCATCTCGTCGTCCAGCACGCGGCCGAGCTGCTCGGCCGCCAGGAAGTGCAGGCGCTCGTCGAACGCACCGGCAAGGATGCACCGTCGCTCGTCGAGGACCTCGTGCCGAAGACGATCTCGCTCACCACGCTGCAGAAGGTGCTGCAGAACCTGCTCGAGGAAGGCGTGCCGATCCGCGACATGCGCACGATCCTCGAGGCCGTGTCCGAGCATGCGGGCCGCGGCGACGCGTTCGAGATCACCGCCGCGGTGCGCCTGTCGCTCGGCCGCGCGATCACGCAGCAGTGGTATCCGGGCAACGGCGAAATGCAGGTGATGGGCCTCGACGCGAACCTGGAGCGCGTGCTGTCGCAGGCGCTCGCCACCGGCGCGAACCCGGGCCTCGAACCCGGCCTCGCGCACAACCTTCTGACCGGCACGCAGCAAGCGATGCTGCGTCAACAGAATCTCGGGCTGCCGCCGGTGCTGCTGGTGCAGCACGCGCTGCGCGCGATGCTCGCGCGCTTCCTGCGCCGCAGCCTGCCGCAATTGAAAGTGCTGTCGTATGCCGAAGTGCCGGACACACGCACGATCAAAGTCGTTAACGTCATCGGGGGTTCCGCTTGAACATTCGCAAATTCACCGGCGCAACGAGCCGCGACGCACTTCGTCTCGTGCGCGAGGCGCTCGGCGCCGACGCGGTCGTGCTGTCGAACCGCACGCTCGATGACGGCAGCGTCGAAATCGTTGCACTCGCCGATTCGGATCTCGCCGCGGTGGCGCCGCCGGCCGCACGTCCGCGCGTCGCCACGTCGCGCGTGCCGGAATCCGTGCCGGCCGCCGCCGTGCCGGGCATCGTGTCGCGCCCGGGCATCGCACCGCGCCCGGCCGTCAATCCGTATG
>FTHQ01000001.1_pt2 | contig 9918 bp, 8 predicted proteins | sample 1641001 | NCBI WGS metagenome assembly FTHQ01 (sample SAMEA3914872, study PRJEB12502) | metagenome | biome: forest; material: soil | place: Canada | collected 2011-07-03 | depth 0.3 m | reverse complement strand
CCCGCCGCAAAGCCGGCCGCGACGCGCAGCGTGCTCGCGCCGACGTGACGCGCGACCCGCGTGACGCCCATTCGCGCGAGCGTATCGAGAATCTCGCTCGGCGCCGGCACGAGATGTTCGGGCAGCCAGCCGCGCCGCACCACGACCTCGAGCAGCACGAGCGCGGCGAACGGCAGCGCGAGGCCCGCGATGCGCCACGCGCGCAGCGGGTCACGTCGGGCCGCACGCGGCGGCGAAGCGGGTTGGCGGGACGCGAGCGCGTCGCCGCGCGCGGTGGTGTCCGTCATCGGCGTCACGCTCAGTGCGACGCGGCGACGATCGGGCGCGCGAACGACGGATCGAGCAGCGTATCGACGATCTTCGCCGGATCGACGCCCGGCTTGGTCAATTGCTCGGCCGTCAGCACCGGCGCGGCGGCCTTCAGCGCCGCGCGCTGCGTGTCGCCCGGCACCGGGTCGCTGAAGTCGTTGCGCTGAAGCTGCAGCTTCGCGACCGGTAGCGATACCTTCGATTCGTCGGCGACGATCTGCGCGGTTTCGGCCGGATGCGCGACGATCCACTGGCGCGCACGGTCGTAGACCTTCAGCACGCGCGCGACCGCCTGCGGATACTGGCTGGCGAACGCATCGCGCACGTTCAGGAAGCCGTACGTATTGAATGCGACGTTGCGGTACAGCAGGCGCGCGCCGTCGTCGAGCTGCGCGGCGGCCATGTGCGGATCGAGCCCGGCCCACGCATCGACCTGGCCGTTCGCGAGCGCGGTGCGGCCGTCCGGATGCTGCAAGTTGACGATCTCGACGTCGTCGCGGGTCAGGCCGACCGTGTGCAGCGCGCGCAGCGTGAACAGGAACGGATCGGTGCCGCGCGTCGCGGCGATCTTCTTGCCTTTGAGGTCGGCGAGCGAACGGATCGGCGAATCCTTGCGCACCACCAGCGCCGTCCATTCGGGGCGCGAGAACACGTAGACCGTGTGGATCGGGTTGCCGTTCGCGCGCGCGAGCACCGACGCCAGCCCCGCGGCCGAGCCGAAATCGACCGCGCCGCTGTTCAGGTATTCGAGCGCGCGATTGCTGCCGAGGCTCAGCACCCAGCGAATCGCCGTATGGTCGGCCTTGAATTCGTCGTCGAGCCAGCCGAAGTGGCGGATCACGAGACTCTCGGGCGAGTAGTACGCGTAGTCGACGCGGATTTCAGCGGGCGTCGCCGCCTGCGCGTGTATCGACGCGAGGCCGGCAAGCGCGGCAACGACGACGGCCGCGGATTGCCACACGCGGGACCAGAACGACTTCATCGGGAATTCTCCGGAAGAGCGGCAACGCGCCGCGAACAGGCAGGGTAGTGGGCTACTGTAACGAAGCGCAGGCGTTCCGTTAACGAAGAAATCCGCGATTGCACATGCACGCTGCTGCTAAGCGCCTCTGCCGCGCAACTTTATGACGCACGCCGATTAATTTATCGGTTTATATCGCTTGGGATTGCCGGATCGAGGGAACAGAATTTCCGTTGCCGGAACCCGGCTGCAGCGGGGCCGCATGCGCTCGACGCCGCGACGGTCGCGAAGGCGCCTGCCCGGTTCCCCGGCTTTACGATCACCTTGCCGTGCATTCGGCATCAAACTAAGGAATCCGATGAGTTCGATCGATCTAGGCTCAGTCACGCCGGTTTCTTCCCCCATCCGCTCGGCGAGCGACGTCGCGCGCCTGATCAATACGGTGGACAGTTCGGTGAGCCACGCACGGATGATCGTGCTGCTGGCGCTCGGCGGCGTGTTTCTCGATGCGTACGACCTGACGACGCTGTCGTACGGCATCGACGACGTGGCGCGCGAATTCGGCCTGACGCCCGCGCTGACCGGGCTGGTCGGGTCGGCGATCATGATCGGCACGATCTTCGGCAGCCTGGTCGGCGGCTGGCTGACGGACCGGATCGGCCGCTATCAGGTGTTCATGGCCGACATGCTGTTCTTCGTGGTCGCGGCGATCGCGGCCGGGCTCGCGCCGAATGTCTGGGTGCTGATCGCCGCGCGCTTCGTGATGGGGCTCGGCGTCGGCATCGACCTGCCCGTCGCGATGGCGTTTCTCGCGGAATTCTCGAAGTTCAACGGCCGCGGCAACAAGGCGTCGCGGCTCGCCGCGTGGTGCCCGATGTGGTACGTCGCGTCGTCGGTGTGCTTTCTGCTGATCTTCGGGCTGTATTTCCTGCTGCCGGCCGAGCATGCGGGGTGGCTGTGGCGCGCCTCGCTGATCTTCGGCGCGGTGCCGGCGCTCGTCATCATCCTGTTCCGCAACCGCTTCATGAACGAATCGCCGCTGTGGGCCGCGAATCAGGGCGACCTGGCCAACGCAGCGCGCATCCTGCGCGAGTCGTACGGCATTCACGCGCACGAAGCGGACGATGCGCGGCGCGAACCGAGCCCGCCGCCGGTGCGGATTCGCGTGCTGTTCCAGCGTCCGTATCTGGGGCGCACGATCGTCGCCAGCGTGATGAACCTGTGCATCCCGTTCGAATACACGGCGATCGCGTTCTTCCTGCCGTCGATCCTGTCGCAATTCCTCGGCGCGGGCGTGTTCGAGACGATCGCGGCGTCGCTCGCATTGAACGTGCTGTTCGCGTTCACCGGCGGCTTGCTCGGCATGCGCCTCGCGTATCGCTATCCGTCGCGTCATGTCGCGATCGCGGGGTTTGCGCTGCAAACGGTCGCGCTCGTCGCGCTGGCGCTGGCGGGGCATCCGCACGGTGCATTGGCGGTCGGCGTCGTGCTGCTGATGCTCGGTACCTGGCTGTTCGCCGAAGGTTTCGGGCCGGGCGCGCAGATGATGATCTATCCGACGCTGTCGTATCCGGCCACGATCCGCGGCACCGGCGTCGGCTTCGGGCGATCGCTGTGCGGGATCGGCCAGGCGCTCGCGCTGTTCGTGCTGCCGATCCTGCAGGCCCGTCTCGGCACCGACATGTTCTGGGTCGTCGCGATCAGTGCGGTCACGCCGATCGTGTTTCTGCTGATCATTCGCTATGAGCCGACGGCGAACGACGTCGACGACGAAAGCGTGGCGTAAACGCTGACGGGGACGCTCGCAGTTCCTCGGAAAACACGAACGGCTTCGTCAGACTGCACGAAGCCGTTTGTACTGAAGCCGGCCGCCGCGTGAATGCGGACAGACCGGCTTCGACGTCGCCCAACGCTACGCGCTCACCGCTTCCCGCTCGGCCGCGCGCTTGACCTGTTCGATATCGCGAAACTGCGCGGCCGGATGCTCGTCCGGCAGCCGCGCCGATCCGCCGAAGAGTTTTTCGCGCAGCGTGCCCGGCGCATACGCGGTCGGATACACGCCGCGCCGCTGCAACTCGGGCACGAGATGGCGCACGACGTCCTCGAAGGTTTCATGCGCGACCGCATACGCGAGATTGAAACCGTCCACGTCGGTCGCGGCCACCCATTCCTGCAGGATGTCCGCGACGGTCGACGCCGACCCGACGAACACCGGGCCCATCCCGCCGATGCCGCCCCAGGCCGCCAGCGCCTCGATCGTCCACGCGGTGTCGCCGCCCGACAGGTGCTCGACCGCCGACACGATCGCATTCGTTTCGACGCGCCTGACCGGATCGGTCGGCGCGTACTGGCCGAAGTCGATGCCGGTCCAGCCGGACATGAACACCAGCGAGCCGTCGTACGACACGTAGCGCCGATACTCGTCGAACTTCGCTTGCGCCTTCTCGTCGGTCTCGTCGACGATTACCGTGACGAGGTTGTAGATCAGCACCTTCGCCGGGTCGCGCCCGGCGGCCGCGGCCTGCGCACGTACGTCGGCCACATAGCGCGCAAGCTGGTCGCGGGTCGGCGCGGCGACGAACACGCATTCGGCGTGCTGCGCGGCGAACGCCTTGCCGGGGCCCGACGCGCCGGCCTGGAACAGCACCGGCGTGCGCTGCGGCGACGGCTCGCACAGGTGATAGCCGGGCACGTCGAAGAAGCGGCCCTTGTGGCCGATCTCATGCACTTTCTCCGGATGCGTGAACACGCGGCCGTCGCGATCGCGCACCACCGCGCCATCTTCCCAGCTGCCTTCGAACAGCTTGTACAGCACTTCGACGTACTCGGCCGCGACCGCGTAGCGGTCGTCGTGCGTGCGCAGCCCGTGATCGCCGACGTTCTTCGCGCCGCTCTCCAGGTACGACGTGACGATATTCCACGCGAGCCGGCCCTTCGTGTGGTGGTCGGCGGTCGACAGCCGGCGCGCGAACGTGTACGGATGCTCGAACGTCGTCGACGCGGTGATGCCGATGCCGAGATGCTCGGTCGCCATCGCGATCGGCGCGGCGAGCTGCAGCGGATCGTTGACCGGAATCTGCGCGGCCTGGTGCAGCGCGTGATAGTTGCTGCCTTTGTACACGTCGTAGTAGCCGATCACGTCCGCGATGAAGATCGCGTCGAAGATCCCGCGTTCGAGCACGCGGGCGAGGTCGGTCCAGTAGTCGAGATCCTTGTACTGCCACGAGCGGTCGCGCGGATGCGCCCACAGGCCGGGCGACTGGTGGCCCACGCAGTTCATCTCGAACGCATTGAAGCGGATGGTCTTGCTCATTGCGCGGCCCCCGTTTCCGCGCTGGCGCCCGCATGGGCGTCCGCACCGTTGCCGACGCGCCACACGAACGGCGGCGTGCGGCCGTTGATGATCCAGTCGCCGACGATGCGCGCCTTGTAGACGAGCGGATTGTGCGACGACACCGTGCGCGCGTTGCGCCAGTGGCGATCGAGCGCGGTCGTGCTGCGGGTCGCCGACGCGCCGAGCGCGTCGAACAGGCGCGTCGCCGCGCGCAGCACGAGTTCGGACACGACGAGCTGGCTCTGCGCGGATTCGATTTCGGCCGCGACGTTCGCGGCCTGCTCGGCCGCTTCGTCGCCGCCGAAGCGCGCTTCGTACGCGTGCTGAAGCGGCTGCGCGGCGCGCAGCGCGAGTGCGTCGGCCGCGTAGGCCCATGACGCGATCTCGCCGATCACCTGCTGCAACTGCGCGTCGTCGCCCGCGCGCGGCGCATTGCCGTGGCTGTACACCCGTGTGCGGTTGCGCACGAGTTCGCCCGCGTCGCGCACGATCGCATGGCCGATGCCGGCGAGCGTCGCGACGTGGAACAACTGGTAGAACGCGGTCTGGTACTTGAAGCGGCGCGCGAAATCGATCACGTTGTCCGCATCGACCGCCGCGTCCTCGAAACGCGTCGTGCCGCTGCCGGTGGTCGTCTGGCCGAAACCGTCCCAGTCGTCCTCGCGGATCACGCCCGGCTGCGCGGTCGCGACGGCGACGATCACGTCGCTGCCGTCGTGCGCGCGCTGCGCGAACACGTCGATCCAGTCGGCGAACAGGCTGCCGGTGCTGTAGAACTTGCGGCCGTTCAGCACGAGCCGGCCGTTTTGCTCCGATACCTTCGTGACGGTCTGGCCGAGCGGCACGTCGCCGGCTTCCGACCATGCATTGCCGACCAGCTGGCCGCTCGCGAAGCGGTCGAACCAGGTCGTGCGTTGCGGGCCGTCCGGTGCGTTCAGCCAGTCCTCGACGAACGCGAAATGTCCGCGCAACGCCTGCGGCAAATTGGAATCGGCGGCGGCCAGCTCGGTCAGCAGCCGGAACAACTGCGGCAGCGACGCGCCGGCGCCGCCCGCGCTTGCCGGCAGCCGTATCGCGCCGAAGCCCGCCGATTTCAGCCAGCCGATCGCCTCGTGCGGCAGTTCGCGGCGGCGTTCGCGTTCGGCGGTGCCGGCGGCGATACGCTCGAAGATCGGCCGGAACCGGCTCGCGAGCGCATCGTAATCGGTACCGGTGGAAAGGTCGGGGGCTGCGTGCGACGAAGTCATGCGGGTTTCCTCGAAGGGCGTGCGCCGGGAGCCCAGTATAGGAAGCGCGAAGCGGGCGTTCCAATAACGGATTCTCGGATCGTTATCGTCGCTGCGTATTACCGCGACTGCGACCGCAACCACGCGGGGACGCATCGACGTTCATGCATCCGTTGCGACGTCGAAACGCCGTTCCACTTGCGTCAGGCGAGACGTCGTTTGTTCTCCCAAGGAATATCGTTCCGAGAATCGCTCGGTTTTCCGGCCCGCGCGGCGCTGCTAGATTGAATGCTTTCGCCATTCGACAGGAGAGCCCGATGTCAGACACGAGCGCGACGATTCAGGAGCGGCCGGCCGATGCACACCCGCAGGTGGCCCGCGTGATCGCCGACGACGCGCAAGCGATCGCGGCCGCGCATGCGCTGGCGCAACGCCTCGCGCAAGGCGCCGCCGAGCGCGATCGCGACCGCCGCCTGCCGCGCGAGGAAATCGAATGGTTCTCGCAGTCGGGGCTGTGGGCGATCACGGTGCCGAAGGCATACGGCGGCGCAGGCGTCTCGCACGTGACGCTCACCGAGGTGATCAAGATCGTCGCCGCGGCCGATGCGTCGCTCGGGCAGCTTCCGCAGAATCATTTCGGGTTGATCGACGTGATCACGCTCGTCGGCACCGACGCGCAGAAGCGGCATTTCTTCGCCGAAGTGCTGAGCGGCAAGCGGTTCGGCAACGGGTTCTCGGAGAAGGGCACGAAGCACGTGCTCGACCTGAAGACGCGCGTGCGCCGCGACGGCGACGACTACGTCGTCGACGGCACGAAGTTCTACTCGACCGGCGCGCTGTTCGCGCATTACGTGCCGGTGCTCGGGCTCGACGACGCGCAGCAGGCCTGGCTCGCGTACGTGCCGCAACCGACGCCCGGGCTGACCGTGATCGACGACTGGTCGGGCTTCGGCCAGCGCACGACCGCGAGCGGCACGGTCGTGCTCGACGCGGTGCGCATCCCGGCGTCGCACGTGCTGCCCGCGCAGCGCGTGTCGGACGTGCCGACGCTCAACGGCCCGCTGTCGCAGATCATCCAGGCGGCAATCGACGCCGGCATCGCGAAGGCGGCGATCGACGATACGCTCGCGTTCGTGCGAACCCGCACGCGGCCGTGGGTCGACAGCGGCGTCGAGCGGGCCACGGACGATCCGCTGACGATTCGTGAAATCGGCCGGCTGCACATCCAGCTGCATGCGGCCGACGCGTTGCTCGAACGCGCGGCGCGCACGCTCGACGAGATCGCGGCCAAGGGCGACGTGACCGAGGACGACGTCGCGCGGGCGTCGGTGGCGGTCGGCGAAGCGAAGGTGCTGACGACCGAGGTCGCGCTGCTCGCGGGCGAGAAGCTGTTCGAGCTGGCCGGCACGCAAGCGACGCTCGCCGAGCACAACCTCGACCGCCATTGGCGCAATGCGCGCACGCATACGCTGCACGACCCGGTGCGCTGGAAATATCACCTCGTCGGCAACTACTACCTGAACGGCGCGCGCCCGGCGCGCCATGCGTGGAATTGAACGTCAGCGCCCGGACGCGAGCAGCGCGCGGGTCAACCCCCGCGCGATGCCGTCGAGCGCGAAACCCAGCGCGCCGATGACGACGATCACCGCGGTCAGCTCCGCATACGCGAGCCGGTCGCGCGTATCGAGGATCAGGTAGCCGAGGCCCGCGTTGACGCCGAGCATCTCGGCCGGCACCAGCACGATCCACAGGATGCCGATCGCGAGCCGGATGCCGTTGAGCAGCGGCCCCGCGATCGCGGGCAGCACGATATGGACCAGCAGCTCGCTGCGGGTGGCCGCGAGGCTTGCGCCGAGCTGCAGCCAGCGCCGGTCGATCTGCTTGACGCCGGCCGCCGTGCTCATCAGCACCGGCCATAACGCGGCGAACCCGAGCAGGAAGTAGATCGCGCGGTCGCCGATGCCGAACGACATGACCGCAAGCGGCATCCACGACAACGGCGACACCATGCGCAGGAACTGGAACGTCGGCGACAGCATCCGCTCGACCCATGGCACGCGGCCGAGCAACAAGCCGAGCGGGACGCCGGCCAGCAGCGCCGCGCCGAGCCCGACGCCGATGCGTCGCAGGCTGACGAGTGCGTGTTCGAGCAGATGATCGTCCGCGCATAGCGAGCGCAGGCTGGCGAACGCGCTGTCCGGCGCGAACTGCCGGCCGAGCGAGCCAGGCTCGGTCAACGCATGGATCGCGGCCCACCAGACCACGACCGTCGCCACGAGCCCGGCCACGCCGAGCCAGCCCGCGGCCGCAGGTGCCGGGGAACGGGCGCCGCCGGTCCGGCGCGTGCCGGGTGCGGACGAGCGGTGGGTAGCAAGTGCATCAGACAACGACGATCTCCTCGCGGCGGAACCCGCCCGATTGACCGAACGCGGTCAGCCCGCCGACCGCGTCGATGCTCTTGCGCACGAACCGGTCGTCGACCAGGTCGCGGGTCGCGAACGCCGGATCGAGCGACGCGAGGAATGTGCTGTCGCCGTCGACCACCGTCCGCTTCAGCCGCTGTACCAGCGCCTCGGTATAGCTCGGGAACGGATACGGCTGGAAGTCGATCCGCTTCGCGTGCCAGTCGGCGTGGCGGATCGCGCCGCTCGCCCGATAGGTGTCGGCCAGCGACGCCGACGGCACCAGCACGCGGTCCAGCGACGCGAGCGTGTGCGGCGAATAGCGGTGCGTGCCGTCCTTCGACAGCAGTTGCGCGGTTTCCTGCGGATGCGAGCGCGCCCACAGCTGCGCCTTCACGATCGCGTTGACGACCTTTTGCGACCACGCGGGGCGCTGCGTCAGATCCTGCTCGTGCATGAACACGACGCAGCACGCATGGTTCTTCCACACATCGCCGGTGAAACGCAGGATCTTGCCGATCTTCATCAATTCCGCGGTCGCGTTGAACGGCTCCGCGACGATATACCCGGCGATCTGGCGCGCGGCGAGCGCGGGCAGCATGTCCGACGGCGCCATGACGACGAGGTTGACCTCGTTCGCCGCGGGCGTGCCGCGCCGCTTGAGCACGGGGACGAGCCCCTGCCCGCGCAGCATGTCCTGCAGCACGACGTTGTGAATCGAGTACCAGAACGGAACCGCGACGGTCTTGCCGCCGAGATCGCGCAGCGAGTCGATGTCGGGCGCGACCGTCAGCCCGGAGCCGTTCACGTGATTCCATGCCACCACCTTCGCCGGCGCGCGGCTGCCGTAGCGCGCCCACAGCGTCATCGGCGACAGCAGGTGCACGACGTTGACCTGGCCGGACAGGAACGCCTCGACGAGCTGCGCCCAGCTACGCAGCAGCTTCGGTTGCTCGACCGTCAGCCCTTCGGACGCGAAATAGCCGTTGTTGTGGGCGACCAGCAGCGGGGCCGCGTCGGTGATCGGCAGATAGCCGATGCGAACCGGCGCATCCGGCTCGGCCGCGGCGTGCGCGTTGGCCATCGACAGCAACGGGGCGGCACCCGTCGCGGTGAACAGGGCCGAGAGCTTCAGCCATTCGCGGCGCGACATCGGAATCTGGCACATGGATAGGGAGGTCAGTTCAAGGGATGGGGTTCGGACGCGTGCGGGCGCTTCATGCCGGCCTGCAACGCCTTCAGGATGTCGATGCGCATCGTGCCGAGTTCGCTGACGAACGCGTCGCGCGGATGCGGGTAATCGACCTGCCACGCGTCGATGAAGCGGCCTTGCGTGCCGAGCAGCACGATGCGATCGGCCACCAGCAGCGCCTCGTCGATGTCGTGGGTCACGAGCACCGTCGCGCAGCGCGTCGTCGACACGATGTTCACCAGCAGCCGCTGCATCGCCGCGCGCGTGACTTCGTCGAGCGCCGAGAACGGTTCGTCGAGCAGCAGCGCGTGCGGCCGACGCGCCAGTGCGCGCGCCAGCGCCGCACGCTGCGCCATCCCGCCGGAAAGCTGGGCCGGGCGCAGCGACGCGGCGGCGTCGAGCCCGACCGCGCGCAGCGCCGAGCGGACGCGTTCGCGTTGCTGATCGCGCGTGAGGCGTTCCTGATGCGCGAAGGCAAGCCCGAACGCGACGTT
>FTHQ01000168.1_pt1 | contig 10040 bp, 10 predicted proteins | sample 1641001 | NCBI WGS metagenome assembly FTHQ01 (sample SAMEA3914872, study PRJEB12502) | metagenome | biome: forest; material: soil | place: Canada | collected 2011-07-03 | depth 0.3 m | reverse complement strand
CCAGACGCGCCGCTAGCACCTCATTCTCGTGGTCTGGCTTCGCGTCGTAATGCAGCACGCTGCGAGAAAGCCCGACAAGCCGGCAGGCGCGGCGCTCGGAGATGTTGACCTTCCCCCGAATCGCCGATACTGCTTCGCGTTTGGCTTGCGGGCTCAGGGCTTTCCCTTGACGACGACCTTCAACGCTTCCATATCGAGCATTGCTTCGGCCAGCAGCTTCTTCAGCCGGGCATTCTCCACCTCGAGGTTCTTGAGCCGGCGGGCTTCCGAGACCTCCATGCCGCCGAACTTCGCACGCCAAGTGTAGAACGACGCATCACTGAACCCGTGCTTCCTGCACAGTTCCTTGACCGGCATACCGGCCTCGGCTTCCTTCAGAAACCCGATGATTTGCTGTTCCGTAAAGCGCTTCTTCATGTTCGTCTTCTTCTCCGAAAACGAACTTTACTAGACTCCGGCTGGCCCTGTTTGCAGGGGGCAGGTCAGAGGCGGCGCAATTCCCGCGCCAGTTCCGTGGCGATCTGACCGTTCGCTCCCAGTATCGTTTGCATGTCGGATACCTTCGTGACCTTGTGTCGAATGACGATGGACACTAGGCTAACCTTGAAGGCAAGTTCAAAGTCAAGCGGTTACGGCAACGATCGCAACGTTACATCCGCACTCGGTGCGGAGCCAACCTTTTCGAGCGCGGCAACCGTGCGTCGTTGCCTTGCAGGATCACGTTCTGTAGCGCGGTACAACCGAGCGCATCGACGTGATCCGGGTTCGCGCCATGTGCGACGAGTACCGGCAGCAGGTCGAGGCGGCCGAACAGCGCGGCGAACGACAGCGCTGTTCTGACTTGTCACGCGGGTTCTGCGCGAGTTCGTTCAGCGTTGACGACTCGTAGTTCGCTTCGCCCTTGCGGTCGCCGAAGTTCAGCGCACCGTCCTGGTTGTTGTTCGTGACGCGCACGCGCGGACGGTTGATCGGCGGCTGATTGAAGTTCGCGCCGAGGCGGTACATCTGCGTATCGGTGTGCGAGAACATCCGACCCTGCAGTATTCGGTCTCCCGACGGCTCGATGCCCGGCACTGTTCGCGACTGGGAAAGGCATTCCTCGTTCTCGCCGGAAATGTATTTAGCTAAGCTAAATTAATAAAAATTATGTCGGTGAGGCACCTGCCTGCATCAGCTAACGCGATCCACGGCCATGGATGCTCAGTCGGTTCGAGGCCGGGTTGGTGCGGGCATGCGACCGGATCGGTGACACGACAACGTCGTATCGATCGGTGGCGATGCTGATTCTCGAGACGGACGCCGCCGAGCGCCACGGCATCCGGACGCGTGGCGGTGTGGCGATGGCGCACCGTGATCACTTGACATTCAACTTAACTTCAATCCTAGGATTTCGTCTGCATCCTTTCACGTCGTTGCTTCAGTGCGGTGCGATCGAGTCATGACCCGAAGTCGCGCCGACTTATATGAGGAATCGAGAATGTTCAAGCGTTGGCTTTTGAGGCATTGGCTCCTGGCCATCATGATTTCCGTGCTGACGGGCGGATACGCCTATGCAGCCGACGTTGCGCGGAACGAGGGCGTGCCACAGCTGAACGGCAAGGTTCTGGTCGTGATGACCAATCACTCGAAGTATCCGTCTCGATCGGATACGACCGGCCTCTGGTTCACCGAGTTGACTCATTTCTATGACGTCGCCCAGGCAGCCGGGCTGCAAATGGATTTTGCGAGTCCGGCGGGGGGGTGAAGTCCCGATCGACGAGCGCAGCCTGAAGTCTTTCTACCTGGATGATTCGGCACGCGCACATTTGGCCGATCCTGCTTTCATGGCGCGATTGAAGGCGACTTTGCCGGCCGCGGCCGTCGATCCCGCCGACTACAAGGCGATCTACTTCACTGGCGGGCACGGTACGTTGTGGGACTTTCCCGACAACGCGGCGCTGAAGGCCGTCAGCGAGCAGATTTATCGTCAGGGGGGTGTCGTCTCGGCCGTTTGCCATGGCGTATCCGCGTTGTTGCCGCTCCAGGACGCCGAAGGCAAGTCTCTCCTCGCGGGCGTGCCGGTGACGGGCTTCTCCGACATGGAGGAGACGCTGTCCGGCATGAAGTCACAGGTTCCGCTCTTCTTGCAGGATGCACTTGTGAGCCGTGGTGCGCGCTACAAGAAGGCGTTTCTTCCCTTTACATCCTATGTCGTCAGTGACGACCGGATCATCACCGGGCAAAACCCGCAATCGAGCAAGGAAATTGCCGAGGCGGTCGTCAAGCGGCTCAGGGAAACGAATTGACTGGCTGCCGATGCCGGCAGAGCAAGTAGCAGGAAACGGGGCGCGTGGTCATCGAGTTTGCGCAACGGGGGTACCGGGAGCGTGATCGTACGCGGTTCGGGTATCGGGTGGTCAGATGTAGCCGCTTTTCGATTACCAAAGGAGGCTGTCATGATCGGTAAGGATGAAGTCGACGTCATCAGCAAATCTCGTCGCGAACTGATGATCGGAGCGGGTGCAGTAGCGGCTGCCTCGATGGCGCTGCCCTTGTTTTCTTCGAGTGGCACGGCCGGTGCCGCATCAGCCAAGCATCCGATTTATCCGTCGGCAGGAGAGGCTGACCGTGGTAACAAGATCGTGACGAAGGACGGCGTCGAGATCTTCTACAAGGATTGGGGCAAAGGCCAGCCGATCGTCTTCAGTCACGGTTGGCCGCTGTCGGCGGATGACTGGGACGCTCAAATGCTGTTCTTCGTCGAGCATGGTTATCGCGTCATCGCCCATGATCGTCGTGGGCATGGGCGATCCACGCAAACAGCCGACGGCAATGACATGAATCACTACGCTGCCGATCTCGCGGACCTGACCGAGGCGCTCGATATCAGGAATGCCGTCCACATCGGGCACTCGACCGGGGGCGGGGAAGTTGCTGCCTACGTAGCGCGTCATGGCATGAAGCGGACTTCAAAGATCGTTCTGGTCAGCGCAGTGCCACCGGTCATGGTGAAGAGCGAGCGCAACCCCGGCGGAACGCCGATTGAAGTCTTCGACGGCTTCAGGAAGCAGCTTGCCGCCAACCGGGCGCAGTTCTACCTCGACGTGCCGTCGGGACCGTTTTACGGCTTCAACCGGGCGGGCGCGAAGGTGTCCGAAGGCGTCATCCGCAATTGGTGGCGTCAGGGCATGATGGGTGGAATCAAGGCTCAATACGACTGCATCAAGGCCTTCTCGGAAACGGATTTCACCGAAGACTTGAAGAAGATCACGCAACCGGCGCTGGTCCTGCATGGTGACGACGACCAGGTCGTGCCATACAAGGATGCCGGCGTGCTGTCCGCAAAGCTGCTCAAGAACGCGAGGTTGAGAATCTATCCGGGCTACCCGCACGGGATGCTGACGACCAATGCGGATGTCATCAACGCGGACATTCTGAAGTTCATCAAGAGCTAAAGGTCAAGGCGGCCTCTCCAGCAAGAGGCCGCCTGTTTCCGATACCGCGCCGATCTGTCGATCGGGCTCACTCTGCCGGGAGCGCGTCGGTGACGAGAACGATCTTGCCAATGTGCACGCCGGAATCGATCAACTCGTGAGCCCCGCGCGCGTCCTTCAACGGGAAGGTCTTGTAAACCTGGGGTTTGACCATTCCCGCCTGGATCAACGGCCAGACATGCATCTCCAGTTCACGAATAATTTCCGCTTTCTCGTTGGGTGTTCGTGAGCGCAGCGTCGAACCGATATGCGTCAGGCGTTTCGTCATCATCGGCCACAGATCGAGGTCTTTGGCGGGGCCTTTCAATACACTCACCTGCAGGATGCGGCCGTTCATTGCAGCGATCGTGTAATTACGTGCGACGTAGTCTCCGGCAATGATGTCGAGAATGACGTCGACACCGTTTCCATTCGTGAACTCGTTCACCTTTTCGACGAAATCCTCGTCCCGGTAATTGATCGCGTGATTGGCCCCAAGACGCAGGCTGGCCTCGCGATGAACCTCCGATCCGACGGTGGTCATGACCTTCGACGCACCGAATGCTTTGGCTAGCATTGTCGCCGTGGTGCCGATACCTGAAGCGCCGCCATGGATGAGAACCGACTCGCCGGCTTGTAATTTGCCGCGCTGAAAAAGATTGAGCCAGACCGTCATGAACGTTTCCGGCATTGCCGCGGCTTCGACGACACCAAGTCCCTTCGGGAGCGTCATGGTGACCCGGTGATCGGCCACTGCATATTCGGCATAACCACCACCGGTAACGAGCGCGCACACGACATCGCCGCGCTTGAAGCGCTTCACTGCGCTCCCCACGTCGATGACCTCGCCCGCGATCTCGAGGCCCGGGATGTCCGATGCGCCCGGTGGCGGATTGTAGAAGCCCTTGCGCTGGAAGACATCGGGACCGTTGACGCCAGCGGCGTGAACGCGGATCAGGACCTGTTCGTCGGTGGGGCGCGGCACCGGACGTCGGGCTGGAACGAGTACGTCGGGACCGCCGGGATGGACGATTTCGATCGCGGTCATTTCGGTAGGAGGTGTGAAAGCGTCAGCAGGCATTGCGTTTCTCGGATAGATTTGGAGTGACGACTGCGTGCCGGCCCGACTCCGGGCCGGAAGCAGTAGTACGATTCGGAACAGCGGCATTGTCGCGTCGTACCTCCGCGTACGAGCTTCACGGCCCGGCACTTGCCATGTCGGGCCGAACAGCGATAGTCATCGCCACTGGATGCGAGCGGACAGGGCCGGTTCCCCCGGCAGCCCGCTCGCATCGATGTACCACCGCTTTTTGTCAGGCGAGATCGAATCGATCGAGATTCATCACCTTGACCCAGGCCGCCACGAAGTCACGAATGAACTTCGCCTCGCCGTCTGCACTCGCATAGACTTCGGACAATGCCCGCAGCACGGCATTCGAACCAAACACCAGATCCACGCGCGTACCGGTCCACTTCAGCTCACCGGTCCGACGGTCACGTCCTTCATAGGTGTCTTCGCCGGCAATCGGCTTCCATTCGGTCGCCATGTCGAGCAGGTTGCGGAAGAAATCGACGGTCAGCGTTTCGGGCTGGTCGGTAAAAACGCCGTGTTTTTCGTCGCCGGTTTGGACGTTCAACACGCGCAGTCCGCCGACGAGCGCCGTCATCTGTGGGGCGGTCAGCGTCAACAGTTGCGCCTTGTCGATCAGCAGCGCTTCGGCCGGCACCGCGAATTTGCCCTTGACGAAATTACGGAAACCGTCTGCGACCGGTTCGAGCACCGCGAAGGAGTGCGCGTCGGTCTGTTCCTGAGAGGCGTCCATCCGGCCGGGCGCGAACGGCACAACCACGTCGTGGCCAGCGCGCTTCGCCGCCTGCTCGATGCCGGCGCCGCCGGCCAGTACGATCAGATCGGCCAGCGAAATCTTCTTGCCGCCAGGCTGCGTGCTGTTGAACTCGCCCTGAATGCGCTCGAGAACTTTCAGAACCTTGGCCAATCGTGCGGGCTCGTTGACGGCCCAGTCCTTCTGCGGCGCGAGGCGGATACGCGCGCCGTTGGCGCCGCCGCGCTTGTCCGAGCCGCGGAATGTCGATGCCGACGCCCATGCGGTGGACACGAGCTCGGCCACGGAAAGCCCCGAGGCAAGGATCGTCTCCTTGAGCGGGGCAACGTCCGTGTCGTCGACGAGCACATGATCGACCGCAGGAATCGGATCCTGCCAGATCAGCTCTTCGGTCGGCACGTCCGGCCCGAGGTATCGGGCGCGCGGTCCCATGTCGCGGTGCGTGAGCTTGAACCACGCGCGCGCGAACGCGTCGGCGAACACGTCGGGGTTGTCCATGAAATGACGCGAGATCTTCTCGTAGACGGGGTCGAAGCGCAGCGAGAGATCGGTGGTCAGCATGGTGGGCAGCAGCTTTTTCGACGGATCGTGTGCATGCGGGATCGTCGGTTCGGCGTTTTTCGCCACCCACTGGTGAGCGCCTGCGGGGCTCTTCGTGAGTTCCCATTCGTATCCGAACAGGTTCTTGAAAAAGCCCATGCCCCATTGAGTCGGCGTGTCGCTCCACGTGACTTCGAGGCCGCTCGTGATCGTGTCCGCGCCTTTGCCGGTGCCAAAGCTGTTCTTCCAGCCAAGCCCTTGCTGCTCGAGACCGGCAGCCTCGGGTTCCAGACCGACGTTGTCGGCCGGACCCGCGCCGTGCGTCTTGCCGAAGGCATGACCACCGGCAATCAGCGCCACGGTTTCTTCGTCGTTCATCGCCATGCGTCCGAAGACCTCCCGGATGTCGTACGCTGCCGCGACGGGATCGGGATTGCCGTCCGGACCTTCCGGATTCACGTAGATGAGGCCCATCTGCACCGCGGCAAGCGGATTTTCGAGGTTGCGCCCGGCGTTGCCACCGTGTTGCGATTCGCAGGCGCCGCCCTTGTCGTAGCGCAGGTCGCCGCCAAGCCAGGTCGTCTCGCTGCCCCAGTAGACGTCGCGATCCGGCTCCCACGTGTCCTCGCGGCCACCGGCGTAGCCGAAGGTCTTGAATCCCATCGTGGTAAGCGCAACGTCACCCGTGAGAATCAGCAGATCGGCCCACGAGATCTTCTGACCGTACTTCTGCTTGATCGGCCACAGCAGGCGGCGAGCTTTGTCGAGACTCACGTTGTCCGGCCAGCTGTTGAGCGGCGCGAAGCGCTGCTGGCCGCGCCCGGCGCCGCCGCGCCCGTCGCCCATGCGATAGGTGCCGGCACTGTGCCAGGCCATCCGTACGAATAACGGACCGTAGTGGCCGAAGTCCGCCGGCCACCAGTCCTGGGAGTCGGTCATCAGGGCAGCCAGATCTTTCCTGAGCGCGTCGAGGTCGAGGCTGTTGAAGGCTTCGGCATAGTTGAAGCCAGGGTCGAGCGGGTCGGTTTTACTCGAGTGCTGGCTGAGCAGATCCAGGCGCAATTCGTTTGGCCACCAATCGCGATTGGTCGTGCCGCCGCCGTTGGCATGGTTGAATGGGCACTGCCCTTCGTTCGACATAAGCACCTGTATGAGGACGTGTGGGTGTATCGCTATGCACGGAGCGGTCGCCGGGAGCAATGCTCCCGCGTGCTGTGAGCCGCGCGAACGGACACTTGAATAATGTGTGAGTGTTTCTCGGGGAGGCAGTGTGCTTTCCCGGAAGGAGGCAGGCGGGTGCCGGGCGTGTTTCTTTTCCGGCACCCGTCGCGATTACCCTCGCAGGAACGCGAGCAGATCGGCGTTGATCGTGTCGGCGTTGGACGTAGGCATGCCGTGCGGGAAGCCCTTGTAGGTCTTCAGCGTGCTGTTCCGAGCGAGCTTCGCCGACAGCAAGCCGGAATCGGCATAGGGGACGATCTGATCGTCATCACCATGCATCACGAGCACGGGAATCGTGGTGCTCTTCAGGTCCTCGGTAAAGTCGGTCTGCGAGAACGCGACGATGCCGTCGTAATGCGCCTTGGCGCTGCCCATCATGCCTTGGCGCCACCAGTTCCAGATCACGCCTTGCGACGGTTTCGCGCCGGCACGGTTGTAGCCGTAGAACGGGCCGGCCGGAACGTCGTAATAAAACTGAGCACGGTTCGCGGCCAGTTGCGCCTGCAGGTTATCGAACACGTCCTTCGGCAGGCCGCCCGGGTTCTTGTCTGTCTTGACCATCAGCGGCGGCACAGCGCTGATCAGCACGGCCTTCGAGACGCGGTCTTCGCCATGACGGGCGACGTAGTGAATGACTTCGCCACCGCCGGTGGAGTGGCCGACATGAACCGCGCCTTGCACGCCGAGATGGTTCACGACAGCGGCGACGTCGTCCGCGTAATGATCCATGTCATGACCGTCCCACACCTGGCTGGAGCGTCCGTGACCGCGGCGGTCATGCGCGATGACCCGGTACCCGTGCGACAGGAAAAAGAGCATCTGGGCATCCCAGTCGTCCGCGCTGAGCGGCCAACCGTGATGGAAGAAGATGACCTGCGCGTCGCGCGGACCCCAGTCCTTGTAGAAGATCTGAACGCCATCCTTTGTTGTGACGTATCCCATGATCAGCACTCCTTTTCGATATTCAAGTTGACAACCAGTGACGTGTACGGCGATCGTTGCTGCTCGGTAGCGGGCGACTCCTTTTGTGACGGTGACTGACGAAACGGCAACGTGACGATGGCGCTGGGATCCGGTCACTCTGCCGGCGACGCGCAGGCCGACGTCACCATTTGCGGCCTGGGTGAGACAATGCGCTCCGTTTGTTGAGACAATTCGAAATACTCGGTAGGCCGCGAGGCGGTCGCTTGCCCCCGAGTCAGTCGGGCTTCACCATGTAGTCGCCGGTCAACTTTAGGATTAAAGTCAACGTTAATGTCAATAGTTTTTTGGGGTGTGGCGTGAAAATCGGAGAGTTGGCGAAGCGCAGTGGTCTGACGGCCTCACGTATTCGTTTCTACGAGGCAGAGGGATTGATCAGGGTGGTGGAGCGCCAAGCGAATGGCTATCGGGAGTATCCCCCGGAGGCGGAAATTCTCCTGGGGTTGATCTCGATCGCGCAGCAGGCGGGGTTTACGCTCGAGCAGATTCGACAACTGCTACCGGTCGGCCCGGGCGCATGGGATCATCGCGCATTGCTCGATGCACTCAAGCAGAAGGTGGAGGAGATCGATGGCATCCGCAAGCGTCTCGACCATACCCGGGCCCAACTTGTCGTCGCGATCGCGAGTATCGAGGACAGGCCGGACGGAATTGAATGTGTCGACAACAAGAAGCGCGTGCTGGACCGTCTCCGCGAAGCAGGAATTACGCCTGATTTAGGCAAGCCCGACGGTTCCACCACCGGCTGATCCCCACACCTGCCGAGCAAGCGCGCCGTGCGGCGAGCGCGCTTGCCTTCCAGCGCGCCGACTGGGATATCCGTTCCGGATCCGTCAGTGACTGACCAAACGCCGCAGCCGGAGGTCCCCGTCGTCCGTTCGGTTCGGGATTCGCATAAGCCAGCGGCTGCGGCGTAGACCACGCGTATCGATTCATTCCGATTCGTTGCGAAGTACTTGACCTTAAAGTCATATTCAATCTTAGAGTGATTGTTGCCGGCTGTTAATCGGTATGCCTTTTCAGGCTCGCCTGCCGGTTCAATCACCGAGAAAGGTCAACGAATATGGATAAGCGGTTCATTCAGGTCGAGTTTGGCGAGCACAAGGTCGAGGTGCCTGCCGGCGGCTACTATGACCGTTACCGGATGAACCCGGATCTCGACGAGGTGGCGAGAGACCCTGCCGCAGGAAACATCGATTTTTTTCGCAGGATCCCGAAGCGGCTCGTCACATCCACGGTTGGTCCGACGTGGGCGCCGAACTTCTACTACCGCTCAAGTAACGTTCAGCTGCTGTTCCTGGCGCCTGCCGATCGATTGCGTGCAATGTTGCCGACGCCTCTCGAGCCACTGCGCGCCTATCCGGGCCATGGACTCGTGGCGTTGACCTTCTTCTCGTATTCCGTTTGCGATAACGACCCCTACGACGAAGTTTCCGTAGCGGTGGTGATCCGCCGGCCGGGGGCGCGGGGGCCCCATGCGCCGGAACTGCTCGCTTCCATGCGACGCCGCATGTTGGGCGCAAAGTAATAATGAGCCACTTCGCGCGAAGTAAATCTGAGCCACCTTTCAGTACAGTCAGCCTTTTGCGCGCAAAGGCTGGCGATGCTCCAGAAGGAACAGTGGATGCAAATCCATGTGCTCAAAGCCCAAGGCGTATCGGAGCGCGAGATCGCGCGGCGCCTGGGTATTTCTCGCAACACGGTGGCGCGGTACCTGTCGGCCGAGGACGTGCCGCGCTACAAGCCGCGTGAACCGCGGCCAACCAAGCTCGGAGCGTTCGAGGCGTACATCCTCGATCGCATGAGCGCCGCAGCACCCGAGATCATCGCTGCGCCGGCGCTGCTGCGCGAGCTGCGTGCGCGCGGCTACGAGGGCCAACTGCGAAGCCTGCAGGCTTTCATGAACGCGCATAAGTCCGTGCCCAAGCCAGACCCGGTCGTGAGGTTCGAGACCGAGCCTGGCCGGCAGATGCAGTGCGATTTCGTGGTCTTCCGCCGAGGC
>FTHQ01000123.1_pt1 | contig 10204 bp, 7 predicted proteins | sample 1641001 | NCBI WGS metagenome assembly FTHQ01 (sample SAMEA3914872, study PRJEB12502) | metagenome | biome: forest; material: soil | place: Canada | collected 2011-07-03 | depth 0.3 m | reverse complement strand
AAGCCGCGCAGGCGGCTTCCTCCGCCCCGCCGTCACACTGCCCGCAAGCGGGCACGACGCACGATGCAAATGAAAAAGCCCGCACAAGGCGGGCTTCTTCATTTTCTGGCGGAGCGGACGGGACTCGAACCCGCGACCCCCGGCGTGACAGGCCGGTATTCTAACCAACTGAACTACCGCTCCAGCTTTCTGCACCACCGCCTGCAGGATCTCGTCACGTTCCTGCACGCGTTGCGACACTTCTACGAAACGCCGCTGAATCTGGCGTCCCCTAGGGGATTCGAACCCCTGTACTCACCGTGAAAGGGTGATGTCCTAGGCCTCTAGACGAAGGGGACAACGTACTGCTTACATCTTTAATACAAAAGCCCGCTCAAAAACGTCTTGAACGGGCTTCGTTCTGGCGGAGCGGACGGGACTCGAACCCGCGACCCCCGGCGTGACAGGCCGGTATTCTAACCGACTGAACTACCGCTCCAGCTTTCTTACCCAACCTGCAGGACGTCGGTTACGTTCCTGCAAGCCTCGCGACACTTCTACGAAACGCCGCTGAATCTGGCGTCCCCTAGGGGATTCGAACCCCTGTACTCACCGTGAAAGGGTGATGTCCTAGGCCTCTAGACGAAGGGGACAAAATCTTTTCAGATTTGTCTGACTTTCGCTATTCACTTCTGGTCAACAGCGAAGGCCGAAATTCTAACTGCTTTGAATCATTTTGTGAAGCATTTATTACTACCGCTGCTTCGCCAATCAATTCGGTTTGTTCTGTTGGTGGAGGTAAGCGGGATCGAACCGCTGACCTCTTGCATGCCATGCAAGCGCTCTCCCAGCTGAGCTATACCCCCTTGCAGAACAGAAATGAGATTATATGGGCCGATTTCGAACTTGTAAATACCCTTTTTACGATTCGCACGAAATTTTTTGCGAAGCCGCCGCGCGCGCATGCGCGGACGGCTTCGCGCACGCACGAACGTCAGGCCAGCGCGGCCTCGATGCGCGACACCACGACGTCGCGACCGAACAGCACGAGCACCGCGTCGATCGACGGCGTGTGCGTCGTGCCCGCCACCAGCAGGCGCACCGGCATCGCGAGCTGCGGCATCTTCAGCTTGTGTGCGGCGAGCGTCGCCTTCAACGCCGCAGATACTGCTTCCTTCGTCCAGTCGGCCGCCTTCAGCGCGGCGACGAGATCGGCCAGCGCCGGGCGCACCGCATCGGTCACGTGCTGCGCGAGCGCATCGGCCTCGGGCGCCGGCACGCGGTAGAACATCGTCGCGCCTTCCGCGATCTCCTTGACCGTCGTCGCACGATCCTTCATCAGGCCGACCACCGCGTCGAGCGCGGGGCCCGTCGCGATCGCCGCGTCATCGATGCCGAGTGCGTCGAGGAACGGCTTCGCGAGTTCGGCAAGGCGCGCGTTGTCGGCTTCCTTGATGTAATGCGCGTTCAGCCAGCTCAGCTTGCTGTGGTCGTACTGCGCGGGCGACTTGCCGAGATGCTCGAGATCGAACCATTCGACGAACTGCTCGCGCGAGAAGATCTCGGCGTCACCGTGCGACCAGCCGAGACGCGCGAGATAGTTGACGACGGCTTCCGGCAGGAAGCCCGCGTCGCGGTACGCCATCACGCTCATCGCGCCATGCCGCTTGCTCATCTTCTCGCCCTGCTCGTTCAGCACGGTCGGCAGGTGCGCATAGACGGGCGGCTCGCCGCCGAGCGCATTCAGGATGTTGATCTGGCGCGGCGTGTTGTTCACGTGGTCGTCGCCACGGATCACGTGCGTGATGCCCATGTCCATGTCGTCCACCACCACGCAGAAGTTGTAGATCGGCGTGCCGTCCGGGCGCGCGATCACGAGGTCGTCGAGTTCCTCGTTCGAGATCTCGACACGCCCCTTCACCGCGTCGTCCCACACGACCGTGCCCGTCAGCGGATTGCGGAAGCGCAGCACCGGCTTCACGCCGGCCGGCGGCTCCGGCAGCACCTTGCCGGGCTCCGGACGCCACGTGCCGTCGTAGCGCGGCTTCAGGCCGGCTTCGCGCTGGCGTTCGCGCAGCGCATCGAGTTCCTCGGCCGACATGTAGCACGGATAGGCGAGACCCTTCTCGAGCATCTGCGCGAGCACTTCGCGATAGCGATCCATCCGCTGCATCTGGTAGATCGGGCCTTCGTCGAAATCCAGCCCGAGCCATTGCATCCCTTCGAGGATCGCATCGACCGCTTCCTGCGACGAGCGCTCGACGTCGGTATCCTCGATGCGCAGCACGAACGTGCCTTTCATCTTGCGGGCGAACGCCCACGGATAGAGTGCGGAGCGGATGTTGCCGAGGTGGATGAAGCCGGTGGGACTCGGCGCGAAGCGGGTACGGACAGGACGGGTCATAAACGGTAACTCGAACGCCTGGGGCGCATGAATGATTCGACGCGGGACGACGACGGCAGCCCGGACAGCAACGGAGCCGGCGGCGCCCGGAACGGGAAAGAAGCCGGAATTATACTCGCGCCGGACATCGCGCCAAGCGCACCGCTTGCTTTATGATGTGCGCGCCGCGGCCGCCAGCCGGCGCGGCGCCGGCCGCACGGAACCTCCTGCGCGGCCGCTCGGAACCTATCGCCGCCGCGGGCCGTGTAACCCGCCGCCAAGCCGCCGGAGAACCATTCGATGTCGTCCCCTCGCCTGTCGCGCCGCCACTTCACGATCGCGTGCGCGTCCGCCAGCCTCGCCGCCTGTACGTCCTTCGGCGACAAGTCCCGCCCCGGCACGGCACCGCCGCAGGAGAAACCCGTCAAGATCGGCATCGCGCTCGGCGGCGGCGCCGCGCGCGGCTTCTCGCACATCGGCGTGCTGAAGGCGCTCGAGGCGCGCGGCATCCCGATCGAGCTCGTCGCCGGGACGAGCGCGGGCTCGGTGGTCGGCGCGCTCTACGCGTCCGGCATGAACGCGCTGCAGATCAACAAGATCGCGCTCGACATGGATCAGGCGTCGATCAGCGACTGGGCGCTGCCGTTTCGCTCGCGCGGCCTGCTGCAAGGCGTCGCGCTGCAGAACTTCCTGAACAAGACGCTCAACAACCGACCGATCGAGAAGATGGCGAAGCCGCTCGGCATCGTCGCGACGGACCTGCAAAGCGGCCAGCCGATCCTGTTCCAGCAGGGCAACACCGGGCTCGCGGTGCGCGCGTCGTGCAGCGTGCCGTCGGTGTTCGAGCCGGTGAAGATCGGCAATCGCGAATATGTGGACGGCGGGCTGGTGAGCCCGGTGCCGGCGTCGTTTGCGCGCAAGATGGGCGCGAGCTTCGTGATCGCGGTCGACATCTCGGCCCGGCCGGACGGCGCGGCGACCAACAACCCGATCGAGATGCTGCTGCAGACCTTCACGATCATGGGCCAGACGATCAAGACCTACGAGCTCGACAAGTACGCGGACGTCGTGATTCGCCCGAACCTCGCGGCGATGGGCGGCAGCGACTTCAACCAGCGCAACGCGGCGATCCTCGCGGGCGAGGAAGCGGTCGCGCGCATCATGCCGGAACTGCAGCGCAAGCTCGCGGCGGCGCGCGGCGTGACGGCCGCCGCGTAAGCCACGATGGGCGGGCGGCCGCGGCCCGGCCGCCGACGGAACGGCTTCGGCTTCGTCGCCAACGCCCGCCCCAAAGCAAAAAACCCTGCCGCCTTTCGGTGACAGGGTTTTTTATCGTCCGGCCCGACCGACCGGCAAACGTCAGTTGTTGCCGTTCGCCGAATCGTCGCCGATCGTCGCGCGCACGCGCTGACGCAGGTCTTCGGGCTTCATCGGGAATTCCGATTCGATCCGGCGCGCGCCGGTGAAACGCTTTTCCCAGTAGCCGCTGTCGAGATCGTCGACGCGCACCGTGCTGCCCGTCGAGGGCGAGTGCACGAACTTGTTGTCGCCGATGTAGATGCCGACGTGCGAGAACGTGCGGCGCATCGTGTTGAAGAACACGAGATCGCCCGGCTTCAGGTTGCTCATGCTCACCTTCTCGCCGACGCGGCTCATTTCTTCCGCGCGACGCGGCAGCGACATGCCGAGCGTGTCCTGGAACACGTAGCGCACGAAGCCGCTGCAGTCGAGGCCCGAATCCGGCGAGTTGCCGCCCCAGCGATACCGCACGCCGATCATGTTCAGCGCGCCGACCACCACGTCGCCGGCCTTGCCCGCCATGCCGGCAAGGAACGACTTCGCGCCGCCGCTCGACGGCTGCGCGCTGGTCTGCTGGAGGGAGGAACCCGACCCGATCTGAGTCGAATTGGTGACATTCTGGTTAAAACTGCTGACTTCGTCGGCGAACGCGCCGGGAGCTGCTGCGAACAGGGCGCCGATGAACAGCCCGGCGATGGTGCGCGCGCATGCCTGGGTCAGGGATCGATGCTGCATTGGTCGATGGAATTTGCTTAAAAATCAGCTGATTGGCGGAAAATTTCGGTCGATACTAGCCAGCGCGTAATCGTTTGTCAAAACAAATTAAAAAATACAATCGAGATGGTCAGACCATTGGACGCCTATCACGCTTTCCAGACCGCTTTCAACAGCTTTTGTGTGTAAGGATGTGACGGTCTGGTGAAGACGTCGGACACCTCCCCCGACTCGACGACCGCGCCGTCCTGCATCACCGCGACGCGGTGCGCCATCGCGCCGATCACCTCCAGGTCGTGGCTGATGAACACGTAGCCGAGGTTGTATTTCTGTTGCAAATTCGCGAGCAGCTTCAGCACCTGCTGCTGGATCGACACGTCGAGCGCCGACGTCGGCTCGTCGAGGATCAGGATGCGCGGCTCCAGCACCAGCGCGCGCGCGATCGCGATCCGCTGGCGCTGCCCCCCCGAGAATTCGTGCGGATAACGGTGCAGCACCGTGCGGTCGAGGCCGACTTCGCGCAGCACCGCGAGCGACTTCGCGCGGCGCGCGTCGGGCGTCATGTCCGGGCGATGCAGCTCGAGCCCCTCGCCGACGATCCGCTCGATCGTGTGACGCGGCGAAAGCGAACTGAATGGATCCTGAAAGACCACCTGCATGTTCGAGCGCAGCGCGGTCTGTTCGCGGCCGCGATAGGTCGACAGCGCGCGCCCCTGGAATTCGATCTCGCCGCCGGCCGTCTTCTGCAGCCCGAGCAACGCCATCGCGAGCGTCGACTTTCCCGAGCCCGATTCGCCGACGATGCCGAGCGTTTCGCCCTGCCGCACCGACACCGACACGTCGGCCACGGCCGTCACCGGCACCGTGCCGAACCAGCCGGCGAAGCCCGGCCGCTTGCGCGCGAACTGCACGCTCACGTGGCGCGCGTCGAGCACCACGGGTGCGATCGGCATCACCGGCGTGACCGCGCGTTGCGGCCGGCTGTTCAGCAGCCGCTGCGTATACGGATGCTCGGGCGCCGTGAAGATCCGCTCGACCGGCCCGCTCTCGACGAGCCGGCCGTGCTCCATCACCGCGACCCGCTGCGCGAAGTGCCGCACGAGATTCAGGTCGTGCGTGATCAACAGGATCGCCATCCCGCGCTTTTCCGCCTCCTCCCGCTGCAGCTCCAGCAGCAGGTCGACGATCTGCGCACGGATCGTCACGTCGAGCGCGGTGGTCGGCTCGTCGGCCAGCAGCAGGCGCGGCCGGCACGCGAGCGCCATCGCGATCATCGCGCGCTGTCGCTGGCCGCCCGACAACTGGTGCGGGTAACTGTCGACGCGCTTCTCCGGTTCCGCGATACCGGTGCGCGCGAGCAGCGCGATCGCGCGCTTGCGCGCCTCCACGGCCGAGACGCCGTCGTGCAGCACGATCGTCTCGCCGATCTGCACGCCGATCGTATACAGCGGGTTGAGCGCCGTCATCGGCTCCTGGAAGATCATCGCGATGTCCGAGCCGCGCAGCCCGCGCATCTCGCGCTCGCTCTTGGCGACCAGATCCTGCCCGGCGAAGCAGATCGCGCCGCTCACTTCGGCGTCGCGCAGCAGCCGCAGGATCGACAGCGCGGTCACGCTCTTGCCGGACCCCGACTCGCCGACGAGCGCGACCCGCTCGCCGCGCCCGATCGCGAGCGTCACGTCGTCCACCGCGACCGTGTCGCCGAAGCGTACGTGCAGACGCTCGAGCGACAGCAGCGGCTCGCGCTGCGTCGATACGGTCGATGTGCTCATCGCTGGCCTCCCGCGGCGCGCACCGAGTCGGCGATCCGCGTGTCGAGCGCGTTGCGCAGCGCGTCGCCCATGAAGGTCAGCAGCAGCAGCGTCGCGACCAGCACGCCGAAGGTCGACAGCGAGATCCACCATGCGTCGAGGTTGCCCTTGCCCTGCGCGAGCAGTTCGCCGAGGCTCGGCGTCGGCGGCGGCACGCCGAGCCCGAGGAAATCGAGGCTCGTCAGCGCGAGGATCGACCCGCTCATCCGGAACGGCAGGAACGTGATCACCGGCGTGAGACTGTTCGGCAGGACGTGGCGCCAGATGATCTGCCAGTTCGTCAGCCCCATCGCGCGCGCCGCGCGCACGTAGTCCTGGGTGCGGTTGCGCAGGAATTCCGCGCGTACGTAGTCGGCGAGCCCGATCCAGCCGAACAGCGACAGCAGCACGATCAGCAGCAGGAAGCTCGGCTCGAAGATCGACGCGAAGATGATCAGCAGGTACAGCTCCGGCAGCGAGCTCCAGATCTCGATCAGCCGCTGCCCGACGATGTCGATGCGTCCGCCGAAGAAGCCCTGCACGGCGCCCGCGGCGATCCCGAGCAGCGTGCCGATCACGGTCAGGATCAGCCCGAACTCGACCGACACGCGGAACCCGTACACGAGCCGCGCGAGCAGGTCGCGGCCCTGCGCGTCGGTGCCGAGCCAGTTCTCGCGCGACGGCGGCGCCGGGTTCGGTACGTTCGAGAAGTAGTTCAGCGTGTCGTAGTAATAGCGGTTCGGCGGATAGACGACGAAGTTGCCGGGCGCCTCGAGCCGCTTGCGCACATACGGATCGAGATAGTCGGCCGGCGTCGGGAAATCGCCGCCGAAGGTCGTCTCCGGGTACGCATGGAACATCGGGAAATAGGTCTGGCCGTCGTAGCGCACGACGAGCGGCTTGTCGTTCGACCACAGCGGCGCCGCGAGGCTCGCGGCAAAGGCCACGACGAAGATCACGAAGCTCCAGTAGCCGACGCGCTGCTGCCTGAAGCGCTGCCACACGCGGCGGGCGGGCGACGGCGACACGCGCGCCCGCGCGGCGTCGAGACGGGAAGAGGCGACGGCCCGGTTCATCGCGCTCCTCGCCCGCTGGCGCCGGGCATGCGCATGGCTCGTTTCATGTCAGCGCTCCAGGTTGTCGAATTGAATGCGCGGATCGACCCACACATAGCAGAGATCGGAGATCAGCTTGGTCGCGAGCCCGATCAGCGTGAACAGGTACAGCGTGCCGAGCACGACCGGATAGTCGCGCCGCACGACCGATTCGTACGACAGCAGCCCGAGGCCGTCGAGCGAGAACAGCGTCTCGATCAGCAGGCTGCCGGTGAAGAACGCACCGATGAACGCGGCCGGGAAACCGACGATCAGCGGCAGCATCGCGTTGCGGAACACGTGCTTCCACAGCACGCTGCGCTCGGAGAGCCCCTTCGCGCGCGCGGTCAGCACGTATTGCCGGCGGATCTGGTCGAGGAACGCGTTCTTCGTGAGCATCGTGACGACCGCGAAGCTGCCGACGACCGACGCGGTGATCGGCAGCGCGATGTGCCACAGGTAGTCGAGCACCTTGCCGACGAGCGACAGCTGCGCGAAGTTGTCCGACGTGAGGCCGCGCAGCGGGAAGAGCTGCCAGAACGAGCCGCCGCCGAACAGCACGAGCAGCAGCACGCCCAGCACGAAGCCTGGAATCGCATAGCCGACGAGCACGACGAGGCTCGTCGCGACGTCGAACGGCGAACCGTTGCGCACCGCCTTCGCGATGCCGAGCGGCACCGAGATCAGGTACGTGAGGAAGAACGTCCACAGCCCGATGCTGATCGACACGGGCAGCTTCTGCACGACCAGCGACCACACGCTCTGGTGGCGGAAATAGCTGTCGCCGAGATCGAAGCGCGCGAAGCGCTTCAGCATCAGCCAGTAGCGTTCGAGCGGCGGCTTGTCGAAGCCGTACAGCGCCTTCAACTGCGCGAGCTGCTGCGCGTCGACGCCGGTGTGTGCGCGCATCCCGAACGGCGTCGCGCCCTGCTCCGTCGCGCCCTTGCGCAACTCCTGCACGGCCTGCTCGACCGGGCCGCCCGGCACGAACTGGATCACCGCGAACGTGAGCGTCAGCACGCCGACGAGCGTCGGGATCATCAGCAGCAGGCGTTTGAGGATGTAGCTCCACATAGGGCGTCGACTCGTGATCGGGTGGCGGGGTTGAACAGAGGGCCGGCGCGGGTCAGTGATCGGGCTTCGCCCACCAGGTCGACACGACCCAGCCCTCGGCCGAATAGTACAGCGGCAGCGTCTGCGGATAGGCGAGCGTGCGCTTGTACGCGATGCGATGCGTCGTGCTGTACCACTGCGGGACCGCATAGTAGCCATGCATCAGCACGCGGTCGAGCGCGTGCGTCGCGTCGAGCAGTTCCTCGCGCGTCTGCGCGGTGCCGAGCGCACGCAGCAACGCGTCGACGGCCGGCGATTTCAATCCGATGAAGTTGTCGGAGCCCGGCTCGTCGGCGAACTTGCTCGCGTAACGCGAGTATTGCTCGGCGCCCGGCACCTGCACGCCCGGCAGGCGGATCGTCGTCATGTCGTAGTCGAATGCATCGAGGCGCTTTTGCAGCAGTGCGTAGTCGGCCGTGCGGAACCGCACGGCGATGCCGAGCTTCGCGAGGTTGCGCTGGTAGGCGGTCACGACGCCTTCCATCGCGCCGCCTGCATCGTCGAGGATCTCGAACGCGAACGGCTCGCCCTTCGCATTGCGCAACGCGCCGTCGCGATAGGTCCAGCCGGCCTGCGCGAGCAGCGCGCGCGCCTTCAGCAGGTTCGCACGCAGCGAGCCCGGCGGATGGGTGTCCGGCTGCGTGACCATCGGGCCGAACACGGCCGGATCGAGCTGCGCGCGCAGCGGCTCCAGCAGCTTCAGCTCGCCCTCGCCCGGCGTACCGGTCGCCTGCAGGTCGGTGTCGGCGAAGTAACTGTTGAGGCGCGTATACGCGCTGTAGAACAGCTGGCGGTTCAGCCATTCGAAGTCGAACGCGAGGTCGAGCGCCTGGCGCACGCGCACGTCGCGAAACAGCGGCCGGCGCAAGTTCATGAAGAAGCCCTGCATGCCGGCGCCGTTATGTTGGCGGAATTCGCGCTTGACGAGCTCGCCGCTATCGAAACGCTTGCCGACGTCGCGCCGCGTCCAGTTGCGCGCGATGTACTCGACGAGCACGTCGTATTCGCCGGCCTTGAACGCCTCGAGCCGCGCGACGCCGTCGCCGTACAGCTTGTACACGATCCGCTCGAAGTTGTTGGTGCCGACCCGTACCGGCAAGTCGGCGCCCCAGTACGCGGGGTTGCGCCGATAGGTGATCGTGCGGCCGTTGTCGTAACGCTCGATCAGGTACGGGCCGCTGCCGATCGGCTGCTCGAACGCGAGCTGGTCGAACGGGATGCGCGAACCGTCCGCGCGCAATCCCCACTTGCGCGAAAACACCGGCACGCCGCCGGCGATCAGCGGCAACTCGCGATTCGCGCTGCGGAACTCGAAGCGCACGGTCGCCGGATCGACGACCACGGCCTTCGCGATCTCCGCGAAATACGCGCCGAACTGCGGCGCGGCCTGCTTGCTCTTCAGCGTGTCGAACGAAAACTTGACGTCGTCGGCCGTGACGCGATCGCCGTTCGAAAAGCGTGCGCGCGGATTCAGGTGGAACGTGACCGAACGGCGGTCGGGCGCCACGGCGATGTCGTCGGCCAGCAGCCCGTACGCGGACGCCGGTTCGTCGGAGCTGCCGGTCGCGAGGCTCTCGAACAGCATGTCGATGCCGGGCGCGGCGTTGCCGCGCATCGTGAACGGATTGAACTTGTCGAACGACGTCAGCCGGTTCGGGTTCGCGAGCACCAGCGTGCCGCCCTTCGGCGCGTCGGGGTTCACATAGTCGAAATGCTTGAAGCCCGGCGGATACTTCGGCTCGCCGTACTGCGCAATGGCGTAGGCCGCGTGCGCGGCCGGCACGGCCAGCGCCGCGTGCAGCGCCAGCACCGCGGCCACGCGGCGCTGGCCG
>FTHQ01000075.1_pt1 | contig 10233 bp, 8 predicted proteins | sample 1641001 | NCBI WGS metagenome assembly FTHQ01 (sample SAMEA3914872, study PRJEB12502) | metagenome | biome: forest; material: soil | place: Canada | collected 2011-07-03 | depth 0.3 m | reverse complement strand
CGCTGGCCGCGCGCCACCGGTCGCTCCGCGTTGCCGGCCGCCAGGCGGCCGGCGCGCTGGCCTGACTGCCGGCCCAGGCGCTGGTCCAAGCGAATCCGGCCCACTGGCCCTACCTGCGGTAAATCGGCCTGCCTACACTTTCCTCGACAGATCGCCGCATGGAAGCATCTGCACACGATCGACCCGAAGAGAACGATCAGGAGACAGGCATGACCAACAGGCAGTCGGCAGCATCCGCCCGCGCGGCGGACACGCGCCCCGCATCAGTCAGTCGAATCGCCTCGCGCGCCGGTTGCGGCGCAACGGGCATGCCCGCAACGGAGGGCTGACCATGTCGACCCCTTCCATCGAACGCACCACGAGCGGCTTCGCCGGCGGCCGGCCGAACGACACGCGTTACGACCCGACCTACGATCCGCTCGTGTCGCCAGGCCCCGGCTGCGGCAAGCAATACGCGCCGACCTACTGGGTCGCGACGGCCGGCACTCCGCCGGCCGACGACGGCCCCGTCACGCGCGATCTCGACGTCGACGTCGCGATCATCGGCGCCGGCTATACGGGCCTCGCGACCGCGCTGTGCCTCGCGCGGGATCACGGCATCAAGGCCGTCGTGCTCGAGGCCAACCGCACCAGCTGGGGCTGCAGCAGCCGCAACGGCGGGCAGGGGCAGAACGCGTCGGGCCGGCTGTCGCGCTCGCAGTGGATCGAGCGCTGGGGCAAGGACGTCGCGCTGAAGATGCACGACGAGATTCTCGAAGGCTTCGAGCACTTCAAGTCGCTCGTATCGGAAATCGACTGCGATCCGCAGCCGGGCGGCCATTTCCTGATCGCGCATCGCCCGCGCATCATGGCGAAGCTCGCGGCCGAGGCGAAGGTGTGGAAGGACGTGTTCGGCTATCCGTCCGAACTGCTGAGCGCGGAGACGTTCCGCCGCGAATTCATCAACGACCACGAGGCGGCCGGCGCGCTGCACGAGCCGGAAGGCATCGGCATCCATGCGCTGAAACTCGCGTTCGGCTACCTGCGTCTCGCACGCGAAGCCGGCGCGAAGGTGCATACGAGCAGCCCCGTGCTCGGCTTCGAGACGATCGACGGCGTGCACCACCTGCGCACGCCGGGCGGCGTGGTGCGGGCTCGCGCGGTCGGCATCGCGACCGGCGCGTACACCGCGCAGACGCTGCATCCGTCGCTGCGCAGCAAGGTGATGCCGATCCTGTCGAATTCGATGGTCACGCGGCCGCTGACCGACGCCGAGATCGATGCGTGCAACTTCCGCACGACGCAGGTGCTGACCGACACGCGCACGCTGCGCTTCTACTATCGTTTCCTGCCCGATCGCCGGCTGCAGATCGGCAGCCGCAGCGCGATCACCGGCGACGATGCGCCGAACCCGCGCCACCTCGATTTGCTGAAGGAAGGCATGGCGCGCAAGTTTCCGGCGCTGCGCGGCGTCGAGATCGATTACTCGTGGTGGGGCTGGGTCGACGTGAGTCACGACATGATGCCGCGCGTGTGCCAGCCCGATCCGCGGCAATCCGTGTACTACGCGCTTGGCTACGGCGGCAACGGCGTGTCGTATTCGCAGCAGGCCGGCCGTCGGCTCGCCGAGCAGATCGCGGGGAAGGGCGCACGCCAGACGCTGCCGATCTTCACGTCGCCGCTGCCCGGTCACCCGTTCGCGCCGTTCCGGCGTATCGGGCAGCGGATGCTCTACCTGTCGTACTTCAGGAACGACGAAAAGCCGTGAGCGCGGGGCGCACCACCCGGCGCGACGCAAGACCGCGCGCGCCGGGCAACCCGACACAATAAAAGCCACAGAAATCCGTGCGGCCGGGGCTGCAGGTGCCCCTGCACGCGCCGTCGCCGGCGGCGCCCGCGTTCACCCGAAGGTGACGCGGGCGGCGCCGGACAACTGGATATGGAGAAGACATGCAACCCTCGATGAACCAGAGTGACCTGAAGTGTGGGCTCAAGCAGCGCCACATGACGATGATCGCGCTTGGCGGCGTGATCGGTGCCGGGCTGTTCGTCGGCAGCGGCGTGGTGATTCAGCAGACCGGGCCGGCCGCGATCCTGTCGTTCCTGATCACGGGCGGGCTGGTCGTGCTCGTGATGCGGATGCTCGGCGAGATGGCGTGCGCGATGCCGGCCGTCGGTTCGTTCTACGAGTACGCGCGGCTCGCGTTCGGCAACTGGCGCGGGCCCGGCAGGATGGCGGGCTTCCTGACCGGCTGGATGTACTGGTATTTCTGGGTGATCGTCGTCGCGCTGGAAGCGGTCGCGGGCGCCAGGCTGATCCAGTTCTGGCTGCCCGACACGCCGGCGTGGATCATCAGTCTCGCGCTGCTGGTCGTGCTGACGCTCACGAACCTGATCTCGGTCGGCAGTTACGGCGAATTCGAATTCTGGTTCTCGTCGATCAAGGTCGGCGCGATCGTCGTGTTCCTGTTCCTCGGCGGCCTCTACGTGCTCGGCATGTGGCCCGCGTCGATGCACACGACGGCCGTGCTGCCGACGCTGCTCGGTCACGGCGGCTTCATGCCGCTCGGCATCGGGCCGGTGATGAGCGGGGCGGTCGCGGCCACCGGGTTCTACTTCGGCGCGGAAATCGTCACGATCGCGGCGGCCGAGGCGAAGGAGCCGGCCAAGGCGGTTGCGAAGGCAACCAACTCGGTGATCACCCGCGTGCTGGTGTTCTACGTCGGCTCGGTCGCGCTCGTCGTCGCGCTGGTGCCGTGGAATTCCGCGCAGATGGCCACGCCGTACGTGAGCGCGCTGGAAGTGATGGGCCTGCCGGCCGCCGCCAACGTGATGAACGCGATCGTGCTGACCGCCGTGCTGTCCGCGCTCAACTCGGGCCTCTATGCGGCCTCGCGGATGCTGTTCGCGCTGACCCGCCACGGCGACGCGCCGGCCGCGCTCGCGAAGGTCAACAAGCGCGGCGTGCCGGTGCGCGCGATCCTGCTCGGCACGGTGTTCGGCTACGTGTCGGTCGTGATGTCGTACGTGTCGCCCGATACCGTGTTCGCGTTCCTCGTCAATTCGTACGGCACCGTCGCATTGTTCGTGTACGTGCTGATCGCGTTCTCGCAACTGCGCCTGCGCAAGCGTCTGGACCCGGTCGCCGCCAGCAAGCTGCGCGTGAAGATGTGGGCGTACCCGTACCTGACCTGGGTCGCGATCATCGGCATGGTCGGCATCCTCGTCGCGATGGCGTTCATCCCGGATCAGCGCAAGCCGCTCTGGCTCGGCGTCGCGAGCCTCGGCGTACTCGTGGTCGCGTACGGGCTGACGCGCCGCGGCCGCCGCGAGCATCTCGACGACAGCGAACTGCTCGCGTATCCGCCGCGTTGACGGGCGGCACCGCATGGCGCCGAAGGCCCGGTGCATGCGCCGGGCCTTCGCGCATGCGGCCCGCGGGGGAGCCGGCGCAACTATCGGGCCGACCGATAGCACCGATCAGAGGATGCGACTTTATGTCGGGCGCCGGCCGGCATAGCATGGATGAACCGATTCACCGGTGCGCGGCAACGACGCGCACCGTCATCCGCGAACGAGGACAGACGATGGAACATCGGGCACGCGAGCGCGACGAGCAGGCCGAGATCAAGACGACGACCTGCTACATGTGCGCATGCCGCTGCGGCATCCGCGTACACCTGCGCGACGGCGAAGTACGCTATATCGACGGCAATCCGCACCATCCGCTGAACCAGGGCGTCATCTGCGCGAAAGGTTCGTCGGGGATCATGAAGCAGTACTCGCCCGCGCGGCTCACGCAGCCGCTGATGCGCAAGCCGGGCGCGGAGCGCGGCGATGCGCAGTTCGAGCCGGTGTCGTGGGAGGTCGCGTTCGACGTGCTCGAAAAGCGCCTGTCGCACCTGCGCGCGACCGATCCGAAGCGTTTCGCGCTGTTCACGGGCCGCGACCAGATGCAGGCGCTCACGGGCCTGTTCGCGAAACAGTTCGGTACGCCGAACTATGCGGCGCACGGCGGGTTCTGCTCCGCGAACATGGCGGCCGGGATGATCTACACGATCGGCGGCTCGTTCTGGGAGTTCGGCGGCCCCGATCTCGACCACGCGAAGCTGTTCTTCATGATCGGCACCGCGGAGGATCATCATTCGAATCCGCTGAAGATCGCGCTCGGCAAGTTCAAGCGCGCGGGCGGCCGCTTCATCGCGATCAATCCGGTGCGCACCGGTTACGCGGCGATCGCCGATGAATGGATTCCGATCCGCCCCGGCACCGACGGCGCGCTGTTCATGGCGCTGATGCACGAGTTGATCGCGCGCGATGCGTTCGACCACGAATTCGTGTCGCGCTTCACGAACGCGGCGGAACTGGTCGACCGGCGCGACGGCGCCGACACGTTCGGGCTGTTCGTGCGCGACGCCGACGCGCCGGAGGTCAACCCGCTGTATCCGCAGAACCGGATGTGGTGGGACACGAAGACGAACCGCGCGGTGCTGCACCACACGGATGGCGCGGAGCCGGCGCTCGACGGCCGCTATACGCTCGACGACGGCACGCCGGTCGCGCCGTCGTTCACGCTGCTGCGCGAACAGGTGGCCGCTTGCACGCCCGAATGGGCGGCCGACATCACCGGCATCGCGGCCGACACGATCCGCCGCCTTGCCCGCGAGATGGAGACGGTCGCGCGCGAGCAGGCGATCGAGCTGCCGGTGCGCTGGACCGATTCGTGGGGCCAGGCGCACGAATCGGTGAAGGGCGTGCCGATCGCGTTCCACGCGATGCGCGGGCTGGCCGCGCATTCGAACGGCTTCCAGACGATCCGTGCGCTCGCGGTGCTGATGTCGCTGCTCGGCACGATCGACCGGCCGGGCGGCTTTCGCCACAAGGCGCCGTATCCGCGCGCGGTGCCGCCGTCGGCGAAACCGCCGAACGATCCCGACCAGATCAAGCCGAACACGCCGCTCGCGAGCGGCCCGCTCGGCTGGCCGGCCGGCCCCGAGGACCTGTTCGTCCATCCGGACGGCACGCCCGCGCGGCTCGACAAGGCGTTCTCGTGGGAATACCCGCTCGCGGTGCACGGGCTGATGCATTCGGTGATCACCAATGCATGGCGCGGCGATCCCTATCCGATCGATACGCTGCTGATCTTCATGGCCAACATGGCGTGGAATTCGTCGATGAATACGACGGAAGTGCGCAAGATGCTGGTCGACAAGCGCGCCGACGGCGAATACCGGATTCCGTTCCTGGTCGTATGCGATGCGTTCGCATCGGAGATGACCGCGTTCGCCGACCTGATCCTGCCCGACACGACCTACCTCGAACGGCACGACGTGATGTCGGTGCTCGACCGGCCGATCTCCGAATTCGACGGGCCGGTCGATTCGGTGCGCGTGCCCGTCGTGCCGCCGACCGGTGAGTGCAAGCCGTTCCAGGAAGTGCTGATCGAGCTGGCGAGCCGGCTGAAGTTTCCGGCCTTCACGACGCCGGACGGGCAGCGCAAGTACCGCGACTATCCGGATTTCGTCGTCAATTTCCAGACCGCGCCGGATTCGGGCACCGGCTTCCTGATCGGCTGGCGCGGCAAGGACGGCGAGAAGGCCGTCGTCGGCGAGCCGAACCCCGACCAGTGGAAACGCTATGCGGAGAACGACTGCGTGTACCACTACCGGTTGCCGGAATCGCTGCAATACATGCGCAACTGCAACGGGCCATACATGCAGTGGGCGGTCGACAACGGGATGCGCAAGTTCGGCGTGCCGATCGTGATCCAGCTCTACTCGGACGTGATGCAGAAATTCCGGCTCGCCGCGCAGGGCCGCACGTCGGGCCGCCAGCCGCCGGATCATCTGCGCGAACGCATCGCGCGTTACTTCGACCCGTTGCCGTTCTGGCATCCGTCGCTCGAAAGCGGGCTGACCGATGCGAACCGCTATCCGCTCGCGGCGATCACGCAGCGGCCGATGGCGATGTACCACTCGTGGGATTCGCAGAACGCGTGGCTGCGGCAGATCCACGGCGAGAACCACCTGTTCGTGAACCCGGTGACGGCCGCCGCGCAGCAGATCGACGACGGCGCATGGATCTACGTCGAATCGCCGTGGGGCAAGGTGCGCTGCCGCGCGCGCTACAGCGAGGCGGTCGAGCCCGGCACCGTGTGGACCTGGAACGCGATCGGCAAGGCGGCCGGCGCGTGGAACCTCGGCCCCCACGCGGGCGAATCGCAGCGTGGCTTCCTGCTCAATCACGTGATCACCGACGAGTTGCCCGACGCGGCCCGAGGCGGTGCGCGGCTGTCGAATTCCGATCCGGTGACCGGGCAGGCCGGCTGGTACGACGTGCAGGTGCGGATCTACCCGGCCGAAGCGGATGCGGCGACCACGCTGCCGCAGTTCGCGCCGATGCCGCCGCTGCCGGGCACGCCGCGCGTGCTGCAACGCGTGCAGGCGTATTTCGCGGGAACCGGCGCATTCGCCGCGCGGCTGCGGCGCGCGGCGTCGGCGGGCCCGAAGTCCGACGATCGCTAAGCGAAGGAGCGCAACCATGACCCAGATGGCCCTCGTCATCGACCTGAACGTGTGCGTCGGCTGCCATGCCTGCGTGACGAGCTGCAAGGAATGGAACACGTCCGGCGAAGCCGGCAGCCTTGCCGATCTGCGTCCGTACGACGACGATCCGTCCGGCACGTTCTTCAACCGCGTGCAGACCTACGAGGCCGGCGTGTTCCCGATGACGGACACGATCCACTTCCCGAAGTCGTGCCTGCACTGCGAGGACCCGCCGTGCGTGCCGGTCTGCCCGACCGGCGCGAGCTTCAAGCGCAAGTCGGACGGCATCGTGCTGGTCGACTACGACAAGTGCATCGGCTGCAAGTACTGCGCATGGGCATGTCCGTACGGCGCGCGCGAACTCGACGAAGGCCGCAAGGAGATGACGAAGTGCACGCTGTGCGCGGACCGCATCGACAACGAAGCGCTGCCCGAGCGCGATCGCAAGCCGGCCTGCGTGCTCGCCTGCCCGACGTCGGCGCGGCTGTTCGGCGACGTGCACGACCCGGAATCGGACGTGTCGCGCGCGATCCGCGACCGCGGCGGCTATGCGCTGATGCCCGAGTGGGGCACGCGGCCGTCGAACCATTACCTGCCGCGCGTGAAGACCGAAGCATCGTGCGGATGCGGCAGCAGCGGCGGGTGCGGCAGCGCATCGAACGGGCGCGACGACGAATCGTTCGAGGCCCGCGCGGCGCGCGGCGACATCGATCTCGTGTCGCTGGCGACCCCGCGCTGAGCGACGCGCATTTCATTCAGACACAGACGGAGTTTCCATGCGCCCAGCCTTTTCGGTCGTTTTTCTCACCACGCTGTGCGGCGCCGCACAGGGTCTGCTGCTGACGCTCGTGATCGTCGAGGCGCTGGCGCGGCTGGCCGGCGTTGACGTCGGCGCCCCGTTCTACGTGACCGGGGCCGCGCTGTCGGTCGCACTCGGCGTGCTCGGCCTGTTCGCGTCGTTCTTCCATCTCGGCCACCCGGAGCGCGCGTGGCGCGCGATCGCGATGTGGCGTACGTCGTGGCTGTCGCGCGAGTGCATCGCGCTGCCGGTGTTTCTCGCCTGCGCGTTCGCGTATGGCGCGGCGCATCTGTTCGCGTGGCCCGGCACGCTGCTGATCGGTGCGGCGGGCGCGCTCGCGAGCGTCGCGCTGTTCGTCTGCACGGCGATGATCTACGCGTGCCTGCGCTTCCTGCAGGAATGGGCGAGCCCGCTGACGCTCGTGAACTTCGTGCTGCTCGGCTGCGCATCGGGCTGCACGCTCGCGACGGCCTGCGCCGCGTGGCTCGCGCCGACGCTGGTCGGCCGGCTCGCGGCGGCCGCCTGCGTGCTGACGTTCGCCGGTGGCGTGGCGCGGCTCGCGTCGCTCGCACGCAATGCACGGCTGCGGCCGAAGTCGACCGTGCAGAGCGCGACGGGGATTCGTCACGCGAAGGTCGAACAGAAGTCGCGCGGCTTCACGGCCAGCGCGTTCAACACGAAGGAGTTCTTTCACGGGCAGGGCAACGGCACGCTGCGCGCGGTGAAGGCCGGCTTCCTGATCGGCGCATTCGCGGTGCCGTTCGTGCTGACCGGCGCCGGCGCGTTCGCGCCGACTTCGATCGCGGCGGCCGTCGCGCTCGGCGCGGCGTTCGTGATCCAGTACGCGGGGCTGGTGGCGGAACGCTGGTTCTTCTTCGCGGATGCGCGGCATCCGCAGAACCTCTACTACCAGCGCGCGTCATGACGCGGCCGGCGCGCCGCCGCGCGGCACTAGAAGGTCTTCGCGAGCGCGCGGGCCGCTTCCTGCAGCCGCGGCACGTGGTCGAGCAGCCGCGACAGCGGCGCGCGCGACACCGGCGCATGGACGGCGACCGCGGCGATGCACGCGCCGTCGTCGTCGAGCACCGGCGCCGCGATGCAGACGATCCCCGCGACGAATTCCTCGTTGTCGATCGCGATGCCCTTGTGCGCGGTGCGGTCGAGTTCGGCTTCGAGCAATTCCGGGTCGGAGATCGTGTTCGGCGTATGGCGCGGCAGCGCCATCGTGCGCACCAGCGCCGCGCGTTCGTCGCGCGGCAGCAGCGCGAGCAGCAGCTTGCCGCTGGCGCTGCAGTAAGCGGGCACGCGCGAGCCGGGTTTCAGGTCGAGCCGCAGCGGCCAGTCGGCTTCCACGCGGTCGAGATAGACGACTTCCGTGTCGTGCAGGGCGGTCAGGTTGCAGGTCTCGGCGAGGTCGGCGACGAGCCGTTCGAGGATCGCATGGCGCAGCCGGCGCGTGCCCGCGTGCAGCATCACGCCGGTGCCGAGCCGCGCGAGGCGCGGGCCGACCGCATACGCGTTCTTGCGGCCCGGCTCCCGGATCACGAGCCCGCCGGCTTCGAGCGACGCGAGCATCCGGTGCAGCGAGGCCTTCGGGATATCGACGTCGCGCGCGAGATCGGCGAGCGACACGGCGTCGCCGGCCTGGACGAGATGTTCGAGCAGCGCGAAGGCGCGCAGCGTGGGCGTATCCGCGGGCAGCATGTCGGGCGTTCCGGAAACTGGACTGCGGCCATTGTACCGAACGGTCCGGCAGGCCGGCCGCACGGGGCGGCGGGGGCCGGCAACCCGGCCCGCATTTTCGGCAGCGGAACGCATCGTTCCGTCAACAGGATCGACGCAGGCGCCATCGACGCCTGCGCAACAGGCAACGACAGGAGCGCCACGCGATGGATGGGGTAACGAACAAGCCGGACTGCATGGTGTCGGTCCGCGAACGGTTCGGTTTCGACTCGGACCTGATGGTGCCCGCGTTCGGCGCGCGCGACGATCACGTGCCCGATATCGACGACGCGTACCGCTTCAACCCGGACGTCACGCTCGCGATTCTCGCGGGCTTCGCGCGCAACCGCCGCGTGCTCGTGCAGGGGATGCACGGCACCGGCAAGTCGACCCATATCGAGCAGGTCGCGGCGCGGCTGAACTGGCCGTGCGTGCGCGTGAACCTCGACGGTCACATCAGCCGGCTCGACCTCGTCGGCAAGGACGCGATCGTCGTGCGCGACGACGTGCAGGTGGCCGAGTTCCAGGAAGGGATCGTGCCGTGGGCGCTGCAGCGTCCGGTCGCGCTGATCTTCGACGAATACGATGCGGGGCGGCCCGACGTGATGTTCGTGATCCAGCGGATCCTGGAGCGCGACGGCAAGTTCACGCTGCTCGACCAGAATCGCGTGATCCATCCGCATCCGTCGTTCCGGCTGTTCGCGACCGCGAACACGGTCGGGCTCGGCAACCTGAACGGGCTCTACCACGGCACGCAGATGCTCAACCACGCGCAGATGGACCGCTGGAACGTGGTCGCGACGCTCGACTACCTGCCGCGCGACGAGGAGATCGGCATCGTGCGCGCACGCGTGCCGGCACTCGCGGACGAAGCCGGCCGCCCGCTGCTCGAATCGATGGTGAGCCTGGCCGAGCTGACGCGCAACGGTTTCGCGACCGGCGATCTGTCGACGCTGATGTCGCCGCGCACGGTGATCAACTGGGCCGAGAACTGCCAGATCTTCCGCGATCCGGCGCTCGCGTTCCGGCTGACGTTCCTGAACAAGTGCGACGACGCGGAGCGGCCGGTCGTCGCCGAGTATTACCAGCGCTGCTTCGGCGAGGAACTGGCGGTCGCGTCGCGCGCCGGCGGCGGCGAGCCGGGAGCGGGACGGTGAGCGCCGATCGCGACGCGGCGCGCCGCGCCGC
>FTHQ01000082.1_pt1 | contig 10497 bp, 6 predicted proteins | sample 1641001 | NCBI WGS metagenome assembly FTHQ01 (sample SAMEA3914872, study PRJEB12502) | metagenome | biome: forest; material: soil | place: Canada | collected 2011-07-03 | depth 0.3 m | reverse complement strand
CCGTCGCCGAGCGACGGGATATGCAGCGTCACGTGCTGACCGGGCAAATAGTCCGGCAGCGCGCCGCGCATGGAAAGGGCTGCGCGATTTCGTCGTGTCCGCGATCCGCGAAGAAGCGAGCGGCGTGCGCACCGTCACGTTTCGGGCCGCGGACGGCGGCGCGCTGCCGGACTATTTGCCCGGTCAGCACGTGACGCTGCATATCCCGTCGCTCGGCGACGGCGGGACGACACGCGCCTATTCGCTGACGGGCGCCGCGCACGAGGACGATCGCCGCAGTTACGCGATCTCGGTGCGGCACCAGAAGGGTCAGACGCGCGACGGCGCCGCGTTCGAAGGTGCGATGTCGTCCTACATTCACGGCGTGCTCAAGGTCGGCGACCCGGTGTTGCTCGGTGCGCCCGGCGGCACGTTCGTCGTGCCGCCGGCATCGCGCCAACCCGTCGTGATGTTCGCGGGCGGCATCGGCATCACGCCGTTCATTTCGTACCTCGAATCGATTCGTGATCTGGCGGACCGCGCACCGGAATCGCGGCTCTTCTATGCGAACCTGAACAGCAGGACGCACGCGTTCCGCGACCGCATCGAGACGTTGAAGCAGCGCCTGCCGACGCTCGACGTCGTCAATTGCTACAACCAGCCGGGCGACGAGATACCGGGGCGCGACTTTCAGCTGCACGGCTACCTGTCGGCCGACGTGGTCGCCGACGACCTGATCCGGCGGCGTGCGCGGTTTTATCTGTGCGGCCCCGAACCGATGATGGAGGCGATCACGGCGGGCCTGATCGCGCGCGGCGTCCCGCCCTTCGACATCTTCAAGGAAGCGTTCCGGTCACCGTCCCGGCCGACGCTCGACCCGTCGAAGCGATACGCGGTGCAGTTCACGCGGTCGCGCCGCACGGCCACCTGGACACCCGGCGACGGCAGCCTGCTGTCGTTCGCGGAAAGCCTCGGCATCGCGTTGCCGAGCGGTTGCCGGGTCGGACAGTGCGAGAGCTGCGCGGTCAAGGTCGTCTCGGGCGAAGTCTCGCATCCGAGCGGACAGGGGCCGGACGAAGCCGACCTGTGCCTCGCCTGCCAGGCCATTCCGGCAACCGACATCAGCATCGACGCATAAACCCCATTCGAGGAAAGGTTCACCATGAAACATTTCGACGCCGTCGCGACCCGCGACGCGCTGGATTTCGAATCGCTGGTCGCCCGCCTGCGGCAAGCGTTCGTCGACGGCTGCCACGTGCCGCTGCGACATTCGCACGTCGTCAATGCCGGCAGCACGGACGAAGGCACGGTACTCGTCATGCCCGCGTGGCAGGACCACGGCTATCTGGGCATCAAGACGGTCAACATCTTCCCCGGCAATGCGGAACACGGCCTGCCCGGCTTGCATTCGACCTACGTGCTCTACGACGGGCGGACGGGTCGCCCGCTCGCGCAACTGGACGGCAACGAAATCACGTCGCGCCGCACCGCGGCGGCGTCGGCGCTGGCCGCCACCTACCTGGCCCGGCCGGACGCATCGCGCATCGTGCTGCTGGGCGCCGGCCGGGTCGGCAGCCTCGTGCCGCTCGCGTATCGCAGCCAGTTGCCGATCTCGCACGTCGAGGTCTGGGACAAGGACCCCGCAGCGGTGGCGCGCCTGGTCGACCGGCTGACCCGCGACGGTTTCGACGCGGCGCCCGTCACGCATCTCGAGGACAGCGTCCGGCGCGCCGACGTCGTCGCCTGCGCGACGCTCGCGACGGAGCCGATCGTCCGCGGCGAGTGGCTCGCACCGGGCTCGCATCTGGACCTGATCGGCAGCTTCACGCCGCGCATGCGCGAAGCGGACGACGACTGCTTCCGGCACGCGGAGATTTACGTCGACACGGACGAGGCCGCGCAAAAGTCCGGCGACCTGCTGGGTCCGCTGGCGCGCAACGTCATTGCGCCCGACCACCTGGGTCGGACGCTGACGGCGCTGTGCCGGGGCGACGCGCGGGGCCGGACGAACGACCTGCAACGCACCGTGTTCAAGGCCGTCGGCACCGCGCTGGAGGATCTGGCCGCGGCCATTCAAATCCATGAAAAAACGAATTGAACCCGTGACGGGCAAGGAGATCGAGATGAAAGAGCTGATGGACGTGCAGCGCGGCGACGCGCCGGCGGCGGACCGCGAACGCGTGCTGGAACGGATGGCCGCGGGCATGGCGCGCTGGTCGGAGAAGTGGTTTCCGGACGCCTATATCTTCGCCGCGCTCGCGGTGATCATCGTGGCGGCGGGCGCGCTGGCGGCCGGGGCGCCGGTCGCGCGGATCGGCGTGGCGTTCGGCGACGGCTTCTGGAGCCTCATCCCGTTCACGATGCAGATGGCGATCGTCGCGATCTCGGGTTATGTCGTCGCGGTGTCGCCGCCCGCGTCGAGGCTCATCGATGCGCTCGCGCGCGTGCCCGCGTCCGGGCGCGCCGCGGTGACGTTCGTCGCGCTCGTCAGCATCGTCGCGTCGTTGTTCAACTGGGCGATCAGCCTGATCTTCAGCGGCCTGCTGGTGCGTGCGCTCGCGCGCCGCGCCGATCTGCGGATGGATTACCGCGCGGCCGGCGCGGCCGCTTATCTCGGCATGGGTGCGACGTGGGCGCTGGGTTTGAGTTCATCCGCGTCGCAATTGCAGGCGAATCCGGACAGCCTGCCCAAGGCGCTGCTCGCGATCTCCGGCGTCATCCCGTTCACCGAGACGATCTTTCTCCCGCAGTCGATGCTGATGGCCGCGGTGCTGACCGTCGCGTCGCTGCTGATCGCGTATCTGTCCGCGCCGAACGACGCGCGGGCGAAGACCGCGACGGAACTCGGCATTGCGCTCGACGAGAGCCATGCCGCGCTCGCCCGCCCCAGCCGCCCGGGCGACTGGCTCGAATACAGTCCGCTCGTCACCATCGTGATCGTGGCGATCGGTGCGATCTGGGCGTGGCACGAGTTCACGACGAAAAATCCGCTGATCGCGATCTCGAACCTGAACACGTACAACTTCCTGTTCCTGCTGCTGGGCATGCTGCTCAACTGGCGACCGCGGCGCTTCCTCAATGCCGTCGCGCGTTCGGTGCCGTCGGTCGCGGGCGTGCTGATCCAGTTTCCGCTGTACGGCGGGATCGCGTACATCCTGACCAAGGCGGCCGCGCCCACCGGACTGCCGCTGTCCGATCACCTCGCCCACTTCTTCGTCGCGCTGTCGTCGCATGCGTCGTTCCCCGCGGTGATGGGCGTGTATTCGGCCGTGCTCGGGTTCTTCGTGCCGTCCGGCGGCGGCAAGTGGATCATCGAGGCGCCGTACGTGATCGAGGCGGCCAAACTGCTGCAGGTTCATCTGGGCTGGGCCGTGACGGTCTACAACGCGGCCGAGGCATTGCCGAACCTGATCAATCCGTTCTGGATGCTGCCGCTGCTCGGCGTGCTCGGGTTGCGTGCCCGCGACATCGTCGGCTTCACGTTCACGCAACTGGTCGTTCACCTGCCGCTCGTGATCTTCATGCTGTGGGCGCTCGCGAGCACACTCACCTACCATCCGCCCGTCATGCCGTGACGCGTGACGCGCATCACGTTCACGGCATCGCGACGATCGAGCGGCTTCACGGCCGGCACGCCGAGAGCACATCGAACGTGCGAAACACGATGGACATCGTTCATCCGAAAGGCGTTATCGACTCGTCATTTGGTTCGAAAATGCTGGCGATAAGCCGCCGGCGACATGCCGACGACATTTTGAAACGCCTTCCGAAACGAAATCACATCGTCATATCCCAATTCCTTCGCAACGAGCGCGATCGGCCGGTTACCCAATCGAAGCGCATCCTTCGCCTTCGTCATTCTCACCTGCCTTACATAGTTCGCGGGATTCAATCCCGTTGCCTTTTGAAATCGCCGAATGAATGTCCTTTCCGTGAGACAAGAAATTCCGGCAAGACTGGCTATGGTGTGATTGATACCCGGCGTTGAAAGGATGAGATGTTGAGCCTCCAATATCGCATCGTCGTCGTGATCGAGTCTTGGAAGGAATCCTTCTAGCGGCCGCTGGTCGTCACGCACCCCTTCGCTGAGCATGAAACGCGATGTGGCCAGCATGACATTTGCGCCCATGACGCGATCGACGATCAAGAAACCAAGATCATTCCATGCAAGGATGGCGCCGGCCGTAATGACATCCCCATCATCGAGCACGATGTTCTCGCTCGCGACGTGAGCGTCGGGGCAGGTACGGGAAAGGAGTTCCGCAAATGCCCAGTGCGTGGTGATCCGCCGTCGCGCCAACAGGCCGGTTTGGGCCAGCACGAACGCGCCTGCGCAGATGGAGCAGACGATTACGCCGCGCCCGTGCAGCTCGGCCAACCAGGCCGCCTCGCGCGGCATGTCCGACATGCGCTCGGGCATCACAACACTCGGCGGGGCGATAGCGAAAGCCGGCTGATGCGCGTCGGCCGGATCGCTGTCCCAACAGCATTCGATACGTCCCGACGCCGGGTTCAGTTGCCAATGCGTGACGCGGATACGGCAGTGGCGATCGTCCTCGTGCGGATAGGCCGCCCAATCATTGGCGATCCGAAACAGATCGGTCAAGCAGTGAATCGCGGCGATTTGACAGTCTGGATAGACCAGGAGTGCAACCTCGACAACTTTGTCAGTTTTGGACCTTAACAATGTCAACCTCGTCAGTTTCAATATATCTGCATCCGCCTACAATGGGTCTGCGCAAACCAGCATTACTAAGGAGCAGAGCGAAGTTGATATCCAATCCCTTCCGGCATTATCAACATATTAGCCAGCAATCGCGTTGACGTCTTGCAGATATCTGTCGAACCAGAAGATGAATTGTCTCGATCACCAGATAATCAGAAGAATATAGCAATGGAAAAAATTTGCGATTCGAACCCTCAAGGCGGCGACGACGTTGATGTGCGACGTCGTCAATTACTCCTCGGCGGCGTCATTGCCGCGACCACGGGTTACTTGGCTTTACCCGCTCGAGCAGCATCCAGCAATCCTCTCTCTTCACCACAAGGCAATACGCAAGGAGTTCAGCACATGGGTACCGTTACCACCAAAGATGGCGTCGAGATCTTCTACAAGGACTGGGGTCCGCGCGATGCCAAGGTCATCCATTTCCACCATGGCTGGCCTCTCAGCTCAGATGATTGGGATGCGCAACTGCTGTTCTTTGTGAACAAGGGCTTTCGCGTCGTCGCGCATGATCGCCGGGGCCACGGTCGTTCCAGCCAGGTTTGGGACGGCCATGACATGGACCATTACGCCGATGATGCCGCGGCAGTGGTCGAGAAGCTCGGTACCCACGGAGCAATGCACGTTGGCCACTCCACCGGCGGTGGCGAGGTGGTGCGTTATATCGCACGGCATGGCGAGCGCAATGTGAGCAAAGCCGTCCTGATCAGCTCGGTGCCGCCGCTGATGGTCAAGACCAGCAGCAATCCGAACGGTACGCCGAAGTCCGTCTTCGACGATTTCCAGGCACATGTCGCAGCGAACCGGGCGCAGTTCTACCTCGACGTGCCGGCCGGCCCCTTCTACGGCTATAACCGCCCCGGGGCCAAGCCGTCGGAGGGGGTGATCTACAACTGGTGGCGTCAAGGCATGATGGGCAGTACGAAGGCGCAGTACGACGGCATCGTTGCGTTCTCGCAGACCGATTTCACCAACGATCTCAAGGGGATCACCATCCCCGTGCTGGTCATTCATGGTGACGATGACCAGGTTGTTCCTTATGCCGATTCCGGCGTGCTGTCCGCCAAGCTGGTCAAGAACGGGAAGCTGATTACGTACAAGGGGGCTCCGCACGGCATTCCGACTACCCATGCCGACAAGGTCAACGCCGATCTGCTCGAGTTCTTGCAAAGCTGATTACCTCTTCCATGCGAGCAAGAGGTGACAGCCTGACGTGATGGTGAGGTCACGGTCCCGCCCCGCCTCCGCGCGGGCTGGGACGATTGAGGCAGGCTCCCCGCACCTGTTGTTCATGTGATCCGGACGTGCATCACGATCGAACCCGGATTGAATACGACCATTTCGTCGAAATGATCCGTGAAGCAGGCAACCCGTCATCGCTCGTCGGCTAGCGTGGCCGCAATCGGTCCCCGCACGCACGCAGGACGAAGCGCACGCGTGCCGGCAGTGCATGCCGACCTTAGTGGAATTCCCGGCTCGACGTGCGCAGGCCGCCGAGCAGCGGCGTCAGATCCTCGAAATGCTGCGCGACGAGGTGCCGCACGTCGCTCACGACCTGCCACACGCCGGACGCCGCGAGCAGCCGCGAATCGAGTGTTTCGCGGCGCTGCCGCGCGAGCAGCTCGGGCCGGACGATCACGTTCACGCAGCCCGTTTCGTCCTCGAGCGTCATGAACATCACGCCCTTCGCGGTGCCCGGCATCTGCCGGGCGATCACGAGCCCGCATGCGCGTGCGAGCCGGCCGTCGGGACGGTCGCGCAACTCGGCCGCCGACGACAGCCGCTGCGCGCGCAAGGCCGGCCGCAGCAACGCGACCGGATGGCGGTTCAGCGTGAGGCCGGTGGTGTGATAGTCGGCGAGGATGTCGTCGGCTTCCGACGGCGCGCCGAGCGCGGGTTGCTCCACCTCGTCGATCGGCGCGGCGGCGAGCAGGTCGCGCTCCGGCGCCGCGGCGACGGCCTGCCACAACGCATCGCGACGATGGCCGGCGAGCGTCGCGAGCGCATTCGCGGCGGCGAGCGCCTCGAGATCGCGACGTTCGAGTTGCGCGCGGCGCGCGAGGGTGTCGACGTTGTCGAACGGGCCGGCGGCGCGTGCGGCTTCGATGCGCCGCGCGGCGGCTTCGCTCAGGCCGCGCACGAGCGACAGGCCGAGCCGCACGGCCGGCTGACCGTGCGGCGGCGGCTGGTCGGGCAACGCTTCGAGCGCGGCTTCCCAGGTGCTTTGCGTCACGTCGATCGGCAGCACCTTCACGCGGTGACGCTTCGCGTCCTGCACGAGTTGCGACGGCGGGTAGAACCCCATCGGCTGGCTGTTCAGCAGCGCGGCGAGAAAGATCGCGGGTTCGTGGCATTTGAGCCAGCTGCTCGCGTACGCGAGTTTCGCGAAGCTCGCGGCGTGGCTTTCGGGGAACCCGTATTCGCCGAAGCCTTTGATCTGCTCGAAGATCTGTTCGGCGAATTCGCGTGTGTAGTTGCGTTCGAGCATGCCGCTGATGATCTTGTCCTGATATTTCTCGAGATTGCCCTTGCGCTTCCACGCGGCCATCGCACGACGCAAGTCATCCGCTTCGCCAGGTGTAAAACCCGCGGCGACGATCGCAATCTGCATCACCTGTTCCTGGAAGATCGGCACACCCAGCGTACGAACGAGCACTTCCTTGAGCGCGTCGCTCGGATACGTGACCTCGCCCTCCTCTTCACCGGCCACGATCCTGCGCCGCTGCAAATACGGATGCACGGCGCCGCCTTGAATCGGACCGGGCCGCACGATCGATACCTGAACGACGAGATCGTAGTAGTTGCGCGGCTTCAGCCGCGGCAGCATCGACATCTGCGCGCGCGATTCGATCTGGAACACGCCGACGGTATCGGCACGGCAGATCATGTCGTAGGTTGCCTTGTCATCCTGCGGAATGTGTTTCAGCGTGAATGGCTTGCCGTCCTTCGCTGGCCCGCGCCACGCGGTGCGCAGGTCGAACGCGCGATGCAGCGCCGACAGCATGCCGAGCGCGAGCACGTCGACCTTCATCAGCCCGAGCGCTTCGAGATCGTCCTTGTCCCACTGGATCACGCGCCGCCCGTCCATCGCCGCGTTCTCGACCGGCACGAGCCGCGTGAGCTTGCCGCGGCTGATCGCGAAGCCGCCCGAATGCTGCGACAGGTGGCGCGGGAAGTTGAGCAAGCGCCCGGCCAGTTCGGCCCATGTGCGAATCAGCGGCGTTTCGGGATCGAGCCCGGTCGACGCGAATTGCCGCAGCAGATCGCGACTGCCGTCGAACCAGCGATGCCCCTTTGCGACGCGATCGACCAGCATCGGATCGACGCCGAGCGCCTTGCCGGTTTCGCGCAGCACGCCGCGCGGACGATACGTCGAAACGGCAGCCGCGAGCGCGGCGCGATCCTTGCCGTATTTTGCGTAGATGTGCTGGATCACTTCTTCGCGGCGCTGATGCTCGAAGTCGACGTCGATATCCGGCGGCTCGCCGCGTTCCTCGCTGATGAAACGCTCGAACAGCATCGTGCTTTGCTCGGGATTCACTTCGGTGATGCCGAGGCAATAACAGACGACCGAGTTCGCGGCCGAGCCACGGCCCTGGCACAGGATGTTCTGGCTGCGCGCGTATTTGACGATGTCGTAGACGGTCAGGAAGAACGGCTCGTAGCTCAGCCGGGCGATCAGGTCGAGTTCATGGCGGATCTGCTTGTCGACCTTCTCCGGGATGCCCTGCGGATAACGCACCGCCGCTCCGGCGAAGGTTTCCTGTTCCAGATAGCGCGTCGGCGTCAGTCCCGCCGGCACGATCTCGTCGGGATACTCGTAACGCAGCGAGTCGAGTTCGAAATCGCATGCATCGAACATCGCGCACGTCTCCGCGATCTCGGCCGACGAAAACAACTTCGCGATCCGCCCGCGCGAACGCAGATGCTGCTCCGCATTCGGCGCGAGCGCGTACCCGCATTCGGAGACCGGCATCCCGACGCGAATCGCCGTCATCACGTCCTGCAGCGGCTTGCACGAGCGCACGTGCATCGTCACGTCGCCCAGCGCGACGAGTCGCACGCCGCGCCGTTTGCCGGCCTCGCGAATCTCGTCGCGCTGCGCGCCGTCCAGCGCGCGCTGCAACTGCACGAGCCCGAGCCGCGCCCGCTCGCCGAACGTCGCGCGAAACCACGCGACCTGCGCATCGAGCACGTCCGCCCGCACCGGGTACGTCGGCACGAGAATCGCGAAGCAGTCGGGCATGCCGCGCAAGTGGGCAAACTCCGCCGGCGGCGCCGACAGCATCCGCGACGTCAGCTGGTAAGTGCCCTTCGGCGATGCCATCCGCCGCCACGAAATCAACTCGGAAAGATTGCCGTACCCTTCGCGGTTCTGCGCGAGCAGCACGAGCCCGAACGCACCGGGGCCCGGGTCGTGGCCGGGCGCGACGTCATCCGGCGTGACGTCGAAATACGAACCGATGACGAGCGGCAATCCGTTCGCCTTCGCCGCGACATGCATGCGCGGCGCGCCGGCGAGCGAGCATTCGTCGGTGATCGCGATCCCGCGATAGCCGAGTTTCACCGCACGCTCGACCAGTTCGTCCGCATGCGATGCGCCATGCAGGAATGAAAAGTTCGAACGGCAGAACAACTCCGCGTAATCGGGCAGCCCGCTGAAATCCGCCATCATCTTCGTTCACCCGAACAGGCCGTGCAGGAACCAGTGCGGTTCGGACTCGCTCCCCGCCCGTTCCCTGAACACCCAATAGCACGCACCGGCTTCGTCCTGCGCGACGTGGTAATCGCGTGCCGCGAGCTGACCATCGAACCACCCGGCCTCGATCCGCTCCGCCGACGACATCATCCTCAGCGGCGTATGGAATACCGGCCGCTCGCCACGCATCAGCAACGGCAGCGGTTCGGCCAGCAACCACGCGGGGCGCGGCGGCACGGCCGGCGGCCCGCCGGCCGGCTTGCCCGCCTGCGCATCGAGCGGCAGCCAGCGGTTCGCGGCTTCGGGCCGATGATCGGCGACGGGTGCCGCGCGCAGCACGTTGTCCGCGCCGAGCCGCGCGACCAGCAACTCGAGCAACCGCTCGCGGGTTTCCCGCGTACCGCCCGGCTCGGGAAAAAGATCGTCGGCCGGCGGCGCGACCGATTCGACGCGCGTGGCCTTCAGACGCACCGCGATCACCGCGGCCGGCAGCTCGACGCGCGCGAGCCGCTCGCCGAGCAGCCGCATGAAATGCCCCTCGTCGCGCACGGGGGCGGCGAACGCGAGCGCGAGCGGGGTCGGCGGCACGGCCTGGCGGCCGCGTTCGTGCTCGAGATCGAACGTCATCGCGGCGAGCGACAGGTGCCGCGCGGCCAGCCAGCCGCACAGCTGCACGACGAGCCGCCGCGCGGCGAACAGCACGGCTTCCGCGTATTCGACGCGCTCCGGCAACTCGAGCCGCACGTCGAACACGGGCGGCACCGCCATCCATGCGAGCGGCTCGACCGCTTCGCCGTACGCACGATCGAGCGCGGCCAGCAACGCGGGACCGCAGCGTCGCTGCAGCCCTGCGCGCGGCAGGCGGCGCAGATCGGCGAGCGTGCGGCAGCCGAGGCCGTCGAACCAGCCCGCATACGGACGCGCATCGGGCAGCAGCACGCACGGCAGCCGGTCGAGCGTGCGGACGAGCGAGGTCTGGCGTGCGACGCGGCGCCGGCTGCGTGCGCGGGCCGACGTGCGCGCGAGCAGCCATGCGCCGCGCCCGGTCGGCGCGGCGGACAGGCGCGCCGCGTAGCCGAGCGCCGCGAGCATC
>FTHQ01000076.1_pt1 | contig 10638 bp, 8 predicted proteins | sample 1641001 | NCBI WGS metagenome assembly FTHQ01 (sample SAMEA3914872, study PRJEB12502) | metagenome | biome: forest; material: soil | place: Canada | collected 2011-07-03 | depth 0.3 m | reverse complement strand
CCCCCGCGCCGGTGAAGGCGCCGGCGCCCGAGCTGCGCGAAGCGAGCCCGCAGGCCGCCCTGCAACTGCTCGGCCTGCTGCAACGCGATGCGCGCTTCATCGATTTCGTCGAGGAAGACATCGCCGGCTACGCGGACGCCGATATCGGCGCGGCCGCGCGCCTCGTGCACGACGGCTGCCGCGCCGCGCTGCGCGAACACTTCACGATCGTGCCGGTGCGCGACGAAGCCGAAGGCAGCCGCGTGACGCTGCCCGCCGGCTTCGACGCGACCGCCGTGCGCGTGACGGGCAACGTGGTCGGCTCCGCGCCGTTTACCGGCACCGTCAGCCATCGCGGCTGGCGCGTGTCCGACGTGCGCCTGCCGAAGCTGACGGGCAGCCACGACGCATCGGTGATCGCACCGGCGGAGGTGGAACTGTGAGCGATCCGCGCTATTCGATCGGTATCGACCTCGGGACGACCCATTGCGCGCTGTCGTACGTCGACAGCAGCACGAGCGACGGCGAAAAGATCGTGCAGCAGGTGCTGCCGATCGCGCAGCTCACCGCGCCCGGCGCGCTGGAATCGCGCGACCTGCTGCCGTCGTTCCTCTACCTGCCGCATGAAAGCGAGCTGACCCAGGGCGACCTGACGCTGCCGTGGACGGCCTCGCGCGCTTTCGCGGTCGGCGAGATGGCGCGCACGCGCGGCGCCGGCACGCCGATCCGCCTCGTGTCGAGCGCGAAGAGCTGGCTGTGCCATCCGGGCGTCGACCGCCGCGCGGCGATCCTGCCGAGCGATGCACCGCCGGAAGTGGCCCGTGTGTCGCCGCTGGAAAGCTCGATCCGCTACCTGACGCACCTGCGCGAAGCGTGGGACCACGCGCATCCCGACGCGCCGTTCGCCGACCAGGACGTGACGGTCACGATCCCCGCGTCGTTCGATCCGGCCGCGCGCGAACTGACGGCGGAAGCCGCGCGTGCCGCCGGTTATTCGCGGATGACGCTGCTGGAAGAGCCGCAAGCGGCGCTGTACAGCTGGATCCAGAAGAGCGAGGGCGGCTGGCGCAAGCAGGTGCAGGTCGGCGACCTGATCCTGTGCGTCGACGTCGGCGGCGGCACGACCGACCTGTCGCTGATCGCGGTGGTCGAGCGCGACGGCAATCTCGAACTGCATCGCGTGGCCGTCGGCGAGCACATCCTGCTCGGCGGCGACAACATGGACCTCGCCCTCGCGCACGTGGTCGCACGCAAGCTCGCGCAGCAGGGCACGCAGGCCGATCCGTGGCAACTGCGCGCGCTGACCTACGCGTGCCGCTCGGCCAAGGAAACGCTGCTGTCCGACCCGACCACCGATGCGGTGCCGCTCGTCGTGCCGAGCCGCGGCTCGAAGCTGATCGGCGGCTCGATCCGCACGGAACTGACGCGCGCGGAACTCACGCAGACGATCCTCGAAGGCTTCTTCCCGCAAGTCGATGCCGCCGCGCGGCCGGTGAGCCGCGCGCGTGTCGGCCTGACGCAGCTCGGCCTGCCGTATGCGCAGGACGCCGGCATCACGCGCCATCTCGCGGCGTTCCTCGGCCGCCAGGTCGCGGCGCTCGACACGCTCGAAGGCGTGCAGCGCACGCTGCCGCAGGGCGCGACGTTCCTGCATCCGACCGCCGTGCTGTTCAACGGCGGCGTGTTCAAGTCGACGCTGCTCACGCAGCGCGTGCTCGACACGCTCAACGGCTGGCTCGCCGCCGAAGGCGCGCCGCCCGCGCGCCTGCTCGAAGGCGCCGATCTCGATCTCGCGGTCGCGCGCGGCGCGGCGTACTACGGCTACGTGAAGCGCGGCCGTGGCGTGCGCATTCGCGGCGGCACGGCGCGTGCGTACTACGTCGCGATCGAATCGGCGATGCCCGCGGTGCCGGGGCTCGAGCCGCCGGTGCAGGCGCTGTGCGTCGCGCCGTTCGGGATGGAGGAAGGCTCGGACGCGGCGCTGCCGCCGCAGGAGTTCGGCCTCGTCGTCGGCGAACCGGTGCAGTTCCGCTTCTTCGGCTCGTCGGTGCGCCGCCAGGATCAGGTCGGCACGCTGCTCGACTACTGGTCGCCGGAAGAGCTGCAGGAGCTGGAGGAAATCCAGGCGACGCTGCCCGCCGAAGGGCGCACCGTCGGCGAAGTCGTGCCGGTGAAGCTGCACGCGCGCGTGACCGAAGCCGGCACGCTCGAACTCGAGGCGATCCCGAGCGGCACGAACGAGCGCTGGAAGGTCGAGTTCGACGTGCGCGGCGCCGCCTGAGCGCGATGAAGCGTTATACGGTCGGCATCGACCTCGGCACGAGCAATACGGTCGTCGCGTACGTCGAGGCCGGCTCCGACGCGATTCGCGTGTTCGACGTCGAGCAACTCGTCGGGCCCGGCGCGGTGGCCGCGCAGCCGCTGCTGCCGTCGGTGCGTTATCACCCGGCGGCGGGCGAGCTGCCGCCGGACGCGCTGCGGCTGCCGTGGGCGGCCGAGCCGAAGGCCGACACGAAGGCGGGCGCGGCCGGTGCGCCGCCGGCCGTGATCGGCCGCTACGCGCGCACGCTGGGCGCGCAGGTGCCGGGCCGGCTCGTGTCGAGTGCGAAGAGCTGGCTGTCGCACGCGTCGGTCGATCGGCTCGCGGCGATCCTGCCGTGGGGCGCGGCCGACGGCGTCGACAAGGTGTCGCCCGTCGATGCGAGCGCGAGCTATCTCGCGCATGTGCGTGACGCGTGGAACGCGCATTTTCCCGACGCGCCGCTCGCGCGGCAGGACGTGATCCTGACGGTGCCCGCGTCGTTCGACGACGGCGCGCGCGCGTTGACCGTCGAGGCCGCACGGCGCGCGAAGCTGCCGGCGCTGCGGTTGCTGGAAGAGCCGCAAGCCGCGTTCTACGACTGGCTGTACGGCCAGCGCGACACGTTGCGCGAGACGTTCGCCGCGGCGCGGCGCGTGCTGATCTGCGACGTCGGCGGCGGCACGACCGACCTCACGCTCGTCGACGTCGCGCCGGGCGACGATGGCGAGCCGACCTTCACGCGCGTCGGCGTCGGCAACCACCTGATGCTCGGCGGCGACAACATGGACCTCGCGCTCGCGCGCCTGGTCGAGTCACGGCTGACCGAGCCCGGTACGCGGCTGTCGGCCGCGAGCCTGTCGCAGCTCGTCGAGCGCTGCCGCGCGGCGAAGGAGCGGCTGCTCGGCGACGACGCGCCGGCGTCCGCCACCGTCACGCTGCTCGGCGCGGGCAGCAAGCTCGTCGGCGGCGCGCGCTCGGCCGAGCTGACGCGGCAGGAAGTCGAGCAGATCGTCGTCGACGGGTTCTTTCCGCAGGTCGAGGCCGGCGAACTGCCGCGCCGGGCGCGCGCGGCGATCGTCGAATTCGGCTTGCCGTATGCGAGCGACGCGGCCGTCACGCGCCACGTCGCCGCGTTCCTGAATCGTCATGCGGAAGGCCCGCTGCCGGACACGCTATTGCTCAACGGCGGCGTGTTCCGCGCGGGCGCGCTCGCCGGCCGGCTTGCGCAGACGCTCGGTGCGTGGCGCGGCGCGCCGCTCGACGTGCTGCACAACGCGCATCCCGACGTGGCCGTCGCGCGTGGCGCGGTGGCCTACGGGCTCGCGCGTGCCGGCCATGCGCCGCGCATCGGCGGCGGCTCCGCGCGCAGCTATTTCCTCGTGCTCGACGACGGTGCGGACGATTCCGCCGCCCGCGGCGTCTGCCTGCTGCCGCGCGGCGCGGAAGAGGGACGCGAGATCCGGCTCGACGATCGCACGTTCGCGCTGCAGCTCGGGCAGCCGGTGCGGTTCCACCTCGTATCGACGGTGGCCGACACGAAGTACCGGCCCGGCGATCTCGTCGATCTCGACGGCGGCGATTTCGTGCGGCTGCCGCCGATCGCGACGGTCGTCGACGCGAAGGCGGGTGGCGACGCGCGCGAAACGCCGGTGAAGCTCACCGCGTCGCTGACCGAGGTCGGCACGCTCGAAATGCATTGCATCGCGACCGACGACGCGGCGCGCCGCTGGCGGCTCGAATTCCAGTTGCGCGGCGATGCGCCGGGGCACGGCGACGATGCGGCGTCCGCGCGGCATCCGCGGCTCGACCAGGCGATCGAGCTGATCGAGCGCTCGTTCGGCAGCAAGGCCGCGGGCGTGACGCCGAAGGACACGCGCCGGTTGCGCGCGCAACTCGAACAGGTGCTCGGCGCCCGCGAAGACTGGGACGTCGCGCTCGCGCGCGAACTGTTCGACGCATTGCTCGCACGGGCGCGGCGGCGCCGTCGCTCGGCCGATCACGAGCGCGCGTGGCTGAATCTCGCCGGCTATTGCCTGCGTCCGGGCTTCGGTCATCCGCTCGACGCGTGGCGCATCGAGCAACTGTGGCCGCTGTTCGACGACGGCATTCAATACGTGACCGATGCGCAGGTGTGGTCCGAGTGGTGGACGCTGTGGCGGCGCGTGGCCGGCGGCCTCGACGACGATGCGCAGACGCAGGTGCGCGACGCGATCGCGTTCCTCGAACCGTCCGACGACAAGCGGCGCAAGCTGCCGTTCGATCCGGCCAAGGTCGGGCCGGCCGACATGACGCGGTTGTCGGCGTCGCTCGAACGGTTGCCCGTCGAGCGCAAGGTCGAGCTCGCCGAGCGCCTGATCGTGCAGCTGCAGAAGCCGGCCGAACGCGCGTTGTGCGCATGGGCGCTCGGGCGGATCGGTGCGCGGCGGCCGTTCTATGGCAGCGCGCACAGTGTCGTGCCGGCGGAAATCGTTGGCGGCTGGCTCGATGCGCTGTTCGCGCTCGACTGGAAGCAGGTCGAGCCGGCCGCGTTCGCGGCCGCGCAGATCGCGCGGATGACGGGCGACCGCTCGCGCGATTTGCCGGACGACACGCGCGAGGCCGTCATCAAGCGCCTGTCGGCCGCGAATGCATCGGCGGCGTGGATCGACATGGTCCGTGAAGCGATCGCGTTCGACGAAGCCGATACGGCGCGCGTATTCGGCGAAACGCTGCCGGCGGGGTTGAAGTTGCTGGCCGATTGAAAGCACGACCGGATGCTTCGATCTCGTTCGCAGATCGAAGCATCCGGTCGCGTCAACGGTAGCGTGACGTCAGAACCCGCTACAGTCAGGCGTGCGACACCGCTTCGCGCTCCCGTTCCATCGGTTCGATTGCCGCGCCGTCGCGTGCCGCCATCGAGCGCCGCGCGAGATGTATCCCCGCGAGCATGCAGCGCACCGACCCGCCGGCCAGCTCGATCGTCGGCACGTCGAGCGGCAGCAACCGCGCGGAGCGTTCGATCACCGCGCGCTGGTCGTGCGTGAGGCAGTCGAACGCACGCCGCGACAGCGCGAGCACGCGCCCATCCTTCCCCGACAATTCCAGCGTATTGCCCGCGAAATTCGCGATCTGCGCGTGGTCGAGCGCGATCACAGCACGCCCCGTTTCGGTCAGGCGTTGCGCGATCTCGCCACGGCGGCGGCTGTTGGCGATCAGGTCGAGGCCGACCATCGCGAACTCGGTCGCGACGCTCATCATCACGTTCGTGTGATAGATCGGCTTGCCGTTCGCGTCGGCCGTGTCGAAGCAGATCGGCTCGAAGTTGAAGTGCGTGCAGAAGCGTTCGAGCGCGACCGGATCGGCACGGCGCGAGCGCGCGGTGTACGCGATCCGCGCGACGTGGTCGAGCGCCATCGCACCGGTGCCTTCGAGGAACACGTCGTCGTATTCGAGGCCCGAGTAGTCGATCACGTCCTGCACGCGGTACTCGGCCTTCAGCATCTCGATCACGTCCGCCCGCCGCTCGCGGCGACGGTTCGGGCTGTGCATCGGATACAGCGCGACATGGCCGCCCGGATGCGTCGAGAACCAGTTGTTCGGGAACACGGAGTCGGGTGTGTCGCGCTCGCCGTGGTCGTCGAACACGTGCACGCGCACGCCCGCATCGGCGAGCGTGCGCGCGGCGGCCGTGACTTCGTCGCGCGCGGCGGCCGATATCGACGAGGTGTCGCACGCACCGCCTGCGGCCGTGCACTGGAACGCGTTGTCGGCCGCGGTCTGCGGGTTCGGCAGGAAGCGGTGCGGCCGGATCATCACGACGGCGGATGGCGCCTGGATCGATACGAGATTCATGAAGGGCGGGAGCGGAGGGAGGAAAACGGGCGGCGCAGGGGCCGCCCCCAGCTGACGGTCAGCGCGCGAACGCGGCGACGGCTTCGGTCACGAACGCCGCGTGGCCGTGCGCGATCGCGGCCGGGTCGTCGATCAGCGCGAACAGGTTCTTGGGATCGACGGCCGGCGGAATCAGCGCGATCTCGACGCCCGCGTTGTGCTGCTGCGCGAGCGCGTACAGGTAGCGCAGCGCCGAGTAATCCTCGAGCGCGAAGCCGACCGAGTCGAACACCGTGACTTCGTCCGCGCGCTCGCGGCCAGCCGTTTCGCGCTGCAGCACGCGCCACAGCTCGGTCACGGGGAAGTCGGCCGGCATCTGCTGGATCTCGCCCTCGATGCGCGACTGCGGCTCGAATTCGACGAACACGCGGCCCGCGTGCAGCACGCCCGCCTCGAGTTCGGTCTTGCCCGGGCAATCGCCGCCGACGGCGTTCAGATGCATGCCGGGCTCGATCATGTCGGCCGTGACGATCGTCGCGTATGCCTTGTCGGCGGTGACGGTCGTCACGATGTCGGCGCCGCGCACGGCGTCGGCGGTCGAGGCCGCGCGCACGACCCGCAATTTCGGGTACGCGGCGAGATTTCGCACGAGCTTGTCGGTTGCGCGCGGATCGACGTCGAACACGCGGATTTCGTCGATGCCGAGCAGCGTGTGGAACGCGATCGCCTGGAATTCGCTTTGCGCGCCGTTGCCGATCAGCGCCATCGTGCGCGAATCGGGCCGGGCGAGCGCCTGCGCGGCGAGGACCGACGTCGCGGCCGTGCGCAGCGCGGTGGTGAGCGTGAGTTCGGCGAGCAGCAGCGGGTAGCCGGTATCGACTTCGGCGAGCGCGCCGAACGCCATCACCGTGTGCATCCCGCGCGCCGCATTGACGGGATGGCCGTTCACATACTTGAACGCGAACAGCGACGCGTTCGCGACGGGCATCAGCTCGATCACGCCGTCGCGCGAGTGGCACGCGACGCGCGGCGACTTGTCGAAATCGGCCCAGTGCAGGTAGTCGGCGCGCAGCGTGTCGACGAGTTCGCGCAGGAACGTCGTGACGCCGGTCCTGGCGATCAGGCGGGCGGTGGCGGGAACGTCGAGGAAGCGAGTCATCGGTCTGTCTCCATATTCGGTGCCGGTACGGGTGTCCGGGCGTTCTGGTCGACCGGGCGGGGTGTCGGCGCGAATCCGGGCTTGCTGAAAAAGCAGCGGCGCGGCGGGTCGGCCGGTCGATGGAGTCATTATTTCCGTGAGTCGAGCCAACAAAAAGACGGCAAAAGTGGCAGATTTCTCGATAGACTTGGCAAATTGCCAGCCATTTCCGGCACTTTGAACAGTTCACGCTGGCCGGAACGGGCGGCCTCCGGCACGCTGGCGGCCGGTTCACGCTCAACAGGAAAGCCGTTCATGATCACGCTCGACGACGTCGACCGTCAGCTCATCGCGCTGCTGCGCGACAACGCGCGACTGCCCGTCGTCGCGTTGGCGAAAGAATTGCGCGTGGCGCGCGCGACCGTGCAGAACCGCCTCACGCGGCTCGAGAAAAACGGCGTGATCGTCGGCTATACGGTACGGCTCAAGCCGGCCGCCGAACGGCACCGGATTCGCGCGCTGATGTCGATCGCGGTGCAGGGCAATCGCGGCGCGGAGGTGGTGAAGGTGCTGCGCGGGCATCCGAACGTCGCGTCGATCCACAGCACGAACGGGCGCTGGGATCTCGTCGCCGAGCTGCACGCCGATTCGCTCGAGCACTTCGATCGCGTGCTCGGCGCGATCCGGCTGATCGACGGAATCGCCAATACCGAGACGAGCATCTTGTTGTCGACGCACAAGGCGTGACGCGGGCGGGGGCCCGCGCCACCTCTTTCGCTGCGGTCAGGCCGTGGCCGCCGGTGCCGGGAACACCGGCTCGCCGAGCGTCAGCATCAACCGGTTCGCCCACGCGAAGATCGCGATGGCGTGCGACAGGTCGAGAATCTCCTCGTGCGTCAACCCTTCGACTTCGAGCGCCGCAATGTCATCTTCGCCGATCGCGTCGGGCCGTTCGGTCAACGCGATCGCGTAGCGGACGATCGCGCGTTCGCGCGCCGTCGTGCCGGCCGTCGCCGGATCCTCGAACACCTGTTCGATCGCATCGGTGCGTTTCGCGAGCTGCGCGAAGCGCTGCGCATGCACCGACGCGCAGTACACGCAGCCGTTCACGCGCGATACGGCCGTGCTCGCCAGTTCGCGCTCCGCGCGCGACAGCCCGCCGGGACCGTACATGATCGCGTTGAATACGCCCGAGCGTTGCCGCAGGATGTCGGGAAGGTGGACGAGCAGCAGGTAATAGTCGGACGTCTTCGCTTGCGGGTGGCTCGCTTCGAGCACCGCGAGCTGATCGGGTGTCGCCGTGTCGAGCGATACCGTGTCGAGCCACGCACGCCAGCCGAGCGTGTCGGACGTGAAGCCGTGGGCTGCCGTCGTCATGCGGCCTCCGCGGCACGTGCCTGAAGCGCCCGCGCGGCCGCGGCGACGCGCAACTGATACGCGACGAACGCGACGAGCTGCGACAGCGCGACGATCGCGGATGTCGTGAGCCCGGCCGATTTCAGCGCGTCGAGATCGGATGCGCGCGCGTCGGCCGGGGCGTGCGTCAGGCGCTTCGCGTGCAACAGGATCGCGCCGAGGCGGCGCGGCAGTGCGTCGAGCGCGTCGGCATCCGCCCGTTCGATGTCGTCGAGCGTGCCGCCCGCGTCGAGCAATCGGGCGCGATAGATGTCGGCCAGCGCGTGCGCATTCGACTGCCGTGCGACATACCGCGCCGCATGCAGCCGCTCGATCAGCGAAAGATCGGGCAACGCGGGGTCGAACAGCGCGGCTTCGCTCAGTTGCGTCGGCAGCAGCACCTTGTCGCGGGCGCGGCGCAGCGCGGCGACGGCGTCGCCTTCCCGCAGGCCGGCTGCCGCGTCGATCGTATCCGGCCCGACGGCCGGCGTGATGGAGTCAGTCATCGTTTCGGTGTTCCTTCGTCGTCAAAGTGATCGAGGGCGTCGGCGTCGCGCCATTCGTCGCCCTGCAACTCCGCATTCGCGTAGGCGACGAGCGCGTCGTAGTGGCGGTCGCGATCGGCATCGAACAACCGGCTCGCAATTCCGCGTGCCAGCCGCTCCGCGCCCGCGCTGATCGCCGGGATGTCGCCGGACAGCTTGCCGTGGCTCAGGCTCGCCGCATGGTTGAAGCAATGAATCCGCGTGACGGCCGGGCACGCGCCGCGCTCGCGCTCCTGGAACGCGAACGCGGGGCCGAGATCGGGCGACTCGGCGAGCTCGTCGAGCCGCAGCGCCGGGTCCGGCTGGTAGCGATCCTTCCAGCGCCGCACGTGCGCGCCGAACGACGCGAATTCGTCGCGCGTCGTCCAGTCCGAATGAAAACCCGTCGCGAAGATCAGGAAATCGACCGTGTAGCGGCCGCGCGGCGTCGTTACTTCCAGCCCGTCCGCATGGTCGGCGAGCGTCTCGATCGGGCTGCCCGCATGAAAGTGCGCATGGTCGTGGCGCGAGACGCGCAGCACGCTGTCGCGCGGCGGCGGCGTTTGCGACGTCAGCGCGTAGTGCATGAAGCGCCACTTCGTTGCGTCGTCGAGATCGGCGTAGCCGTGCACGAGGCCCGGGCTGCCGATGCCGGTCAGCTTGTTGATGCGCGGAATGTCCGCGCGACGGAAGAACAGGTCGACGCGCGCGGCGCCCGCTTCCAGCGCCGTGCCCGCGTTGTCGAACGCGGACGCGCCCGCGCCGACCACGCCGACGCGCTTGCCCGCGAGCGCGGCGAAGTCGATCGGCTCGGACGAATGGGCCCAGCGCGTGCGCGGCGCACGTTGCGCGACGGGCGGCACATACGGGCCGCCGAGCCCGTCGCGACCGGTCGCGAGCACGACGTGCCGCGCGAGCAGCGTCTGTGCTTCGCCGTTGCCGCGCACGTCGAGCGCGAGCAGGCCGTCGTCGCGCGGGCGCAGCGCGACGAGCGTCGTGTCGTTGCGTACCTGCAGGTCGAGCACGCGCCGATACCAGCGCAGGTAGTCCATCCATTGCGGGCGCGGGATCTTGTAGAGCGCGTCCCACGCGTCGCGGCCGTATTGCGCTTCGAACCAGGCGCGGAACGTCAGCGCGGGCAGGCCGAGCGCGGGGCCCGCGAGCTGCTTGGGCGAACGCAGCGTCTCCATCCGCGCGAACGTGACCCACGGGCCTTCGTAGCCGGCCGGCGCGCGGTCGATCACGCACTGGTTGTCGATGCCGAGCAGGCGCAGCTCGGCGGAAGCCGCGAGCCCGGCCATTCCGCCGCCGACGATCGCGACGTCGAGCACGCGCACGCCGTCCGCTTCGCGCGACGGCACCCACGACGGCGCGGGCAGGTCGAGCCAGCGCAGGTCCTGCGCGAGCCGCGCTTCGAGTGCGTCGAGCTGGCTCGTCATGCGGCCTCCGGGCGCGCGCGGCGCGCACGGGTCGGGCGAGGCGGGCGCGCC
>FTHQ01000128.1_pt1 | contig 10644 bp, 8 predicted proteins | sample 1641001 | NCBI WGS metagenome assembly FTHQ01 (sample SAMEA3914872, study PRJEB12502) | metagenome | biome: forest; material: soil | place: Canada | collected 2011-07-03 | depth 0.3 m | reverse complement strand
GGGCAACCACGGCGGCGGTGGAGGTGGCGGTCCCGACGAACTCCGTCACTGATGGCGTCGGTGCCGCGGATTTTCCGGCGCCAGACGAAAAAAAGCCGCCCCGGAGAGCGGCTTTTTGACTGGGCAAGCGCGGCGGGGCAAGACGCCACCGGTCGCCCGTCGCATGCGTCGTCAGTCGTCGAGCAGCGACAGATCGCGCACGGCGCCCTTGTCGGCCGACATGACCAGCTTCGCGTATGCCTTCAGCGCGGCGGACACCTTGCGCGGACGCGGCTGCGCCGGCTTCCAGCCCTTCGCGTTCTGCTCTTCGCGGCGGCGCGCCAGTTCCTCGTCCGACACCAGCACGTCGATCGTGCGGTTCGGAATGTCGATGCGGATCCGGTCGCCGTCGCGCACGAGGCCGATCGCGCCGCCCGCTGCCGCTTCCGGCGAGCAGTGGCCGATCGACAGGCCCGACGTACCGCCCGAGAACCGGCCGTCCGTCAGCAGCGCGCACGCCTTGCCGAGCCCCTTCGACTTGATGTAGCTGGTCGGGTAGAGCATTTCCTGCATGCCCGGGCCGCCCTTCGGGCCTTCGTAGCGCACGATCACCACGTCGCCGGCCTTGACCTTGTCGTTCAGGATGTTCTCGACCGCTTCGTCCTGCGATTCGGTCACATGAGCGGAGCCTTCGAACACGAGGATGCTCTCGTCGACGCCGGCCGTCTTCACGACGCAGCCGTCGAGCGCGATGTTGCCCGTCAGCACCGCGAGGCCGCCTTCCTTCGAGAACGCATGCTCGTACGAGCGGATGCAGCCTTCGGCGCGGTCGAGATCGAGGCTCGGCCAGCGCGTGTTCTGGCTGAACGCGACCTGCGTCGGGATGCCGGCCGGGCCGGCCAGGTAGAACGTGCGGACCGCGTCGTCCTGCGTGAGGACGATGTCCCATTGGTCGAGCGCATCCTTCAGCGTCGGCGCGTGGACGGTCGGCACGTCGGTGTGCAGCTTGCCGGCGCGCTCGAGCTCGCCGAGGATCGCCATGATGCCGCCTGCGCGGTGGACGTCCTCGATGTGGTACTTGTTCGTGTTCGGCGCGACCTTGCACAGCTGCGGTACGGTGCGCGACAGGCGGTCGATGTCCTTCATCGTGAAGTCGATGCCGGCTTCCTGCGCGATCGCGAGCAGGTGCAGGATCGTGTTGGTCGAGCCGCCCATCGCGATGTCGAGCGTCATCGCGTTCTCGAACGCCTTGAAGCCGACCGAGCGCGGCAGCACGCGTTCGTCGTCCTGCTCGTAGTGCTGGCGCGTCAGTTCGACGATGCGGCGGCCGGCGCGCTTGAACAGTTGTTCGCGATCGGCGTGCGTGGCGACCACCGTGCCGTTGCCGGGCAGCGACAGGCCGAGCGCTTCGGTCAGGCAGTTCATCGAGTTCGCGGTGAACATGCCCGAGCACGAGCCGCAGGTCGGGCAGGCCGAGCGTTCGACTTCGGCGACGTCGGCGTCCGAATACGACTGGTCGGCCGCGATCACCATCGCGTCGACGAGGTCGAGCTTCTTCAGTTCGACGGTCTTGGTGACCGGGTTCGCGAGGCGCGTCTTGCCGGCTTCCATCGGGCCGCCCGACACGAAGATCACCGGAATGTTGAGGCGCATCGCGGCCATCAGCATCCCCGGCGTAATCTTGTCGCAGTTCGAGATGCACACCATCGCGTCCGCGCAGTGCGCGTTCACCATGTATTCGACCGAGTCGGCGATGATGTCGCGGCTCGGCAGCGAGTACAGCATGCCGTCGTGGCCCATCGCGATGCCGTCGTCGACCGCGATCGTGTTGAATTCCTTCGCGACGCCGCCGGCGGCCTCGATCTCGCGCGCGACGAGCTGGCCAAGATCCTTCAGGTGCACGTGCCCGGGCACGAATTGCGTGAACGAGTTGACGACCGCGATGATCGGCTTCGAGAAATCGTCGTCTTTCATGCCGGTGGCGCGCCACAGCGAGCGCGCACCTGCCATGTTGCGGCCGGCGGTAGAGGTTTTGGAGCGGTAAGTGGGCATGGTGATGGCTGAAGAAATATCGCGGGAAAAGGGTGGAGGCACGGGAATAAAGGCCTCTCTCGCGCCCGTGCGAACAACCTCTTGAGCTGCGCCCTGGGCAAACTCCGCGATTATCCCACAGCCGACGGGCCTGCGGCGCCGGCGGAAGCGGGCGGGCGGCGGGGGCGTGAGCCGGGCAGCGGCCGCGTGCGCCAAGCGCGCCGGGCCCGAAACGGGACGCAGGCCATCTTCAGCGCAGCCGGACGGCGGCTTCCTCGCCCGTCCTGCCGACGATGAAGCCGCGCCGTGCCGCTCGAGCGTGCGTCAGTCGAGCAGCGTCAGGATCTCGTCGTACAGCGGCTTCGGAATCCGCACGCCGTTCGCGATGCTGCGCGCGCGGGCGTCGAAGCGTCGTTGCGACGGCAGCCGCGCGCCCTGCGCGACGATCGATTCGAACATCCGCTCGCCGCGCGCGAGCCCCGTGTCGAGCTCGTCGCCGAGAAATACCTTCGGATCGAACGCGATCACGAGTTCGCCGTGGCACGGCGTCGCGCCGACGCCCTCGTCGAAGTCCATCGATTCCCGGCTCGTCATGTCGCCGATCAGCGCGCCGCCGAGCAGCTCGACCATCGCCGCGAGCGCCGAACCCTTGTGGCCGCCGAACGTGCGCATCGCGCCTTGCAGCGCGGCCTTCGGGTCGGTGGTCGGCTGACCGTCCGCGTCGATCGCCCAGTGCGACGGAATCGCCTTGCCTTGCTTCGCGTGCAGCTCGATGTCGCCGCGCGCGATCGCGCTCGTCGCGAAATCGAACACGAACGGCTCGGCGCCCGGGCGCGGCCACGCGAACGCGATCGGGTTGGTGCCGAACACCGGTTCGCGGCCGCCTTCCGGCGCGACCCAGCTGTGGCTCGGGTTCATCGCGATGCCGACCAGCCCTTCGGCCGCGATCGCCTCGACCTCGGGCCACAGCGCGGAGAAGTGATAGCAGTGGTTGATCGCCATCGCGGCGATGCCGTGCTGCTTCGCCATCTCGACCAGCACGGGCAGCCCGGTCTCGAAGCTCAGCAGCGAGAAGCCGCGATGCGCATCGACCGCGACGATCGATGACGACAGCCGGCGCAGCGTCGGCACGGCTTGCGGATCGACCTTGCCTTTCTTCAGCGACCGCACGCAGACGAGCAGCCGGTACACGCCGTGCGAATGGCATTCGTCGCGCTGGCCCTGCGTGATCACGTTCGCGATGGCGCGCGCATGCGCGTCGGACATCCCGTGGTGCGTCAGCACGCGCAACGCGAGCGCGTGGACTTCATCGAGCGACAGGACGACTTCGGTGGTGTGGTCAGCCATGGTTCACCTCGCGCGGGGCGGGCACGCCGTCGATGCGTTGCGGCACGTGCAGCGGATTGCTGCTGCGGATCGCGTCCGGCAGCAGCGCGTCCGGCACGTCCTGGTACGACACGGGCCGCAGGAAGCGCTCGATCGCGCGCGCCGACGGACGTCGTGCGCGTATCGGACGTCGCCGGGAACGGGCCGCCGTGCACCATCGCATGGCCGACCTCGACGCCCGTGCCGAAGCCGTTGACCAGAATGCGGCCGGCCTTGCGTTCGAGCGTCGGACGCAGCGCGGCGAACAGCGCCGCGTCGCCGTCGGCGATGTGTGCGGCGATCGTCAACTGGCCTTCGAGCGATTTCAGCACGCGATGCAGCGTGTCGGTGTCCGGGCAGCGCACGATCAGCGACGCGGGACCGAACACTTCGTCGCGCAACTCGGGGTGGGCGATGAATGCGTCCGCAGAGGCTGCGAGCAGCGCCGCGCGCGCCTGATGGCGGCCGCCTTCGACGCCTTCGGCCAGCAGCGCGACGGCCGAGTGATCGCGCAGCGCTGCGACGCCTTGCGCGTAGCTCGCATGGATGGGCGGTGTCAGCATCGTCTGGGCGGCGACGGCGCGTACGGCGTCGGCCGCTGCGGATTCGAACGCGCGCAGCGCGGGGCCGTCGACCGCCAGCACGAGGCCCGGGTTCGTGCAGAACTGGCCGGCGCCGAGCGTGAGCGACGCGACGAACTGCGGCGCGATCGCATCGTGACGTGCGTCGAGCGCGGCGGGACACAGCAGCACCGGGTTGATCGAGCTCATTTCCGCATAGACGGGGATCGGCTCGGGGCGCGCAGCCGCGATATGCATCAGCGCGACGCCGCCGCGACGCGACCCGGTGAAGCCGACCGCCTTGATGCGCGGATCGGCGACGAGCGCCTGGCCGATCTCGCGCGACGCGTCGAACAGCAGCGAGAACACACCGGCCGGCATCCCGCATTCGCGCGCGGCCTGCTGGATCGCGCGACCGACGAGTTCCGACGTGCCCGGATGCGCGGAATGCGCCTTGACGATCACCGGGCAGCCGGCCGCGAGCGCCGACGCCGTGTCGCCGCCGGCCACCGAGAACGCGAGCGGGAAGTTCGACGCGCCGAACACGGCCACCGGCCCGACCGCGACGTTGCGCAGGCGCAGGTCGACGCGCGGCAGCGGCTTGCGTTCGGGGCGCGCCGGGTCGATGCGGGCGTCGAGAAAACCGCCGTCCCGCACGAGCGACGCGAACAGCGCGAGCTGGCCGACCGTGCGGCCGCGTTCGCCTTCGATGCGCGCGCGGCAGCCCCGTTTCGACGACGCAGCGCTCGATCAGGTCGTCGCCGAGCGCCATGATGCGGCGGCCGATCGCGTCGAGGAACGCGGCGCGTGCGTCGAGCGACGTTTCGCGATAGGTGTCGAACGCGTCGTCGGCGAGTGCGCACGCCGTTTCCAGATCGTGCAGGCTCGCGCCGCCGAACGCCGGTTCGAGCGGTGCGCCGGTGGCGGCGGCGATCGCATGGAGAGTGCCGTTCTGTCCGGCGACGGCCGACTGGCCGATCAGGAGCTGACCTGTGAGTTGCATGGTTTTCCTCGGAAAAAAGCCGGGCCGGGCGTGCTGCGCCCGGCCGCTGGAAGGGAGAAGGGCGCGCGCGTCAATCCTCGTCGTCGTCGAGTTGCAGCTTGTCGGTGCGCACGCCGGTGTTTGCGCCCCAGTAGTAGATGACGAGCGCGACGGCCGCGACGACGACCGTGTCGTACGGATGCGCGAGCCGGCCCGTGCCGCCGAAGCCGCCGAGATACGACAGCACGATCATCGCCGCATAGAACGCGATCAGCCACGCGGACGAACGCACCTGCTCGGCGAGGCTCAGGTGCGCGGTCGGCACCCAGCGGCGGCACGCGAGATAGATCGCGAACATCACGATCTGCAGGCCGAGCAGCCAGGACACCGTGCTCCAGCCCGACCAGTAGACGATCAACGCGGCGATCACGAACGACGCGGGGCCGGTGAGGCCGAACGCGCTGGCGCGGAACGGCCGCGGCAGGTCGGGCGCGGTGCGGCGCAGCGCGGCGACCGACACCGGGGCGACCGCATAGCTGAGTACCAGCGCCGCCGACACGATGTTGATCAGCGCTTCCCACGACGGGAACGGCAGCGTCCAGAAGATCGCGAGGCCGAACGTGAGCCACAGGCCCGCGCGCGGGATGCCCGACGCTTCGTCGACGCGCGTGAACACCTTGAAGAAGGTGCCCGTCTTCGCCCAGCCGTAGACCACGCGCGGCGTCGCGTTCATGTAGATGTTGCCGCAGCCGCTCGGCGAGATCATCGCGTCGGCGACGACCATCACCGCGAGCCAGCCGACGCCGAGCGCGAGGGCGATGTCGCGGTACGGCAGCGAGAACGCCTTGCTCACGTCGTGCCAGCCGGCGGCGAGCATGGCCGTCGGGATGCTGCCGATGAACGCGAGTTGCAGCAGCACGTAGATCAGCGTCGACAGCAGGATCGACAGGATCAGCGCGATCGGGATCGTGCGCTGCGGATTGCGCACCTCGCTCGCGACCGACACGATCGGCGTGAGCCCGAGATACGCGAAGATGATGCCGCCGGCGGACACGGCCATCTCGATGCCCGGCATGCCGAACGGCGCGAAGCCGTGCACGGTCAGGTTCGCGGGCTTGAAGAACGTGAACAGCACCGCGATCACCGACAGCGGCACGATGAACTTGAAGATGCTGATGATGTTGTTCGCCTTCGCGAACGTCTTCACGCTCGAATAGTTCAGGTAAAAGAAGAAGCAGAGCAGCGCGGCCTGCACGAGCCAGCCGAGCGTGGTGGGGTCGCTCGATCCCTCGACCGTCAGCCCCGGAAACCATGCGGCCGCGTACTGGCGCGCGGCGACGACTTCGATCGCGATCAGGCTCGAGAACGCGATCAGCGTGATGAAGCCCATCAGGTAGCCGAGCAGCGGGCCGTGCGAGAACACCGGGTAGCGCACCACGCCGCCCGCGCGCGGCAGCGCGGCGCCGAGTTCGCAGTAGACGATGCCGAGCAGCAGCACCGCGAAGCCGCCGAGCAGCCACGAGAAGATGCCGGCCGGGCCCGCGATCGTCGACACGTGACTCGCGGCGAACAGCCACCCCGAACCGAAAATGGCGCCGAGACCGATGAACGTGAGATCGGTCAGCGACAGCTGTTTCTTGAACTTGCCGTGACCCGCGCCGGGGTGCGCGGAACGGGAAAGCGGGACAGACGGGTGTGCGTTGCCTTGGCCTGGCATGGGCTTGTCTCCTGGGGAATGTCGGTGCAGGCGCGCGTGGCGCGCTCCGACGGAGCAGCGCGCACGCCTGCCGGCCGGCGTCGCCCGGTTCGAACGACCGGGGCGGGCCGCGGCCCGTTCACCGGCGGCGCGGGCTGGCGCCGGGGCGAGCGGGCCCGCAGGCCATGCCGGACCGCGGACGGCGACGAACAGGGGCAAGCCCGCGCGCCGCCGCAGGGGCGTCGATCAGAGACCGACGTCGGGCAGCGCCGGACGCGTTTCGAGCGCCTTCGCGACGATGGCCTTCACTTCCGCGAGCGTGTCGCCTTGCAGCGCGAGGCGCGGCGGGCGCGTGATCGCGCTGCCGCGGCCGACCAGCTCTTCGCACAGCTTGATGCACTGCACGAGGTCGGGGCGTGCGTCGAGGTGCAGCAGCGGCATGAACCAGCGATACAGCGCGAGCGCTTCGTCGAAGCGCTTCTGCTTCGCGAGGCGGAACAGCGTCTCGCCTTCCTTCGGGAACGCGTTCGACATGCCCGACACCCAGCCTTCCGCGCCGACCGCGATGCTCTCGACCACGACGTCGTCGAGGCCCGCGAACAGCACGAAGCGATCGCCGACCGCATTGCGCAGGTCGATGAAGCGGCGCGTATCGCCCGACGAATCCTTGAAGCAGACGATGTTCTCGCAATCCTGCAGCGCGATCAGCACGTCGGGCGTCACGTCGTTCTTGTAGATCGGCGGGTTGTTGTAGACCATCACCGGCAGGTCGGTGCTCGTCGCGACCGCGCGGAAGTGTGCGGCGGTTTCGTGCGGCTTCGCCGAGTAGACGAGCGCGGGCATCACCATCACGCCGTCGACGCCGACGCGCTGCGCTTCGCGCACCGTGTTGCGCGCGAATTCGGTCGTGAATTCGGCGATGCCGGCGATCACCGGAATCTTGCCGCCGGCCGCGTCGCGTGCGGCCTCGATGACCTGCAGCTTCTCGCTCGTCGACAGCGACGTGTTTTCGCCGACCGTGCCGCAGACCACGAGGCCCGACACGCCGTCGTTCACCAGGTTCTTGACCACGCGGTGCGTGGCGTCGATGTCGAGGGAAAAGTCCGGCTTGAACTGGGTGCTGACGGCCGGGAAAACCCCGGTCCACTGAATGGCGTTTCGGCTCACTGAAATCTCCTACGTTCGTATCGGTCGGCCGACGGGTGTGTCGGTGTGGCAACCAGTATCGCCGCGCAAACGCCCATCACGCTTGAGTCGTATCGCGGAGCAAAATGACGAAATCGGCACAGCGGCCGGCAGGGGCGGGAGGGGCGCATCGCACTATGCCGATTTCGTCGTCGTCCTCATCGAAAAGCCACAAGCGGACGGACGCGCGACGGAGGAAGCTATGCTCCTTTCCCCACTTCGGACGGCTCATGATGAAGCGCATCCAGATCATCGATTCGCACACGGGCGGCGAACCCACTCGGCTCGTCGTGTCCGGCTTTCCGTCGCTCGGCGACGGCACGATGGCCGAGCGGCGCGACGTGCTCGCGCGCGAGCACGATCGTTACCGCACCGCGTGCATCCTCGAGCCGCGCGGCAGCGACGTGCTGGTCGGCGCGCTGCTGTGCGACCCGGTAGCGCCCGACGCGGCAGCCGGCGTGATCTTCTTCAACAATAGCGGCTATCTCGGGATGTGCGGGCACGGCACGATCGGCGTCGTGCGCACGCTGCATCACATGGGACGCATCGCGCCGGGCGTGCACAGGATCGAGACGCCGGTCGGCACCGTCGAGGCGACGCTGCACGACGACCTGTCGGTCAGCGTGCGCAACGTGCCCGCGTATCGCCACGCGCAGGGCGTCGCGCTCGACGTGCCGGGATACGGCCCCGTGAAGGGCGACATCGCGTGGGGCGGCAACTGGTTCTTCCTGATCAGCGACCACGGGCAGCGCGTCGCCGGCGACAACGTCGCGGCGCTCACCGCGTATGCGTCGGCCGTGCGCGAAGGGCTGGAACGCGCGGGCATCACCGGCGCGAACGGCGGCGAGATCGATCACATCGAGCTGTTCGCCGACGATCCCGAGCACGACAGCCGCAGCTTCGTGCTGTGCCCGGGCCTCGCGTACGACCGTTCGCCGTGCGGCACCGGCACGAGCGCGAAGCTCGCGTGCCTCGCGGCCGACGGCAAGCTCGCGCCGGGCGCCGTGTGGCGGCAGGCGAGCGTGATCGGCAGCGTGTTTCACGCGAGCTACGAGCGGGCCGACGGCGGCATCGTGCCGACGATTCGCGGCAGCGCGCACCTGAGCGCGGAAGCGACGCTACTGATCGAGGAAGACGATCCGTTCGGCTGGGGCATCGGGTCGTGAGCGAAACGAAGACCGACGTCGTCGTGATCGGCGCCGGCATCGTCGGCGCGGCGTGCGCGCACGAACTCGCGCAGCGCGGGCTGCGCGTGCTCGTCGTCGACGACGCGAGCGGCGGCGCGACCGGCGCGGGCATGGGGCACCTCGTCGCGATGGACGACAACGCGGCGGAGCTCGCGCTGAGCCATTACTCGATCGAATTGTGGCGCGCGTTGAGCGGCGAGATGCCCGACGGCTGCGCATACCGCAACTGCGGCACGCTGTGGCTCGCGGCCGATGCGCACGAGATGGATCTGGCGCGCGCGAAGCAGGCGACGCTCGCCGCGCACGGCGTGGCCGGCGAGCTGATCGACGCGGCGGCGCTCGCGCAACTGGAGCCGATGCTGCGCGCGGGCCTCGGCGGCGCGCTGAAGATTCCGGGCGACGCGATTCTCTACGCACCCGTCACCGCGAACTGGCTGCTGCAGCGCGCGCCGCGCGTCACGGTGCGCCGCGAGCGGGCCGTCGCGGTCGATGGCCCGAGCGTGACGCTCGCAAGCGGCGACGTGCTGCGCGCGGAGCGCGTGGTGGTCGCGAACGGCGTCGCGGCGCGTACGCTGCTGCCCGAATTGCCGCTGCGCCCGAAAAAAGGGCATCTGCTGATTACCGACCGCTATCCGGGCCATGTGTCGCACCAGCTCGTCGAGCTGGGCTATGCGGCGAGCGCGCACGCGAGCGACGGCACGTCGGTCGCGTTCAACGTGCAGCCGCGGCCGACCGGTCAGTTGCTGATCGGCTCGTCGCGCCAGTTCGACACCGAGGACGCGCAGGTCGAGCCGCCCGTGCTCGCGCGCATGCTGCGCCGCGCGGTCGGCTATCTGCCTGCGCTGGCCGACCTGAACGGCATCCGTGCCTGGACCGGCTTTCGCTCCGCGAGTCCCGACGGCCTGCCGCTGCTCGGCGAGCACCCGGCGCGGCCGGGCGTGTGGCTCGCGGTCGGGCACGAAGGGCTCGGCGTGACGACCGCGCCGGGCAGCGCGCGGCTCGTCGCCGCGCTGATGGCCGGCGAGCGGCCGCCCATCGAGATCGAACCGTATTTGCCGGGACGCTTCCTGACCGCGTCCCCCGTAGCTGGAGCGCTGACATGAAACCACCCGCACGCTTACTTCGTTCGTCGTCGACTGGCGTTGGCGCTTCAGCGCTTACGCCGGTCCCATGCAAGGTGCCTCCGGCGGGGGCCGTCAGCCGCCCACGGCCGGCTTTGCAAAGCCGGCCGGCTACGCAGGCGCAGAGCGATGCGCTGCGAATTCCCTGCTACGCCCTTGCGGCGGCCCGGCGGAGGCTGAGATGAAACGACCCCCACGCTCACTTTGTTCGCTGCCCCCCGCGGGGGCGGTCAGCCTCCTTGGGGCGGCCCGGCGGAGGCTGACATGATCATTCATCTGGACGGCCGCGCGCTGACGGTGGCCGACGGCGCGACCGTCGCGGCCGCCGTCGCGGCGAGCGGCGACGACATGACGCGCGTGTCGTGCACGGGTGCGGCGCGTGCGCCGTTTTGCGGAATGGGCATCTGCCAGGAATGCCGGATGACGATCGACGGCCGGCGCCGGCTGGCGTGCCAGACGCTGTGCCGCGACGGCATGCAGGTGGAGCGCACGCGATGAATCAGGAACGATTGAGCGTCGACGTCGCGATCGTCGGCGC
>FTHQ01000354.1_pt1 | contig 10649 bp, 10 predicted proteins | sample 1641001 | NCBI WGS metagenome assembly FTHQ01 (sample SAMEA3914872, study PRJEB12502) | metagenome | biome: forest; material: soil | place: Canada | collected 2011-07-03 | depth 0.3 m | reverse complement strand
CGCGATCGTCGTGCCGATGGTCGTCGCCACCGCCGCCGCCCGGCGCGTCGGTCGGGTGCTCGCCGTCGTTGCGGCCCGGCGCGGGCCCCGCGCCGGGCCGCAACGACGGCGAGCACCCGACCGACGCGCCGGGCGGCGGCGGTGGCGACGACCATCGGCACGACGATCGCGGCGGTCGCACCGGCGGAGACGGAGACGGCAACGACGGCGAAGGCGAACGCAAGCGACCCGGCAAGAAAACGCTGATCATCCTCGGCGCGGTGCTGATCGTGCTGCTCGTCGGCGGCCTCGTCTGGTGGCTCGCGACGCGCAACCAGGAAAGCACCGACGATGCGTACACCGACGGTAACGCGATCGCGGTCGCGCCGCACGTGTCCGGCTACGTGACGCGGCTGGCGGTCGACGACAACACCTTCGTGCGGCGCGGCGACGTGCTCGTCGAGATCGATCCGCGCGACTACCGCGCGCAGGTCGACGCGGCGCAGGCGCAGCTCGGCCTCGCCCAGGCCCAGCTGGATGCGGCGCGCGTGCAGCTCGACATCGCACGCGTGCAGTATCCGGCCCAGTACCGGCAAGCGCGCGCGCAGATCGAATCGGCGGAAGCCGCGTACCGGCAGGCGCTCGCCGCGCAGGCGCGGCAACGCGCGGTCGATGCGCGCGCAACCTCGCAGCAGGCGATCGATGCGGCCGACGCGCAGCGCGCGACCGCCGACGCGAACGTCGCGATGGCCCAGGCGCAGGCGCGCACCGCGAGCCTCGTGCCGCAGCAGATCCGGCAGGCCGAGACGGCCGTCGAGGAGCGCCGCCAGCAGGTGCTGCAGGCGCGCGCGCAGCTCGAGACGGCCAACCTGAACCTGTCGTACTGCGAAATGCGTGCGCCGTCCGACGGCTGGGTCACGCGGCGCAACGTGCAACTGGGCTCGTTCCTGCAACCGGGCACGTCGATCTTCTCGATCGTCACGCCGCGCGTGTGGATCACCGCGAATTTCAAGGAGTCGCAGCTCGAACGGATGCGCATCGGCGACCGCGTCGACGTGTCGGTCGACGCGTATCCCGATCTCGACCTGCACGGCCACGTCGACAGCATCCAGCTCGGCAGCGGCTCGCGCTTCTCCGCGTTCCCCACCGAGAACGCGACCGGCAACTTCGTGAAGATCGTGCAGCGCGTGCCGGTGAAGATCGTGCTCGACGGCCCGCTGCCGACCCGTCCGCCGCTCGGTCTCGGCCTGTCGGCCGTGCCGACCGTTCACCTGAAATGACCGGCCGCCGCGCCGCGGCCGGTGTCGACCGGAGCGATCCGATGCCCGATACCCGCACGTCATTCCCGTTTCGCGAGGCCCGCCGATGAACCGGCCGCCCGAGCGCAACGGCGCGTCCGGCGGCGCATGGCGACCCGCCGCGAACCCGTGGCTCATCGCGATCGTCGTCACGCTCGCCGCGTTCATGGAAGTACTCGACACCACGATCGTCAACGTCGCGCTGCCGCACATCGCCGGCACGATGTCGGCGAGCTACGACGAGGCGACCTGGACACTCACGTCGTACCTCGTCGCGAACGGCATCGTGCTGCCGATTTCGGGCTTCCTCGGGCGCCTGCTCGGCCGCAAGCGCTACTTCCTGCTGTGCATCGCCGCGTTCACCGTGTGCTCGTTCCTGTGCGGCGTCGCGACCAACCTCGGCGAACTGATCGTGTTTCGCGTGCTGCAGGGGCTGTTCGGCGGCGGGCTGCAGCCGAACCAGCAGTCGATCATCCTCGATACGTTCCCGCCCGAGCAGCGCAATCGCGCGTTCTCGATCTCGGCGATCGCGATCGTCGTCGCGCCGGTGCTCGGGCCGACGCTCGGCGGCTGGATCACCGACCATTTCTCGTGGCGCTGGGTGTTCCTGCTCAACGTGCCGATCGGCGCGCTGACCGTGCTCGCGGTGATGCAGCTCGTCGAGGATCCGCCGTGGCGGCGCGATGCCGAACGCGGGATCTCCATCGACTACATCGGCATCGGGCTGATCGCGATCGGGCTCGGCTGCCTGCAGGTGATGCTCGATCGCGGCGAGGACGAGGACTGGTTCGGTTCGAACTTCATCCGCATCTTCGCGGTGCTGTCCGCGCTCGGGCTGATCGGCGCGACGCTGTGGCTGCTGCGCACGAAGAAGCCGGTGGTCGACCTGTCGTGCCTGCGCGACCGCAATTTCGCGCTCGGCTGCGTGACGATCGCGACGTTCGCGGCCGTGCTGTACGGCAGCGCGGTGATCGTGCCGCAGCTCGCGCAGCAGCATCTCGGCTACACGGCGACGCTCGCGGGGCTGGTGCTGTCACCCGGCGCGCTGCTGATCACGCTCGAGATTCCGCTCGTGAGCCGGCTGATGCCGCACGTGCAGACGCGCTATCTCGTCGGGTTCGGCTTCGTGCTGCTGTGCGGCGCGCTGATCTATTCGCGCACGCTGGTGCCGAACATCGATTACACGCACCTCATGATGATCCGCTGCGCGCAGTCGCTCGCGATCGGCTTCATGTTCGTGCCGATCACGACGCTCGCGTACCTGACCGTGCCGCAGCGGCTCAACGACGACGCGTCCGCGCTGTTCACGATGTTCCGCAACGTCGCGGGCTCGATCGGCATCTCGGTGTCGACCGCGCTGATCCGCGAACGCACGCAGGCGCGCATGGCGCATCTGTCCACGCACATGTCGACGCTGTCGCAGAACTTCCAGGATGCGTTGCAGGAGAACGCACGCGCGATCGGCGCGCTGACGGGCGCGCCGCCGTCGGCCGCATTGCAGACGGCCGGCGGGCGGCTGTACGAGACCTTCATCGCGCAAGCGACGATCCTTGCGTATATCGACGTGTTCGCGATCCTCGCGGTGTTCTGCGCGTTCAGCATTCCGCTGACGTTCCTGTTCTCGCCGGCGAAGGCCGCGCGCGCCGCGGGAGGGCATTGAGATGAACGCACGTCGGGACAATCGCAATCGCCGCGTGATTCGCAGCCTCGTGCGCCGCGCGGCGACGATCTTCACCGGATGCGCGGTGGTCGCAAGCTGCACCGTCGGGCCCGACTACCAGCCGCCGCACGCGGACGTGCCGGACACCTGGCATGCGATGCGGGCGGACGGACAGGCGGCGTCTCCCGCATCGGACGCGGCCGCACGGTCGTCGCCGACGGTCGACGCCGATCCCGATCCGCGCTGGTGGCGCGCGTTCGGCGATCCGCTGCTCGACCGGCTCGTCGAGCGCGCGGCGCACGACAACCTCGACGTGCAGGCGGCCGTGCTGCGCATCGCGCAGGCACGCGCGCAGGTTCGCGCGGCCGCCGCGCAAGGTTTGCCGGACGTGCGGGCGACCGCCAGCTATCAGCGCGAACAGCTCGGCCTGAAAGGCATCGTCGAGGAACAGGGCATCGACCAGCGCGTCGATCGTCTCGGCGCGCCGGGCTCGCCGCTCGACCGGTTCGGGCCGGGCACCGGCGCGCGCGTGCAGCAGGGCGCGCGTAGCGCGATCGATGCGCTCGAGGCGCCGGTCAACCTGTGGCAGGCCGGCTTCGACGCGTCGTGGGAGCTGGACCTGTTCGGGCGCGTGCGCCGCTCGGTCGAAGCGGCCGGCGCGCAGACGAGCGCGGCGATCGCAAGCCGCGACGACGCGCTGCTGTCGCTCGAGGCGGAGGTCGCGCAGACCTATCTGCAACTGCGCGGCGCGCAAGCCCAGCGCGCGCTGGCCGACGACCTGCAACGCGCGCAGCGCGAACTGCTCGACCTGACGCGCGAACAGGCCGCGCACGGTCTCGCGAGCGATCTCGACGTGCGCAGCGCCGACGCGCGGCTCGCGCAGATCCGCGCGCAACTGCCGCAGTTCGACCAGCAGATCGTGTTGTTGCGCAACGGTCTCGCGTATCTGGTCGGCGGCGCGCCGGGCGCGCTCGACGACTGGCTTGCCGCCCCGCGCGCGCTGCCGGACGTGCCGCCGGCCGTGCCCGTCGGCCTGCCGTCGACGCTCGCGCGCCGGCGTCCCGACATCCGCCGCGCGGAAGCCGAACTGCATGCGGCCACCGCCGACGTCGGCGTCGCGGTCGCGCAGTTCTATCCGGACATCTCGTTGACCGGGCAAGTCGGGTTGCGTGCGTCGCACGTGCGCGAGCTCGCGCACTGGTCGCACCTGTTCTATTCGTTCGGGCCGGCCATCTCGCTGCCGATCTTCTCCGGCGGGCAGCTCGTGTCGAATCTGCGGCTGTCGCAGGCGCGCCAGGCGGAAGCGGCGCTCGCCTACCGGCAGGCGGTGCTCGTCGCGCTGCGCGACGTCGACAATGCACTGGCCGTGTACCGCACCGACCAGGCGCGCGCGGCCGCGCTCGACGATGCGGTGAAGGCCGAACAGGGCGCGCTGGACCTCGCGCGCGATCGCTACCGGAAAGGCTTGTCGCCGTTCCTCGACGTGCTGGACGCCGAGCGGCAATGGTCGGAGGGGCGGCAGCAGGCGCAGCAGGGCGCGTTGCAGACGACGACCGATCTCGTCGCGCTGTACAAGGCGCTCGGCGGCGGATGGCAGGCGGAGCCGGGCGCGAATGCGAATCCGGATGCCGGTACGGCCCGCGCGCAATAGCCGCGAACGCACGCCGGACATCGCGGGCCCCGCTCGCGCCACGCCGCTCGCCGGCCCGCACGCGGCGTCAATCCCACGCGTGCTTGCTGAACTGATAGCCCTTGGAGCGGATCGTCTTGATCCGTTTCGGTTCGGCCGCATCGTCGCGCAGCTTGCGGCGCAGCTTCGAGATGCGACCGTCGATCGACCGGTCGAGGCCGTCGAACGCGATGCCGCGCAGCAGCAGCGTCAGGTCTTCGCGGCTGACCACCTCGCCCGCGCGGCACACGAGCGCCCACAGCAGGTCGAATTCGGTCGACGTCAGGCGCGGCATGCTGCCGTCGGGAAGATGCACGCGACGATCGGCCCGGTCGATCGAGAATTTGCCGAACACGTATCGCTGCGGCGAATCCGGCGCGGGCTCGCCCGCCGGCACGCGCGTGCGCCGCAACTGCGCCTTGATCCGCGCGAGCAGCAGCCGCGGCTCGACCGGCTTGCGGAGAAAGTCGTCCGCGCCGAGTTCCAGGCCGAGCAATTCGTCGAACGGTTCGTCGCGGCCGGTCACCATGATCACGATGCCGTCGTACTGCATGCGCGCCTCGCGGCAGATCTCGAAGCCGTCCTTGCCCGGCAGGTTGACGTCGAGCAGCACGAGGTCGGGGCGGTTCGCGACGATTGCCGGCACTGCGCCGGCGCCGTCGAACAGCGTGTCCACCTGGTAATGATGCTGGCGCAGATAGTCGGCGATCAGCGCGGACAGCGGGGCGTCGTCTTCGACGAGCAGGATTCGGATGGGCATCGCTAAACGAAGGGGGCAAAACGGGAAGGTGGCGAGCGGTCAGGCCCAGTCCGAACGCGTCGTAGCCGAAGCGACGTGGATGATACTGCGCAACATTCCGGTGGAATGTGGCGAAATCTGAATCGTTCGGTGAGCTTAGCTATGGGCCAATCGCCGCCGCCGGGCGGCAGGTACGGGAAGCGCGAGGCGGGGTCGCGCGCAGGGCAGAAACGGTTCGGGGCGAGGGCCGGCGCGGCGCTCGCGACGTTGCGCGGCCACGCATCCTTCAGACGAAAACGTTTGCGCCAGGCCGCGGTCGCGAACCGCGCTCGCACCGGTCAAACCCAGGCCAGGCAAGGTTAGTCGACATATCATTACAAAATATTACCGACGTGGGCGGGCGCCGCTCCCTACAATCTGCGCAGCCGACTCGCGCGCATCGCGCACTGCGATGGCATCGTTTTCCGATCGTATCGACTGCCGGTTTCGACGACACGTCGAGCCATGTCGCTCGCGTGCGGAACCGGATGCGCGCGGGTCGGCGCGACGCCGCGCCGGCGCCTGACGGGCGGGCAAGCGGATGGTACGAACGATTGACGGGGAAATGAAATGACGCCGTTGCAAGTCGTCCAGCGTCTCGAGGCACTCACGCAGGCGATCGAAGCCGCGGTCGCGCGCGCCGACTGGAACGAAGCCGTCCGCGCGGCCGAGATGCGGTCGGCGTTCGTGCTTGCGCTTGCACCCGATCAACCGGCCGAGGTCGTGTCGGCGTTGATGCGCATGCAGGAAATCGATGTCCGGATTTCCACCATCGCGCGCGACACGCTGGAGGCGCTCATTGCGGAGGGCTGGACGGCGTTGCACGCGACCCGGTTGGCCACCCACGCGCTGAGGGTGCGGCAGCGATCGCTCGACGCCGGCGCCGCGGCCACGCGACATTGAAATTCGTTTCTGCAGGTGACGGGATGAGATTCAGAAAACGCACCAGTCACGTCGATGCGACACGGTGGTTCGCCGACGGCGATCATGAACGGGTAGAGCGCCGTGACGGGAAGTGGGCGGTCGCGACGCCGGAAGGCTGGCGGCCGGTGCAGCCGGGCGACTGGATCGTGCGCGATGAAGGCGGCAACTGCTGGCCGATGGAAGACGGCCTCTTCGTGCGTTGCTACGAACCGGCAGCCGACTGACGCGGCCGCCGGCTCGCCGCGCTTATCGACTCTTGCGCGAAAACATCAACGAATCGGCGTCGTTGAACCGGATAGGCCGCGGCTCGCCGTAACCGGCTTTCTCCGCGACCCGGATCGATGCGACATTGGTCGGCGCGATCAGGCACACGCTGCGCTCGAACCGCTGCTGCGCGTCGAGCCATGCGAGCGCGGCCGCGAGCGCCTCGGTCGCATAGCCGCGGCCCTGCGCCCACGTCGCCAGCGCCCAGCCGGCTTCCGGCACGCCGCGGATCGGCGGTTCGATGTTCCGGTGGAAATCCGCGAAGCCGAGATCGCCGACATAGCGGCCCGACGCCTTTTCGCGAATCGCCCAGTAGCCATAGCCGAGCAGCGGCCACAGCCCGCGATACGCGAGCATGCGCATCCACGAGTCGCGCGGCGCGGACGGCTCGCCGTTGAAGATGTGCGCGACGACGCCGGGTTCCGCCCACATGGCGGCGAGTGCGTCGAAGTCGCCGAGCGGATGGCCTTCGAGCACCAGGCGCGGCGTATCGAGAACGGGCGGGGACGAGACGGGTGGCATCGGGTGTCCGGAAAGAGGGGAAAGTCGGGCGGCTAGACCGTCAGCACGTCGATGCCGCGCTGGCGCAGGTCGTCGACCACGGCTGCGTCGGCGCCCGTATCGGTGATCAGCATGTCGAGCTGCTCGACGCTCGCGATTACCGAGAGATTGCGCTTCATCAGCTTCGACGAATCGGCGACCGCGATCACCTGGCGCGAGATCTTCAGCATCTGCGCGTTCAGTTGCGCTTCGAGCAGGTGCGGCGTCATCAGGCCGATCTCGGGATCGAGGCTGTCGACGCCGAGGAACAGCCGGTCCGCGTACAGCCCCTGCAGCGCGACGACGGCCTGCGGCCCCGACAGCGAATACGAGTTCGGCCGAAGCTGCCCGCCCGGCATGATCAGGTTGATGTGCGGCGCGGCCGCGAGCAGCACGGCCACGTTCAGCGCATTGGTGATCACGTTCAGCGATTGCAGCTTCATCGCGAGGATCTGCTTCGCGATTTCCTCGGTCGTGCTGCCGGAGTCGAGCAGGATCGTTTCGCCGTCGCCGATCAGCGCGGCGGCGGCCGCCGCGATCCGCACCTTCTCCGCGTGACGGAGCTTCTGCTTGACCGCGATCGGCACCTCGTCGCTTTCGCGCAGCACCAGCGCGCCGCCGTGGGTGCGCAGCACCGCGCCGGCCGCCGCGAGCGCGTTCAGGTCGCTGCGCACCGTGACGAGCGAGATGCCGAACCGCTCGGCCAGTTCCTCGACGGTGACCTTCTCCCGCTCGCGCACCAGCTCGCAGATCAGGCGGCGACGTTCTTCGACAAGCAGCGGCGCGTGATCGACGGCAGGCGACGGAGGCACTCGGTGAGCGGGCATGTCCATTTCGGCAAGACAGGGAGCCGAAATGATATCAAAACCCCTGGCCGGGCTGGAGCGCATGCAAGGCCGGCGCGTCGAGCGGCATGCCCGCCAGCCGGGCCGCGTGGACCGCCGCGCCGACGTGGGGCCCGAGCCGCGGCGCGGTGAGCACCGCATCCGGCACGCGGCGCGCGAGCGCGTCGCGCAGCGGCTCGAGCACGCGCGCGCCGGCGTTGAACACGCCGCCGGAATACGACACCGGCAGCGGTTCGCCGGGCGGCCAGCCGAGGGTGCGCGCGACGCCTGCCGCGAGTTGCGCGAGCTCGTCGGTCGCGCGGTCGATCAGCGCGTGCGCTGCGGGGTCGCCCGCGTGCGCCGCATCGATCACGAGCCGCGACAGCTGCGCGAAGCGGCTGCGCACCGCGCCCGCATTCACGGCCGCGCACAGGTCGAGATCGTGTTGCAGCGCGAAGTGCGCGCGCACGATGTCGAACAGCGGCCCGCGCGCGGCGCGGCCGTCCGCCATCCGCGAAAACGCGGCGAGCCCTTCGCGCGCGAGCCAGTAGGCCGAGCCTTCGTCGCCGAAGACCTCGCCCCAGCCGCCGCAGCGTGCGGCGCGGCCTTCGCGTTGCCCGTACGCGATCGATCCGGTGCCGGCGACGATGCTGATGCCGTCGCCGCCGGCCAGCGTGCCGGCCCAGCTGCACACCATGTCGTTGCCGATCCGGTAGCGCTCGCGCGCGAACAGCGGCGCGAGCAGGCCGTCGAGCTCGGGCAGCAGGCGGCTGTCCTCGCCGTACGCGGGCAGGCCGGCGAATGCGTACGCGACGTCGTCGCGCGCGACGTTCGCCGCGGCCAGCACCGCATGCACGCCGTCGGCGAGCAGCGTGCGCAGCGCGTCCATGCCGATCTCGAGGTAGTAGCTGGTGGTCGTTTCGTGGCGCGCCCGCACGCGGCCTTGACGGTCGATCACCATGAACGCGGTTTTCGTGCCGCCGCCGTCGATGCCGAGAAAGAGTGGAGTCATGTGGGCTGCCCCGCGTACGGATGAATGGTGACGCCGGCCACGACGCGGTTGACGGTGCCGGATGCGCTCGGGTTGTCGGGCGTGAGCCCTAGGCGCAGCGACGCGAGCAGCGCGAAACACTGCGCGAGCACCAGCGCGACGGGCGCGAGCGCGAGATCGGGCAGGCCGGGCGGCAGCGGCACCGTCAGGTCGTCGCCGGACGGTGACGGCGTGCCGGTGTCGCCCGCGTCGTCGGCCGGCGCGACGCCGACCGACAGTATGCCGGCCGCGCGGTTTTCGCGCCGTAGTTCGCGCAGCAGGTCGAGGTCGTAGCGGCGCGTATGCGGATCGCCGGACAGCAGCACGACGACGAGCGTGCGTTCGTCGAGGAACGTTTTCGGGCCGTGCCGGAAGCCGAGCGGCGATTCGGCCATCGCGACGATCAGCCCGTCGGTCAGTTCCAGCAGTTTCAGCGCGGCTTCGCGCGCGAGCCCGAGCAGCGTGCCGCTGCCCAGATACACGACGCGCTCGGGCAACTGCCGCACGTGCGCGGCGAGCCGCGACGCGTGGTCGCGCAGCAGCGTGCGCGCGGCGTCGGCCAGCGGCCCGACCGGCATGCCGGCCACGCCGAACGCCCAGGCCGCGCCGAGCAGCATGCCGCTGAAACTGGACGTCATCGCGAACGCCTGGTCGTGCGTGGCCTCGGGCAACAGCACGACGTGCGCGCGCGGATGCGTGCCGAGGCGGCGGTTCAGCATGCCGTCGGCCGCGCACGTGAACGCGAGGTGGCGGCAGCCGTCGACGAGGCGATCCGCCAGTTCGACGGCCGCGACGCTTTCGGGGCTGTTGCCGGAGCGCGCGAACGACACCAGCAGCGTCGGCACGCCCGGCTGCAGCGTGTCGCCGGGGTTCGCGACGATGTCGGTGGTGGCCACCGCTTCGACGCGGCCGCCGAAGCGGTGCCGCAGCGCGGGCGCGAGGCACTGGCCGATGAAGGCCGAGCTGCCCGCGCCGGTCAGGACGATGCGCAGGCGGGGATCGGCGAGCAGCGGCGCGAGAAACGCGTCGAGCGCCGCGCGCTGCGCGTCGACGACGGCATGCACGTCGGGCCAGACGTCGGGTTGCTGGGCGATTTCGCGTGCCGTGTGGGCGGCGTGGCGGCGGCTGAGGTCGGCGGGATCGAGGTCGAAAAATTCCATGAGCAGATCTGAGGAGAGTCGGTCACGCGGCACACGCGTGGAGATACGGACGGACGGCCGCGGCCGTGCCGTCTTGCAACAGGGCGCCGGCGCGCAACGCGAGCCGTCCTTCGCGGACGGCCTCGTACTGGCGCGGCAGATGCTGGCTGACGAGCGTGAGCGGCGGCGGCGACGCATCGAGGCGCGCGAGCAGGTCGGCGCACGCGCGTTGCACGACGGGATGGGCCCAGTAGTAGCGGATGCGGTCGCTCAGGCTGTACGCGAGATCGAGTTCGAGTTGCGCGCCGGCCGGGTAGTAATCGCGCCAGTGCGCCGGTTCGTTGCGCATCACGCCGAGCACGGTCGCGATGAACCCGTCGTCGCCGCCGAGCCATTCGCGCTCGATCGCGGCGAGCGACCACAGCGTTTCGCGCATCGCGAAGGTCACGCCGGGGCCGACCTTCAGGATCGCGAAGTGGTCGCGCACGAGTTGCGCGAGGTTGTCGGGCGTCTGGTAATCGGTCGAATGCGCTTCGAACACGAG
>FTHQ01000028.1_pt1 | contig 10701 bp, 9 predicted proteins | sample 1641001 | NCBI WGS metagenome assembly FTHQ01 (sample SAMEA3914872, study PRJEB12502) | metagenome | biome: forest; material: soil | place: Canada | collected 2011-07-03 | depth 0.3 m | reverse complement strand
CGGCGCGCCGGACGCGGCCGCCATCGCGGGCTACCTGAGCGGCGAGCGCCTCGTCGGCCGCACCGTGCTGCGCGACGTGCTCGCGGTGCCGCCCGGCCATGCACTGATCCGGTCGCCGCAGGGGCTGACGGTGCAGCCGGCGCCCGAGCGGCCGCAGCCCGCCGATCTGGGCACCGCGCTGCGCGCGTCGCTGCAGCGCGCGCTCGACAGCGGCAAGCGGGTCGCGCTGGCGCTGAGCGGCGGGCTCGATTCGGCGCTGCTGCTCGCGTTGCTGCGCGAGCTCGGCGCATTGCGGCACGTGACGGCCTACATCCTCGTGACCGACATGCCCGATTACTGCGAACGCGACGCGGCGCTCGAACTCGCCACGCAGATGCAGGCGAACGTGAAGATCGTGCGCGCGACCGAGGCCGATTTCATCGCGGCGCTGCCGAGAACGACCCATGCGGTCGAGGAGCCGATGTTCAACCTGCATCCGGTCGCGAAGCTGCTGCTGGCCGAGGCGATGGCAGCGGACGGCGTCGAGGTCGCGATAACCGGCGACGGTGCGGATCAGGTATTGCGCCGCGACCGGTCGGCCAACTATCTGCCGCTGTGTCACGCATTGTTCGACGCCGCGTCGGTGGATCTGCATCCGCCGTTCGTCGATGCCGCCGTCGTCGCGCATCTGACGAGCATCGCGCCCGATCCGAACAAGCAGTGCCTGCGCGATCTCGGGGCGCGCCTGAACCTGCCGGACCGTCTCGTGCACGGTCCCAAGCGCGGGCGGCTCGCGCCGGCGATGGATCTCGCGACGCTGCTCGATCGCGACCGCACGCATGCGCTGGCCGACACGCTCGGCGTGGCCGCGCCCGCTTTGCAGACGGATACCGAACGCGTGCTGTGGACGACGCTGACCCTGATCCTCGATCATCTCGATCGCCTTCATCCCGATGCCGTGCATCGCCCCACCTGAGCCGTTCATGAAACGCATCCTGTTCTGCGTGGTGCCCGAGAAGGGCCACGTCAATCCGTGCATCGGCCCGGCCCAGCATCTGCGCGCCGCCGGTTGCGACGTCGCGTTCTATGCGCCGGCCGACATCAGCGACCAGCTCGACGGCGCCGGCGGTTTCGCGTTCGTCGGGCCGCGCGAGACGCCCGAGCGCCACGACCTGTCGCGCGGCGCAAGCTTCGCCGCGAACATTCGCGACGCCGACTGGCTGCGGCACTGGATCCGCACGCTGCTGATCGACCTCGCGCCCGCGCAGGTGGACGGCATCCGCGCGGTGCTGCGCGAATGGCAGCCCGACGTGGTCGTGATCGATCCGCTGCTCTATGCGGCGGCGATTGCCGCGGAACTGGAAGGGCTGCCGTGGGTGTCGATGTCGAATTCGCTGAATCCGGTGCTGCCGGACGATCTCGATTCGGAGCTGCTGCGCACGGTGCGATGGCTCGCACCGGAACGCACGCGCCTGTTCGCGCGCTACGGCCTCGACGCACGCTTTCGCGGCTGCGACGTGCTGTCGCCGCACCTGACGCTCGCGTTCACGACCGACGCGCTGGTCGGTGCGCCGCCCGCGGGTGTCGAACTGGTCGGCCCTGCGATGCCGTCGGGCCCGCGCGGCGACGAGACGGCGTTCCCGTGGGCGCGCCTCGACGCGGATCGGCCGCTCGTCTACATGTCGCTCGGCAGCCAGCTTTACTACCATCCGGACCTGTTCGCGAAGGTGATCGACGCGACGCGCGCGACGTCCGCGCAACTGGTGCTGTCGGTGGGTGAACTGGTCGATTCGGATCTGCTGCCGGCCGGTGACGCACGCGTGATCGCGGTACGTTACGCGCCGCAACTGGCGCTGCTGCGGCGCACGCACGCGTTCGTCAGCCACGGCGGCGCGAATTCGGTGATGGAGTCGCTCGCGTGCGGCGTGCCGATGCTGCTGTCGCCGTTCTGCAACGACCAGTTCCATTCGGCGCACTTCGTCGAGCGGGCCGGTGCGGGCTGCGTGCTCGATCTGCAGCAGGCGGGTGTCGCGGACATTACCGATGCGCTCGAACGCCTGTTACGCGCCGGACCGTTGCGCGAACACGCGGCGCGGATCCGCGACAGCTATGCGGCGCGCGACGGCTCCGCGCAAGCGGCCCGCTTGATCAGCGCACTCGCTTCAGGAACCCGCCTGGCGACAGCGTCATGAGCACGCGGTCCTCGATGTCGTGGTCGACTTCGAAGCGATCGTCGCGGGCGAGGAATTCGCGTGTGGCCGTGGCCGGGTTGTTGCCGCGGCCGTACGGCTTGCCGTCGAACATCGACTCGGGCAGATACTCCATGATGGTGTCCATCACGATCGCGTAGCAGCCGCGCGTCACGAATGGCGCATAGCATTCGAGTTCGCGCAGCACGTGCGCGTGCGTATGCGTGAGATCGAGGATCGCCATCACGCGCGCGCCGTCGTCGATTTGCGTACGTACCGATGCAAGCGTGTCGGGCGCGCACGATTCGCCTTCGATCAGCACCATGCGATCGGCGAGGCGGTGCGATTGCAGGCGCTGGCGGACCTCGTCGCGCAGGCGCGGCTCGATTGCGACGACGCGGCCGTGATTGCCCGCGAGTTCCAGCATCGACGCGGTGAACACCACGCCGCCGCCCGCCGCGATGCCGGTCTGAACGATGCAGTCGGGGCGCTCGCGCCAGATCAGTTCCTGCAGCGCGAGCATGTCGCCGGGCAGATGGAAGAAGCGCTCGCCGAGCCAGTGGGTCTGGAACAGGTGGCCGAATTCGGCGGCGCGCGTCAGCCATTCGATGTTGATGTCCCGCATGCGGGCCGAAGGACGCTCTGACATGGTCAATGCAACGAGTAGGAGTGACGTGAAAACGCTGGAACCGTGGCTTCACCGGTACTGGAACATCGGGCCGGCGCGCCTGCAGGCGCTGGCGTCGGGCCATACTAACAAAACGTATCTCGTCGAGGGCGATGCGGGGCGCGCGGTGCTGCGCGTGTCGTGGGCCGGCAAGCCGCTCGGGCAGATGCAGCGCGAGGCGTCGATCCTCGGCCGTCTCGGCGCGGCACGCACGACGGCGCCGCGGCTGCCCGCGCTGCCGCGGCTGCAGCCGACCGTCGACGCGCGAACCGGCGTGCGGCTGCCCGACGGACGCTGGCTGCATCTGTTCGAGCATATCGACGGCCGTCCCGGCCTGCCGGACGACCCGCACGCGGGGGCGACCGATGCGATGCGCACGCTCGCGCATCTGCATACGGCACTGGCCGCGATACCCGCGAGCGAAGCGGCGCCGCTGGCGTGGCTGTCCGCGCGGCATGCGCGCGTCGCGGCGCGCGCGATGCTGTCGCTGCCGGGCGATTTGAACGATGCCTACGACACGGTGATCCGCCGGATCGGCGCGCATCTCGACGCGGCGGCGGCGTGGCTGACGGGGCCGGCGCATTGGCTGCACGGCGACTATCACGCGGGCAACCTGCTGTACGTCGGCAACGCGGTGAACGGCGTGCTGGATTTTGACGACGTGGGCCAGGGCGCGCCATGGCTCGAGGCGGCCTTTGCGTCGTTCGCGCTGTCGCGCGATGCGGACCGGGACGATGGCTTCGTGTTCGACCGCGGGCGATGGGGGGGCCAGTCTCGACGCTTATGCGGCGACGCGCCCGGATGCGGCGCCGGCTTGGCTGCGCGACCACTACGACGCGCTGACGACGCTGTTCTGCGCGGACCAGACGCTGATCCATCTCGAAGCCGCGCAGCGCGGGTTGTGGATGCCCGGGCCCGGCATCGGATTTCTCGGCGGCTGGCGGCAGTTGCTGGATGGGGCGGTGCCCGCGGGCTAACGGGGCGTGGCGGCAGCGCGCTGCCGGTTCAGGAACAGCCGCACCGCTTCGACCGTGTGGGGCCGCGCGTCGCCGTGCCGCGATCCGTCGTGCAGGCAGAACAGCACGTCGCGATGCTGCGCCGCGCAGGCATCGGCATGCGCGCACATCGCGTCGAACAGCGCGTGCGGCGACGGCGCCGGCCGTTGCCAGTCGTCCAGTATCGCGGTCCAGCCCGTGTGTTCGCGTTGCGCGCGCGAGCACGGCCGCGCGACCGTCCTGCGGCATCAACCCGTATGGAAGGCGCAGCGGGATCGTGTCCGGCGCGGCAAGGCCGGCGCGACGGTACACGTCGCGAATCAGCGCGTCGGTCGTGTCGATCTCGTCGATCAGCGCGGCGTCGGCGAGCGCGCCCGGTTTCGCGTGCGAATACGTATGGTTACCGAGCCGGTGGCCGTCGCGCGCGATTCTCGTTGCGACGTCGAGCGCGCCCGCGAGATGCTTGCCGAGCACGAAGAAGGTCGCCGTGCACGATGCGTCGTGCAGCACGTCGAGCAGCGCAGGCGTCGAGGGGCCGGGGCCGTCGTCGAAACTGAGGTGAATGGTCGTCATGGCTGGCCCGGGCCGCTTATTGAACCGGCTCGATGGCCAGCGGACACCGGCCGACCGGACGCAGCCGCGAGCCGGTCCATTCGTAGAAGAACCGGGCCGCTTTCGCGTAGCCGTCGTCGCACGCATCGTTGAAGCAGCCGGCGACGATCAGCAGCGTGCTGCCGGCACGGAAGTCGACACGTTCGTCGTCATTGCCCATCACGCCCGAGATGGATTTCACGCCGGGCATCGTGTACGTCGCGCCCGTGTCCTTGTCGACGATCGCGAAATTTCGGCAATCCGTTCCGCAACCCCAGATCGCGACGCGGTAGTGACCGGCAAAATTGGCCGGTTGCGCGAATTCGTCGCGAATGACAGTGCGGTACAGGCGCGCTTCCTTGCTGGTGAGCCGAGGCGTGGCAGCCGGCTTGCGCGGCGCACGGGCGGCGGCCGGTGCCGGATAACGGTCGAACGAAGGCGACGTGCAGGCCGAAGCCGTCGTGGCTACGGGCGCCGCAGCGGCGACATCGGTGGCACCGGCGCCGGCCATGAGTGCGGCCGATGCGCCGGCGATCAGCAAAAATCGATGGGCAAGCGCCACGCGAGGGTCATTCATGTTCGAGGTGGATGTCGGATCGCAGCGGTCAGGCGGCCGACGACGATTCTATGACGCTTCGCGCGGGCCTGCGACACGGAAACGCCCGTCAAGCATTGTCAAATCGCCGCGATATCACGATGCCTGACGTTTCACGCGGCGTCGAAGGCTGTCATGCCACGGTCGATTGAGTATCCTTGGATGCGATTCGCGGTACTCACGCAATCACAACCGGGAGGCTTTACATGAATGCACGTCTTTACCGCGCGACCGTTGCCGGCGCGCTGATCGGATTGCTCGCGCCGTTTTCGGTCGCCCACGCGCAACTGGGCGACGTCCTGAAACAGGTCGGCGGGGGCGGTGATTCCGGCGGCAGCGCGGGCGGGGCGCTCGGCAACCTCGGCGGCCTCGGCGGCGCGCTGACGGGCGGCGGCGGTGCGTCGCTGATGCCGGGCAGCACGGGCAACGTCGCGGGCCTGCTGCAGTTCTGCATCCAGAACAACTATCTCGGCGGCGCGACCGGCGGCGGCGCGGCGTCGGTGAAGGACGCGCTGATCGGCAAGCTCGGCGGCAACGCGTCCGCGTCGTCCGACAGTGGCTATACGAGCGGTGCGAGCGGGATTCTCGACGCAGGCAACGGCAGCAAGCTCGACCTGAGCGGCGGCGGCCTGAAGCAGCAGGTGACCAAGCAGATCTGCGACAAGGTGCTCACGCAGGCCAAGTCGCTGCTGTAAACGCATCGGCACGCGTTGCGCGTGCCGGCGCCGGGGCGGCGCACATGCGCCGTGCCCCGGCAGTCATTCAGGCCGTGACGTTCGTCACGGCGAACAGCGCGTATCCCGTCAGGCGATGCCGCGGCCCGGGCGCGGTCCGCGCGGCTCAATCCGCCAGCCGCTTGTCCGCGAGCGCCTTGCAGCAGTCTTCGTACACCCATTGCACGAGTTTGGCCCGATAGTCGAGATCGTCGGTATCGACGATTTCCTCGACCGCGTCGCGCGCCCACGACGCGTCGACGAACCCCGCATGCCGCTTCGCGATATCCTGCGCGAGCGCCGCGAGCCTGGCGACCGACAGCCAGTCGGCTTGGCGGTGATGGCGGTCGAGCCAGCGGTGCGCGGCCTGCACCTGGAACGCGGCGTCCGGCCATGATTCGTTGAGGTAAAACGCGCCGAGGTTGCCGCAGGTGAGCCAGCAAAGCAGCTCCAGGCGGTCTTGCGAGCCGAGGGTATGGGATGCGTCGGACATGGCAGCGCTCACGAAGTGCGTCGATTCCGGGCGGCGCCGGCCGCAACGGGCCGATGCCGATATTAAAAACATAGCACGATGCGGGCCCGGCCGCGCATCCGGGCGGATGCTGACGTGGCGGCGACCCGACGGATGCCGCGCCGGCCGTGTGCGGCGGGCGGCGGAGCACCGGCGCGACGGGGCGACGGGGCGACGGGGCGCCGGTCCTTTCGAATCGCTGTCATTCGTCACACCCGTCACCGAAACGCTCGCTAGAATGGCGGCTTCCCTGGAGGCGGAACACGATGAAAATCTACGACCAGTTCTACATCGACGGCGCATGGCGCAAACCGGCCGGCACCGGCACGATCGACGTGATCGACTCGGGCACCGAAGCCGTGATCGGCCGGATTCCCGAGGGCGTCGCGTCCGACGCACAGGACGCGATCCGCGCGGCGCGCGCGGCCTTCGACGCGTGGGCGGCCACGCCGGCCGCGACGCGCGCGGGTTATCTGCGCAAGATCGTCGAGCATCTGCAGGCGCGCAGCGAGGAACTCGCGCAGTCGATCACCGGCGAAGTCGGCATGCCGATCAAGCTGTCGCGCGCGATCCAGGTCGGCGGCCCGATCTACAACTGGAAGGCGTACGCGAAGCTCGCCGAATCGTTCGAATTCGAGGCCCGGGTCGGCAATTCGCTGGTGGTGCGCGAGCCGGTCGGCGTCGTCGCGGCGATCACGCCGTGGAACTACCCGCTCAACCAGATCACGCTGAAGGTCGCGCCGGCGCTCGCGGCCGGCTGCACGGTGGTGCTGAAGCCGTCCGAAGTCGCGCCGCTCAACGCGTTCATGCTCGCCGAAGCGATCCACGAGGCCGGGCTGCCGGCCGGCGTGTTCAACCTCGTGTGCGGGTATGGCCCGGTCGTCGGCGAGGTGTTGGCGACCGACCCGGACGTCGACATGGTGTCGTTCACCGGCTCGACGCGCGCGGGCAAGCGCGTGGCCGAACTGGCGGCCGCGGGCGTCAAGCGCGTCGCGCTGGAGCTCGGCGGCAAGTCGGCATCGGTGATCCTCGACGACGCCGATTTCGCGACGGCGGTGAAGGGCACCGTCAACGCGTGCTACCTGAACGCCGGCCAGACCTGCTCCGCGCATACGCGGATGCTGGTGCCGGAAGCTCGCTACGACGAAGCGCGCGAGATCGCGAAGGCCGTGGCCGAAACGTACGTCGCGGGCGACCCGCGGCAGGAGGCGACGCGCCTCGGCGCGCTGGCGTCGGCCGTGCAGCAGCAGCGCGTGCAGGCCTACATCCAGCGCGGGATCGACGAAGGCGCGGAACTCGTGACGGGCGGCACCGGGTTGCCGGAAGGGCTCGCGAAGGGCTTCTTCGTGAAGCCGACCGTGTTCGGCCGCGTCGATCCGAAATCGACGATCGCGCAGGAAGAGATCTTCGGGCCGGTGCTGTCGATCATCACGTATCGCGATGAAGACGAAGCCGTGCGGATCGCGAACGATTCGCCGTACGGGCTCGGCGGCGCGGTGTGGGCCGGCAGCGACGAACGCGCGATGCGCGTTGCGCGCCGCATCCGCACCGGGCAGGTCGACATCAACGGCGGCACGTGGAACGGCGCCGCGCCGTTCGGCGGCTTCAAGCAGTCCGGGCACGGCCGCGAGAACGGCGTGTACGGGCTCGAAGAGTATCTCGAATACAAGTCGATGCAGTTGAAGCCGGCCAAGCCGGCCTGAGCGCCGCGCGCGGCCCGAACCGGAGACGGCACGTTCGCGTGCCGTTTTTTTATTGACGGCCGTCAAGGTGCGCGGCGGTGGATCGTCGATCATCGCGGTTCCGATGTTCCGACGAGGTTTCAGATGACCGTACGCACTTCCTTTCCGCCGCTGACGATTCGCGGCCGCACCTTGCTGCCCGTCGTGCAGGGCGGCATGGGCGTCGGCATCTCCGCGCACCGGCTGGCGGGCAGCGTCGCGCGCGAAGGCGCGGTCGGCACGATCGCGAGCATCGACCTGCGCCACCATCACGCGGATTTGCTCGAGCGTTGCCGCGCGCAACCCGATCGCGCGACGCTCGAAGCGGCGAACCTCGACGCGCTCGCGCGCGAGATCCGTCTCGCGAAAACGTACAGCGAAGGGCGCGGGATGATCGCGGTCAACGTGATGAAGGCGGTGAGCGCGCATGCGGACTACGTGCGGGTCGCGTGCGACGAGGGCGCCGACGCGATCGTGATGGGCGCGGGTCTGCCGCTCGACTTGCCCGACCTCACGCACGGGCACGACATCGCGCTGATCCCGATCCTGTCGGACAGCCGCGGGATCGCGCTGGTGCTGAAGAAGTGGATGAAGAAGGGGCGCCTGCCCGACGCGATCGTGATCGAGCATCCGGCGCACGCGGGCGGCCACCTCGGCGTCACGCAGATCGACGACATGCACGACGCCCGTTTCGATTTCGCGCGCGTGCTCGACGAGACCGCGCAGGTGATGGCGTCGCTCGGCATCGCCCGCGACACGATCCCGCTGATCGTGGCCGGCGGGATCAACAGTCACGATACGGTGCGCGCGGCGTTCGCGGCTGGCGCGGACGGCGTGCAGGTCGGGACGCCGTTCGCGGTGACCGAGGAAGGCGATGCGCATCCGCATTTCAAGCGCGTGCTCGCCGATGCGACGCCTGACGACATCGTCGAATTCGTCAGCGTGACGGGGCTGCCGGCACGCGCGGTGAAGACGCCGTGGCTCGATCGTTACCTGCGCAACGAGACACGCATTCGCACCAAGCTCGGCGCGCTGAAGCAGCGCTGCCCGACCGCGCTCGAATGCCTGAGCGTATGCGGCCTGCGTGACGGCATCGAGAAATTCGGCCACTTCTGCATCGATACGCGGCTCGCGGCCGCGTTGCGCGGCGATGTCGCGAACGGTCTGTTCTTCCGCGGCCGGGAGGCGTTGCCGTTCGGCCGCGCGATCCGCAGCGTGCGCGATCTGCTCGACCTGCTGCTGACGGGCAGTGCGACCGAGCCTGCGGCAAACCGTCCCACGTTTACGCTGGCTTGACCAATATCAAGATGACGAAAAGACCCTACAGGGAGAATGGAAACCATTCTTTGGGGGTCCGTACCATGCATAAAACGATTCGAACTTGTGTCACCGCTGCCGCCGTCGCGGCCACCATCGCGATGCCGTCGCTGTCGCACGCGGCGTCGCCGGGCGACGGCATCCATCAGGGTGACGTACTGGTTCGGCTTCGCGCGATCAGCATCCAGCCGAACGAGCGCGCGAGCGACACGCTCGGCGCGATCAACACGGGCGTGAACAACGCGATCGTGCCCGAGCTCGACTTCACGTACATGATCCGCGACTACCTCGGCGTCGAGCTGATCCTCGGCACGTCGCGGCATCAGTTGACGTCGAGTCTCGGCAATCTCGGCGGCGTGGGCGTGCTGCCGCCGACACTGCTGCTGCAGTATCACTTCAACCATGCGGGCAAGGTGCGCCCGTACGTCGGCGCCGGGTTGAACTACACGTATTTCTACAACAACGGGCTCAACGTCGGCGGTGAGGGCGTGTCGATCAACAAGAGCAGCTTCGGCCCCGCGCTGCAGTTCGGCGTGGACGTGCAGTTGACGAAGAAGGTGTTCATGAACGTCGACGTGAAGAAGATCTGGATGAGCACCGATGCGACGCTGGGCGACAAGGGCATCGGCACGCTGCACATCGATCCGCTGATCGTCGGCGTGGGCGTCGGGATGAAGTTCTAGACGCGACGGAACAAGAACAGAGTTGGGGTTGGCGGCATGGCGGTCGGCATGCCGCTTTTTTTATGTGCGGGCGTCGCGGGCGGTATCGGGTTCCGGCTCGCAGCGCGCGTCGGCCCGCTCGTAGTAGCGCGTCGTGACGGGCGGCCGGTCCGGCAGTGCGATCGTCAGCCGACAGTGCTGGCCGTCCGGCAGCACGACGCGCAGCGGCATGCTCAACTGCGCGCCCGCGAGCAGCAGCTTGCCCGCGCTCGCGGATACGGTCACGAACCGGTCGTCGTCGTCGATGACGGTCGACAGCACCGGCAACGCCGCGCCGTTCGCTTGCGTCACGGTCAGCAACACGCGCCGCGTCGTCTCGACGGCGAATTCGACGCGGCTCACCGAGCCGCGACCTGCTTCGACGGTCTGCATGCCGTTCTTCAGATCGATATTGCGCGGCAGGTCTTTCGTCCTGATCCGGATGAAGGTTTGCGCGTATGCGGGCAGCGACGCGATGACGGCCCGGCCGCGCCGATCGGTCCAGACCGGGCCGGACGGCGTCGCGAGTTCGATGCCCGGCTGTTCGCCGACGCGCGCGAGCGCGAACGTGTCGCGAATCGCATACGGCGACAGCATGCCGGCGCCATCGATCCACGCGAGCGCGCCGCGCAGGTTGACGCTGAGCATCGAGCGGCCGGCGCCGAACACGCCCACGTTGACGGTGGCGCGCGCATGGTTCGGCGTCGCGCTGACGCTCGCGC
>FTHQ01000176.1_pt1 | contig 11113 bp, 9 predicted proteins | sample 1641001 | NCBI WGS metagenome assembly FTHQ01 (sample SAMEA3914872, study PRJEB12502) | metagenome | biome: forest; material: soil | place: Canada | collected 2011-07-03 | depth 0.3 m | reverse complement strand
TCGCCGGCCCGCGCCGTGTGCCACGGCGCACGACGCGGGCCGCGCGACGGCTTGCGCGTTACTTCTTGTAGCCGGCCTGCCGCACCGCGCGGTCGGCCGCGGCCTGGCCCGCGGCGAGCGCCTGGTCGACCGACATCTGGCCCGCGACCGCGCCCGCGATCGACTGGCCGACCACCGTGCCGAACGACTGGAATTCAGGAATCCCGACGTACTGCACGCCCGTGTACGGCACCTTCTTCAGCGACGGATCGTTCGGGTCGGCCGTCTCGATCGCCTTCAGCACGAAGTCGGAGAACGGCGCGGCGGCCTTGTACTCGGCGCGCTGATACGTCGACGTGCGCGTGCCCGGCGGCACCGACGCCCAGCCTTCGTCCTTGCCGACCATCTCGATGTACTGCTTCGACGTCGCCCACGCGATGAACTTGCGCGCGGCGTCCTGCTGCTTCGACGTTTTCGGCACGGCGAGCGCCCATGCCCACAGCCAGTGCGAGCCCTTCGGCGTCGCGGCGACCGGCGCGGCCGCGAAGCCGATCTTGTCGGCCACCTGCGACTGCTGCTTGTTGTAGAGCATCCCGGCCGCGACCGTCGCGTCGATCCACATCGCGCACTTGCCGGACGCGGTCAGCGTCAGGTTCTCGTTGAAACCGTTCGAGCTCGCTCCGGGCGGGCCGTTCTTCTTCAGCAGGTTCACGTAGAAATTGATCGCCTTCTTCCATTCGGGCGACGTGAGCTGTGCGTTCCAGTTCTCGTCGAACCAGCGCCCGCCGAACGTGTTCACGACCGTCGACACGTACGCCATGTTCTCGCCCCAGCCGGCCTTGCCGCGCAGGCAGATCCCGTAGGTGCCCTTCGACTTGTCGGTGAGCTTGTCCGCGAATTCGGCGATCTGGTCGTAGGTCGGCTGGTCAGGCATCTTCAGCCCCTTCGCCGCGAACAGGTCCTTGCGGTAGAACGTCATCGAGCTTTCGACGTAGAACGGCAGCGCGTAGAGCTGGCCGTTGTACGACAGGCTGTCGCGTGCGGTCTTCACGATGTCGTTCAGGTCGTAATCGGCCGGCAGGCCCGTGATCGGCGCGAGCCAGCCGCGCTTGCCCCACTGCGGCGTTTCATAGGTGCCGATCGCCATCACGTCGAACTGGCCGCTGCCGGTCGTGATGTCGGTCGTCGCGCGCTGGCGCAGCACGTTCTCCTCGAGGATCACCCAGTTCAGCTTGATGTCGGGGTTCGCCTTCTCGAACGCCGGCGACAGCTTCTTCAGCTCGATCATGTCGGGGTTGTTCAGCGTCGCGATCGTCAGCGTGCCGGCGGACGCCGCGCAGGCCGCCGTCGCGAGCGCGGCTCCGGCGAAACAGCGGGCGGCGGCGTCGAGCATCTTTCGTTGCATGGCATGTCTCCTGTGATTGTTCGAAATGTCGTCGGTCTTGCGTCGGTGTTGCGTCGTTTCCTTCGCGGCCCGTCATGCCGGCCGCTGCATGCCGCACGCGCGCGCATAGTGCGCGATCACGTCGCGTATCCGGTGGCGCACCCAAGCGCGCGGCGCCTTCGCGAGGCCGCCCGCGCGGCATGCCGCGTAGACATCCGGCAGCCACTGCGCGACGAGCGTCTCCGGCACCGGCTGTCGCGCGAGGTTGTCGAACAGCTGCTCGACCGCGGCCGCGACGGCCGGCTGCAGCCAGTAATAGCGGATGCGGTCGCTGTAGCTGAACTGGCGCGCGAGCCGCTGCGCGGTCTCGTCGCCGCGGTAGTACGGCGCCCAGTGTTCGGGCTGCGCGCGCATCGCCGCATCGACGACGTCGCGCAATCGCGAGCGCTGCGCGACGTCGTCGATCAGCGCGTCCTCGATGAACGTCAGCGCGAACAGCGCCTCGCGCAGCGCGAACGTCAGCGCGGGGCCGACCTTCAACACCGCGAAGTGGTCGCGCACCAGCGCGGCGAGCGCCGCCTCGGTCTGGTAGTCGGTCGAATGCGCTTCGAACACGAGGCGCGGTGTCTGCAGGATACTCGCGCCCAGTGACGCTGCCTTGGCACTGTCGTAATCGAGCACGTGGCGATCGTCGAAGTCGACGCCCGGCTGCGCGACGACCGCGACGACGCGCGTCCACGCATCGTCGAGCCCGGCCGCGGAGAACGCGCGGCGGTGCGCATCGAGCGTCGCCGCGATGCTGTCGCTGCGCGTGACCGCGATCCGTGCGATCGCGTCGTTACTTGCGTCGCCGCTCACCTCGCCGCCCGGCGTCGGCACCTCGGTGCCGATCACGTAGACCGGCGCGATCCCGACGCGCGTGGCCGCGTCTTCCGCGACACGGCACAGCTCGGCCGCGCGCGCGGCGATCGTGCGATCGTCAAGCCGTGCCGGATCGTCGGCGCACGCCATGCTCGCATCGAGGTGGATCTTTTCGAAGCCGGCTTCGACGTAGGCCGCGACCATCGCGGCCGCTTCACGCATCGCGTCGGCCGCGCGACGGTGCCGCCACGGATTCGGGCCGAGATGGTCGCCGCCGAGCACGAGCGCCGACGGCGCGAGCCCGCAGCGCGCGGCGATCGCATCGACGTCGCGACGAAAATCGGCCGGCGTCATGCCCGTATAGCCGCCGAGATGGTTCACCTGATTGCAGGTCGCCTCGATCAACAGCGGCGAGCCGTCCGCGCGCGCCGCTTCGCACGCGGCCTCCAGCACCAGCCGGTGCGCGCTGCAGACCGAATAGATGCCGCGCTGCGCGTCCGCGCGGTTCGCGTCGAAGATCATCCGCAGCACGGTGTCCGCGTGCGCGGTGCGCGTGCGTTCGGCAACGGTCGTCAGGCCGGACATGCGATCCCCCGTTCGGTCAGGAAGCGGTCGATCTCGGCCGCGCTGCTGTTGCCTTCCATCGGGCCGCGCCGCGTGACCGCGATCGCGCCGGCCGCGTTCGCGCGACGCAACGCGACGTCGACGGCCAAGCCCGCGACGAGGCTCGCGACCAGCGTGCCGCCGAAGCAGTCGCCGGCGCCGGTCGGATCGACTTCGTCGACCGCAAACGCCGGCGCGTCGGCCCGGTACGCGCGCTCGAACGCGACGCTGCCTTGCGCGCCGCGTTTGAGCACGACCCGCTCGAGCAGCGGATGGGTCGCGAGCAGGCCGGCGATCGCGCGCTCGGCCGGCTGCGGCCCGCAGAAGAACGGCAGGTCGGCTTCGCTCGGCAGGAACAGGTGGCACGCGGCGAGCATCTCGTCGAGGGCCGCGCGCATCGGGCGGAAACTCAGCATTTCGGGCCGCACGTTCGGATCGAACGACACCTTGGCGCCGGCGCGCGCAGCCTCGATCACGCCGCGCTGCACCGCGGCGATCGCCGATTCGCTCGTCAGCGACGAGCCCATCACGTGGAAGTAGCGGCAGCCGTCGAACATCGCGGTGTCGACGTCGGACGCATCGACGCACGCGGCCGCGCTGGTGGAAAGCGTGAAGACGAAACTGCGCGAGCCGTCGTCGCGATACGCGACGAACGCGGTGCCGGTCGGGCGGGCGACGCGGCGGATGCGCGCGACGTCGACGCCGTCGCGGGCGAGCCGCGCGACGATCGCGTCGCCGAACGCATCGCGGCCGACACAGCCCGCATACGCGACGCGCGCGCCGAGCCGGGCGGCCTGGTCGGCGAAGATCGCCGGCGCGCCGCTCGGGAACGGTCCGGCGAACAGGCCCGGCGTATCGAAACCCTGGCCGCGCTCGGCGGCGACGAATTCCGCCAGCAGTTCGCCGGCGACGACGATCTCGGCCATCAGGCGAGCCCTCCTCGTGCGACGGCGGCCGCGGCGTCGCGGGCCGGCCGGCGGGCGGCGCGTGCGAGCGGCGCCACGTCAGCTCATCCAGTTGCCGCCGTCGACGTTCAACGTCTGGGCGGTGATGTAGTCGGCGTCGGCCGACGCGAGGAACAGCGCGGCGCCCGTCAGGTCGCCCGGCACGCCCATGCGGCCGAGCGGCACGGCTTCGCCCACGAGCCGCTTCTTCTCGCCGAGCGGCCGGTTCTCGTAGCGCGCGAACAGCGCATCGACCTGCTCCCACATCGGCGTGTCGACGACGCCCGGCGCGATGCCGTTCACGTTGATCCGGTGCGGCGCGAGCGCGAGCGCGGCCGACTGCGTATAGCTGATCACCGCGGCCTTGGTCGCGCAGTAGTGCGAAACGAGTGCCTCGCCGCGACGGCCGGCCTGCGACGACATGTTGACGATCTTGCCGCCGCGCCCCTGCTCGACCATCCGCTGCGCGACCGCCTGCATCAGGAAGAACAGCCCTTTCACGTTGACCGAGAACAGCCGGTCGAACACGTCCCACGATTCGTCGAGGAGCGGGCGCATGTCGAACAGCGCCGCGTTGTTGAACAGGATGTCGACGCCGCCGAAGCGCTCGACCGCCGTGGCGACGATCCGCGCGATGTCGTCGCGGCGCGTGACGTCGGCCGTGACGGCCACCGCGCGGCCCGGGTTGGCCTCGATCAGCCGCGCGAGCGAGCCGCCTGCCGGCTTCACGTCGACGAGCACGCAGCGCGCGCCCTCGTCCAGATAGCGTTGCGCGACCGCCTCGCCGATGCCGCTTGCGGCGCCCGTCAGGATCGCGACCTTGTCTTCCAGTCTCACTGGCTGTCTCCGGTTCGTTCTGCTGTACGACGGTCACGAGGTGAGCGAACGCTCGCAAACCGATCAATTGCTCTGTTAGTGATCGAATGATCGGATACGCGATACGCGCTGTCAAGACGACGCGACGGCTTTCTATGACGCGCTGCGGCACGGCGGCGCATGGCGACGCCCGGTCGCGCCCGCGCGGCAAGGTGCGGCGCGCACGGTGCGGCGCAGTGGGAGCGGTCATGAAGGGGACGGAGCGCCGGCGGAACGCGGAATTCGCGCTGCACGGCGCGGCGATACGTTATATCATCGCCGTACTGTGTTTCATCGCCTGCTTCACGCCATGGCTACCTCATCGCCCATTGACGCCCGGCTGTCCCGAGCCGACGCATTCGCCGCCGAACACGGGCTCGCGTGGACACCGCTGCGCCGCCAGGTCTACGAACGCGTGCTGGCCGCGCAGCGCCCGATCGGCGCGTACGACCTGCTCGCCGAACTCGAACCGCAACGCGGCCGCGTGCCGCCGACGACCGTCTATCGCGCGCTGGATTTCCTCGTCGAGCACGGCTTCATCCACCGGATCGAATCGAAGAACGCATTCTTCGCGTGCTGCGAGATCGGCGTGCCGCACGAAGGCCAGTTCCTGATCTGCGATTCGTGCGGCGACACCGTCGAGATTCCCGGCGGCGACCTCGCGAAACAGTTGTCCGCGAGCGAGCCCGCGCACGGTTTCGAAGTCCACCACCAGGTCGTCGAGCTGAGCGGCCTGTGCGGACACTGCAAGCGCAAGCCCGCGCAGCGCTGACGCCGAATCGCGGCGTACGCGCCGCCCTTCCAACGAGGAGTTCCATGTCAATTGCCCTGAAGCGCGCGCCGCGGCGCGCCCTGTCGCCTGTCCGCTGGCTGGCCGCCGCCGTCGCCGCGCTGTCGTTCGCCGCGCCCGCGTTCGCGCAGGCCGCGACCGTCAACGTCGTCGCCGCCGAGAATTTCTACGGCGACGTCGCGTCGCAGATCGGCGGCCGCCACGTCGCGGTCACCAGCATCCTCAGCAATCCGGATCAGGATCCGCACCTGTTCGAAGCGAGCCCGAAGACGGCCCGCGCGCTCCAGCACGCGCAGGTCGTGATCTACAACGGCGCCGACTACGATCCGTGGATGAGCAAGCTGCTCGGCGCGTCGAAACAGGCGAAGCGCGCGACGATCGTCGTCGCCGATCTCGTCGGCAAGAAGGCCGGCGACAACCCGCACCTGTGGTACGACCCGGCGACGATGCCGGCGGCCGCACGCGCGATCGCGGCCGAACTCGGCCGCGCCGACCCGGCGAACAAGGCCGAATACGAGGCGAACCTGCAGAAGTTCGTCGCATCGCTGAAACCCGTCGACGACCAGGTCGCCGCACTGCGCGCCAAGTTCAAGGGGGTGCCCGTGACGGCCACCGAGCCCGTGTTCGGCTACATGTCGGACGCGATCGGCCTCGACATGCGCAACCAGCGCTTCCAGCTCGCGACGATGAACGACACCGAGGCGAGCGCGCAGGACGTCGCCGCATTCGAGAACGATCTGCGCAAGAAGCAGGTGCGCGTGCTGATCTACAACAGCCAGGCCGAGGAGCCGATGACCAAGCGCATGCTGAAGGTCGCGCGCGACGGCGGCGTGCCGACCGTCAGCGTCACCGAGACGCAGCCGGCCGGCAAGACCTTCCAGCAATGGATGAGCGGCCAGCTCGACGCGCTCGGCAACGCGCTCTCAGCCGGCAAGTAACCGACAACCGTAACGTCATGACCGCCACTCCCCACGCCCTCGCCGTCGATCGCGTCACGCTCGAACTGGGCGGCCGCACGATCCTGCGCGACGTCAGCTTCTCGATCGAGCCCGGCGAATTCGTCGGCGTGCTCGGGCCGAACGGCGCGGGCAAGACGACGCTGATGCGCGCGGTGCTCGGCCTCGTGCCCGTGTCGGCCGGCACACTGTCGGTCGGCGGCGTGCCGGTCGTGCGCGGCAACCCGTCGATCGGCTACATGCCGCAGATCCGGAGCGGCCTCGCGAACCGCCGGATGCGCGGCTACGACTTCGTCGCGATGGCCGCCGACGGCCACCGCTGGGGCCTGCCGCACACGAACGCGGCCACGCGCCGCGACGTCGATCGCGTGCTCGACCTCGTCGGCGGCCCGTCGCTCGCGCGCCGCCCGCTGTCCGAACTGTCGGGCGGCGAGCGGCAGCGGCTGCTGCTCGCGCAATGCCTGCTCGGCGACCCGAAGCTGCTGCTGCTCGACGAGCCGCTGATCAGCCTCGACCCGAACCACCAGCGCGGCGTCGTCGAGCTCGTGCGCAACGTGCAGCGCGAACTCGGCATCACCGTGCTGTTCTCCGCGCACGAATTGAATCCGCTGCTGAACGCGCTCGACCGCGTGCTGTATCTCGGCAACGGCGTGGCGGCGCTCGGCACCGTCGACGAGGTGATCACGAAACCCGTGCTGTCGCGGCTCTACGGATCGCCGATCGACGTGATGCGCGTGAACGGCAAGATCTTCGTGATGTCGGGCGACGTCGAGATCGAGAAGCACGATCACGAACACGAGGACGACGACGGCCATTCGCACGGCGGCGGCCACGGCCACCACCACCACGGACATGCTCATCCCGGGCATTCGCACGATGTTTGAATACGACTTCATGATCAATGCCTTCGCGGCGTCGGGAATCGTCGCGGTGCTCGCGGGCATCGTCGGCTACTTCCTGGTGCTGCGCGGGCAGACCTTCGCCGGCCACGCGCTGTCGCACGTCGGCTTCACCGGCGCGACGGGCGCGGTGCTGCTCGGCGTCTCGCCGATCTGGGGGATGGTCGGCTTCACGCTCGCGGCCGGGATCGGGATGGGCGCGCTCGGCGAAAAGCTCGCGGGCCGCGACGTCGCGATCGGCGTGATCCTGTCGGGCGCACTCGGCTTCGGCCTGTTGTTCCTGCACTTCTACACGTCGTTCGCGACGCAGGTCACCGCACTGCTGTTCGGCAACGTGCTCGCGGTCAGCCACGACACGCTCGCGGTGCTCGCGGGCATCGGCGCGGTGAGCCTCGCCGCGCTCGCGCTGATCGCGCGGCCGTTGCTGTTCGCGTCGCTGCAGCCCGAACTGGCCGAAGCCAAGGGCGTGTCGCTGCGCACGGTGTCGATGCTGTTCCTCGCGGTGTGCGCGCTCGCGGTGGCCGCGGCCACGCAAATCGTCGGCGTGCTGCTCGTGTTCACGCTGCTGGTCGGGCCGGCGGCGGCCGCGCAGAATGTGTCGACGCGACTGTCGACGGGCGTGCTGCTCGCCGCGCTGTTCGCGCTGTTCGAAGCGTGGGCCGGCATCGTGCTCGCGTATCACACCGACTGGCCGACGAGCTTCTGGATCACCGCGCTGTCGGCGCTCGTGTACGGCGCGAGCCTGTTGCGACGCAACTGATCGCGGCCCGGCGCATCGCCGCCCGGTGCCGATCAAAGAAAACGCCGGCGTGCCCGAGGGCAGCGCCGGCGTTTTTTCATGCGCTCGCAATCGCGTGCGGCGCGCCGTGTGCGTTACCGGCTTGCGCCCTTGCTCACCGCGCCAGCACGCGCGCGTGATGCGCGAGGTGATCGGCGATGAACGTCGAGATGAAGTAGTAGCCGTGGTCGTAGCCCGGATGGCGGCGCAGCGTCAGCGGCTGGCCGGCCTTCGCGCACGCGGCTTCGAATACGTCCGGGTTCAGCTGGTTCGCGAGGAACTGATCGGCCAGCCCCTGATCGACGAGGATGCCGTCCGCGAACTTCGGCGCATCGGCGCGCGCGACCAGCTCGCTCGCGTCGTGCGCCTTCCACGCGTCGCGATCGGCGCCGAGATAGCCGGAGAACGCCTTCTCGCCCCACGGGCAGCGCGTCGGCGCGGCGATCGGCGCGAACGCCGACACCGACCGGTACAGCCCCGGATGACGCAACGCGAGCGTCAGCGCGCCGTGCCCGCCCATCGAGTGGCCGAAGATGCCGAGCCGCGCGCCGTCGATCGGCAGTTCGGCCGCGACGAGCTCGCGCAGCTCGCCCGTCACGTACGACTCCATCCGGTAGTGCGTCGACCACGGCGCTTCGGTCGCATCGACGTAGAAGCCCGCGCCGACGCCGAAGTCCCACGCATCGGTCTCGCCCGGCACGCCCGCGCCGCGCGGGCTCGTGTCGGGCATCACGAGCGCGATGCCGTGCTGCGCCGCGTATTGCTGCGCGCCGGCCTTGATCGCGAACGTCTCGTCGGTACTCGTGAGCCCGGCGAGATAGAACAGCGCCGGCACGCGGCCGTGCGCGGCCTGTGGCGGCAGGTACACCGAGAACTTCATCGGCAGGCCGATGACTGCCGAATCGTGACGGTAGAAGCGCTGCTCGCCGCCGTGGCACGCATGCGAGGAAACGAGTTCGAGCATGACGATTCGCTCCCGGTCAGTACAGCACGACCGAGCGGATCGACTCGCCGGCCTTCATCAGGTCGAAGCCTTCGTTGATCCGCTCGAGCGGCAGCGTGTGCGTGATCAGGTCGTCGATGTTGATCTTGCCTTCCATGTACCAGTCGACGATCTTCGGCACGTCGGTGCGCCCGCGTGCGCCGCCGAACGCCGAGCCCTTCCATTCGCGGCCCGTCACCAGCTGGAACGGGCGCGTGCTGATTTCCTCGCCCGCTGCCGCCACGCCGATGATGAACGACTGGCCCCAGCCCTTGTGCGTGCACTCGAGCGCCTGGCGCATCAGCTTCACGTTGCCGACGCATTCGAACGAGTAGTCGGCGCCGCCGTCGGTCAGCTGCACGATGTGGTCGACGACGTTCTCGACCTCGTTCGGGTTGATGAAGTGCGTCATCCCGAACTTCTTCGCGAGCTCGACGCGCTTCGGGTTGATGTCGACGCCGATGATCTTGTCCGCGCCGACCATCTTCGCGCCCTGGATCACGTTCAGGCCGATCCCGCCGAGGCCGAACACGACCACGTTCGCACCGGCCTCGACCTTCGCCGAGTACACGACCGCGCCGACGCCCGTCGTCACGCCGCAGCCGATGTAGCAGATCTTGTCGAACGGCGCGTCCTCGCGCACCTTCGCGACCGCGATCTCCGGCACGACGATGTAGTTCGAGAACGTCGACGTGCCCATGTAGTGGAACAGCGGCTTGCCGTCGAGCGAGAAGCGCGACGTCGCGTCCGGCATCAGGCCCTTGCCCTGCGTCGCGCGGATCTTCTGGCACAGGTTGGTCTTGCGCGACAGGCAGAACTTGCACTCGCGGCATTCGGGCGTGTAGAGCGGAATCACGTGGTCGCCCTTCCTCACGGTGCCGACGCCGGGGCCGACGTCGACCACCACGCCCGCGCCTTCATGGCCGAGGATCGCCGGGAAGATCCCTTCCGGATCGGCGCCCGACAGCGTGTAGTAGTCGGTGTGGCAGATGCCCGTCGCCTTCACTTCGATCAGCACTTCGCCGGCGCGCGGCCCTTCGAGATCGACTTCCTCGATCGTGAGCGGCGCACCGGCCTTCCATGCAATCGCGGCTTTCGTCTTCATCGTGTCACTCCTGTATGTCTGTGAGATCGGCCCGGGCCGGCGGATCGGCGCCGGCCGGGGTTTCGTGCAAAGCGGTCGAAGCCGTGCCGCGGGGCACGGCGAAAGAATCTCGTGCTCGCCATGATGGCCGCTCCCGCCGCGCATCGCGTGCGGGAAACGGTCGCCGGCTTGCCAGGATGCGTCATCGCTGACGCAAAAGAACAAGTGCTCGAGTTTAAACGCCCGTCGTGAACCATGCATCCGTGCGAACGTACAGATCGACGAAGCGCGCGTGGCGGGCAGCCAGCCGGCGATCGTCGTGCGGGGTCGCGACCGGCGACGCAGTCGGCGCCAGCGCGCGCAACGCATCTTCACGCCAATGTCCGATCGCGACGCCTGCGAGCAACGCGGCGCCGCGCGTCGCGGCGTTCGGGCAATCGATCGCGTGCAGCGACGCGCCGAGCGCGTCGGCGAGCAACTGGCGCCAGCGCGGATCGACCGAGCCGCCGCCCGCGAGACGCAGCGTCGTCACGGCATCACGGCGATCGGCGTCGCGGATCGCATCGAGCCCCGCGCGCAACGCGAACGCGACGCCTTCGAACGCGGCGCGCATCATCGCGCCGCGCGTGTCGCCGAGCCCGAGGCCGAGCCAGCCGCCGCGCGCATCGGGGTTCATCCATGGCGAACGTTCGCCGGTCAGGTAAGGCAGGAAGCACAGCCGCTCCGACGCCGGCTGCGCGAACGCATCGTCATATGCATCGGCCCATCGCGCGTAGCCGAGCCAGCCGCGCACGGCTTCGAGCGCGAGCCCGACGTTCTGCATCGCGGCCATCGTGTAATAGCCGCCGCCGGCCGCCGCACGATAGCGATGCAAGCCGCGCCGCGCGGGCGGCAACGCGTCCGCGAGCACGACGATCTGCCCGCCGCTGCCGGTCGTCAGCAGCGCGTCGCCTGCGACGGCCAGCCCGCTGCCGAGCGCCGCGCACGCGGTATCGGCC
>FTHQ01000021.1_pt1 | contig 11186 bp, 6 predicted proteins | sample 1641001 | NCBI WGS metagenome assembly FTHQ01 (sample SAMEA3914872, study PRJEB12502) | metagenome | biome: forest; material: soil | place: Canada | collected 2011-07-03 | depth 0.3 m | reverse complement strand
GCCGGCCGCCGCACGTGGCGTCCGGGCCCGGGCGCCGCGCCCGCGAACGGCGGCGAAGCCGATTCGATGTACGAACGCTCGAAGCTGAACCCGGTGCTCACGTTCGACAACTTCGTGACCGGTAAAGCCAACCAGCTCGCGCGCGCGGCCGCGATCCAGGTCGCGGACAATCCCGGCATCTCGTACAACCCGCTGTTCCTGTACGGCGGCGTCGGCCTCGGCAAGACCCACCTGATCCACGCGATCGGCAACCAGTTGCTGCTCGACAAGGCCGGCGCGCGGATCCGCTACATCCACGCCGAGCAATACGTGTCGGACGTGGTGAAGGCGTACCAGCGCAAGGCGTTCGACGACTTCAAGCGCTACTACCACTCGCTCGACCTGCTGCTGATCGACGATATCCAGTTCTTCTCCGGCAAGTCGCGCACGCAAGAGGAATTCTTCTACGCGTTCGAGGCGCTCGTCGCGAACAAGGCGCAGGTGATCATCACCAGCGACACGTATCCGAAGGAGATTTCGGGCATCGACGATCGCCTGATCTCGCGCTTCGATTCGGGCCTGACCGTCGCGATCGAGCCGCCCGAGCTGGAAATGCGCGTCGCGATCCTGATGCGCAAGGCGCAGTCGGAAGGCGTGAACCTGTCGGAAGACGTCGCGTTCTTCGTCGCGAAGCACCTGCGCTCGAACGTGCGCGAGCTCGAAGGCGCGCTGCGCAAGATCCTCGCGTATTCGAAGTTCCACGGCCGCGAGATCTCGATCGAGCTGACCAAGGAAGCGCTGAAGGACCTGCTGACCGTGCAGAACCGGCAGATTTCGGTCGAGAACATCCAGAAGACCGTCGCCGACTTCTACAACATCAAGGTCGCGGACATGTACTCGAAGAAGCGTCCCGCGAACATCGCGCGGCCGCGGCAGATTGCGATGTACCTGGCGAAGGAACTCACGCAGAAGAGCCTGCCGGAAATCGGCGAGCTGTTCGGCGGGCGCGATCACACCACCGTGCTGCACGCGGTGCGCAAGATCGCCGACGAGCGCAGCAAGGACGCGCAGCTCAACCACGAGCTGCACGTGCTGGAACAGACGCTGAAGGGCTGAGCGCGCGCACCGCGCTTGATAATTCGGCCTCCGCCCCAATTTAAGGGGGGCGGTTCGGTTTTGAGGCACAATACTGGTTTGACCGCCCCGGTGGTGGCGGGCCAAGAGCCCGGCCGGCGGGGCGCTGCGTGGCTGCTGCGCTGCAGGCCGTTACTCAACGAAGGAACTCTATGCAACTGGTCAAGACCGAACGAGACACCCTCCTCAGGCCGCTGCAAACGGTCAGCGGCATCGTCGAACGCCGCCATACGTTGCCGATCCTCGCCAACCTGCTGATCACCAAGAACGGCCCGGACGTTTCATTCCTGTCGACCGACCTGGAGCTGCAGATCACCACGCGCGCCGATTTCGGCGTCGGCGGCGACCAGATCGCGACCACCGTCGCGGCCCGCAAGCTGCTCGACATCCTGCGCGCGATGCCTGACGGCCAGGTCACGCTGTCGCTCGCCGACAAGCGCCTCACCGTTCAATCGGGCAAGAGCCGCTTCGCGCTGCAGACGCTGGCGGCCGACGAGTTCCCGACCGTCGCGCAGGCGAAGGATTTCGGCGCCACGCTCACCGTCCCGCAGAAGTCGTTCCGCCAGTTGCTCGGCATGGTGCACTTCGCGATGGCGCAGCAGGACATCCGCTACTACCTGAACGGCATGCTGCTCGTCGTCGACGGCGACCAGCTGATGGCCGTGGCCACCGACGGCCACCGCCTCGCGTTCTCGTCGATGAAGCTCGAAGGCGGCACGTTCGGCCGCCAGGAAGTCATCGTGCCGCGCAAGACGATTCTCGAGCTGCAGCGCCTGCTCGAGGACATCGACGACACCGTCACCATCGACATCGCGCAGACCCAGGCCAAGTTCACGTTCGGCCAGGTCGAGCTCGTGTCGAAACTCGTCGAGGGCAAGTTCCCCGACTTCCAGCGCGTGATCCCGAAGGCGCACAAGAACACGTTCGAGATCGGCCGTGAAGAGCTGCAGCGTTCGCTGCAGCGCGCGGCAATCCTGACCTCGGACAAGTTCAAGGGCGTGCGCTGCATCATCGCGCCGGGCCAGCTGAAGATCATGTCGACCAACGCCGATCAGGAAGAGGCGCAGGAAGAACTCGAAATCGCCTACCAGGGCGATACCGTCGACATCGGCTTCAACGTCACGTATCTGCTCGACGTGCTCGCGAACCTGAAGGTCGACACCGTGCAGGTGAGCCTCGGCGACGCCAGCTCGAGCGCGCTGATTACCGTGCCCGAGAACGACGAGTTCAAGTATGTCGTGATGCCGATGCGCATCTGACGCGCACGACATCGCGACACACACCAGGGGGCGGCAAGCCCCTTTGGCGTTTTTATGGCGAACCGACAACCCGCCCTTTTGGTGCCTTTTCGGCACTTGGGGCGGGCCAGGAAACTGGAGCGGCCCGGCGATTTCTCGCTGAAACGCACCGCGCCGCCACGAGAGTGGCCCCGCAGAACCGGAAGATATCCATGAGTGAACAGCACAATTCGCAACCCGATAACAGCAGCTACGGCGCCTCGTCGATCCAGATCCTCGAAGGTCTGGAAGCGGTGCGCAAGCGCCCCGGGATGTACATCGGCGACACGTCGGACGGCACCGGTCTGCACCACCTCGTGTTCGAGGTGCTCGACAACTCGATCGACGAAGCGCTGGCCGGGTACTGCAACGACATCCACGTGACGATTCACGCCGACAACTCGATTTCCGTGACCGACAACGGCCGCGGGATTCCGACCGACGTGAAGATGAACGACAAGCACGAGCCGAAGCGCAGCGCCGCCGAGATCGTGATGACCGAGCTGCACGCCGGCGGCAAGTTCGACCAGAACAGCTACAAGGTGTCGGGCGGCCTGCACGGCGTGGGCGTGTCGTGCGTGAACGCGCTGTCGAGCTGGCTGCGCCTCACCGTGCGCCGCGACGGCAAGAAGCGTTTCATGGAGTTCCACCGCGGCGTCGCGCAGGATCGCGTGATCGAGGTGGTGGACGGCGTGGAAGTGTCGCCGATGCTCGTGACCGGCGACACCGAGAACCGCGGCACCGAAGTGCACTTCATGGCCGACCCGACCATTTTCGGCACGGTCGAGTATCACTACGACATCCTCGCGAAGCGGATGCGCGAGCTTTCGTTCCTGAACAACGGCGTGCGGATTCGCCTCACCGACCTGCGTTCGGGCAAGGAAGACGATTTCGCGTTCGCCGGCGGTGTGAAGGGCTTCGTCGAATTCATCAACAAGACGAAGAGCACGCTGCACCCGACGGTGTTCTTCGCAAACGGCGAGAAGGACGGCGTGGGCGTCGAAGTCGCGATGCAGTGGAACGACAGCTACAACGAAAACGTGCTGTGCTTCACGAACAACATTCCGCAGCGCGACGGCGGCACGCACCTGACCGGCCTGCGCGCCGCGATGACGCGCGTCATCAACAAGTACATCACCGACAACGAAATCGCGAAGAAGGCGAAGGTCGAGACGACCGGCGACGACATGCGCGAAGGGCTGTCGTGCGTGCTGTCCGTGAAGGTGCCGGAGCCGAAGTTCAGCTCGCAGACGAAGGACAAGCTGGTTTCTTCCGAGGTTCGTGCGCCGGTTGAGGAAGTTGTGGCGAAGGCGCTCGAAGAGTTCCTGCTGGAAACGCCGATCGACGCGAAGATCATCTGCGGGAAGATCGTTGAAGCTGCTCGGGCGCGTGATGCTGCGCGGAAGGCGCGTGAGATGACGCGCCGCAAGGGCGTGCTCGACGGCGTCGGCCTGCCGGGCAAGCTCGCGGACTGCCAGGAGAAAGACCCGGCGAAGTGCGAAATCTACATCGTCGAGGGTGACTCGGCAGGTGGGTCGGCCAAGCAAGGGCGTGATCGGAAGTTCCAGGCCATCCTGCCGCTGCGCGGCAAGGTGCTGAACGTCGAGAAGGCGCGCTACGACAAGCTGCTGTCGTCGGAGCAGATCGTCACGCTCGTGACCGCGCTTGGGTGCGGGATCGGCAAGGAAGACTACAACCTCGACAAGCTCCGCTATCACCGCATCATCATCATGACCGACGCGGACGTCGACGGTGCGCACATCCGGACGCTGCTGCTCACGTTCCTGTATCGCCAGATGCCGGACATGATCGAGCGCGGCTATGTGTATATCGCGCAGCCGCCGCTTTACAAGATCAAGGCGGGCAAGGACGAGCGGTATCTGAAGGATGACGTGGAGCTCAACGCGCACATGCTGCGGTTGGCGCTGCAAGGGTCGGAGCTGGTGCCGGGTGAGAATGCGGCGGCGATTTCGGGTGATGCGCTTGGGGAGCTGGCAAGGTCGTATCTGCTGTCGCAGAGCGTGATCGAGCGGTTGAGCCGGTTGTATGACCCGGCGGCGCTGGAAGCGGTCATGGACGGGGTGGTGATCGATCTTTCCAACGAAGAGTCGACCGAGGCTTCGGCGAAGGCGCTGCACGCTGCGTTGCATGATGAAGCGCTGAAGAACGAAGTGCGGGTTGTGCCTTCGTATGACCCGGTTCGCGAACAGCGGGCGCTGCATGTCGAGCGAACGCACCACGGCAACGTGCGCGTTTCGGTCATTGACCAGGAGTTCCAGCACACGGCGGATTATCAGCAACTCGTGACCACCGCGAATACGTTCAAGGGGCTTATTGGGGAAGGGGCGGTCATCAAGCGCGGTGAGCGCAGCATGGCCGTGGCGGACTTCAAGAGCGCGATGAAGTGGCTGCTGGCGGATGCGGAGCGGAATGTGTCGAAGCAACGCTATAAGGGCCTCGGCGAGATGAACCCCGAGCAACTGTGGGAAACGACGATGGATCCGGCAGTGCGGCGTCTGCTGCGTGTGCAGATCGAAGATGCGATCGCTGCGGATGGGATCTTTACCACCCTCATGGGGGATGATGTCGAGCCGCGGCGGGCGTTTATCGAGTCGAATGCGTTGCGGGCGGGGAATATTGACGTTTGATTACGCACTCCATTCGTGGAACTGGGCGGTTTTTCGCGAGACTGGGAAAACAAAAATGATGGGACTGCCCTGACTCCATCCAGCAGGAGTGGTAGTTGAACGACAGGCCCCGACGGTGCCACGCTGCGGGGCTTCTTGACAAGCGGTCGCGGACGCCCCGCCCGTTTGATGTCTGTGCCCACTCGATAGCGAACATCAGCGGCGGCGTATACGCCGTCCGCTGAACTCATTTGTTGTTAGGCCTCTTCCCATCGAGCTTGGCCGTTCTGCTACTCCGAGTTCTCAGTCGACAACTCAGCTTGGCGCAAGACGAGCTGTGTTGCCTCTTCGGATAGGTCTGGCGGGTATCCATACATTGCCAACAACCGACGCACCTTACGTCGCAGGTCTGCCCGCACACTTTCCCGCTGGGTCCAGTCGAGTCGGGGCATCTTCTTGACCATTTCCGCCAGCTCGCGAGCCATCAACCGAAGCTGGTCGGACTTCATGGCCTCCTTTGCCGAACCATTCTCGGTCAAGGCGTCGTAGAACGCCGCTTCTTCGTCACTCAGTCCAAGGTCTTGTCCATGCAATTTTGCCTCGCGCACCCACTTCGCTAGTGCCAGCAATTGCGTGATCATCTGGGCCGTCGTGATCTGCTTGTTCGTGTAGCCGAGCATCGCCCTTTCCAGCGCCTCGCGGAACTTCTGTGCTTGCACGAGATTGGACCGCTCACTGAGCTTGATCTGGTCGGCCAGCAGCTTTCGTAGCGTCTCCAAAGCCAGATTCTTCTGCTCCAGGGCGGACACACGTTCCAGAAAGTCGTCGCTGAGGATGTCCAGTCGTGCCGCATCGAGCCCTGCCGCGGCAAACAGGTCGATCACCTCGCCCGCATCCACCGCACCACCGATCACCTGCCGCACCGCGGCGTCAATGTCGGGGGAACCATCGCTTCGACTCTCCGTCGGTCCGCGCTCGTCGGTGAGCCGCTTGCGGATCATTGCGGCTACACGTTGGAAGAAGGCCAGGTGCGGGGTGATGTCTCGCGTTTCCTCCCGTGGCACGGCAAGCGCAAATGCTGTTGCCAGCCGCTTCACCATGCCGCCGAAGCGCTGCCAGCCTGTTTCATCGCCCACGGTGTGTTTCACGTCCAGCACGTGATCGATCGCACCCAAGTACACACGCAACACCCTCGACGGAATTGCGTCCAGCGCCTCCGCGTAGTTGAAGTCGTGGAAGAAGCTGCGCAGTTGCTCGAACGCTGATTGCATGGCTGGAATCGCTTCATCCTGCAATTCTTTGACCGGCTTGTCTGTTTCACCCGTAGCGCTCGCATACGTCGCCAGTGCGTCGGCCAACGGGTCCGCCAGTCCGATCATGTCGACGATCAACCCACCGGGCTTTTCGCCATACACGCGGTTCACGCGCGCGATGGCCTGCATCAGGTTGTGTCCAGCTAGCGGCTTGTCCAAGTACATCGTGTGCGCGCAGGGCACATCGAATCCTGTGAGCCACATGTCCACGACAACCGCCAGCCGGAAGTCGTCGGTCGGGTCTTTGAACCGATCTGCCAATGACTTTCGCTGCGCCTTGCTCCGCGAATGCCGCATCATGTGTTCAGAGTCGTTCGGGCCGCCGGTCATGACAACCTTAATTGCGCCCTGTGCGTCGTCCTCGTCATGCCATGCCGGCCGTAGCTTGCAAATCTCGTCATATAGCCGCGCTGCGATGTCACGGCTCATGGTCACAAGCATCGCCTTTCCCTCCATCGCGGCTCGGCGCTCTTCCCAATGCTCGACCACAAACTTCGCTACGCGCTGCAGCCGCTCGGGTGCGCCATACAACTCCTCTAGTGAAATGCGAACATTCTCCGGCGTCTCCTGTCCATACTCATCGCGGGTCGCGTACTGCGCGATCTTTGCCTCTGCTTCCTTAGCCCCTGTTTCGTCTATCGTGAGCTTCACGATCCGCGGTTCGTAGTAGATTGGCACGGTCGCGCCATCAGCCACGGCTTGACGAACGTCGTATACGTCGGCGTACTCGCCAAACACATTCTGAGTGACGCGATCGCCCGCCATCAGCGGCGTGCCGGTGAAGCCGACGAACGTCGCATTTGGCAGCGCCTCACGCATCCACCGCGCCCCGCCTTCGACAAAGCCGTACTGGCTACGATGCGCCTCGTCTGCCATCACGACAATGTTCGCACGCTCGCTGATCATGCCGTGCGCCTCGGTGAACTTATGGATCGTCGTGAACACAACACCGCCGCTAGCCCGGTCAAGCAATTGCCGCAGGTGTTCGCGGCCTTCTGCCTGCATGGGATCTTGCCGCAGCAGCGCCCGGCCCATGGCAAAAGTCTCGAAAAGCTGGTCATCGAGGTCGTTGCGGTCGGTCACGATCACGATAGTCGGGTTGGCCATCTCCGCCGCGCGCACCAGTGTGCCGGCAAGCATCAGCATCGTCAGGCTCTTGCCGCTGCCCTGTGTGTGCCAAACCACACCGCCCTTGCCCGCAGTCACATCGTCGCTACGCGCCGACGTCTTGATCGCGCTGATTACACTGGCCCTCGCCTTGCGCACCGCCCGGAACTGGTGATATCCCGCCACCTTCTTGACGATATTCCCTCTCTCGTCCTCCTCAAAAGCAACGCAAGATAGTAGATAGTCCAGAAGCGCCGAGGGGTTCAGCAGTTCGCGAATCAACGCCTCCAACGTTGGCTCGCCGCCATGGCGTGAAGCGCTGCAGGCCGCTGGTGATACTGCCAACTCGCGTCAGCAGCCCGTCACTAGCGACCAGCAGCAGACTCGGCACGAACAAGTCGGGCGCGACGGTCTTATATCGCCCGAGCTGGTCGATTGCGACTTCCAACGTCGCCGACGTGTTGGCCGGGTCCTTCAGCTCGATCACGACCAATGGCAGACCGTTGACGTAGAGAACCAGATCCGGCCGAATGGTCTTGCCGTTCGCTCCCGCGACTGTGAGCTGCCGTACAACGAGAAAGTCGTTGTTTGCCGGGTTGTCAAAGTCGATTAACCGCGCCCGCCCGCCACGCGTCTCTCCGGTGGCTGCGTCCTTGTACTCAACGGGCGCACCATTGATGAGCAAATCGTGGAACCAGCGATTGTTCTCTACGAGCGTCGGGTGGGGCGGTCGGCTAGCTTCCAACGCGACCTCCGCGCTGACTGAGTGCGGCAGGCTTGGATTGATTCCTTGCACGCGTTCAACGAGTCGACGTGGAAGAACTCCACTGCTAATATCCGGTCGCTCACGATTATCGAAGTCGAGGCCTGGCGTCAGTTCGCAGGGAATTCCTACCTCTGCAAACACTCGGGCAGATTCCTCCTCGATGAAACGTTCAGAAATACTACTCATCGCCAGCGCCTCCCTGGCTCCCGACAACTGCGACTTCGCAGCGGGCAAACTCGGGAGCATGTAAATTGGCCGCGGATGTCAATGGAAGAGATTCACCAACAACTTCCAGATGACACGTATCCGCCGCTCGCTTCTTAAAGAATGCGATACGGGTATGGTGTCCCGAGTCGTCATCGCAAGCATAGAAGTAGGGAGACAGATCAAGACACTGTGAACGAATTTTGGCGAGTACGCGGTCATATGATCCAACCTTACCCGACTGCATTACGACTTTCTGCGCATCCGCATCCAATTCGAGGTCTGTGACATGGCGTGCTGTCGAGTGGCCGTTTAATCTGTCCACTTCCGCATAAGGTGGAACTCCCGGCGTCACTTTGATTAGACGAACAAGTTGCGTATCCGCCAGGAAAAGGCAGTCCACGAGAACATCGTGCAATATGGGCCGACTCTCATCAATCAGGTGCGCCGCTTGCACGTCGGAGAGCGTGCCCAGATGCGAAAAACCATTGCGTACCGTATTTAGACGACGCAATTCAGCAGGAAGACCACTCGGAATCAAATCCGCCAAGACCGCACGCACGCCGGTGGCACGCCAGCTTTCGAGAATTCCCTCGATAATGCCAATCCGAACGGAAAGTTTGTCGCTCCGCAAGTCTTTGTGTTTAATGGCGCGCCTAGAGGCAGTTTCGATCACCTGCACGGGTAACTCACCGATTCCAACCAGGCCAGCCTCCGCAATTACCATGGCGAAGAGTAAATTGATTAACCCCTCCCACGTATCGCGCATACGCGTCAGCCGACGATTAGGATCGCGTGGTCCGTAAATGGTTTGTTGATATGGGATGGCGATGGGTGAAGGAAACTGAGCGCAGATCGTCTCGTCGTCCTGATCCAAGAGTTGAGACCTGCACTCAGAAATTGTTTTTTCGACCACATCCGGTTTCAGGCGCAGAACTTCGGCCGGATGAAACTCATGTTCGCCGACCCTGACGTATCCTTCAAACATATCTAAACACCATTGACGGTAACGATCCGCATCGCGCGTCTCACGCCACTGGAGTAAAGCTTCGGCTGGATTCTTGGAATCCAATTCGGCATGGTCCCGTGCGGTCGAATCGCTCATGAACGCACCTTCACCGCGCCGCTCAGCAATCGTGGGAGCAGGTAGTTTCTCATCTCTTCAAGTGAAAAACGCTGTCGTACATTCACTTCAATAAGATCGAACAAACACGCCGCGAAGCTCTCGAATGCTTGCACTACAACTGCAGAAGGCACAATCGCCAGTATCGGGCGGAACGCACCTTTACTTATTTCGGGAAAGGTGGTGCCGCTCGCTCGTGATTTAATTTCCCCGAGCATGGATCGCGTCCAGTGGAGCACATAATGCGGGGGGAGCGGTCCATCGCATGTCATAGCGATGAACCCCTGATTTACCGCCGTCGGCACTTTGGCAAGAGCCGTGTAGCCAACCGGCGCACGCGACGACAACAGCACTGTGTTCTCTTGCAACACACCGGAACTGATGCATTCGGCCCCCGCGTCAGTGATGCACCGGCTGGTTTCGAGGAGCACGGGGTCTTGTAAACCGGAGAGGTCTTTCGGAGTCGCCCAAAAGTGAGTGCCTTCGTCCCAATACTCCGCGACTTTCGTACTTGGCGTACCTCCACCCTTAACTGCAACGAGATCTCCGATCGGTCGTATCTCCCACCCTTGTGGCACTTGCCCGAGCGGTGAATCGGTTAAGCGGTCGGGGAGAGCGGCAAAAGCGGCGGGAGGCATACCGGCGAAGCTAGTTTTCCCAGAGGCCTTGGCCTTGACTGGCTCAAAGTCCACGAACCATGCCTTAAACATCGCCTGCGCCAACCCCTCCAACTCCCGATTCGTCCGGCGGTTCTGCTCGATCTTGTCGTCCAACGCACCGAGCGTTGCGGCTATTAATTCTTGCTGGGGCAGCGGAGGGAGGAGGAATGGAATTGCTTCCATAATGCCGGTGTTGAGGTTGGGCATCGTGGCCCCCACCGCATGGCGGACAATCCATTCCCGCACTTCCGGATGACCAAGATAAAACGCAGCAAACTCAGGCAGGACGACTCCCTGCCCAAGTCGCACTTTCAGACACCCTGTGCCACAGAACCACCCATCCTCTGCATCGCGTACTAACGCACGTCGTTCGACATCACCTCGTCGGCTGTAGATGATGTCACCTTTACGAACGATGTGCTTGGAGAGTCGTTGTGCGTCCACTTCGGTGATACACGCGATCCCATCACGGATCAGGCGGTTGTCGCCAATGTTGACGGGCATGATGTTGGGCGCAAAGTAATAATGAGCCACTTCGCGCGAAGTAAATCTGAGCCACCTTTCAGTACAGTCAGCCTTTTGCGCGCAAAGGCTGGCGATGCTCCAGAAGGAACAGTGGATGCAAATCCATGTGCTCAAAGCCCAAGGCGTATCGGAGCGCGAGATCGCGCGGCGCCTGGGTATTTCTCGCAACACGGTGGCGCGGTACCTGTCGGCCGAGGACGTGCCGCGCTACAAGCCGCGTGAACCGCGGCCAACCAAGCTCGGAGCGTTCGAGGCGTACATCCTCGATCGCATGAGCGCCGCAGCACCCGAGATCATCGCTGCGCCGGCGCTGCTGCGCGAGCTGCGTGCGCGCGGCTACGAGGGCCAACTGCGAAGCCTGCAGGCTTTCATGAACGCGCATAAGTCCGTGCCCAAGCCAGACCCGGTCGTGAGGTTCGAGACCGAGCCTGGCCGGCAGATGCAGTGCGATTTCGTGGTCTTCCGCCGAGGC
>FTHQ01000066.1_pt1 | contig 11369 bp, 7 predicted proteins | sample 1641001 | NCBI WGS metagenome assembly FTHQ01 (sample SAMEA3914872, study PRJEB12502) | metagenome | biome: forest; material: soil | place: Canada | collected 2011-07-03 | depth 0.3 m | reverse complement strand
GGCTGCCGCGATGCCGGCGCGCCAGCCTGTCGCCGCATCGGCCGCGCCCGCGCCGGCTGCGGCGACCGCCGGCGGCGACGACTGGGAGACGTTCTGATCGGCGCGCGCCGTGTATCTATCCCCATTTGGTGACGAACGACGCCCGCGATCAGCGGGCGTCGTCGTTTCCGCAACGGACGAAATGTGACAGCGCGGACGATCGATCGTGCGTCGTCGCGTGCAGTGCGCGTCGCCGGTCGACGGAGACGCAGGAACGCGCTGCGTGCACGTCATGTTCCCGCGCTCGTCGTACGGGTATGTCCGTAAGGGACTGCGAAAAAAATTTGTAACGGTGCGCGCGGCGTGTCATCGCACGCGACTGCTCGAACGTATAGGGATGAAGGGGAGAAGTGGCGACGTCGGCGGTGTCCAACGCACGAGACGTTTCGATGTTCGACGAGACGCGGCGGATGCAGTTTCTGCGGCTCGGGAGATCAATTGTAAAACGGCGAAATGCGTTGTCCAAGCGGTGTTGTCGAGAATGACGAACTTCATACGAAGAGTTCGTGAAAAAAAATAAGAAAGGGTTTAGGATGAATTCGAACGCGCTTGCTTCTGCGCAGTCATACGAAGGCAGGCACGTCTTCAGACTCAGGCGAGGGAGGTAGCATGGATATTTACAGCAGCTTCGCGAACCGCTTCGAAAAAACGCGAGAGGAAGAGCTCTCGCTGGAGGAGTATCTCGCGCTCTGCAAGAACGATCCATCCGCGTACGCGACGGCTGGTGAACGCATGCTGGAAGCAATCGGGGAACCTGAACAGATCGATACCCGCAACGACCCGCGCTTGTCGCGGATCTTCGCGAACAAGGTCATCAAGGTGTATCCGGCATTCCGTGAGTTCTACGGAATGGAGGAGGTGATCGAGCAGGTGGTCGCGCATTTCCGCCACGCTGCGCAAGGCCTTGAAGAGAAGAAGCAGATCCTCTATCTGCTGGGCCCGGTGGGCGGCGGCAAGTCGTCGATCGCCGAGCGCCTGAAGCAACTGATGGAGCGCGTGCCGTTCTATTCGCTGAAGGGCTCGCCCGTCAACGAATCGCCGCTCGGGCTGTTCGACTACGACGAGGATGGTCCGATCCTCGAGGAACAGTACGGCATTCCGCGCCGCTACCTGAAAAGCATCCTGAGTCCGTGGGCCGTCAAGCGCCTGCACGAATACAACGGCGACATCCGCCAGTTCCGCGTGGTGCGCCGCTATCCGTCGATCCTGCGGCAGGTCGGCATCGCGAAGACCGAGCCGGGCGACGAGAACAATCAGGACATCTCGTCGCTGGTCGGCAAGGTCGATATCCGCAAGCTCGAACAGTATGCGCAGGACGATGCCGACGCCTACAGCTACTCGGGCGGCCTGTGTCTCGCGAACCAGGGCCTGCTCGAATTCGTCGAAATGTTCAAGGCGCCGATCAAGGTGCTGCACCCGCTGCTGACCGCCACGCAGGAAGGCAACTTCAAGGGTACCGAAGGTTTCGGCGCGATTCCGTTCGACGGCGTGATTCTCGCGCACTCGAACGAGTCGGAATGGAAGGCGTTCCGCAACAACCGCAACAACGAGGCGCTGCTCGACCGGATCTTCGTCGTGAAGGTGCCGTACTGCCTGCGCGTGTCGGAAGAGATCAAGATCTACGAGAAGCTGATCCGCAACTCGTCGCTCGCCGAGGCCGTGTGCGCACCGGGCACGCTGAAGATGATGTCGCAGTTCTCGGTGCTGTCGCGGCTGCACGAGCCGGAGAATTCGAGCCTGTTCTCGAAGATGCAGGTGTACGACGGCGAAAACCTGAAGGACACCGATCCGAAGGCGAAGTCGTACCAGGAGTATCGCGACTACGCGGGCGTGGACGAAGGGATGACCGGCGTGTCGACCCGCTTCGCGTTCAAGATCCTGTCGCGCGTGTTCAACTTCGATACGAGTGAGGTCGCGGCGAACCCCGTGCACCTGATGTACGTGCTCGAACAGCAGATCGAGCGCGAGCAGTTCCCGCCGGAAACGGAGCAGAAGTACCTGTCGTTCGTGAAGGACGTGCTCGCGTCGCGCTACGCGGAGTTCATCGGCAAGGAGATCCAGACCGCGTATCTCGAGTCGTATTCGGAATACGGCCAGAACATCTTCGATCGCTACGTCACGTATGCGGACTTCTGGATCCAGGATCAGGAATTCCGCGATCACGATACTGGCGAGAGCTTCGACCGCGCCGCGCTGAACGCGGAGCTGGAGAAGATCGAGAAGCCGGCCGGGATCAGCAATCCGAAGGATTTCCGCAACGAGATCGTGAACTTCGTGTTGCGCGCCCGGGCGGCGAACGCCGGCAAGAACCCCGTGTGGACGAGCTACGAAAAGTTGCGCGTCGTGATCGAGAAGAAGATGTTCTCGAACACCGAGGAACTGTTGCCGGTGATTTCATTCAACGCCAAGGGTTCGGCGGAGGAGCAGCGCAAGCATGAGGACTTTGTGAACCGGATGGTCGCGAAGGGCTATACGCCGAAGCAGGTGAGGCTGCTTTGCGACTGGTACCTGCGCGTGCGCAAGTCGTCATGACGCGCGCGGTACCGTGCCCGTACGGCGAGTCCGTACGGGCGCTTTCAGAGACGCCGCCCGCATGACGGCAGACGGCATGTGCGGCGAGCGTCCCGGCGTATCGACTTTCGAGCGGGAGACCGGGAGTGCTTCATCAAATCATCGACCGCAGGCTGGCCGGCAAGAACAAGAGCATCGCCAATCGCGAACGCTTTTTGCGTCGCGTCAAGAACTACATTCGTCGTGCCGTGTCTGACGCGGTGCGCGACCGTAGCATCAAGGATATCCAGAGCACGCAGAGCATCACGATCCCGCGCAAGGACATCGCGGAGCCGAATTTCCGGCACGCGCCGGGCGGGCGTCGCGAGTACGTGCACCCCGGCAACGAGGACTACGTGCGCGGCGACAAGATCCCGCGTCCGCAGGGCGGCTCGGGTGGCGGAGGCAGTCAGGCGAGCAACGAGGGCGAAGGGCAGGACGACTTCGTGTTCGAGCTGTCGCGCGACGAGTTCATGCAGTACTTCTTCGACGACCTCGAACTGCCGCGCCTCGTGAAGACGCACCTGCTGACGGTGCCGAGCTGGAAGAACGTGCGCGCGGGCTGGTCGGCGGAAGGCACGCCGAACAACATCGACGTCGTGCGTTCGCTGCGCAGCGCGCTCGGCCGGCGCATCGCGCTCGGCTCGCCGCTCGTCAACGAGCTGCGCGAGCTCGAGGCGCAGCTCGAAGCGCTGAAGAACGACCCCGAAGACCGCCGCGCCGAAATCGCGACGCTCGAGGCCGAGATCCATCATCTGAAAGGGCGCATCTGGCGGATTCCGTTCATCGATCCGTTCGACCTGCGCTACATCAATCGCGTGAAGCAGCCGCAACCGTCGAGCCAGGCCGTGATGTTCTGCCTGATGGACGTATCCGGCTCGATGGACGAGCAGCGCAAGGATCTCGCGAAGCGCTTCTTCATCCTGCTGTACCTGTTCCTCAAGCGCAACTACGAGCGCATCGAGGTGGTGTTCATTCGCCACCACACGCGCGCCGAGGAAGTCGACGAGGACACCTTCTTCCATTCGACCGAAAGCGGCGGCACCGTCGTGTCGAGCGCGCTCGAACTGATGCGCAAGGTGATGAGCGAGCGCTACTCGCCGACCGAGTGGAACATCTATGGCGCGCAGGCGTCCGACGGCGACAACTGGACTGACGATTCGCCCAAGTGTCGCAAAATCCTGGAAGAGGATATCCTCACTCAGACGCGTTACTTCGCGTATATCCAGGTCGCGCCGGAAGAGCAGAATCTGTGGCTGGAATACGCGCAACTGGCCCTGTCGCAACCGCATCTCGCGATGAAAAAAGTGGAATCGGCTGCGGACATTTACCCGGTGTTTCGCGAATTGTTCGAAAAGCAGGTGGAAATGTCATGACGACCCGCCATCTGCACAACGAGTCGCGCGGCTACGAGCCGCGCCCTTCCGGCGACGACACGGCCGGTCCTGCCGCACCGCAGCAACACGGGCAGGCCGAACCGTCGCCGCCGGCCGCCGACTTGCCCGGTTCCGGGCAAAAGGAAGCGCGTATGAACGTTGCCGAACGCAAGCCGCTGCCGTGCCCGTCCGACTGGACGTTCGAATTGCTCGAGGAATACGACACGCACATCTCGCAGGTCGCCGAACAATACGAGCTCGACATCTACCCGATCCAGCTCGAACTGATCAGCGCCGAGCAGATGATGGATGCGTATGCGTCGGTCGGGATGCCCGTCAACTACCGTCACTGGTCGTTCGGCAAGCACTTTCTCGCGACCGAGAAGAGCTATCGTCGCGGCCAGATGGGCCTCGCCTACGAAATCGTCATCAATTCGAACCCGTGCATCGCATATCTGATGGAAGAGAACACGATGACGATGCAGGCGCTCGTCATCGCGCACGCGGCGTACGGGCACAACTCGTTCTTCAAGGGCAATTACCTGTTCCGCTTGTGGACCGACGCGCACGCGATCATCGACTACCTCGTGTACGCGAAGAACTACGTCGCGGAATGCGAGGAGCGCTACGGCCTCGATCGCGTCGAGGAACTGCTCGACTCGTGCCATGCGCTGATGAATTACGGCGTGGACCGCTACAAGCGGCCGCAGAAACCGTCGCTGTCGAAGGAAGCGGCGCTGCGGCGCGAGCGCGAGGCGTACCTGCAGTCGCAGGTGAACGAACTGTGGCGCACGCTGCCGGGCAAGAAGCCCGAGCTCACGGAGGAGCAGGAGGACCGCTATCCGCCCGAGCCGCAGGAGAACCTGCTGTATTTCGCGGAGAAGAATGCGCCGCTGCTCGAACCGTGGGAGCGGGAAGTGATCCGCATCGTGCGCAAGATCGGCCAGTATTTCTATCCGCAACGGCAGACGCAGGTGATGAACGAAGGCTGGGCGACGTTCTGGCACTACACGCTGCTCAATACGCTGTACAACCAGGGGAAGCTGGAAGACGGCTTCATGATGGAGTTCCTGCACTCGCACAGCAACGTGGTCTACCAGCCGCCCGTCACGAAGCCGTACTACAGCGGGATCAACCCGTATGCGCTCGGTTTCTCGATGATGAGCGACATCCGCCGGATCTGCGAAGCGCCGACGGAGGAAGACTACAAGTGGTTTCCGGAGATCGCGGGCACGCCGTGGCTGCCGGCGATGCACTACGCGATGCGCAACTTCAAGGACGAGAGCTTCATCGCGCAGTACCTGTCGCCGAACCTGATCCGCGAGATGCGGCTCTTCTCGGTGCTCGACGACGACATGCGCGATTCGCTCGAGGTATCGGCGATCCACGACGATTCCGGCTACCAGTACGTGCGGCAGGCGTTGTCTCGGCAGTACGACATCCATCACCGCGAGCCGAACATCCAGGTGTGGGCCGTCAACACGCGCGGCGACCGCAGCCTCACGCTGCGCCACTTCATGACCGACAACCGCCATCTGTCGAACGACAGCGACGAAGTGCTCAAGCACATGGCGCGGCTCTGGCAGTTCGACGTGTACCTGGAGAGCGTCGACGAGGCCGGCACCGTGCGCAAGCGCTACGAGTGCCGCTACGTGCCGCCGGAAGTGCGCGTGTGATCGTCGCGTCGACAATGTTTGCATCGGACGCCAGCCTGCGGGCTGGCGTTTTCATATGACGAACGCGTGGCAAGAGAAAAATTTTCTACATCCGGACGAACCCGGAGCGCTTGTTACTTTACATTTCGCTAAAATCCCGTAGCGCCGTGCGCCGGAACCGGTGCCACGTGCGACCGCACGCGGCGGCCCCGGCCGTCTCGCCCAGAAAGCACTAAAAGGAACAGACCAACCCATGGACGTCCAGACCGACCAAGCTGCGCTGTCCGCGCATGACACCCGGCGACGCGTGTTCGCCATCGTCGGCGCCTCATCGGGCAACCTCGTCGAATGGTTCGACTTCTACATCTACTCGTTCTGCGCGCTGTACTTCGCGCCGGCGTTCTTCCCGAGCGGCAACACGACGACGCAGCTGCTGAACACCGCCGGCGTGTTCGCGGCCGGCTTCCTGATGCGTCCGATCGGCGGCTGGCTGTTCGGCCGCATCGCCGACCGTCATGGCCGTCGCGCGGCGATGATGATCTCGGTGCTGATGATGTGCGGCGGCTCGCTCGTGATCGCGGTGCTGCCGACCTATGCGCAGATCGGCGCGCTCGCGCCGGCGCTGCTGCTGGTCGCACGCCTGTTCCAGGGCCTGTCGGTGGGCGGCGAGTACGGGACGAGTGCGACCTACATGAGTGAAGTGGCGCTGAAAGGCCGTCGCGGCTTCTTCGCGTCGTTCCAGTACGTGACGCTGATCGGCGGCCAGCTGTGCGCGCTGCTGGTGCTCGTGATCCTGCAGCAGACGCTGTCGGCCGGCGAGCTGAAAGCGTGGGGCTGGCGCATTCCGTTCGTGGTCGGCGCGGCGGCCGCGCTGATCTCGCTGTACCTGCGCAAGTCGCTCGACGAGACGTCGACGAGCGCATCGCGCGACAAGAAGGACGCGGGCACGATCCGCGGCGTGTGGCAGCACAAGGGGGCGTTCTTCACGGTGGTCGGCTTCACGGCCGGCGGCTCGCTGATCTTCTACACGTTCACGACGTACATGCAGAAGTACCTCGTGAACACGGCCGGCATGCACGCGAAGACGGCCAGCAACGTGATGACCGTCGCGCTGCTCGTCTACATGCTGATGCAGCCGGTGTTCGGTGCGCTGTCGGACAAGATCGGCCGCCGCACGTCGATGATCCTGTTCGGTGCGTTCGCGGTGATCGGCACGGTGCCGCTGATGCATGCGCTGAAGGGTGTGACGAGCCCGGTGGCCGCGTTCGTGCTGATCACGGTGGCGCTGGCGATCGTCAGCTTCTACACGTCGATCAGCGGCCTGATCAAGGCCGAGATGTTCCCGCCGGAGGTGCGCGCGATGGGCGTCGGCCTGTCGTACGCGGTGGCGAACGCGATCTTCGGCGGCTCGGCCGAGTACGTCGCGCTGTGGTTCAAGTCGATCGGCAGCGAGGAAACGTTCTACTGGTACGTGACCGCGCTGTGCGCGATCTCGCTGATCGTGTCGTGGCGGATGCGCGATCCGAGCAAGGAAGGGTATCTGCGTCACGAGCCGTGATCGGCCGCGCGTCGCGCGTACTCGCATCATGACGAACGTCCCGCCGGTTGGCGGGACGTTTTTTTTGCGACGTGCAATCGCGCATGTGACGGCACCCGCGGCTCGACAGGCCAGGTGCCGGCATGAACGCGCCGCGTCATATCGATATGGAAATCGATTCGTTGTCCGTGGCGGCCGATTTCCTTAATCTGACTGCGTAGTTCGTGTGACACCTCCTTGACTGGGATTCGCGCCCGCTGCGTGCAGCGGGCGTCTTTTTTTGCGCGGCGGCAATGCGTGCCCGCAGCCCGTCTGCTTCATCACGAAACCCGCAGAGCAAAGCACCATTTGTTGGTTCGGATTCGCCGCACGCGCTGATACGTTAGCGGCTTCGCGACGACACACTCCGTCGCGATGTTCTTCGAACCGTGCCGCCGCGCGATCCGCGGCGGCCTCCATAACAAATCAGGTCGTGCTCATGAAAATCAACACGCTCGCTACGTGGCTCATCGGAGTCGCGCTCGTTACCGCAGGCACCGCCGCCCATGCGGACCGTCTCGACGACATCAAGAAGGCAGGGGTGCTGCGCGTCGCGACGTTCGACAGCAATCCGCCGTTCGGCTATGTCGACGCGAAAAGCAATCACATCGTCGGTCTCGACGTCGATTACGCGAAGGCGCTCGCCGACAAGCTCGGCGTGAAGCTGCAGCTGCAACCGACCAACCCCGCGAACCGCATCCCGTTCCTGACGTCCGGCAAGGTCGACCTCGTGCTCGCGAACTTCACGATCACCGACGAGCGTGCGAAGCAGGTCGACTTCAGCATCCCGTATTTCTCGTCGGGCCAGCAATTTCTCGCGAAGAAGGGCGTGCTGAAATCGGCCGACCAATTGAACGGCCTGCGCGTCGGCGCCGACAAGGGCACGACCAACGAAATCACGCTGCGCGAGAAATTCCCGAAGGCGACGATCGTCGCGTACGACGACACGCCGTTCGCGTTCGCCGCGCTGCGCGCCGGCAACGTGCAGGCCATCACGCAGGACGGCCCGAAACTGATCGGCCTGCTCGCGAACGTGCCCGACAAGCAGAACTACGAGATCCCGGCGTTCACGATCTCGAACGACTACATGGGCGTCGGCGTGCCGAAGGGCGAGACGCGCCTGCTCGGCTTCGTCAACGATACGTTGAAGGGGCTCGAGGCGAACGGCCGCGCGACGCAGATCTACGACGCATGGTTCGGGCCGACGACGAAAACGCCGCTCACGCGCATTTTCCGGATCGGCGACAAGACCTGACCGCTGCCGCACGCGCGCCGCGTTTGGCCGGAACCTCGGCCGCGCGGCGCTTTTCGTTTTCATCCGACCGCGCGTGTCGTGCGCGCTCCCCAGCATGCTCGGGTTGGCTCCCAAATATCTGTCCTGGCTCTGGCAGGGTTTCCTGCTGACACTCGGCCTCGCGGCCGCGTCGGCCGTCGCAGCGACCGTCGGCGGGTTGCTGCTCGCCGTGATGCGGCATGCGCGCGGCAGGGCGCCGCGCACGGTCGCTGCCGCGTACGTCGTCGCGTTCCGCAACACGCCGCTGCTCGTGCAGTTGCTGTTCTGGTATTTCGGCGTCGCGTCGTTGCTGCCCGATACGTGGATCGCGTGGCTCAATGCGCGCCATGCGGTGAGCGTGGGCCCGGTCACGCTCGCGTGGCCGTCGTTCGAATTCGTGGCGGGCTGGGTCGGGTTGAGCGCCTATACGGCTGCCTTCGTCGCCGAGGAATGCGAAGCCGGTTTGCGCGGCGTGCGGCGCGCGCAACACGACGCGGCGGCCGCGCTCGGCCTCACGCCGATGCAGTCGCTGCGCTACGTGGTGCTGCCGCAGGCCGTGCGCATCGCGCTGCCGCCGCTGTTCGGCCAATACATGAATCTCGTGAAGAACTCGTCGCTCGCGATGGCGATCGGCGTGGCCGAGCTGTCGTATGCGTCGCGGCAGGTCGAGACGGAGACGTTCCAGACCTTCGCCGCGTTCGGTGTCGCGACCGTGCTGTACGTCGCGGCGGTGGCCGCGATCGAGGCCGGCGCGTATGCGGCCACGCAATGGCGCGACCGGCTCGGAGCGGGACGCTGACGATGGATCTTTCGCTGTTGCTCTCGAATCTGCCGTACCTGTTGGTCGGCGCGTTTCCGGACGGCCCGCTCGGCGGCGCCGCATTGTCGCTGGTGCTGGCGTTCGCGTCCGCAGTCGCGTCGGCTGTGCTCGGCGTGGCACTCGGCGTCGCGATGGCGCTCGCGCGCGGCCCGGCGCGCATGCTGCTGCTCGCGGTCATCGGCTTCTTCCGCGCGATTCCGGTGCTGATGCTGATCTTCTGGACGTATTTCCTGATGCCCGTGCTGCTGCACATGGACGTGCCGGGGCTCGCGACGGTCGTGTGCGCGCTGGCGCTGATCGGCGGCGCGTATCTCGCGCATGCGGTGCATGCGGGGATCGTCGCGGCGGGCGACGGGCAATGGCAGGCCGGGCTGTCGCTCGGGCTCACGCGCTGGCAGACGGTGCGCTACGTGCTGCTGCCGCAGGCGATCCGGATCATGACGCCGTCGTTCGTCAACCAGTGGGTCGCGCTCGTGAAGGACACGTCGCTCGCGTATATCGTCGGTGTGCCGGAACTGTCGTTCGTCGCGACGCAGGTGAACAACCGGCTGATGGTGTATCCGGCGCCGATCTTCCTGTTCGTCGCGCTGATCTATCTGGTGCTGTGCACGTCGCTCGATGGCGCGGCGCGGTGGCTGCTGTCGCGGGGGCCGCGCACGCAACGTGCGACGCAGGCGACGGCCGAGCGCACGGAACCCGCACGGTAACGGTGGGCCGGTGAGCCGCGTCCAATGCGTGCGCGCGCTTTCGGTGATGAAGATGGATGATGGGCGACCATCCTCAGCGGGCCGCGTCGCCGTGATTCGAGCGGCGACGCGCGCGGTGGTGCCGATGAGGCCGAGGTGCCCGGACGCTTCAGGACGTCAGCGTCATGACGCGCTGTAGTGCGTATCGAAAACCGCGCGCAGCGTCGACGGGCCGGTCGCGAAATCGCCCCACAGCGGCCCGTCGTTCTGCGTGAACGCGAACGGCGTCGTATTGATCGACGCGAGGCGCAAGCGCCATTGCGCGGCTTCCTGGCGGAACGCGGTGAGTTGCATGTCCGACAGCGCCGTCTGCGCGCTGGCCAGCGTGACGAGCGGATCGACCGGATCGTTCGCGACCCGCACCTCGAAATGCAGGTGCGGGCCGGTCGCCGCACCCGTCATCCCGACCGAACCGATACGTTGCCCCTGCTTCACCGTTTCGCCGGTCTTGAGCCCGCGAGCGAACGCGGACAGGTGCGCGTAGTAGGTCGAATAGCCGTCCGCATGATCGACGATCACATAGCGGCCATAGCCGCCCGGATCGGTGCCGACGAACGACACGACGCCGTCGGCGGCCGCATCGACCGGCGTGCCGCTCGGCGCGGCGAGATCGACGCCCGTATGGAACGCCATCGCCTGCGACAGCGGATGGATGCGCTCGCCGAAGAACGAGCTGATGCGCGTCCACTTGACCGGCATCGTGAACGCGGCGGCTTCGAGTGGCGAGCCGTCGAGCGTGTAGTACGCGCCGTGCTCAGCGCCCGGCGCGCGGAACCAGATCGCGCCGAACGTGCGGCCGGCGACGCGCAGCTCGAGCGCGGTGAGGCGCGGCGTGCCGTCGTGCGTGTCGAACGCGACGCGGTAATAGTCGCCGCGCTGCGCACTCGCGCGCATCGCGACCTTGCCGGTGACGAGATCGCCGAGCTGGATGCGCACCTCGGGCGGCACGTCGAGACGGTTCAGCGTATCGGACAGCGTGAGTTCGATGTCGCCGGCGCGCATGCCTTGCTGGTGGTCGGGCGCCGCGAACTGAAACAGGCTCGCATAGCCGAGCATGTCGTTGCGATGCGCGCTGAGCGGCGCGAACAGGCCCGGCTGCAGGCTGCGATCGTTGCGATCGAGGTGTTCGTTGCGCTCACCGATCGCGCGGGCGAGCTCGCTCGTCACGAAATGCTGCGCGGTGGGAAACGGCGTATCGGACAGCACGCGCTGCGGCAGTGCGGCCGTGCCCGAGTCGACGGCGCCCGGCAGTTGCGACACGGCCGGCAGCGCGGCGGCGAGGCCGAATGCGGCGAGGGCGCCGAGCACGGCGGCCGGCACGAGCGCGCGCACGG
>FTHQ01000092.1_pt1 | contig 11440 bp, 5 predicted proteins | sample 1641001 | NCBI WGS metagenome assembly FTHQ01 (sample SAMEA3914872, study PRJEB12502) | metagenome | biome: forest; material: soil | place: Canada | collected 2011-07-03 | depth 0.3 m | reverse complement strand
GAATCGGTTCTTCACGAAACCCGTCAGTTCGCGCCGCCCGCGGCGCTCGAGAAGACGGCGGCCATTTCCGGCATGCCGGCCTACCGCGCGCTCGTCGCCGAGGCCGAGCAGGATTACGAAGGCTTCTGGGCGCGTCTCGCGCGCGAAGGCCTCACGTGGCACAAGCCGTTCACGAAGGTGCTCGACGAGCGCAACGCGCCGTTCTACACCTGGTTCGACGACGGCGAGCTGAACGCGTCGTACAACTGTCTCGATCGTCACGTCGAAGCCGGCCACGGCGAGCGCGTCGCGGTGATCTTCGAGGCCGACGACGGCACCGTCACCCGCGTCACCTATGCCGATCTCCTCGCGCGCGTGTCGCGTTTCGCGAATGCGCTGAAGAAACGCGGGATCGGCAAGGGCGATCGCGTCGTCATCTACATTCCGATGTCGATCGAAGGCATCGTCGCGATGCAGGCCTGCGCGCGCATCGGCGCGACCCACTCGGTCGTGTTCGGCGGCTTCTCCGCGAAATCGCTGAACGAGCGGCTCGTCGACGTCGGCGCGGTCGCGCTGATCACCGCCGACGAGCAGGCGCGCGGCGGCAAGACGCTGCCGCTCAAGAGCATCGCCGACGAGGCGATCGCGCTGGGCGGCTGCGAAGCGGTCAAGAGCGTGATCGTCTATCGCCGCACCGGCGGCAAGATCGACTGGCATGCAGACCGCGACCTGTGGATGCACGAGTTGGTGGACGGCGAATCCGACCGCTGCGAGCCGACCTGGGTCGGCGCCGAGCATCCGCTGTTCATCCTGTATACGTCGGGCTCGACCGGCAAGCCGAAGGGCGTGCAGCACAGCACGGGCGGCTACCTGCTGTGGGCCGCGCAGACGATGAAGTGGACCTTCGACTGGAAACCCGACGACGTGTTCTGGTGCACGGCCGACATCGGCTGGGTCACCGGCCACACGTACATCACCTACGGCCCGCTCGCATGCGGCGGCACGCAGGTCGTGTTCGAAGGCGTGCCGACGTATCCGGACGCCGGCCGCTTCTGGAAGATGATCGGCGATCACAAGGTCACCGTGTTCTACACCGCGCCGACCGCGATCCGTTCGCTGATCAAGGCGGCCGAAGCCGACGACAAGGTGCATCCGAAGAGCTATGACCTGTCGAGCCTGCGCATCATCGGCACGGTCGGCGAACCGATCAATCCGGAAGCGTGGATGTGGTACCACAAGCACGTCGGCCACGAGCGCTGCCCGATCGTCGATACGTGGTGGCAGACCGAGACCGGCGGCCACATGATCACGCCGCTGCCGGGCGCCACGCCGACCGTGCCGGGTTCGTGCACGCTGCCGCTGCCGGGCATCACGGCCGCGGTGGTCGACGAGACGGGGCAGGACGTGCCGAACGGGCAAGGCGGCATTCTGGTCGTCAAGCGCCCGTGGCCCGCGATGATCCGCACGATCTGGGGCGACCCGGAGCGTTTCAAGAAGAGTTACTACCCGGAAGAGCTCGGCGGCACGCTCTATCTGGCCGGCGACGGCACGGTGCGCGACAAGGAGACCGGCTACTTCACGATCATGGGCCGGATCGACGACGTGCTGAACGTGTCGGGCCACCGGCTCGGCACGATGGAGATCGAGTCGGCGCTGGTGTCGCATGAACTCGTGGCCGAGGCGGCGGTGGTCGGCCGTCCGGACGATACGACGGGCGAGGCGGTCGTGGCGTTCGTGGTGCTGAAGCGTTCGCGCCCGGAAGGCGACGAAGCGGCGGCGCTCGCGAAGACGCTGCGCGACTGGGTCGGCAAGCAGATCGGACCGATCGCGAAGCCGAAGGACATCCGCTTCGGCGACAACCTGCCGAAGACGCGCTCGGGCAAGATCATGCGGCGCCTGCTGCGCTCGCTCGCGAAGGGCGAGGCGATCACGCAGGACACGTCCACGCTCGAGAACCCGGCCATCCTCGAGCAGCTCACCGAAGTGCGCTGAGCACCTGCCGGTCGCGCGTCACGCGCGAGCCCCTGCGCGGCAATCCCGATTGCCCGCGCAGGGGCTTTTTGCTACATAACGGCATGACCGTTCCGACCCGTTCGGCGCCCGCCGCGCCACCTCCCGTTCCCGAGCCGCTCGCGCGTGCGCATGCGCGCTACTGGCGCTTCAACGTCGCGCTGATCGCGGTGCTGATGGTGATCGGCTTCGCGGTGTCGTTCATCGTGCCGTTCTTCGGGCCCGCGCTCGCCGGGATTCGCTTCGCCGGCTTCAGCCTGCCGTTCTATGTCGGCGCGCAGGGCGCGATTCTCGTCTACCTCGTGCTGATCGTCGTCTACATCGGGCTGATGCAGCGCGCGGACCGCACGCTGCGCCGCGCGTACGACGAGCATGCGGCACGCGCCGGCCATCCGAACGGCGGGCGCTGATTCATGTTGACGCGTCGACTGATACGCGCATACGCGCTTTATACGCTCGGGTTTCTCGGCTTCGTGCTGCTGATGTGGCGGATCGAGCGCGCGACCGGCTCGGGCGTCTGGATCGGCTACGTGTTCCTGTTCGTGCCGATCGCCGTGTACGCGGTGATCGGGTTGTTGTCGCGCACGTCCGATCTCGTCGAGTACTACGTGGCCGGGCGGCGCGTGCCGTCCGCGTTCAACGGGATGGCGACGGCGGCCGACTGGCTGTCGGCCGCGTCCTTCATCGGCCTGGCCGGCTCGCTCTACGCCACCGGTTACGACGCGCTCGCGTACGTGATGGGCTGGACGGGCGGATTCTGCCTCGTCGCGTTCCTGCTCGCGCCGTATGTGCGCAAGCTCGCGCGCTACACGATTCCGGATTTTCTCGGCACGCGTTTTTCGAGCACGGCCGTGCGCGCGCTCGCGGCCGGCGCGGCGATCCTGTGTTCGTTCGTGTACCTCGTCGCGCAGATCCAGGGGATCGGCCTGATCGCGACGCGTTTCATCGGCGTCGATTTCGCGATCGGGATCTTCTGCGGGCTCGCGGGCATTCTCGTGTGCTCGTTTCTCGGCGGAATGCGCGCGGTCACGTGGACCCAGGTCGCGCAGTACATCATCCTGATCAGCGCGATCCTGATTCCGGTCTCGCTGATCGCGATGAAGAACGGGCTCGGCCCCGTGCCGCAGTTCAATTACGGCACGCTGATGGAGCGCGTCGCGGCGCGCGAGGCGCAGGTGCGCGACGCGCGCGACGAGCAGCAGGTGCGTGATGCATACCGCCGGCAGGCCGCGGATATCCAGACGCGGCTCGACCGGTTGCCGGCGTCGTACGCGGATGCGCGCCGGCATCTCGTCGACCAGCTCGCGGATCTGCGGCGCCACAACGGGCCGCTGCGCGAGATCAGCCTGCGCGAGCGCGAGTTGGCCGATTTCCCGCGCGATCCGGCGGCGGCGCGCGTGGCGTGGACGCAGGTGCGTGACGACCTGCTCGCGCGGGCCGAGCCGCCCGTGCCGATGCACGAGCCGTTTCCGGCCGCGAGCGAGGATGAACGCAAGCCGCGCGAGCGGAACTTCCTCGCGCTGCTGCTGTGCCTGTCGCTCGGCACCGCGAGCCTGCCGCACATCCTGACGCGCTACAACACGACCACGTCGGTCGCGTCGGCACGGCGCTCGGTCGGCTGGACGCTGTTCTTCATCGCGCTGTTCTACCTGAGCGTGCCGGTGCTCGCGGTGCTGATCAAGTACGAGATCCTCGCGAATCTCGTCGGGCGGCCGTTCGCCGAATTGCCGGCGTGGGTTACGCAGTGGCATCACTTCGAACCCGACCTGATCAGTGTCGTCGAGGTGATCCGGGACGGCATCGTGCACTGGTCGGAAATCCAGATGCAGCCGGACATGGTGGTCCTGGCCGCGCCGGAGATCGCGGGGCTGCCGTACGTGGTGTCGGGGCTGATCGCGGCCGGTGCGCTGGCCGCGGCGCTGTCGACCGCGGACGGGCTGCTGCTGACGATCGCGAACGCGCTGTCGCACGACGTCTATTACTGCATGGTCGCGCCCGATGCGTCGAGCCAGCGGCGCGTGACGATTTCGAAGGTGCTGCTGCTGGGGGTGGCGCTGTTCGCGTCGTATGTCGCGTCGCTCAATACCGGGAAGATCCTGTTTCTCGTCGGCGCCGCGTTTTCGCTGGCGGCGTCGAGCTTCTTTCCGGTGCTGGTGCTGGGGGTGTTCTGGAAGCGCACCACGACGCGCGGCGCGATTGCCGGGATGGTGACGGGGTTGGCGGTGTGCGTGTACTACATCGTGTCGACTTATCCGTTCTTCACGCAACTGACCGGGTTCGCCGGGCGCCCGTGGTTCGGGATCGAGCCGATCAGTTCAGGCGTGTTCGGCGTGCCGGCGGGGTTTGCGGTGGCGATCGCGGTGAGTCTGTGCGACAAGCGGCCGGATGAATACACGCGGGCGCTGGTGGATTACATTCGGCACCCGTGATCAGCGGGGCGGGGGGAGCGCGTATCGACGTGCGTCCGGAAACGAAAATGCCCGCTGGCGCGGGCATTTGAATCCTGGCGGAGAGAGGGGGATTCGAACCCCCGATAGGCGATTAACCTATACACGCTTTCCAGGCGTGCGACTTAAACCACTCATCCATCTCTCCGGAAGACCGAGAGTATAGCAAACTCTGGCGGCAGCCCGCCACTCCCTTCGGCGCCCGTCAGAAATCCGTCGTCATCGACAGCCACACCGAGCGCGGGTCGCCCTGCGTCAGGTATCCGCCGATCGTCGACGACCAGTACGACTTGTTCGCGACGCTGCGCACGGTCGCGCGGAACGTCGTCTTCTTGCCGAACACGTCCGTCGCGTAGCGCGCACCGAGGTCGAAGCGGTCCCACGCCTGGATCGACATCGTATTCGCGACGTCCAGGTACTGCGGCCCGGTGTGGATCCAGCGCGCGGTCAGCGTGAGCCCGCGCAGCATCGGCACGTCGTATTCGGCGCCCGCGTTGAGCAGGAACGACGGCACGCCGATCGGCCGGTGGCCGTCGTTCGTGCCGCCGGCCGTGTTCTGCAGCGTCGCGTCGAGGTACGTGGCGCCGGCGATCAGCCGCACGCCTTTCCACGGCTCGCCGTACACGGCCGTCTCGATGCCGCGGTGCCGCTGCGTGCCGTCGGCGCCGAACAGGTTCGTCGCCGGATCGGTGTACGCCATCGGCTTCTCGATCTGGAACAGCGCGAGCGACGCGCCGTACTGGTCGGTGTCGTAGCGGACGCCGGCTTCATATTGCTTCGACCGGTACGGCGACAGCGCCTGGCCCGCGTTGCGCGCGGTGTTGGGCGCGATCTCGCCCTGCGCGAGCGCTTCGCTGCGGTTCGCGAAGATCGACACGTTGCGCCACGGCTTCACGACGAGACCGAATACCGGCGTCGTGATCGCGTTGCTGTAGGTGTTGGTGACCGCGCCCGTGTAGTCGAAGTTGTCGACCGAGATCGACTGGCGCCGCGCGCCGATCGTGAACAGCACGCGGTCGTCGAGGAAGCCGAGCGTATCGGACACCGCGATGCTGCGCAGCCAGGTCTTCGTGACCGTGCCCGGATCGTTCATGTCGCCGCCCGCGTAGGCGGTGGGCGGCGACGCGACCGGCGCCGGATCGTAGAGCGTCGTCGGGAACGCGTTCGACATCGTGTAAGCGGACTGGCTGTCGATGCGGATGAACGACGCGCCGGCGGTCACGAAGTGCGACACGGGGCCGGTCGTGAAGCGGCCGCGCACGCCGGCCTCGGCGGACTGCGCATCTTCCTTGTGCGGCACGCTCAGGCGCGAGCCCGTCGTGCCGGACGACGAGTAGGTCGGCGTGTAGTAGTCGCCGTGCTCGTTCGTATGGCGTGCGCCGGCCGATACGTAGGCCGTCCACGCGGGCAGGAAGTCGTACTCGGCGCGCACGATGCCGACCGTGTCCTCGAGTTCGCTGAAGCTCCACGGCTGCGCATAGTTGTGCGTCGCGGACGGCACGGCGGGCAACGGGCTGCCGCTGACCAGCACGATCGGGCGGCCGTTGTCGATCCGCTGCCGCTGATACAGGAAGTCGCCGGACAGACGCAATGTGTCGCCGCGCCAGTCCAGCGACACGGCGGTCACGTTGCTGCGGCGGCGCTCGTCGTCGACGGCGGTGTCGCCGCCGCTGATCGACTGGTTCACGCGCACGCCGAACTGGCCTTCGCTGCCGAAGCGGCGGCCGAGGTCGACATGCGTGCCGAGCGAGCCGGATGTCGCGCCGTCGACGGTGACGCGCGTGAGCGGCTTGTCGTCCGCGTGCTTCAATTGCAGGTTCACGCCGCCGCCGACCGCCGAGCCGTTCGGCGATGCACCGTTCAGGAATGCATTCGCGCCCTTGAACACGTCGACACGCTCGACCGCATCGGTCTGGACGAGCTGCCGCGGCGTGACGCCGTACAGGCCGTTCAGCGACACGTCGTCGCCGGCGAGCGCGAAACCGCGGATGACGAACACCTGCGAGAAGTTGCCGTAGCCCGATGCGCTGCGCACGGCCGGATCGTTGTCGAGTACGTCGGCGAGCGTGCGCGCCTGCTGGTCCTCGATCAGTTTCGACGTATAGGTGGTCATGCTGAACGGCACGTCGCTCGCCTTTTGCCGGCCGAGCACGCCGAAATCCGCGCCGCGCGCCACCTGGCCGCCGGCGTAGGTCGGCGCGAGGTCGCCGGGCAGCGGCTCGGCGGCGCCGGTCACGTTGATCGACGGCAGCACGGTGGCGTCGGGCGCGGCGTTGGCGGCGGAAGTGGCCTGCTTGGCCCCGGCGGCGGCCGGGAAGGTGCAGGCGAGCGCAATGCCGAAGGCAATCGGCGTGAGACGCAGGACGGGTAACGAAAGTGTCGACATGGGACGCAAATCGGGTGTGGTCGGTGATCCATCCCAGGGCGGCAAGTCGGAATCCGGGCGGCGTGACGCGTCCGTGCTGTCGCGGACGTATTTTTATCGAGCGGCGGAGTCTAACGTAAACGAGAATCATTGTCGTTTACGGAGGGGGCAGCCCACTATTTGAGATAACTGGGAGCGGTTCACCGGCGACGGTGCACAACCGCCGAGCGGGCGTCGGGCCGAGCATGCGATCATGCGAAGACCGCATTCGTCGTAACAAACCGTGCGCACCGGTTGCGGCCGGGTGGCCCGATCACGACGACGATGCAGTCCGTCCGCACCGCACTCTTCAAAAGGAACGCCACGCCATGTCGCTCTCCGCCTTGCTCGCCTTTGCGCTGATCTTGTCCGTCGGTGTCGCGACGCCGGGCCCGACGGTGTTGCTCGCGATGAGCAACGGTTCGCGCTACGGATTGCGTCACGCGATGGTCGGCATGCTCGGCGCCGTCACCGCCGACGTCGTGCTCGTCGCGCTGGTCGGGTTCGGCCTCGGCGTGCTGCTCGACGCGTCGGAAACGGCGTTCGTGACGCTGAAGCTGCTCGGCGCGGCGTGGCTCGCGTATGTCGGCATCCGGATGCTGATGTCGAGCGGCGGGGCCGCGGCTGCGCAGCCTTGCGTGCCTGCGACGCCCGATCGCCGGAGCGCCTTTCTGAAGAGCTTCTTCGTCGCGATGAGCAACCCGAAGTACTACCTGTTCATGTCGGCGCTGCTGCCGCAGTTCGTCGACCGGTCGCATGCGATCGCGCCGCAGTACGCGATTCTTGCGGCGACGATCGTCGCGATCGACGTGATCGGGATGACCGGTTACGCGCTGCTGGGCGTGCATTCGGTCCGCGTATGGAAGGCCGCGGGGGAGAAGTGGCTGAACCGGGTCAGCGGGTCGTTGCTGCTGATGCTCGCGGGGTACGTTGCGCTGTATCGCAAGGCCGTGCATTGACGCGGCGGCGCAGCGGGGAAGCGACGTAGCGTCGTGCCATCCGGACGAGATGACGTCGGCCGAGGATCGGCATTTCGGCGCGACCTTCGCCGGTATCGACGGACGATGGGTTTCACGATTCGTGACTTGGCGGTGCAGTTCGTCCGGCCCGTATCGGGAATGCGGCGCGGATGGGACCGACACCGGGACGACGCTCGAGGGGCGCGGGACGGGATCGGCCGACTTCGAAAGAAAGTGAACGGTTGAGCCCGTTGCGCGCCGTGCAAAAAGGATTCTAAATCCTGTCAAAAAGCCGTCACCAACCTGACAAATTTGCTATGCTCGCCGAAAACCAGACGGGCGGCACTCCCAGGACGGACCAGCGGGCGTGATTGCTCGCCGAACAACGAAGTCAAACAAAATCCTGAGAGTTACGCTGTGAATACAGCCGAATTACTACGCACGTTTGCGTCGGGGGTGGTCGATCAGAACAATCGACCGGTTCGCATGAACTGGGGGCCTGCCCAGAAAACGCTCGAGCAAGTGCTTGCGCTCCAGTATGCCGATATCCGGGAAGGGCTGATGACGGGTATCGAGGGGCATCTGACCTGCGTGTCGGCACGGGCCGATCTGCCGATCCGCAGCTTCATCGGACTGCCGGTTTCCGTCGAGATGACGACCGATCGCGGGCGTCTTCATCCCATCAACGGCATCGTCACCGACGTCCGCACCGGGCAGTCGGACGGTTCGTTGACCTGCTACCAGCTGACGATTCGCGACGTGCTGTCCGTGATGGAGCGGCGGACCAATTCGCGGTTGTTTCGGTCCAAGAGCCTGCCCGACATCCTCGGTGTGTTGCTTCAGGAATGGCGCCAGCGCAGCTCGGCGCTCGCGGGCGCATTCGAGTTCGACCTGTCCGGTCTGCAAGCCGCGCGTTACCCCGCGCGTGAACTCACGCGGCAGGTCAACGAGTCGGACGCGCACTTCATCCGGCGGCTGTTGCGACGGGACGGGGCGACCGTATTCGTCAAGGCGGGCAAGGCAGGCGAGCGGGCGAGCGGCCAAGCGCACGACACGCCGGTGCATACGCTCGTCTTTGCCGATGACTCGATGAAGTTGCCGGAGACGGTCGCCGGCACGATCCGATACCATCGCGACGCCGCCACCGAGGCGCGCGACTCGATCACGCTGTGGGCGACGAGCCGCCGATTGATCCCGGGCAAGGTCGTCCGGCCGACGTGGGACTACAAGAGCGGCCGGATGTCGCAAACCGAGCAGGCGACGATCGTCGATCAGGGTGACGGCGGCAACGACCTCGGGCATTTGCTGGCCGACGTCGTCATCGATATCCCGCATGCCGGGGATTCGTCGTCCGATCTCGACCGGATCGGCAAGGACCGGATGCTGGCGCATGAACTGCGTGCCGAATCCGTCGACGGCGTGAGCAATGTGCGTGATCTTGCCGTCGGTCACTGGTTTGCGCTCGCCGAGCATCCGCAACTCGATACGTTGCCGGCCGAACAGCGGCAGTTCGTCGTCACGTCGCTTCATCATTGCGTGCGCAATAACCTGCCGAAGGAACTGAACGAGCGCGCGCAATCGCTGTTCGCGGCAAGCCGCGTGCTGTTCAACGCGGTGCCGGCCGACCTGAGCGGCAAGCCGGGCGACGAAAGCGACAGGCGCTACGAGAATACGTTCTCGTGCGTGCGGCGCGGCGTGCCGCTGACGCCGGCCTACGATCCCCACGTCGACCTGCCGCCGGTTCATCCGATGACGGCGGTCGTCGTCGGGCCGGAGGGCGAGGAGGTGTTCTGCGATGAAATGGGCCGCATCCGGGTGCGAATCCAGGGGCTCAGCGCGGACGATCATGCGCACGCGCAGGGCGCCGGCACGAGCGGCACGCCGTCCGACAGCGCGCCGGTGCGCGTCGCCTGCGCGCTCGCCGGGCCGAGCTTCGGCGCGAATACGTTGCCGCGCGTCGGCATGGAAGTGCTGATCGGCCATATCGGCGGCGATCCGGACCGGCTGGTCGTGATGGGCGTGCTGGCCAACGGGCCGAACATGCCGGCGACCTTCAGCCATACCGGCGCACTGCCGGGCAACCGCTATCTTTCCGGCACGAAGACGAAGGAAATCAAGGGGCAGCGCTACAACCAGATCCGCTTCGACGATACGCCCGGGCAGATCAGCAGCCAGCTGGCGAGCGAGCATGCGTACAGTCAGCTGAACCTCGGCTATCTGACGCAGCCGCGCGACAACGGGCAGGGTACGGCGCGCGGCGAAGGCGCGGAGTTGCGCAGCGATGCGCATGTGGCGATTCGCAGCGGCAAGGCGATGCTGATTTCGGCCTGGGAGCGGCTGCGCGCGAGCGACGGCCACCTCGCGCGCGACGAGTATCTGCAACTGATGCAGGAATGCGTCGAATTGTTCAAGAGTCTCGGCGACTATGCGGGCCAGCATCAGGGCGTGGCGCCGGATACGCAGCCGCACGATGCGCTCATGACCACGGTGAAAGGCTGGCCGAATGGCAAGGCGTCCGACGGCGGTGAGTCGTCAGGCGCGTCGATGGCCGCGATCGGCATCACCGCGCCGGCCGGCATCAGCATGGCGACGCCGAAGACCGTGACGACCCATGCGGGCGGCAACGTCGATGTCGTCGCGCAGAACCACCTGCAGTACACGAGCGGGCAGCGGATCAACCTGCAGGCCGGGCATGGCGTGGCGATGTTCGCGCACAGCGAGGGCGTGTCGGCGATCGCCAACCAGGGGAAAGTGGCGCTGCAGAGCCAGAACGACGACACGCAGATCGATTCGGCGAAGAACATCCAGATGACGGCGGGCGGCGGCAAGCTCGCGGGCATGGCCAGCGAGCAGGTCGTGTTCGTGACGTCGGGCGGCGCGTACCTGAAGCTGCAGGGCGGCGATATCGAGCTCGGGTGTCCGGGGAGTTTCACCGTCAAGTCGGCGTCGCATACGTGGGCCGGGCCGGCGAGCATGAGCGCCGACTTTCCGAAGTTCGACCAGGGCTCGCTGGGGCGGGTGCCGAAGCTGGTCCGGGCCACCGACGGACAGCCGGTCGAGGGCATGGAAGCCGAGGTGCGAAAGGCGTCGGGCGAATTGATCAAGGGGAAGACCGACGCGCAAGGCAAGCTGGCGCCGGTGGAGGTATCCGGAATTCCGTGTGTGAGGCGGGTTGAGATTCAGATTCCAATGTTGAATCGTTCGGGGTAAAGCAGCGCGAACTGGGTCATCGCGCTCTTCCAATCGTGCCGAGAGCCGGTCCACTTGGCCACGACGTTGCGCAGCGCCAGCCAGATCAGTTTGAGCGCGGCCTCGTCCGACGGGAAGTGGCCGCGCGCCTTGATGATCTTTCGAAGCTGCATATGCAGCGACTCGATCGCGTTGGTCGTATATACAATTTTCCGGATGTCGGGCGCGAAGGCGTAGAACGGAATCACCTGATCCCAGGCCCGGCGCCAGAGCGCGGCAATCGGAGGGTATTTCGTACCCCACGGGCTCGTATCGAACGCGTCCAGCGCCACGGCGGCCGCTTCGGCCGACGGTGCCCGATAGACTTCCTTGAGCGCCGCCGCGACCGATTTCCGGTCCTTCCAACTGGCGAAGTCCAGCGAGTTCCGGATCAGATGCACGATGCAGGTCTG
>FTHQ01000295.1_pt1 | contig 11446 bp, 8 predicted proteins | sample 1641001 | NCBI WGS metagenome assembly FTHQ01 (sample SAMEA3914872, study PRJEB12502) | metagenome | biome: forest; material: soil | place: Canada | collected 2011-07-03 | depth 0.3 m | reverse complement strand
CCGCGCCCGCCCCCCCCCCGCCGCGACGCCGCGGCACCGCCCGTTCGACGAGGAAGAGCCGCACGCCGACGCGGACGTGCACGCGCACGAACCGCTCGGCCCCGACGACCGGCTCGCGCCGCTGCCGCCGAACCCGTACAAGCGCCACCGCGGCATCACGCGCGCGTGGTTCGCCCTCAAGCATTCGCTGAACGGGTTTCGCGTCGCGATCCGCGAGGAAAGCGCGTTTCGCCAGGAGCTCACGCTCGCCGCGCTGATGCTGCCGATCGGCGCATTCGCGCCGGTGCCGGCCGCGTCGCGCGCGCTGCTGATCGGCTCGGTGCTGCTGGTGCTGATCGTCGAGCTGCTGAACTCGAGCGTCGAAGCCGCGATCGACCGCATCTCGCTCGAACGTCACGAACTGTCGAAACGCGCGAAGGACCTCGGCAGCGCGGCCGTGACGGTCGCGCTGTTCGCGTGCGTGACGACCTGGGGCTTCGTGCTCGGGCCGGTCGTCGCACGCTGGCTCGGCTTCTAGGCAACCGCCCGGCGCCATTCCCGCTGCCCGCGTGCGGCGCTGCACCATGCGCCGCGCGGGGCCGCGATCACGAAATGCCCCGATGTGGCGAAACCCCGGTTTATAATCGTCCGCTAGACATAGAACAGCAACCCGCGCCGGACGAATCACGCAGCATCGATTGCAGCGCCCGCCAGTCCGGCACACACAGGGCCGGACGACATGGAAGCGAAACCTCCCCGCCGCACCCGCGAACGGATTCTCGAGTTGTCGTTGAAACTCTTCAACGAGATCGGCGAGCCGAACGTCACCACCACGACGATCGCCGAGGAAATGGAAATCAGTCCAGGCAACCTGTACTACCATTTCCGCAACAAGGACGACATCATCAACAGCATCTTCGCGCAGTTCGAGCAGCAGATCGAACGGCGGCTGCGCTTCCCCGAAGATCATCGTCCGACGATCGACGAAACCTGGTCGTACCTGCAGTACATGGCCGATTTCATGTGGACCTACCGGTTCCTGTATCGCGACCTCAACGACCTGCTCGCACGCAACCGCACGCTCGAGACACACTTCAAGCAGATCATCAGCCACAAGGTGCGCTTCGCACACGACATGTGCGAGCTGCTCGTCTCCGATGCCGAAATGGTCGCGACGCCCGCCGAGATCGAAGTCATCGCCACCAACATGGCCGTGATCTCGACATACTGGCTGTCGTATCAGTACGTGATGCATCCGCGCAAATACAACGACCAGGACGCGATCCGCGAAGAGCTGCACCAGGTGAGCATGCACGTGATCTCGATCATGGCCCCGTACCTGCGCGGCCGTTCGCGCCAGCTGTTCGACGACCTCGTCTCCGGCAAGCTGCCCAAGCGCCAGTTCACCGACTACCTGCCGCCGCGCGACGGTTCGCCGCGCCCGGCCGGCAGCCCCGTCTCCGGTGGGCAGGCCCCCGCCAAGGACGCGAAGCAATGAAGGCAGTCTGCGTTTACTGCGGTTCGTCGTCCGGCGTGCGGCCGGTCTATGCCGATGCCGCGCGCGCGTTCGGCCGCGCGCTCGTCGACGCGGGCCTCACGCTCGTGTACGGCGGCGGCCGCGTCGGCCTGATGGGCGTGATCGCCGACGAAGTGATGGCGGCCGGCGGCCGTGCGGTCGGCGTGATCCCCGAGCTGCTCGTCGACAAGGAAGTCGGCCATACGGGGCTGTCGGAACTGCACGTCGTGCCCGACATGCACCATCGCAAGAAAATGATGGCCGACCTCTCCGACGCGTTCGTCGCGATGCCCGGCGGCGCCGGCACGCTCGAGGAGCTCTTCGAGGTCTACACGTGGGCGCAGCTCGGCTATCACCGCAAGCCCGTCGCGCTCTACAACATCGATGCGTTCTACGATCCGCTGATCGCGCTGCTGCGCCATACGGTCGACGAAGGCTTCATGCGGCCGGCCTATTTCGACGCGCTGTGCGTCGAATCCGAACCCGTCGCGCTGATCGAGCGGCTGCGCCGCTACCAGCCGCCCGCCCGCGACAAGTGGGCGCCCGACGCAGCGAAGTGACCCTCACCGGAACCCGCACGCGATGACCGCATCGTCCGACCGCAAGGCCGTCCTCATCACCGGCGCGAGCCGCGGCATCGGCCGCGCGACCGCCGTGCTCGCGGCCGAACGCGGCTGGGACGTCGGCATCAACTACGCGCGCGACGCGGCGGCGGCCGAACTGACCGCGCAGGCCGTGCGCGACGCGGGCGGCCGCGCGTGCATCGTCGCGGGCGATGTCGCGAACGAGGCGGACGTCGTCGCGATGTTCGATACCGTTGCGGCCGCGTTCGGACGCCTCGACGCGCTCGTCAACAACGCGGGCATCGTCGCGCCGTCGATGCCGCTCGCCGACATGCCGGTCGACCGGTTGCGGCGGATGTTCGATACCAACGTGCTCGGCGCCTACCTGTGCGCGCGCGAAGCCGCGCGCCGGCTGTCGACCGACCGCGGCGGCCGCGGCGGCGCGATCGTCAACGTGTCGTCGATCGCATCGCGGCTCGGCTCGCCGAACGAGTACGTCGACTACGCGGGCTCGAAAGGCGCGGTCGATTCGCTGACGATCGGCCTCGCCAAGGAACTCGGCCCGCACGGCGTGCGCGTCAACGCGGTACGCCCCGGCCTGATCGAGACCGACATTCATGCAAGCGGCGGCCAGCCGGGCCGTGCGGCCCGCCTCGGCGCGCAAACGCCGCTCGGCCGCGCGGGCGAAGCGCAGGAGGTCGCCGAGGCGATCGTCTGGCTGCTCGGCGATACGGCCTCCTACACGACGGGCGCCCTGCTCGACGTCGGCGGCGGCCGCTGAGCTGACGCGCCGCGCAACAATACGGCGGTCGACAACGCCGCGTGGTCACGCCGCCACAAATCTCCACAATTCCGTGACAGTTTCAGTAAACATCCGTAACAATTCCGTGCTCTACTAGCGGTCATTCAGACAGGTGTCTTAAACATCCTGTCCGTTAGCCGGATGTAATCCCCTTATCGGTCCAGCCCATGTCGCCGGACCGGCTCGACTCGACCCGAGATCTTTTCCATGCCTGGAACCGCAGCGCCCAGCCGGCGACGCACGTCCGTGCCCGCCTCGGCCGCGCACACCCGCTCGACCGCCGATACCGACGTCATCGCGACGCTCGACGTTGCCGGCACGCCCGTTGCCGCATCGACCGCGGCCGCCAGCCCCGCGCGCGACCGCGCGCTGCTGCTCGGCTGGCGCGCCTGGGTGTTCGTTGCCGCCCTGGTGTGCGCGTACACGCTGCCCGGCGTGCTCGGCCACGATCCGTGGAAACAGGACGAAACCTACACGTTCGGCATCATCCAGCACATGCTCGAGACCGGCGACTTCGTCGTGCCGACCAATGCCGGCCTGCCCTTCATGGAAAAGCCGCCGCTTTACGCGTGGGTCGCGACCAGCCTCGCGTGGCTGCTGCAGCGCGTGATGCCGCTGCACGACGCGGCGCGCCTGGCGAGCGCCCTGTTCGCCGCGCTCGCGTTCGGCTTCATCGCACGCGCGGCCCGCATGGCCAGCCGGACGGAGAACTGGTTCGACCTGCGCGTGCTCGGCCCGGTCGTGCTGAGCGCGGGCACGCTCGTCGTCATCAAGCACGTGCACGACATGATGACGGACGTCGCATTGTTTGCCGGTACGGCAATGGGGTTCTGCGGACTGCTCGAACTCGTAATGCAGCACGTCGCGCGCGCGCAGCAGATGCGGCACGGGCTGCCGGTGCACCCGGCGAGCCGGTGGGCCGCGCCGCTCTTCGGCGCGGGCGTCGGCATCGCGCTGATGGCGAAGGGGCTGTTCGTGCCGCTCGTGTTCGCGGCCACGCTCGTCTGCACACTGGTGCTCTACCCGGCCTGCCGCACCCGCTCGTTCGCACGCGCGCTCGGCATTGCCGCGCTCGTGTTCGCGCCGTTCGCGCTGATCTGGCCGACCGCGCTGTTCCTGCGCTCGGAGACGCTGTTCATGAAGTGGTTCTGGGACAACAACGTCGGCCGCTTCTTCGGTTTCTCCGTCCCCGAGCTCGGGGCAGAAAACGACAAGCCGCTCTTCATTCTCCGCGCGTTCCTGACCGTTGGTTTCCCGATCGCACCGCTCGCGATCGTCGCGCTCGCACGCGGCGCATGGCGTGACTGGCGCGTGCCGTCTGTCGCGCTGCCCGTGCTGTTCGCCGGTATCGGGCTCGTGGTGCTGCAAATATCCGCGACGTCGCGCCAGCTCTACATCCTGCCGTTCTTCGCGCCGCTCGCACTGGTCGCCGCGCAGGCGATCGAGCGCCTGCCGCGCCGGCTGCATCTCGCGTGGGATTACCTGAGCCGCCTCCTGTTCGGCACGGTCGTCGTGCTCGCGTGGGCGATCTGGGCGGTGATGGCCGATCCCGCCGCGTCGCGCGCCGATCTCGCGCTGCTCGGCCGCTGGCTGCCGCTCGACTGGACGATGCCGATCCAGCCCGCGCTCGTGACCGGCGCGCTCGCACTGACGGTCGGCTGGCTGACGCTGCTGCCGAAGTTGCGCACGACGGGCCGGTGGCGCGGCGCGCTGTCGTGGGGCGCCGGCGCGCTCGTCGCGTGGGGGCTCGTCTACACGCTGCTGCTGCCGTGGCTCGATGCCGCGAAGAGCTACCGCTCGGTGTTCGACGACCTGAACGCGCATCTGGCGCTCGAATGGAACGACGGCGACTGCATGGCGAGCCTGCCCGGGTTCGGCGAATCGGAGGCGCCGATGATGTACTACTTCTCCGGCATCCAGCACACGCCGATCGACGACGCGAAGACGACGCGCTGCACGTGGATGATCGTGCAGGGCGTGCGGGCCGTCGAGCCGGCGCCCGGCAGCGAGTGGAAGCTGTTCTGGACGGGCGCCCGCCCGGGCGACAACGACGAGTTGCTGCGCGTTTACGTGCGCACGCCCGAACAGCACCTGCAGTGACACCGGGCGGCGCGATGCGCCGTCCTGCCCGCCTTCGTTTTCTTCTTCGGCAATGGCCGCGCTCATCCGCCCGGCCGGTGCGCAGCCCTTGCGCGATACCGGCGCCGGTCCGAGCCCGCCAGCGCCCCAACGGTCGCCGCCCCTTCCGTCATCACGTCGACATCCGGATCGTCAGAACGACGAGCCGGGCTCTCGCAAAAACGCCGTTTCCTCGTCGGTCGACGCGCGGCCGAGAATCGCGTTCCGGTGCGGAAAGCGCCCGAAGCGCTCGACGACCGCCGCATGCAGCAATGCGAAGCGGTGATAGCTCTCGCACCCGGCCTCGTCGCGGATGCCCGCGCACAGACGCACGGCCTCGCGCTGGCTCTCGACCGACTCGTCGTGCTCGAACGGCAGATACGCGAACGCACGGTGATGGCCGCTCGGCAACCGCGCGTCCCAGCCGGCCGCGACGACGCGGCGCGCGAGCGCGAGCGCCTTCGAATCGGCGGCAAACGCGCGCGGCGTGCCGCGATGGATGTTGCGCGAGAACTGGTCGAGCACGACGATCAACGCGAGCGCGCCCGACGGCGAATCGGCCCAGTGATCGCAAGCGCCGTCGCATGCAGCGTCAAGCAGCGCGCCATAGCGCGTGCGCAGCACGTCGTCGAATGCCGCGCCGCCATTGAACCAGACCGTGCGGTTCTGCCCGAATTCGGCCGAGCCCGGCGCGCCGAACCAGAAATCGAGAATCTCCCGTGCCTGCGGATCGAGCGCCGCCGCGCCTGCTTTCCCGGTATCGATCGTCATGCAAACTCCAGTACGAGGCGCCGTGTGCGCGCACTCTTCTTTTCCAGTTTCGCGACCCGCAGCCCACCGATTTCGGACGTGTTGCGCACATGCGTGCCGCCGCACGGCTGCAGGTCGACGTTTTCGATGCGCAGCAGCCGCACGCGGCCGAGGCCCATCGGCGGCTTCACGCTCATCGTGCGCACGAGTTCGGGCCGCTCGGCCATCTCGTCGTCGGTGATCCATTCGGTCGTGACCGGATGCGCGCCGACGACGAAGCCCGCGAGGCGCCGCTCGACGTCGTCGCGGTCGATCGCGTCGGACGTCGCGAAATCGAGCCGCACGTAGTCGGCCGTCACGCTGCAGCCGTCGACCGCATACGGCAGCACCGCGCACATCAGGTGCGCGGCCGTATGCAGGCGCATGTGCCGGTAGCGGCGCAGCCAGTCGATCGCCGCGACCACGCGCGTGCCGGGGGCGAGCGTCGCGACGCTCGCCTCCTGGTCCGGCGCGGGCACGTGCACGGCGTCGTCGGGCGTCGCACCGTCGAACTTCGCCTTGCGCGTGTCGGCGATCGCGATCGTGCTGCCGTCGGGCAGCGTCAGCGTGCCGGTGTCGCCGGCCTGGCCGCCGCCGAGCGGATAGAACACCGTGCGGTCGAGCCGGATGCCGTCGTCGCCGACGGCCTGGACGATCGCCTCGCATTGCGTGAGGTACGCGTCTTCGCGAAACAGCGCTTGTGTCGTCATCGGGCGAGCCTCGTATCGATGGGGGAATGGAAACGGCCAGTGTCGCGCCGGGCGGCACGGGCGCCCAGACGCAGATCGTCCCGCGCGCGGGCAGCGGCGTACCGGTCGATCAACCGGGCCGGTTGCGCATCCAGTCGGCCGTGTCGTAGAACGAATGCATGAGCCGCTCGCGCAGCGGCTCCGGCAACCCGACATCCTCCATCGCCCACGCCATGCAGCGCAGCCACTGGTCGCGCTCGACCGACGCGATCGGGAACGGCAGGTGCCGCGCGCGCAGCCGCGGATGGCCGAACCGGCTGATGTAGTGGTCGGGGCCGCCGAGCCAGCCGCACAGGAACCAGAACAGCTTGTCGCGCGAACCGTCGAGCGACGGCGGATGCAGCGCGCGAATCTGCGCGAACTCCGGCTCGAGGTCCATCAGGTCGTAGAAGCGGTCCACCATTTCGCGCACGCGGGCTTCGCCGCCCACGAGCTCGAACGCCGTCGGCTGCGACGGCGCATCGTCATTCACATCGGTCATACGGATAGTCGGGAAACGGGATCTTCGGGGCCGCGGGCGACGCTCAGGCGTCGCGCAGCGACTGCAGCGCGGGGCGCCGCAACACATTATGCAGGCTCAGCCAGCCGGCCGCACCGGCGCAGACGACACCGGCCGCGATGCCGGCCGGCACGAGCCAAGGATCGACGGCGAGCTGGAAGTCGAACACGCGCGCGGCGAGCACCCAGCCGACCGCGATCGCGCCCGCCGATGCCAGCACGCCGGCCAGCGCGCCGACCACGACGAATTCCGCGCGCTGCACCGCGTTCACCTGCGCGCGCGACGCGCCGAGCGCGCGCAGCAGCGCGGCCTCGCGCACGCGCTCGTCGCGCGAGCCGGCGAGCGCCGTGTACAGCACGAGCACCCCGGCCGCGAGCGTGAACGCGAACAGGAACTGCACCGCCCCGACCACCTGCAGCATCATCCGCTGCAATTGCGCGAGGATTGGCGCGACATCGATCGCGGTCAGGTTCGGGTAGCGCGCGATCAGCGGATCGAGCAGCGCGGCGTCCGAGGCCGGCAGATGGAAGCTGGTCAGGTAGACGGCCGGGAAATCCTTCAGCACGGGCGGCGGCATCAGCACGAAGAAGTTGACGCGGAACGAGCCCCAGTCGAGCTTGCGCACGCTGGTGACGGGCGCGTCGACCGTCAGTCCCGTCACGTCGAAGCGCAGCGTGTCGCCCGGTTTCACGTTCAGCGTCTTCGCGAGGCCGGCTTCGATCGAGATCTGCGGCGTGGCCGCGGTGCCGAACCAGTCGCCTTCGACGATCCGGTTGTCGGACGGCAGCTCGGTCGTATACGACAGGTTGAACTCGCGATCGACGAGCCGGCGCGCCTCTTCGGACGGGTACGCGTCCGGATTCACCGGCTTGCCGTTGATCGCGACGAGGCGGCCGCGCACCATCGGCGCGGGCTCGGCGTCGCGCACGCCGTGCGCGGCCAGATAGGCCGCGACATCGGCGCGCTGGTCGGGCTGGATGTCGATCAGGAACTGGTTCGGCGCATCGGGCGGTGTCGACTGCCGCCAGCCCGCCACGAGGTCGTTGCGCGTGATCGCGATCAGCAGCAGGCACATCAGGCCGAGCGCGAGCGCGGTGATCTGCAGCGCGCTGGCCGTGCCGCGTCGGTGCAGCGACGCCAGCGCGTAACGCCAGCCGACGCCCGCGGCCACGCGCGCATTGCGCACCGCGCGCGCGGCGGCAAACAGCACGAGCCGGGCGATCAGCGCGAACCCGACCAGCGCGCCGGCAAAGCCGCCCGCGACGATCAGGCCGAGCTTCAGGTTGCCGGCGGCCACGATCAGCAGCCCCGCGAACAGCACGACGCCGATCGCGTACGCGGCCCACGCGGTGCGCGACGCGTCGCCCCACTCGCGCCGCAGCACGCGCACCGGCGGCACGCGCGTGAGCGGCACGAGCGGCGGCAGCGCGAAACCGAGCAGCAGCACGAGCGCGGCGCCCATGCCGATCAGCGCCGGCCACAACGTCGGCGGCGGCAGCACGACGTCGATCAGGCTGCCGAGCGCGGCCAGCAACGCCCAGTGGCCGGCATAGCCGAGCACCGCGCCCGCGGCGCCCGACACGATGCCGACGCCGGCGAATTCCAGCGCGAACAGCGCGCCGAGCGTGCGGCGGCTCACGCCAAGACAGCGCATCGTCGCGCAGCCGTCGAGATGACGCCGCATGTAGCGCTGCGCGGCCATCGCGATCGCGACCGCCGCGAGCAGCGCGGTCAGCAGCGCGACGAGCGTCAGGAAATGGCGCGCGCGATCCAGCGTCTGCCGCACCTGCGGCTGCCCTTCCTGCAACGACTCGAGCCCGACGCCGCGCAGCTTCCCGCCGTCGACGCGCGCGTGCGCATACGTTTCGAAGCGCGCGATGGCCGGAGCATCGCCGGCGACCAGCAGCCGGTACGTGACGCGGCTGCCGTAGCCGGTGAGCCCCGTCGCGGCGAGCTCGTCCGCGCGCATCATCAGCCGCGGCGAAAAATTGACGAACGAAAAGCCGCGATCGAGTTCGCGGGTGATCGCGGCGGCGACCGTAAATGTACGCAGCCCGACCCGCACCGTATCGCCGGCCTTCAGGTGCAGCGCGTCGAGCAGCGCAGGGTCGGCCCATACGGTGCCGGGCGCGGGAATCGCGGCCGCCTTCTGCGCAGTGGCGGCACCGGCCGGCAGAATCTCGACCGCGCCGCGCAGCGGATACCCGGGCGACACGGCCTTCACGGCCGCGAGGCGCGACGGCGCCGCGTCGGCCGCCTGCCCGCCCGCGGCGGCCGCGATCATGCTCGGAAAAATGGCGGTCGTCGCGGTACGCAGGCCGAGCGCGCGGGCCTGCCGGTCGAACGACGGATCGACCGGATGATCGGCGCGCACGACGAAATCGGCGCCGAGCATCTGGCGCGCGTCGCGCTCGAGCCCCTGGCGCAGGCGATCGGCGAGAAAGCCGACGCTCGTCAGCGCCGCGACCGCGAGCACCAGCGCGAAGACGAGCAGCGTCAGTTCGCCCGCGCGCCAGTCGCGCGCGGTCATCCGGGCAGCCTGGTGGATCAGGTCGCGCAGACCGAAGCGGCCCGCATGCGCGCGCCCGTCATGGCCGGATGGCCCGGCCGGCGGCTGCGCCGCGTGTTGCGGCCCCTTCAATCGCGTTTCCCTCCGATCGAGTTGAGCCGCGACACCATGTGGTTCGCCATCCCGCGAAAACCGCCCGACACGCCGCGCCACAGACGCGGCAGCGCCCACGCCGACGCCGCGATGAACGCGGCGAGCAGCACGAGGAACGCGAGCGGAACGAAGAACGCGAGGACGAGCCCGCCGACCACGAGACCGTCCTCGGTCGACGACGCGACCCAGTTCGAAATCGGTTCGGGAGACAGGTTGATCAGCGCGCGCGTGCCGGCCTTCGCCACGTGCGCGGCGCCGGCGAGCGAGCCGCCGGCGAGACCCGCGACCGCCAGCATGGTCGGGTCGGCATGGCCGAGCGCGCCGGCCGCGAGCACGGCCCCGGCCGGGATGCGGATGAAGGTATGCACGGCATCCCACAGCGAGTCGAACGCGGGGATCTTGTCGGCAAGGAACTCGGTCACGGTGAGCACGGCCGCGGCGCCGATCACCCACGGCGACATCAGCACGGCCAGCGTGTCGGGTAGATGGAGCCAGCCGAACCGCGCCAGCACGCCGGCGATCAGGACCGTCAGGTACAGGCGCAGGCCGCTCGCCCACGCGAGCCCCGCGCCGAGCGAAATGGCTTCGATCATGGCCCTCTCCTTGCACTTTCCGTGCGTTTTGCCGATTGATCGGATCGGGTCGGACAGATTGGCCGCGCGGCGCGTGGCGACCGGCACCGCGTGCCGCGAGAAGCACGACGGGATTCAGGCCCGAATGCGTTCCATTATAGACAGGCTGGGCGGGCGACCGGCGCAATTCCGCGGGGCAAGGCGGCGCCCGGGCGCCTGCGCACCCGGGATACCGTCGTCAGGCGGCCGACGACAGCTTCAGGCCGACCAGCCCCGCGACGATCAGCGCCGCGCTCGCGACGCGCGCGACGGTCAGCGCCTCGCCCATCATCACGATGCCGAACACGAACGCGCCGACCGCGCCGATGCCCGTCCACACCGCGTACGCGGTACCGAGCGGCAGCTGGCGCATCGCGACCGCGAGCAGCCCGAAGCTGGCCAGCGCCGTCACGATCGTAAACACCGACGGACCGAGCTTCGTGAAGCCGTCCGACGATTTCAAGCCGGCCGCCCAGGCCACTTCCAGCAAACCGGCGATCAACAACCATACCCACGCCATCTCGACGTACACCGTATCGGATGGGGCCGTCCCCGTTGAAGCGAATGACCCGGGGTCGTCCCCGGGCGGCGCCGAGTATAACAAGAGGCTTACGGACCTGCCGGCTGCCTGCCACGTCGGTGGCCGATGCGGGGCGCGATCGGCCGGCCGCGCTTGTATGTTCAGTACTGACCAGTACGGTAAAGTCTGGTGGTAGCCAGACGAGACCGTGCAGTTTGCCCCGCGCTTGGGTGTTGGAGCCCGTGACTGAGTACAAAACGCACGGTTGCCGTGCTGGTCTTCCTGAAGCCCGAACGGTTACGCGCGCCATTTACATCGAGTGCGCATGTACAAGCATGGGATCCGAAGATCATGTCTGCTCCTTCTGCCGTAACGGTCGGCATTGACGTCGCAAAAGCTCACGTCGATGTTTCCGTACTGGGTGCCAATCTGGACATCCGTCGATTCAACAACGATGCCGAGGGCCACTCGGCCCTGGCTGTTGCCCTTCAGCCGCTGAACGTGCAGTTGGTCGTGATGGAGGCGACCGGTGGCTACGAGACCGAGCTGGCGTGCGCCTTGCAAGGTGCGGGTTTGCCGGTCGCTGTCGTCAACCCTCGGCAAGCACGCGATTTTGCCCGCTCGATGGGACGTCTGGC
>FTHQ01000007.1_pt1 | contig 11583 bp, 10 predicted proteins | sample 1641001 | NCBI WGS metagenome assembly FTHQ01 (sample SAMEA3914872, study PRJEB12502) | metagenome | biome: forest; material: soil | place: Canada | collected 2011-07-03 | depth 0.3 m | reverse complement strand
ATCCGCGAACTGGAGAACGTGATTCATCACGCGGTGCTGATCTGTGCAGGCGGCGCGGCGGCCGGGCCCGGTGCGTCTGCCGGGTCGGGGGCGAGCGACAGCGCGGAAAACTGCAGGTCGCCGACGTCGATCGCGCCGCCTGCACAGATCAGCACCGCGTGATGAATCACGTTCTCCAGTTCGCGGATGTTGCCGGGCCACGCGTGCGCATGCAGCCTGCTGCGCGCGGCGTCGGTCAGCGTCGGCGCGGCGACGCGCAGCCGCTTCGCATAGGTATCGATGAAGTGTTCGATCAGCGGCGCGATGTCGCCGGGCCGCTCGCGCAGCGGCAACAGGCTCAGCTTCACGACATTGAGCCGGTAGTACAGATCCTCGCGGAAATTGCCCGCGCGCACCGCGGCTTCGAGATTCACGTTGGTCGCCGCGACGAGCCGGACGTCGATCTTCACGGTCTTGCGCGACCCGACCGGCGTCACCTCGCGCTCCTGCAGCACGCGCAGCAGCTTGACCTGCGCGGACAGCGGCAGGTCGCCCACTTCGTCGAGAAACAGCGTGCCGCGATTCGCGGATTCGAACCAGCCGGGCTGGCTGTTGATTGCGCCGGTGAACGCGCCGCGCTCGTGGCCGAACAGTTCGCTTTCGATCAGCGTTTCCGAAAACGCGCCGCAGTTCACCGCGACGAACGGCCCGTCGTGACGCTCGCTCAGCGAATGCACGAGGCGCGCGATCAGCTCCTTGCCGGTGCCGCTCTCGCCGGTGACGAGCACCGTCGCGTCGCTCGGCGCGACCAGCTGGATGCGTTCGAGCAGCACCCGCGATTTGGGATCGTCGAACGTCAGTGCCTTCGCACGGATCGTGATCGCGTGCGAAGTCGGGTCCGGCAAGCTGAAGATGGCCATGGCACGACCGGCGTGTTGAACGGGGAAGGTTCGACGATAGCAAGGCGCACGCCGGCCACGAACCAATTCATCGAGCTATCGGTATGACGGCGGCCGGATTGCGCCGGCCGCCGCGCGGCGTCATGCGAGGCCGGTCATCTTCCATTGCTGTTCGAGCGCGCCCGGCCCGAATTCGAGCGAGCCGCCGAGCGGTTCCGCGAGCGCCTGGAAATACGCGGCTTCCTCGAGGATCAGGATGTACTTCGACACGTCGAGGATCGACTTGCCCCAGAACGTCGCGCCGCCGTTCGCCTCGATGATCGCCGGCACGTCGGGATCGCGCCGGATCGTGTCGACGATGAAGCGCGGCTCGCCGGGGCGGCGATCGACATAGACGGGAATTTCACGCGCCCGCGTGTAGCGCGCGGCGGGCGCATAACGGATCGGCAGCGGACGATGCGCGCTCGCCCACGCGCCAAGATACGGGCCGTGTACGTGAATCACCACGTCGACTTCCGGCGCCTCGCGGAATACGCCTGCGTAGCGCGGGCCGTTGCCGCCGGCGCGTGCGTCGCCGTGCAGCACGTCGCCGTCGAGCGTCACGACGACCGGCTGTATCTCCTGCGACGCGGCCCACGGGCTGGGCGCCGACAGCGCGACGACGAGCTCCGTGCCCGGCACGCGCTGGAATGCCTGGAACGTGTTGGTGGCGCTGAGCGTGCGCGTTTCCTTCAGCACGCGCGCGGCTTGCGCGAATTCGCGCGTGGCGCGCTCGACGAAGGCCACGAGTTCGCCGCTGTCGATGGCTTGGGTGACGGACATGAGGGCGTTTCCTTGATCGGTTGAACGGTTGAACGGAAGGGCTCGCGTCGCCACGCCGCGACGCACGGTCAACGGATCAGCAGCAATCGTGCCAGCGCTGCGATTTGCGTATCGAGGGCCGGCCGGCGTGGCGCAGGCACGCGATGCCAGCGTTGCGCCGTGCAGCCCGCGCATGCGCGTTTTGTTGCGGAAGCAACACCGTGCCGGCCGGGATTGCTGCGCGACACGCAGCCCGGTGCACGCGTGCGATGCGCGCGGCATCGACCGATCGTCCGTCGTGCCGCGCGTTGCGTACGCAACGACCCTTCTGGTTCGAAACTTGCATCGCACTCGGCCCGCGCCCGCATTGCCCGGCGCATCCGATCTCATCGACCTCCATCCGACCATGACGCTTCTTTCCCTGCGCGACGTCGCCGCGCGCACGCTGCTCGTATCGGCGCTCGCCGCTTCTTCCGTCGTTTCGCTCGCGGCTTCGCCCGGCCGCGTCCCGGCCCCCGACCCGTTGCAGGGCGACGGCCGCGTATCCGCGTTCTACACGTGGGACCGCGACATTCCGGCCACGCCAGGCGCGCTGCTGCGCACCGAGCCGCTGCCCGCGACGGTCGGGCTCGCGAGCGCCGCGCGACAATTGCGCATCCTGTACGCGTCGACTGACGGCGTCGGCGGCCATGCGCCGATCGCCGTGTCGGGCGCGCTGTTCGTGCCGCCCGGCACGCCGCCGGCCGGCGGCTGGCCGATCGTCGCGTGGGCGCACGGCACGTTCGGGATGGCCGACATCTGCGCGCCGTCGTGGTTCGGCCGCTCGTATCGCGACGTGCGCTACCTGAACGCCTGGCTTCAGCAAGGGTTCGCGGTGGTCGCCACCGACTATCAGGGGCTCGGCACACCGGGCCCGAATCCGCAGCTCAACAACCGTTCGAACAGCTACACGCTGCTCGACAGCGTGCGCGCGGTGCTCGGCGGCGTGCCGGGCCTCGCGAACGAGGTCGTGCTGGTCGGCCAGTCGCAAGGCGGCTCGGCCGTGATCGCGGCAGCCGGCTACGCGCCGGCCTATGCGCCCGAACTGGCGATCCGCGCGACCGTCGCGACCGGCACGATCTACAACGCGTCGCACGCCACGCTGGCGGCGCTGCCGAAGTTCGAAACGGCGTACCGGCGCGATCCCGACCGCGTCGATCCAACGCTCGCATACCAGTTCTACTCGGTGCTGTCCGCGCAGCAGATCGATCCGTCGCTGCGGGCCGACGAGGTACTGACCGACACCGCGCTGCCGATTCTCGACCAGGCGCGCATCGGTTGCCTCGCATCGCTCGAGGACGATGCGGCGCTCGCGCACCTCACGCACGCGAACACAGTGAAGCCGGGCGGCGATGCGCGGCTGAAGGCGTGGTGGGACGACTACCTGAAATACCCGACGCTGAAGATCGCGACGCCCGTCTTCATCGGCGCGGGCGCGGACGACGGGCTGGCGCCGCTCGAACTCGCGCTCGCCAGGGACGCGTGCGCGGCTGGCACGACGGTCGAGGCGCACCTGTATGCGGGCCGCGAGCACAACGGCACCGTGAACGCGTCGCTCGCCGATTCGATTCCGTTCGTGAAACGCGTGCTGGCCGGCGAGACGATCCGCCCGGTCTGCTCGCCTGCCGCGCAGCCGGCCGTGTCGCAATAGCCGGTTCACCGCGCTTTGCACGACGGCGCGAATGCTTGTGCAAATCCGTTATTGGATCGCGCCGCCGCCCATTTTTATACTCGTCAGCACTCTCTGCCAAAGAGTGCCAGCCAACTTCGACAGAACCGTACAGGACGAAAAAATGAGCCTACGCCCCTTGCACGATCGCGTGATCGTGAAGCGACTCGATCAGGAAACCACCACCGCGTCGGGCATCGTGATCCCCGACAGCGCCGCCGAAAAACCCGACCAGGGCGAAGTGATCGCCGTGGGCCCCGGCCGCAAGGACACGGACGGCCAGCGCATCGTGCCCGACCTGCAGGTCGGCGAGCGCGTGCTGTTCGGCAAGTACGCGGGGCAAGCCGTCAAGGTGGACGGCAACGAGTTTCTCGTGCTGCGCGAAGAAGACATCGTCGCGGTCGTCAATCAATAACGGAGCGCAATCATGGCAGCCAAGGAAATCATTTTCAGCGACATCGCACGGTCGAAGCTGACCGAAGGCGTGAACATCCTCGCGAACGCGGTGAAGGTCACGCTCGGGCCGAAAGGCCGCAACGTCGTGCTCGAACGCAGCTTCGGCGCACCCGTCGTCACGAAGGACGGCGTGTCGGTCGCGAAGGAAATCGAGCTCGCGGACAAGCTGCAGAACATCGGCGCGCAGCTCGTGAAGGAAGTCGCGTCGCGCACCAGCGACGCGGCCGGCGACGGCACGACGACGGCCACCGTGCTCGCGCAGGCGATCGTCCGCGAAGGCCAGAAATACGTGGCGGCCGGGCTCAATCCGCTCGATCTGAAGCGCGGCATCGACAAGGCCGTCGCGTCGGCCGTCGACGAATTGAAGAAGATCAGCAAGCCGACCACCACGAGCAAGGAAATCGCGCAGGTCGCGACGATCTCCGCGAACGGCGAGGAATCGATCGGCCAGCGCATCGCGGAAGCAATCGACCGGGTCGGCAAGGAAGGCGTGATCACCGTCGAGGACGGCAAGTCGCTCGCGGACGAGCTCGACGTCGTCGAAGGGCTGCAGTTCGATCGCGGCTACCTGTCGCCGTATTTCATCAACAATCCGGACAAGCAGATCGCCGAGATCGAAAGCCCGTACATCCTGCTGCACGACAAGAAGATCTCGAACATCCGCGACCTGCTGCCGGTGCTCGAACAGGTCGCCAAGTCGGGCCGGCCGCTGCTGATCATCGCGGAAGACGTCGAAGGCGAAGCGCTCGCGACGCTGGTCGTCAACAACATCCGCGGCATCCTGAAGACGGTCGCGGTCAAGGCGCCGGGCTTCGGCGATCGCCGCAAGGCGCTGCTCGAGGACATCGCGATCCTCACCGGCGGCCAGGTGATCGCCGAGGAAACGGGCCTGACGCTCGAGAAGGCCACGCTCGCCGAACTGGGGCAGGCGAAGCGCATCGAGGTCGGCAAGGAAAACACCACGGTGATCGACGGCGCGGGCGATGCGAAGAACATCGAGGCGCGCGTGAAGCAGATCCGCGTGCAGATCGACGAAGCGACGTCCGACTACGACCGCGAGAAGCTGCAGGAACGCGTCGCGAAGCTCGCGGGCGGCGTGGCGGTGATCAAGGTCGGCGGCGCGACCGAAATCGAGGTGAAGGAGAAGAAGGATCGCGTCGACGACGCGCTGCACGCCACGCGCGCGGCCGTCGAGGAAGGCATCGTGCCGGGCGGCGGCGTCGCGCTGATCCGCGTGCGGCAGGCGATCCGCGAACTGAAAGGCGCGAACGCCGACCAGGACGCGGGCATCAAGATCGTGCTGCGCGCGCTGGAGGAACCGCTGCGCCAGATCGTCACGAATGCGGGCGAGGAAGCGAGCGTCGTCGTCGCGAAGGTCGCGGAAGGCACCGGCAACTTCGGGTACAACGCGCAGACGGGCGAGTACGGCGACCTCGTCGAATCGGGCGTGCTCGATCCGACCAAGGTCACGCGCACCGCGCTGCAGAACGCGGCGTCGGTGGCCGGGCTGCTGCTGACGACCGATGCGACCGTGTTCGAAGCGCCGAAGGATGCGGCGCCCGCTGCCGCGCCGGGCGGCCCGGGCGCGGGCGGGCCGGGGTTCGATTTCTGACGACGCAGCGTGCGCGCCGGTTCGCCGGCGTGCGCGCGGCCGGGCAGGACCCTGCAACGCGTGGCGACGAAAGTCGTCACGCGTTGTGCGCTTTGGCGCGACGCAATACGATTGCCGGCCGGCCGATTGCCGCGCTCGGGTAAGATGAAGACCCGTCCCGTCACGCCACCGCCACGCCATGTCGCCCATCGCCAACATCCTGCTGCCGCTCGCCGGCGTCCTGCTGCTGAGCGTCGCCAGTCCCGGCCCGAATTTCGTGATCGTCACGTCCACCGCCGTCGTGTCGCGCCACGCGGGCATGATGACGGGGCTCGGCCTCGCCGCCGCGTCGGGCACCTGGGCCGCGATCGCGATCGCCGGCCTGAGCCTGCTCGTGACCCACGTCGCCTGGGTACACACCGCGCTGCGGCTGGCGGGCGCCGCCTACCTGATCTGGCTCGGCCTGAAAATGATCGTGACCGCGCGCAAGCCGTTGCCCGTTTCCGCACCGGCCGCGACGTCCGACTGGCGCGCGGCGAGAAAAGGCTACGTCGTCAGCATGACGAACCCGAAGTCCGTCGCGTTCTACGGCAGTATCTTCGCGCTGATGGTGCCGGCCCATGCGCCGGCGTGGCTCGATCTGTCGGTCGTCGTGCTGTCGGTCGCGATCTCGGCTGCGTGGTATTGCACGATGGCGCTGCTCGCGTCGCATCCGTCGGTGCGCCGGCTGCTGATCCGGCGCAAGGCCGTGCTCGATACGGCCGCCGGGCTGTTGCTGATGGGCGTGGGTGGGCGGATGCTGGCCGGACGTTGATCCGCGGCGCCCCGATCGCTTCCGTCGCTCATCATCATGCCGACCGCACACACCCTTCTGGACGACTACGAACGCCTCGGCTGGACCGGTAACGATCCGATGTCGCAGATGCTGGCACTGCGGCGCGACGAACCAGCGGCACTCGTCGATCTCGTGATCGCGTCGTTCGATCGCACGTTCGCGCATGCGACGTTCATCGACGCCGCGATCGACCTGATGGACGACATCGCGTTCGCGAACGTTGCAGCCGAAGCGTGGCGACGGGTCGTCGAAGGCGCATGGAACGCGCGACTCGCGAACGTGCTGTCCAGCGTCGCGCTACGATCGCCGCAGGTGTTTTCCGATCACTGGGACGTACTGCTCGACGTGGTCGTCCCCCGGCATTCGCCGCGCATGCATTGTGCGGAATACGCGTGGCGGGCACTCGACGCGGCCACGATCGACGCGTGGCGCCGGCGGCTTGCGCAAGCACCCGCCGTTGACGACGCGGCGCGCGCACGCGCTGTCGCACTGCTCCATTCACGACAACCAGCAGCCGTGCTCGATGCGGTGGCCCGGCTGTTTCCGGACGATCCGGAGCAAGCCGCGAACTGGCTCATGTCAGCGGGCTACACGCTGGAGCACGGCACGTTGCGCGCATTGCACGGCGATTCTCCGCTGCATATCGACTTCGGACGCGCGCTGCGTGCGCCGGCACTTCGCGACATGCCGAAGTGGAAACGCGAGATTCAGGCGAATCATCCGACCTGGCAAGCAGGCGAATCCCGTCGGTCGAACGCGCACTTCGGCGGCGTGTCGCCGCATCGATGCGGCCTGTGCCATCAGCCGTTGCATCGGCTGCTGACGCTGCCGCAACCGATCGAAGCGGGTATCGACAGCACGACGCCCGTGTCGTTCGCCACCTGCCTGGCGTGCCTCGGTTGGGAAAGCGACGGCCCGCTGTTCTACCGGCACGACGAGTCGGGTCATGCGGTCGCCCATCCCTCGCAGCGGCACGATGCCGCGATCGAGCCCGACTATCCGGCCAGCCCCTTCGTCGAATCCGACGTCGACGTTTTCGCCGCGCCCGCGCGCTGGGCCTGGCAGGAATGGGGCGAGTCGAACGGCAGGCAGAACCTCAGCCGCGTCGGCGGTCCGCCGTCGTGGGTGCAGTCCGCGTGGTATCCCGATTGCCCCGATTGCGGCCGCAAGATGCGCTTCGCCATGCAGCTCGACTCCGAGCTTCCGCAAGTCGACGGCGGCGAATGGCTGTGGGGCAGCGGCGGCGCGAACTATACGTTCTGGTGCGCGCCATGCCGGACCAGCGCGCATCTGTGGCAGTGCACGTAACGCGCGATTCACGCACCTTTACGACCTTTTTACTTGCGCCCGCGCATCCGTTCACTAGAATGGATTCGCCATCCACCACCGAGCACGCGCCATGCGCATCCGAAGTCCTCGTCCTCCGAGTTGCTTCCCCGCCTGACAGGCCGGACGCCTGCGTCTCCTTCCCGAGCCACCGTCCCGCCGACAGGCGGACGATGCGCGCCGTAGTCTTTCCCGTGCATGCTTGAACACGACGTCGATGCGGTCGTCCCGCATCGCACATCGCAATGCGTGCGACACGTTCCGCGTAACGGCACGTCATCGATCCGCCGATCCGATCCATTTATTTTGCATCACTGATTTTATTCACGGGGATTCCCGCTTCCGAAGCTGCGCACGCCCCGTCTCGATCGTCTTTCATACAGGAGCAATGGAATGATGCTGGGCTTGACGTTCTGGAAACACGTGATAGGCGCGCGAACCCCTGCTCTTTGCGAGGACCGGACGACGGCGCACGGCCGACACCGCCGGGTATCGAGAACGCTCGTGCTGGCGAGCGCCATCGTGGCGTTCGCGGCAATCGCATTCGGCGCGCCGGTCGTCGGCATTTCAGTGTTTCTGCTGACGACGCTGCCGTTCGTGCTGTCGGGAACCTGAGGGTGTCCGTATCGCGCGCGGCGGCATCGGCGCTCGATATACGAGATTTTAATGCCCGGCCCCCGCGTATCTGACACCGTCTTTACGCGGGTTTGTCTAGGATTTCCCTGTCATCCCGACACGGAGAGATCCGCATGCAAACGCATCAGGCCGCCGTCGGCGGCCAATCCGGCCGCCCTCAGCAACGCGGTGGCACACCGTTCGCGACCGCGCTCGCCGACGCCTGTCCGCCGGACAATATCCTGCTCGACGTACCGGTGGAAAGCGCGATCCAGTTGTTCGATCTCGTCGCTCACCATGTCGCACGCGACAGCGGCGTATCCGCGGAACGGATCCGGGCCGAACTGATCAAGCGCGAACAACTCGGCTCGACCGGCCTCGGCCAGGGCGTCGCGATTCCGCATGCGCGCGTCGACGGGATCGGCTCGGCCGTCGCGCTGTTCGTCCGCGCGCGATACCCGTTCACGTTCAACGCGCCCGACCGCAAGCCCGTGCGCGAATTCGTCGTGCTGGTTCTGCCGCACGCGGACGACCGTGCACACCTCGAACTGCTCGCCGACGCCGCGCGATGGTTCAGCGAACGCGCGATCCGGCAAGCGTCACGCGACGCACAAACGCCCGACGAGATTCGCCGACTCATGCAACGCACTGTTTGATCCAGCGTCCCGCAACGACAGGTATCCCCTTCATCCTTTCGAACGCCCATGTTCCCAGACCCTGACACTCCCACTCGACGCGTGGCCGGCTTGGCCCGCTCACTGCCGTTCATGCAGGCGCTGCACGGACAGACCGTCGTCATCGTCGACGGTGGTGCCGCCAGCGACGTCCACACGCGCTCGGCCTTCGCGCAGGATGTCGCGCTGCTCGCGCTCACCGGCATCCATCCGATCGTGATCCAAAGCATTCCGACTGCGTCCGGCGCGCAATCGGTCCACGCGACACACGCCGCCATGGCCGGCGTCAACCATGAACTCGTGCGCCTGATCGGCAGCCACGGCGCGCGGGCAATCGGCGTCGACGGTCACGACGGCGGCCTGCTGGTCGCCAGCGCCGAATCCGGCCACGCGAACACGAGCGAGGTCGCGCGGTTCGACGTCACCGCATTGAATGCGTTTCTCGACAATGGACTGGTGCCCGTCGTGATGCCCATCGCACCAGACGACGCGGGCCGCGACTGCCTGCTGCGCCCTGAACGGCTCGGCAGCGTGCTCGCGCAACACACGTGCGCCGTCTCGTTGGTGATGATGGTCGACAAAGGGTTGCTGCGCGAACTCGGCGAGCTGGCCGGGCTGTACGGCATCACGGAGCTTGAGCAATGGCTCGCCGAGCATCCGGCCGCCGATGCGGCGCCGTGCGTGCGGGACGCGCTCGATGCGCTCGCGCACGGCGTGCAGAACGTCCATCTCGCCGATATCGGGCAACCCGAATCGTTGATCGACGAACTGTTGACGGACGAAGGATCGGGCGTGGTGTTCTGCCGGCGCGGCAACACCGATCTGCTGTCGGAAATCCGTCGTTACTTCGCCGATTCGGCGTGCGTGCTGCGCGACGGGTTCAGCGTCGAGCGGAAGCCGGTCGTGCGGTTTTGACCGGGCAGCACGAAAACGCTTGCAGCGGCCCGCAAAGGCCGCCGCAAGCGGGCAAGCATCGACACGGCAACGACGTCAACGCCGCGCCGCCAGTCTCCTGACGACACTCACCAGCGCATCGACTTCATCGCACGTGTTGTAGAACGCGAGCGACGGCCGCACCGTGGCTTCGAGCCCGAAGCGCCGCAGGATCGGTTGCGCGCAGTGGTGCCCCGAGCGCACCGCGATGCCCTCTTCGTTCAGCGCCTGCCCGACTTCCTCGGTTTCATAGCCCTTCAGCACGAACGACAGCACGCTCGCCTTGTCGCGCGCGGTGCCGACGAGCCGCACGCCCGGCACCGGCGCGAGCACGCTCGTCGCATACGCGAGCAGATCGTGCTCGTAGCGCGCGATGTTCTCGATGCCGACGCGGTTCACGTAGTCGAGCGCCGCGCCGAGCCCCACCGCATCCGCGATGTTGCCGGTGCCGGCTTCGAAGCGGTTCGGCGGCGGCTGGAACACCGTGCGCTCGAACGTCACGTCCGCGATCATGTTGCCGCCACCCTGCCACGGCGGCATGTCGTCGAGGATCGCGCGTTTGCCGTACACGACGCCGATCCCGGTCGGCCCGTAGATCTTGTGCCCGGAGAACACGAAGAAATCCGCATCGAGCGCCTGCACGTCCACGCGCATGTGCGAGATCGACTGCGCACCGTCGACCAGCACCTTCGCGCCCGCGCGATGCGCGAGCTCGACGATCTCCTTCACCGGCACGACCGTGCCGAGCGCGTTCGACACCTGCGTGACCGACACGATCTTCGTGCGATCGTTGAGCAGCTTCCGGTATTCGTCGAGCAGCACCTGCCCCGAATCGTCGACCGGAATCACGCGCAGCTTCGCACCCTTGAGCGCGGCAAGCTGCTGCCACGGCACGATGTTCGCGTGATGCTCGAGATGCGACACGACGATCTCGTCGCCTTCGCCGACGTTCTGCACGCCCCACGTCTTCGCGATCAGGTTGATCGCCTCGGTCGTGCCGCGCACGAACACGATCTCGTCGGGCGACGATGCGCCGATGAAGCGCTGCACCGTCTCCCGCGCATGCTCGTACGCATCCGTCGCGCGTCCCGCCAGTGCATGCGCCGCGCGGTGGATGTTCGAGTTCTCGTGAGCGTAGAAGTACGCGAGTCGGTCGATCACGGCTTGCGGCTTGTGCGTCGTCGCCGCGTTGTCGAACCAGACGAGCTGCTTGCCGTTCACGCGTTCCTGCAGGATCGGGAAGTCGCGGCGGATCGCGTTCACGTCGAACGGCGGATGGGCGCCGCGATGCAGCTGACCGTGCGGCTCGGCTGCCTGCGCATCGTCGATGAAGTAGCGCGGCACGTCGGCACCCGACGCGCGCGACGCCGGCACGTCGCGATGCACGGTCAGCAGCGCGCGCAGCGCGTCGTCGCCCGGCAACCCGAACGCTTCCGGCGACGCGAGGCCGTTCGACGGCACGACGATATCCTGCGGCGTCGCCTGCCAGCCCTGCAGCGAACCGTCGGTGAAGTAGTACGGCGACGCCTTCGCCGCGCCTTCCCGTGCCGGCGCATTCACCTGCGGCACACCGAGCGCCGCGCCGCCGACGCGCGGCTCCAGCGCGGGTGCGATCGATACGACGTTGTCGGGCAGCCCGTTCTGCGCGGCCGCATGCGGCGCGAGCGCGGGTGCGCGGTTGCCGAGCGACAGCACGTGCGTCGGCGCGGACGGCGCGAGGTTCGCGCCCGGTACCTTGCCTTGCGGCAGCGCGAGCCCCGGCACGC
>FTHQ01000284.1_pt1 | contig 11607 bp, 11 predicted proteins | sample 1641001 | NCBI WGS metagenome assembly FTHQ01 (sample SAMEA3914872, study PRJEB12502) | metagenome | biome: forest; material: soil | place: Canada | collected 2011-07-03 | depth 0.3 m | reverse complement strand
CGCGAGCGCGGCGCCGGCGATCCAGTCGGGCAGGCACGCGAGGCCGAGGCCGGCCGTCGCCGCCTGCAGCAGCAGCGTCGATTCATCGGCCTGCAGCCGCAGGCGCGGCGTCACGTCGACGGCGTCGCCGCCGCGCTGCAGCCGCCACGGCTGCGGGCCCGGGTGGAGCCCGTCGTGCTGCGCGAGATCGGCCGGCGTGTCGGGCGTGCCGGCCCGCGCGAGATAGGCCGGCGCGGCCACGACGACGATCGGGGACGCCGCGAGCGGCCGTTGCACGAGCGCGGAATCGGGCAGCGGCGCGAAATGGCTGCGCACCGCGATGTCGAAGCCTTCCTGCGCGATGTCGACGAGTCGGTCGCTCGCATGAATCTGCAGCAGCAGCTTCGGGTGCGCGATCGCCAGTGCCGGCAGGCACGGCGCGAGGATGTGCTGCGCGACCGGCACCGAGCTCGTGATCCGCACGACGCCGGCCGGCTCGGCGGCCTGCCGCAGCACCGCGTCGCGCGCGCTGTCGGCCTCGATCACGGCCGCGCGCGCATGCTCGAAGAATTCGGCGCCGACCGGCGTGAGCCGGAAGCTGCGCGACGTGCGATGCACGAGCCGCGCACCGAGCGTGCGCTCGAGCTCGGCCACGCGCTTGCTGACCGTCGATTTCGGCAGGTCGAGCCGGCGCGCGGCCGCCGACATGCTGCCGGCATCCACCGCCTGCACGAACAGGTAGAGATCGTTCAGATTCACTTCCAGCGTCCACATGAAGAAACGAAGGGTTTCGATTTTAGCGGCTACTGCGTCATCGTTCGTCATGGGAGCATGACGGCTCGTTCAACTTTCACGGAATGTCCCGATGTCTCCGATCCTTCTCTACGGTATTCCCGCCGGCTGCTCGTTCGGCTCCATCGTCGCGCTCGAATGGACCGGCCGCCCGTACCGGCTGTCGCGCATCACGATGCCGGGCGCCGTGACGAGCGACGCGTTCCTCGCGCTGAACCCGGTCGCCGAAACGCCGGCGTTCGTCACCGCGAACGGCGACGTGCTGACCGAAAGCATCGCGATCCTCGGCCATATCGGCGCGCAGGCGCTCGACAGCGGCCTCGCGTTTCGCCAAGGCAGCGCGGCGTTCGACCGGCTGAACCGGATGCTGGCGTGGCTGAACACGACGTTCTTCAACGCGTTCGGCGCGCTCTGGTACGTGTACGAACACGACACCGAAGGCGCCGAGAAAGCGGCGCTGCAGGCGTACGGTCGCGGCAAGGTGCTGAAGGCGCACCGTCAGCTCGAAGCGCTGCTCGAGCGCGGCGAAGGCCCGTGGCTGCTGGGCGCGCGGCGCACGCTGGCCGATGCGTACTTCACCGGGATCGCGCGCTGGGCCGACTATCACGCGGTGTTCGAGCCTGATGCGTTCCCGCGCGTCGCCGCGCTGCGCGCGCGGCTCGCCGACGATGCCGGCGTGCAGTTCGCGCACGCGATCGAGGAAAACCTGCCGCCGCCAGCGTCGTCGGCGTTCGAAGGACATGTGTCGCTCGACGACGCACTGGCCAGCGCGCGCGACATCGTGGTGTCGGCGCGGGTGGTGTGATCCGCTACTTCGGTCGCCCCCCAAGGCGGAATCGGCTCCCCATGTTTTTACCCGGATAATATTGACATCCAATTAATACCCGGATAAAAATAGCGTCATTCCGATTCCAGCCTGCGGACGACCACGATGACCTCTCCCACACTCCTTCCTTCGTACACGGCCTTCGACGGCCACCGGCGGCTCGCGTCGGGTCCGCTCGCGACGGTCGCGCTTGCCGTCCGGCAGGCGGCCGGCGACGCGATGCCCGGCACGATCCTGATCTTCGACGACGCGACGGGCCGCTCGATCGACCTCGACCTGCGCGGCACGGCGGACGACATCCGCGCGCGCTATGCGGCACCGGCGGCCGACGCGTCCAGCGGCGCTGGCGAACCGGCAGGCGCTGGCGCTGCCGAACAGCGCGGCCGCGGCCGGCCGAAGCTCGGCGTCGTGTCGCGCGAGGTCACGCTGCTGCCGCGTCATTGGGAATGGCTCGGCGCACAGCCGGGCGGCGCGTCGGTCGCGCTGCGCAAGCTCGTCGAGGACGCGCGGCGCACGCACGCGGCGGCCGACCGGCAGCGCGACGCGCAGGCGCGCGCGTATCACTTCATGTCGGCGATGGCGGGCGACCTGCCCGGTTTCGAGGAAGCCGCGCGGGCGCTGTATGCGAACGATGCGGCGCGGCTGGCCGAGCTGATCGCCGGTTGGCCGGACGACGTGCGCGACCATGCGCTCGCGCTGGCGCGCGGCGATCTGCCGCCCGCCGCCGAAGACTGCTGACGGAGCGCCGACGCGATGACCGTATTCGACCTGAACCGCGGCGCGCTCGCGCCGGTCGCCGACGAAGTGGACGTCGTCGAGCTGCGCGTGACGGGCGCCATTCCGCGCGAACTCGACGGCACGTTGCTGCGCAACGGTCCGAACCCGCCGGGCGGCCGCTTCGACGGCAACGACATGCTGTCGTGGTGGCCGGAGGCCGCGATGCTGCATGCGATCGCGTTCGACGACGGCCGCGCGGCCGGCTACCGGAACCGCTGGGCGCGCACGCGGCGCTGGGCGGCCGTCCACGCGCCCGGGCAGGCGCCGCAGCTGCCCGACACCAATCCGAACGTGAACGTGCTGCAGCATGCGGGCGAACTGCTCGCGCTGGCCGAGGGCGGCGCGCCGCTCGCGATCACTGCCGCGCTCGATTCGTTCGGCGCGCCGACGCGGCACGCGGGCATCGACGGCGGGATGACCGCGCATCCGAAGGTCGACCCGGTGACCGGCGAGCTGATCCTGTTCCGTGCGGACTGGCGCGCACCCTGGCTGCGCTACGGCGTGATCGACGCGACGGGGGTGACGCGCGTCGACGTCGAGATCGAGCTGGGCGCGCCGGCGATGATGCACGACCTCGCGATCACCGAAACCCGCAGCCTGCTGCTCGACCTGAACGTCGGCTACGACTTCTCGCTGCTGCAGCACGGCCACCGGATGCCGCTGCGCTGGCACGACGACCGGCCCGCGCGCATCGGCGTGCTGCCGCGCCACGGCGGCGACGTGCGCTGGTTCGGCGTCGAGCCGTGCTTCATCCAGCACGTCGTGAACGCGTACGACTGCGACGCGTCGTGCCTCGTGCTCGACGCGGTGCGCTATCCATCGTTCCTGCGGCTCGACGCGCGCACGGGCCGCTTCGCCGACAACCCGGTCGGCGAGCTGTGGCGCTACGTGATCGATACCGCGAACGGGCTGATCGACGAAGGGCCGCTCGCCGACGGCGGCATCGAGCTGCCGCGCATCAACGAAAGCCGCACCGGGCGCGGCTACCGCTATCTGTACGCGGTCGAGCAGCCGAACAACGCGGAAATGCGCGGCGTGATGCGCTTCGACCACGCGCGCGGCACGACGACGCACTACGCGGTGCCGGCCGGCGACCAGAACGGCGAGCCGGTGTTCGTGCCGCGCCCGGGCGGCGCCGACGAGGACGACGGCTGGCTGCTGGTGATGGTCTACCGCGCGGCGACGGATACGAGCGACGTCGTGATCCTCGATGCGCGCGCGATCGACGCGGGGCCGGTCGCGACCGTGCACCTGCCGCGTCGCGTGCCGGCCGGGTTCCACGGCGCGTGGGTGCCGCGCGAACGTCGAGCGTGAGCGGCGGCGCGCGTCACTGCGCGCGCAGCGCGTCGACGATCTTCAAGCGCGCGGCGCGCATCGCCGGCAGGAACCCGCCGACGAGCCCCATCACGAGCGAGAACACGAGCGTCTTCACGACGATCGCGGGCGTCAGCACGAAGCGGAACGACAGATCCGAGAAGGTCTGGAAGTTGGTCGTCGAGAACGACGCGAACTGCATCAGCGACGCGCACGCGAGCCCCGCGACGCCGCCGACGAAGCCGAGCAGCAGCGCCTCCAGCAGGAACGCGGCGAGCACGCTGGTGCGCTTGAAGCCGAGCGCGCGCAGCGTGCCGATCTCGGCCACGCGGTTCGCGACCGACGCATACATCGTGATCATCGCGCCGATCATCGCGGCGATCGAGAAGATCGTCGACAGCGTGATGCCGAGGATGTTGATGAAGGTCGACAGCGCCTTCGACTGGTCGCCGTAGAAGGTCTGCTCGCGCTTCGCCTCGTCGGTCAGCCGCGGGTCGACGTCGATGTCGGCCTTGAAGCGCGCGAAGCCGTCCGCGCTCGGGATGCGCAGCACCATCGACGAATAGCTGGTGCGCCGGAACGACTGCATCAGCTGGTCGACGTCGCCCCAGATCTCCGAATCGAAGCCGCTGCCGCCCGCATCGAAGATGCCGACGATGGTCCAGTCGCGCTGCGCGAAATGCAGGCGGTCGCCGAGCTGCGTGCCGCTGAAGCCTTTCGCGATCGCGCTGCCGACGACGATCTCCGACGAGCCGGGCGCGAACGGGCGGCCGGCCACGAGCTTCACGTGCGGACGCAGCGCGAGGCCGGCCGGCGATACGCCGCGGATCACGACGTTCGACGGCTTGCCGGTCGACGTCTTCACGAGCGAGATCAGCACCACGGCTTCCTTCGACACGAGCGGCCGGCCGTCGGGGCCGAGCGCGACGGCCGGATGCATCTCGAGCGCGTTGGCCTGCTGATGGTCGATCGAACTCTGGATCTCGGTCTCGGCGCCCTTGCGGATCACCACCGCGTTGTCCGGTTCGCCGGTCGACACGAGCGTTTTCGTGAGCCCCGCATCGAGCATCTGCACCGTCGCGAACACGAAGATCACGAGCGCCATCCCGCCTGCGGTGAGCGCGGTGGTGAGGCGCCGGGTCCACAGGTTGCGCGCGATGTAGGTGAGCGGGATCGCCATGCGCGCCTCTAGCCGATTGCCCGCAGGCCTTCGACGACGCGCACGCGCGCGGCCTGCCACGCCGGCACGAGCGCGGCCGCGAGGCCGACCGCGACCGAGCACGCGGCCTGCAGCACGATCGTCTCGGTCGACACCTTGAACACCGGGAAGATGCCGCCGGCCGCCTGCTTGAACAGGCTCGCGGCGGGCGGCGTCGCGAGGATGCCGAGCCCGCCGCCGGCCACCGCGATCACGACCGATTCGCCGAACACGATCAACGCGAGGAACCCGGGGCCGAAGCCGAGCGCCTTCAGCGTCGCGTATTCGGCCGTGCGCTCGCGGGCGCTCATCGCCATCGCGTTGGCCATCACGGCCATGATGATCAGGATCACCACGTACGACACCAGGCGGATCGCCGCGATGATCTGGTTCGACATCGCGACGAAGCCGAGCTGAAACGCCTGCTCGGTCTCGGTCAACGTCTCGGCGAGCGAGTTCTTGAACACCGCGTCGACGTTGCGCGCGATCGACGCGCCGTCGTCGGGGTTCGCGACGCCGAGCACGAACACGCCGACCTGGTCGGCCTGCTTCGGCGTGCGCTTGCGCACCGTCTCGTTCAGGTAATCCCAGTGGAACACCAGCTGGCGCGTGATCGTCGAATCGTCGCGGCCGTCGAGAATGCCGCGCACGACGAAATCCCACGTGCCCGGATAGATCGTGCCCTTCAGCGGAATCACGTCGCCGACCTTGAAGCCGAACTGCGTCGCGAGCTGGCGGCCGACGAGGCAGCCGCGGCGGTCGCGGTCGTAGTCGGCGCGCTGCTGCGCCGGCAGGATGAATTCCGGGTACAGGTCGAGATAGTTCTCCGACACCGCGAAGCTCGCGAAGAAGTTCTTCGGGTCGCGATAGATGCCGCCGAACCAGTTCGAGCGGACCACGGCCGTCACGCCGTCGACGCCGCGAATGCGGTTCTCGTAGCTGACCGGCAGCGGAAACACCAGCGAGATCGCGTTGCGCGTGACGAGCCGCCCGCTGGACGCCGCCGCCGCGCCCGCGTACCACGCGTCGACGACGGTGTGCAGCAGCCCGAACGCGAGCACCGCGATCGTGAGCCCGAGCACGGTCAAGAGCGTGCGCAGCCGGTGCCGCAGCGCGTTGCGCGCGATCAGCTTCAGCACGTACATCGCGCGCGCTCCCGCCGCCGGTCAGCCGGCGTGCCCATCGATCAGCTCCCCTTTTTCCAGATGGACGAGCGAGCGCGCGGCGCCGGCCGCATGCGCGTCGTGCGTCACCATGATGATCGTCTTGCCGAGTTCGGCGTTCATCCGCTGCAGCATCGCGAGGACGTCGGTGGCCGACGCGCGGTCGAGGTCGCCGGTCGGCTCGTCGGCGACGATCAGCACCGGATCCGTGATCAGCGCGCGCGCGATCGCGACGCGCTGCTGTTGGCCGCCCGACAGCTCGGACGGGTAATGGCTCGTGCGGTCGCCGAGATTCACCATGTCGAGCACCAGCTCGACGCGTTCGCGCCGCTCGCGGCGCGACAGGTGCGTGAGCATCAGCGGCAGCTCGACGTTCTCGAACGCGGTGAGCACGGGCATCAGGTTGTAGAACTGGAAGATGAAGCCGACGTTCGCCGCGCGCCATTCGGCCAGTTGCGCCTCGGCGAGTTGCGAGATGTCGAGGCCGCCGACGCGCAGCTCGCCGCTGTCCGGCCGGTCGATGCCGGCCACGAGGTTCAGCAGCGTGCTCTTGCCGGAGCCCGACGGCCCCATCAGCGCGACGAAATCGCCTTCGCCGATGTCGAGCGTGATGTCGGTCAGCACCGGCACGATCTGGTTGCCGCGCCGGTACGACTTCGCGACGTGGCTGAGCTCGACGAGGGGCGGCGGGGCGTCGTTCACGCGCGCTACTTCTTCGCGACGGTCACTTTCGCGCCGTCCTTCAGCTTCGCGTCCGGCGCGAGCACGACCGTGTCGCCCGGTTTCACGCCGCGAACCGCGACCAGCTCGCCGATCCGCATGCCGCGCGTCACGGCCACCGCGTGCGCGCTGTCGTCCTTCACGACGAACACGGCCGGCCGGCCGTCGCGCTCGACCACCGCGCTCGCCTGCACGGCCGTCACCGGCTGCCGGTCCTGCGGCGTCGCGGGTTTCGACAGGAATGCGATCTTCGCGCTCATGTCGGGCAGCACGCGCTCGTCGCGGTCGACGAAGCGCACCTTCACGAGCACGGTGGCCTTCGAGCGGTCGACGGTCGGCACGATGCGCGACACGCGGCCCGCGAAGCGCATGTCCGGCAGCGCGTCGAGCTGGATCTCGCACGGCTGCTCGGCGCGGATTTTCGCGATGTTCGATTCGGCGACGTCGGCCTCGACCTCGAGCGTGTCCATGTCGGCGATCGTCACGACCGCGCCCTTGCTGTCCGACGCGGACGAGAACGGCGTGATGTTGTCGCCGACGTTCGCATGCTTCGCGAGCACGATGCCGTCGAACGGCGCGCGGATCACCGTCTGGTCGACCGCGACCTGCGCGGCCTGCGCGTTCGCTTCGGCCGACACGATCGCGGCCTGGTCGCTGGCGAGCGTCGCGCGCGCCTTGTTCACGCGGGCCGTGTCGGTGTCGAGCTGCGCGGCCGGCACCGCGCCCTTCGGCGCGAGCGCGGACGTGCGGCGCAATGCGATCTCGGCGTCCTTCAGTTCGGCCTGCGCGACGCCGAAGTTCGCGCGGGACACCTGCACCTGCGCGCGCGCCTGCGCAAGCGACGCTTGCACGTCGTTGCTTTCGAGCCGCGCGATGATCTCGTCCTTCTTCACGCGTGTGCCTTCGAGCACGCCGAGCCATTCGACGCGGCCCTGGCCCTTCGACGCGACCGCGGCCTTGCGCTGCGGCACGACGTAACCGGTCGCATTGAGTTGCGTGTCGTTCTGGTACGGGTAGGCGGACGTGACGGAGGTGGTGTCGACGGTCGGCCGGCCGGTGAGGGCGAGGCCGGCGACGATCGCGACGACGATCAGCGCGGCGGCGACCGCATAGCGCGCCCAGCGGCGCCGGCGCGGCACCGGGGCGATCGGACGCCGGTCGATTTTCAGTTTGTCCAGATTGTGGTCGGGCAATTTGAGCGCCTCGAGACGGCGGGGGTCGTGTGACCGGCCGCGATCCGGTTTCCGGGAAAGGGACGGATGGACGCCAGTATAAGCGTCGCTCCGGCGCCGCGCGAGCCGGTTTGCGGCGCCGTGCGGCGGCGGCCCGTCGGGCCGGCCGGCGCCGGCCGACGAGCGCCCCCCCGGGGAAACCCGAGGACGCAAGCAACGTGTCAACTTGCCGCGAAGGCGGTGCGTTATAGAACCAGTGCGTCAGGTTTTGTCGCGACGGCACGGCGCAAGCCGGCCATGCGGCCTGGGGCTCCGATGCGAATGCCTCGCATCTTTAATTACCGGTACGTTTGATTTTTTCTCCGCTAAAGGAAGAACAATGAAGAAGACGCTCGCTTCGATCATCGCCGCAGCATTCGCTCTCGCATCGGTTTCGGCATTCGCACAGGCGTCCGCGCCGGCAGCCGACACGTCGGCCGCCGCTCCGGCACCGGCCAAGAAGGATCACAGCAAGCCGAAGCACCAGCTGAAGCACCACGGTTCGAAGAAGGGCCAGGCGAAGGCTGCAGCCGCATCGGCCGCCGGCACGAACGACGCAGGCACGCAGAACTAAGCGGTTCTGCCGCCACGGCCGGCGTTGCCGGCCATCGGTCGGCCAGCCCCGCATGCTTCGGCATGCGGGGTTTTGTTTTTTCAGGCACCGGATTCACCCGGTTCGTCGGCCCGGACGGGCGGCGGCGCGCGCATCGCGTCGACCACCGCGCGCATGCGCCGCCAGTGCGAGCCTTCCCAGAACACGCGCCGGCACACGTCGCACGCGGCGAAGCGCCGGTGCCGCAGCCGGACGCCGGCCGGCACGCGCGGCGCGGCGGCGGCTGCATCGAGCGGATGCAGCGGCGCGTTGCAGCGCAGGCACAGCCGGAACGGTCGCATGTGCGGCGCGAGATCGAGCCGCTCGAACAGCTCGTGCAACTGGTCGGCCGGCCGCTGCGCATGCAGGTAGCAGCCGCGCACGACCGCACGCCGCTTGAGCAGCTCGCGGTCGCGCGTCAGCACGATCCGGTTCTCCCGCTCGGCGAGCGCCGCGAGTTCGTCGTCGCGGTAGTGGTTGTCGTAGCAGGTGTCGAACCCGGCGAGGCGCAGCAGTTGCGCGAGGCCGCCGAGATGCGCGTCGGCGACGAAGCGCCATGCCGCCGGTGGCGGCCCCGTTGCACCGTTGGCCGCCGGCCCGGCGCGTTCGGGCAGGACTTCGACACGGTCGCCGTCGTCGAGCGGCCGGTCGAGTGCGGCCGGCGCGTCGTTCACGTACAGCCGGCCGATTTCGGTGTGCGGGACGCCGAGCGCCTCGATCGCATGCTTGACCGTCGCGTCGCGGGCGCATGCGTGCGCGAACGCCCGGTCGCGCTGCGGGCGCGCGAGAAAGGCGTTCAGTTCGCCGTGAAAGCGGAAGGTCGCGGTCGCCATCCGTGCAGTATCGCACCGCGCCCGGCCGGCGGCAGGCGCTGCAGACCGCCGGCATCTGTGTTTAACTCGCGGCTTCACGGAGCGAAGGAGCAGGACATGGATCTCGGGTTTATCGGGCTGGGCGAAATGGGGCAGGCGATCGCGACGAACCTGCTGAAGGCGGGTCACACGGTGCGGGTCTGGAACCGGTCGCGCGAGCGGGCCGAGCCGCTCGCGGCATTCGGCGCGCAGATCGTCGACACGCCGGCCGACGCGTTTCGCGGCGACGCCGTGTTCTCGATGCTCGGCGACGATGCGGCCGCGCGCGCGGTGTTCGACGATGCGCTGCTGGCCCAGGCGCCCCGTGGGCTGATCCACGTGAACATGGCGACCGTGTCGGTCGCGCTCGCCGAATCGCTCGCGCACGCGCATGCGTCGCGCGGCATCGACTATGTCGCCGCGCCGGTGATGGGCCGGCCCGACGTCGCGGCCGCCGCGCGCCTGACCATCATGGCCGGCGGCCCGGCCGAGGCGATCGACCGCGTGCAGCCGCTGTTCGACGCGATCGGCCAGAAGACCTGGCGCTTCGGCTCGCTGCCGCAGCACGCGAACGTCGCGAAGATCGCCGCGAACTTCACGCTCGCGTCGGCGATCGAGACGCTCGGCGAGGCGTCCGCGCTGCTCGGCGCGCACGGCGTCGCGATGCGCGATTTCCTCGACGTGATCACCAGCAGCGTGTTTCCGGGGCCTGTCTACGAAGGCTACGGCGCGATGATCGCCGAGCGGCGCTACGAGCCCGCGCGCTTCAAGGCGCGGCTCGGGCTGAAGGATGTCCGCCTCGCGCTGGAGGCGGGCGACGCGACGTCGGTGCCGCTGCCGGTGGCGAGCGTCGTGCGCGACAGCCTGCTCGACGCGCTCGCGCACGGCGGCGGCGACCAGGACTTCGCGGTGCTCGGCGAGGCCGCGCTGCGCCGCGCTGGCCGCTGACCCGCGACAGAAGTGCGACCCGCACGGCATAATCGGCGGTTCGTTTCCCCCTACATTTGAGGCAGAGGCAGTCATGAACTTGCATACGTGGTGGCTTTTCGTGGCGACGGTGTTCGTCGTGTCGGCGATTCCGGGCCCGAACATGCTGCTCGTGATGACGCACGGCGCGCGGCACGGGCTGCGGCGCTCGTCCGCGACGATGGCCGGCTGCCTGAGCGCGCTGGTGCTGATGCTCGCGGTATCCGCGGCGGGCCTCGGCGCGGTGCTCGAGGCATGGCCGGCGATGTTCAATGGGTTGCGCTTCGCGGGCGCGGCCTACCTGATCTATCTCGGCGTGAAGGCATGGCGCGCCCGCGTGGACGACACGCCGGCGGCCGACGTCGATGCCGTGTCGCACGGGGCGTCGGCGTCGCGCGCGGTGCTGTTCCGCAATGGCTTCCTGGTCGCGGGCAGCAACCCGAAGGCGATCCTGTTCGCGGCCGCGCTGCTGCCGCAGTTCATCAACGCGGCCGAGCCGACGCTGCCGCAGTTCGGCATCCTCGTCGTCACGTTCGCGGTGATCGAGGTGAGCTGGTATCTCGTCTACGCGTCGTTCGGCACGCGCATCGGCGCCACGTTGAAGAGCCAGAGCGTCGCCAAGGTGTTCAACCGGCTGACGGGCGGGCTGTTCGTCGGCTTCGGCGCGATGATGGCGCTGGTCCGTCACTGATTCCCGGCCGGCTCCGGCGTACCGAACGCCCCGTCCCTTGCAAGAGGGCGGGGCGTTCGGCTTTTGGAAGCCGCTTCACCGCGTTGCCTGCTCACCCACGCGGCCGATCCAGCGCCGCCGCGCCGGCCCCGCGTCCAGCCACCAGCCCGAACACGGCCGTCGCGCCCGCGAACGCGAACCCGACACCGCATACCGCGCTCCAGCCGCCCCATGCCCATGCACTGCCCGCGAGCGCCGCACCCAGCGCGCCGCCGCAGAAGAACAGCCCGACGAATAGCCCGTTCAGGCGTCCGCGCGCGGCCGGGTTCAGCAGGTTGATCTCGCGGCGGCCGATCGTCTGGTCGACGATGACGCCCGCATCGAGCAGCGCCGCGCCGCCGGCCAGCAGCGCGAGCGCGACGCCGCGATGCGCATGCGCATCGAAGCCGAACCAGCCGGCGCCGGCGACGCCGAGCACGACGAGCGCCGCGAGCATCGTGCCGTGCGCGAGCCGCTGCGCGGCCGGGCCGTGGCCGCGGTCGCCCGCG
>FTHQ01000293.1_pt1 | contig 11750 bp, 12 predicted proteins | sample 1641001 | NCBI WGS metagenome assembly FTHQ01 (sample SAMEA3914872, study PRJEB12502) | metagenome | biome: forest; material: soil | place: Canada | collected 2011-07-03 | depth 0.3 m | reverse complement strand
GATCAGGATCAGCCGGCGGCCCGCCGCGACGTACTGGCGCCCCTGCACGTGCACTTTCGTGACGAGCGGGCAGGTTGCGTCGAGCACGTCGAGCCCGCGCGTCTGCGCGTCGCGCTCGACCGTCTGGGCGACACCGTGCGCGCTGAAGATCGCGACAGCGCCGTGCGGCACCTCGTCGAGCTCCTCAACGAATCGTGCCCCTTTATTACGCAGATTTTCGACGACATGCCGGTTATGCACGATCTCGTGACGCACATAGACCGGCGCACCGTGCTGTTGCAGCGCGCGATCGACGATCTCGATCGCACGGACAACCCCCGCACAAAAGCCGCGGGGCTGGGCAAGGATGACTCGCATAGGTGAGCGAACTCCGACGACAGACGCCGGGGTTCGAGGAGCTGGCACTCGCTCGCTCGCCCCGGCTTGATGTTATGAAGGCAGGAACGAACCGGCCGGCCAGGCCCCGGAACCCCGAATTAATCGCGCATTTTAACCCTATCGGGCCGTCCGTGCTTTGGTGCTGTGTCGGCACCGTTGCAATTGCGGGAGAGCCGCGTCGGCGCTGGCGGGCGCGGAACCCAGTAAACTACGCGGTTTCGCGGGCGGCCGCTCCGGCTGCCCGGCGTCGCGCTCATTTCAAGGCCATTCGATGACCGTCGATTCTTACGCGTATTGCCCTTCCGCCCGTGCGGTTTCGGGCGTTTTGTTCCTGACCCCTATTAATTCCTACCCGGCCGGCGGGCGGCAGGAGGCAGGCCGATGATGCTGGCGCTTGCTTTCCTGGTGTCCGGCCTGTCGCTGGTGATCTGGATCGTGCTGCTCGTCGCGCGCGCCAGAAGCCGCCGCGCGCGACGAGCAGCACGATCCAGATCACCAGCGACAGGCCGGACACCAGGAAAGCAAGCGCCAGCATCATCGGCCTGCCTCCTGCCGCCCGCCGGCCGGGTAGGAATTAATAGGGGTCAGGAACAAAACGCCCGAAACCGCACGGGCGGAAGGGCAATACGCGTAAGAATCGACGGTCATCGAATGGCCTTGAAATGAGCGCGACGCCGGGCAGCCGGAGCGGCCGCCCGCGAAACCGCGTAGTTTACTGGGTTCCGCGCCCGCCAGCGCCGACGCGGCTCTCCCGCAATTGCAACGGTGCCGACACAGCACCAAAGCACGGACGGCCCGATAGGGTTAAAATGCGCGATTAATTCGGGGTTCCGGGGCCTGGCCGGCCGGTTCGTTCCTGCCTTCATAACATCAAGCCGGGGCGAGCGAGCGAGTGCCAGCTCCTCGAACCCCGGCGTCTGTCGTCGGAGTTCGCTCACCTATGCGAGTCATCCTTGCCCAGCCCCGCGGCTTTTGTGCGGGGGTTGTCCGTGCGATCGAGATCGTCGATCGCGCGCTGCAACAGCACGGTGCGCCGGTCTATGTGCGTCACGAGATCGTGCATAACCGGCATGTCGTCGAAAATCTGCGTAATAAAGGGGCACGATTCGTTGAGGAGCTCGACGAGGTGCCGCACGGCGCTGTCGCGATCTTCAGCGCGCACGGTGTCGCCCAGACGGTCGAGCGCGACGCGCAGACGCGCGGGCTCGACGTGCTCGACGCAACCTGCCCGCTCGTCACGAAAGTGCACGTGCAGGGGCGCCAGTACGTCGCGGCGGGCCGCCGGCTGATCCTGATCGGCCATGCGGGCCACCCGGAAGTCGAGGGCACGATCGGCCAGATTCCGGCCGAGGTGATCCTCGTGCAGAGCGAAGCCGAAGTCGATACGCTGACGCTGCCCGTCGATACGCCGGTCGCGTACATCACGCAGACCACGCTGTCGGTCGACGACACGCGCGGCATCATCGAAGCGCTGCAGCGCCGGTTCACCGACCTCGTCGGCCCGGACACGCGCGACATCTGCTATGCCACGCAGAATCGCCAGGCCGCCGTGCGCGAGCTGAGCGAACAGGTTGACGTGCTGCTCGTCGTCGGTGCGACGAACAGCTCGAACTCGAACCGCCTGCGCGAGATCGGCACCGAAAGCGGTGTGCCGAGCTATCTCGTCGCCGACGGCTCGGAAGTGAAGGCCGAATGGTTCGCGGGCGTGCAGACGGTCGGCCTGACCGCCGGCGCGTCGGCGCCCGAAGAGATGGTCGAGGATGTAATCAGCGCGCTGCGCGCGCTGGGGCCCGTCGATGTCGCGACGATGGCGGGCCGTGAAGAAAAAGTCGAATTCAAGTTGCCGGCGAAGCTCACGCAAGCTGTCGCCCGCGAAGTTTAAGGAGGACATCCCTTGTCTATTCCGCTGCTCCAGCAAGTCCGTGTCGGCGCCTACATCGTGCGCCAGCACCTGTCCGGCAACAAACGCTATCCGCTCGCGCTGATGCTCGAGCCGCTGTTCCGCTGCAACCTCGCGTGCAACGGCTGCGGCAAGATCGATTATCCGGATCCGATCCTGAACCAGCGCCTGTCCGTCGAGGAATGCCTGCAGGCCGTCGACGAGTGCGGCGCGCCCGTCGTGTCGATCGCCGGCGGCGAGCCGCTGCTCCACAAGGAAATGCCGGAAATCGTCAAGGGCATCATGAAGCGCAAGAAGTTCGTGTACCTGTGCACGAACGCGCTCTTGATGGAAAAGAAGATGGACGACTACCAGCCGAGCCCGTATTTCGTCTGGTCGGTCCACCTCGACGGCGACAAGGACATGCACGACCATTCCGTGTCGCAGGAAGGCGTGTACGACAAGGCGGTCGCGGCGATCAAGGAAGCGAAGCGCCGCGGCTTCCGCGTGAACATCAACTGCACGCTGTTCAACGATGCGATCCCCGAGCGCGTCGCGAAGTTCTTCGACACGCTGGGCCCGATCGGCGTCGACGGCATCACCGTGTCGCCGGGCTACGCGTACGAGCGCGCGCCGGATCAGCAGCACTTCCTGAACCGCGACAAGACGAAGAACCTGTTCCGCGAAATCCTGAAGCGCGGCGAAGGCGGCAAGCGCTGGTCGTTCAGCCAGTCGTCGCTGTTCCTCGACTTCCTGGCCGGCAACCAGACGTACAAGTGCACGCCGTGGGGCAATCCGGCGCGTACGGTGTTCGGCTGGCAGAAGCCGTGCTACCTGGTCGGCGAAGGTTACGTGAAGACCTTCAAGGAACTGATGGAAACGACGGAGTGGGACAACTACGGCGTCGGCAACTACGAGAAGTGCGCGGACTGCATGGTCCACTGCGGCTTCGAGGCGACGGCCGTGATGGACACGATCTCGAACCCGCTGAAGGCGCTGCGCGTGAGCCGCAAGGGCATCAAGACCGACGGCCCGTTCGCACCGGACATCTCGATCGCGAAGCAGCGTCCGGCCGAGTACGTGTTCTCGCGCCACGTCGAGATCAAGCTCGAGGAAATCCAGCGCGCCGGCAAGGGCAAGCTGCAGAAGCCGGCGAAGTCGGCAACGGCCGCTTAAGTCGCGCGTTGCGCCGCGAGAAGGTTCGCGCCTTCGCAGCGGCTGGAATCGAAAAAGCGCCACGGAGTTCATTCGCTCCGTGGCGCTTTTTGTTTTGACGGACGCCGTGTGACGCGCAGCGCTTGCGCGCCTGCGTGCGAGGCCGAGCGTCGGTTGCCTAGCTGCGCGACTCCGCCGCGGCGATCAGTTGCCAGGCGGTCGGGCCCGGATCGAGCAGCGGGTCGGACGGCGGATCGAGATCGTGCGGATGCGCTTCCTCGGACGGCAACGTCTGCGCTTTCGCAATGCCGATTTCGTCGCCGCATACGGTGCATCGATAGATGCCCGCCACCGTCACCTTGCTGCCCGGCGGCAGATTCTCGCTGAATGCGCGGCCACTTCCGCACGTGAAGTAGCCGCCGCTCCTGTATAGCGCCATCGCTCCTCCTGACCGAAACGAATGCGTTCGCGCCGACACGCATGCTCGTCGCAAACGCGAGGATGGATCGTCGTCCGGACACGCCGGGTTCCAGTCATGGCATTAGACGGCGCGCGGCCGCGCGATGGAATCGGACGCGTATGAAACACGGCCCGTGGGCAGCCACTCAATGCAGAACGGCCGGCTCCCGCATCTTCGCCGCGGCCTGCGCGACGAGCCCCGGCTGTTCGGCAGAGGCGAACGTGCAGACATGACGCCACAGCTCGGCCAGCCGATGCCGCGTGAGCGTCGCGACGCACGCGTCGTTCGCGGCGAGCACGCGTTCGAGTACCGCGCATTCGTCGTCGTGCAGCGTCCATGCCCCGCTTTGCGCGGCGCGCGCCACGCTCGCGTCCAGCACGCGCTCCGCGTCGACGCACAGGTCGATGGTCGCGTCGGGAGAGACCGCATCGTCGAGCGCGAGGAACACCAGATACACGCTCGTGCGCAGCCGCATCAGCAGCGTTTCGCTCCCGTGCTCGCCGCGCAGCGCGACCAGCGCCATATGGCATTTCAGCGAGATGTCGCGGGCATGCGCGGGCGGCAGCGGCAGCAGCCATTCGCGCGTCAATGGCGGATGGCGACGACCTTTTCGGGCAGCCTTCATGATTCGCCCCCGCTCGCGGACACGTCGCCCTTCGCCGATCCCGGCCACGCGCCACGGCACACGACGGCGCCGCGGCCCGCGTCGCGCAGGGTGTTCGCCCGGCGTCGCATGCCGTGCACATCGGCGCGCCGTCGCGTCGAACCCGCTTCCGGCAGCCTGCGTATCGCCGACACACGCCACACGCCGGACAATCGGTTGGGGCATGCCATGATCGTCTCCTGCATCAAAACGTGTTCTCGCCCTTCAGGTAGTACGCGGTTTTCACGAAGAACGCCTTCACCGGATGGCCGGTCTGCGCGTCGCGGGCCGCCCGCGCTTCCATCGCGGCCTTCTCGTCGCGCCACCGGTCGGGCATCGGGTTGTTCACGCGCGCGAGGGCGCGCTGCATCGCGAGCGGATAGTTCTGGTTGCCGGCCGTCGTCGCGCGATAGCCCGCGCGCGTCATCTGCATCAACTGCACATCGGTCTCGGCACGCGCCGCCGACCAGGTCAACGGCGCGGCATGCGGGGTGTCGCCAGCGCCGATCGACTGCGCAAAACCGACGGCAGGCAGCGCAACCAGTGCGCAGGAAAGAACAGCAACGGGAACGAGGGATCGCATAATGGCCTCCAGATGGTTGTCTCCGCATCGATCCATCATCGATGCGTTGAAATCATCGTATGTCGGGCCGCATCCCGCTTGAATAGCCGAATCCGCAATTGTTATTTTCAGGTGCGGCATTCGGCGTGCGCACCGCGTCATTCGCGAATCCCGCCGGCATGGAATTTCTTTATTTCATTCAATGACCTGATCGGATTTTTACCGACGATCCGGTGGGGCGCTCACGCCGCTCTTTCAATTTTCGAAATGACGTGTTGCCGGTGCGATGCCGGCCAGCGCGCCTGCCCGCAAGGCTCCGGCGTGATATCGCGCACGCGGATCGCGCCGAAACGATTTCAGCGGATCGGCCGATTCTCCTGATGCAGGACAAATCATCCGCATCGACTTGCCGGATCGAGACACGACGCAAGCGGCGAGGACGCGCGATAATCACGCATCGGTCGTTTCGCACGGCATCTCACGCATTCCCCTTTTCAATCGAGTCCCTCCATGGCTGCCCTCGACATTACCGCCATCGACAGCTGGCACGCGCACGTCTATTTCGATGCGGCGAGCCGCGACGCGGCCTGGGCGTTTCGCCAGGTCGTCGACGCGCGGTTCGGCGCGGTCATCGAACTCGGCCGCTTTCACGAACGCCTCGTCGGCCCGCATCCGGCCTGGTCGTACCAGATCGCGTTCGACGCCACCCGATTCGACGACATCGTGCCGTGGCTCGTGCTGAACCACGGCGCGCTCGACATCTTCCTGCATCCGAATACGCACGACGAACTGCGCGACCATCGCGATTGCGCGGTGTGGATCGGCAAGTCGTATGCGCTCAATCTCGACGCGCTGGCCGGCTGAGGGCCGACGTCCGACCGCGTTCGCCGCGGCGCGGCATCCACGTTTCGGGGCGACGTGAAACGTCTCGCGACGGTACGCCCGTACAGTGGTTTCCGTGATCGACTTCCGGAATTCCGCCATGACACCCGCAGACACCGATGCCGACGCCCGGCGCATCCATGAAGACTGGCACGCCGCCGTCATCGCCCGCGACCTCGACGCGCTGATGTCGCTGTATGCCGACGACGCGGTGCTCGAAACCCCGCTCGTCGTCGCCACGCTGCCCGCGCACGGCTCCGGCGTGCTGCACGGCAAGGCCGCGATCGGCGCATTCTTCGCGGCCGGCCTGCGCAATCCGGACAACCCGCTCGGGCGCTGGTACCGGACCGGGCTGTTCTTCTCGAATGGCCGTCAGCTCGTCTGGGAATACCCGCGCGCAACGCCGGACGGCGATCAGGTGGATCTCGTCGAAGTGATGGATCTGCGCGACGGGCTGATCGCGCATCATCGCGTGTACTGGGGATGGGTCGGGTTCAGCGCGCTGCGCGGCGCCGCGCGTCGGTAGCGCCTTACTCCGGCCGACGCGCCACGCACGCGGCGTCACCCGCTCGACGCCCCGTGCCGCTCACGCGACATACATCGCGACACTGACGAACTGGCACAGGCTGCCGGCCAGCACGAAAAGGTGCCAGATGCCGTGGCCGTGGCGAATGCGTTCGTCGTTGATGAAGAAGTAGATCCCCGCGCTGTAGATCAAGCCGCCGGCCACGAGCCATGTGGTGCCGATCGGCGGCAGCGCATGGATCAGCGGACGCACGGCGACAAGCGCGAGCCAGCCCATCAGCACGTACAGGATCATCGACAGCAGGCGCGTGCGGCGCCCGAGCGTCAGTTCCTGCACGATGCCGAACACGGCGAGCCCCCAGCTCACGCCGAACAGCGACCAGCCCCACGGGCCGCGCAGCGTGACCAGCGTGAACGGCGTGTAGCTGCCGGCGATCAGCAGGTAGATCGCCGAATGGTCGCATTTCTGCAGGATCGCCTTCAGGCGCGGGTTGCGCACGCTGTGATACGCGGTCGAGATCGCGTAGAGCAGGATCAGCATCGCGCCGTACACGCTGAAGCTCACCACCTTGTACGGGTCGCCTTCGAGCGCGCCCATCGTCACGAGCGCGACGAGGCCGGCCACCGACAGCACCGCGCCGACGAGATGGGAAATGCTGTTGAAACGCTCACCGGCATGCACGACGTGTTCTCCTGCGGGGCCATCGGGAAAAGAGGGAGCCCTATGATACCGGCGGCCGGATATCGCCGTGCTGCGCCCGGGCAAACGGCTGGCGCGCGCCGTGCGAGGCGCGCCGCCGGCCCGCCAAAGAAAAAGCGCCGCGACATTCGTCGCGGCGCTTCCCTTTCGATCACCGAACCGATTCGTCAGGTGATTGCAACGGCCCGGTTCAGCAACACTTCCCGGCACCCGACCCGTAGCGCGCATTCTGACGCTCGCGGAAGAATTCCTCGTACGTCATCGGCTCGCGGTCCGGATGGGTTTCGCGCATGTGCGCGACGTAGGTATCGTAGTCGGGCAGGCCGACCATCAGCCGCAACGCCTGCCCGAGGTAACGCCCCGCGCTGCGCAGGTCGCTGCCAAGATCGCTGAACATCGCGGCCTTCCCTTAACGTCCGCTGCCGAGCGCCTGCGCGGCCGGCATCGCTTCGTACGGCGTCTCACGCACGGTCGGCTTCGACTCGCGGCGCGCGCGCAGCACGGCGATCACGCCGTACACCGCGATCGCCACGACGACGAAGATGAACAACCCGGCCAGCGCCGCATCGATGTAGTCGTTGAAGATGATCCGCTTCATCTGCGCGATCGACTTCGCCGGCGCGAGGACCTTGCCTTCGTCCACCGCGGCCTGCAGCTTCGCGGCGTGCGCGAGGAAGCTGACCTTCGGGTTCGCGTCGAAAATCTTCTGCCAGCCGGCCGTCAGCGTGCAGATCAGCAGCCAGACGGTCGGCACGATCGTCACCCACGCATAGCGCTCGCGCTTCATCTTGAACAGCACGACGGTGCCGAGCACCAGCGCGATCGCGGCGAGCATCTGGTTCGAGATGCCGAACAGCGGCCACAGCGTGTTGATGCCGCCGAGCGGATCGACCACGCCCTGGTACAGGAAGTAACCCCACGCAGCCACGCACAGCGCGGTGGCGACGAGGTTCGCCGGCAGCGATTCGGTGCGCTTGAGCGCCGGGTGGAACGTGCCGAGCAGATCCTGCAGCATGAAGCGGCCCGCGCGCGTGCCGGCATCGACGGCCGTCAGGATGAACAGTGCCTCGAACAGGATCGCGAAGTGATACCAGAACGCCATCATCGCTTCGCCGCCGATCACCTGGTGCAGGATGTGCGCCATGCCGACGGCCAGCGTCGGTGCGCCGCCCGCCCGCGCGATGATCGTCGTTTCGCCGACGGCCTTCGCGGTCTGCGTCAGCATGTCGGGCGTCAGCACGAAGCCCCATTGCGTGACGGTGTTGGCGACCGCTTCCGGCGTCGAGCCGAGCACGGCGGCCGGCGCGTTCATCGCGAAGTAGATGCCCGGCTCGATCACGCACGCGGCGACCAGCGCCATGATCGCGACGAACGATTCCATCAGCATCGCGCCGTAACCGATGAAGCGCGCGTTGGTTTCGTTGTCGATCAGCTTCGGCGTCGTACCCGACGAGATCAGCGCGTGGAAGCCCGACACCGCGCCGCACGCGATCGTGATGAACAGGAACGGGAACAGGTTGCCCGACCACACCGGGCCCGTGCCGTCGACGAACTTCGTCAGCGCGGGCATCTTCAGTTCCGGTGCGACGACCAGGATGCCGATCGCGAGGCCGAGGATCGTGCCGATCTTCAGGAACGTCGACAGGTAGTCGCGCGGCGCGAGCAGCAGCCACACCGGCAGCACCGACGCGACGAAGCCGTAGCCGATCAGGATCCACGTGAGCTGCGTGCCGCTGAACGTGAACCACGCGGCGAGCGTCGGCGAATCGTGCACCTGCTGGCCGAACGCGATCGACGCCATCAGCAGCACGAAGCCGATGATCGACACTTCGCCGATGCGGCCCGGACGGATGTAGCGCGTGTAGACGCCCATGAACAGCGCGATCGGAATCGTCGCGGCGACGGTGAACGTGCCCCACGGCGAATTGGTCAGCGCCTTCACGACGATCAGCGCGAGCACCGCGAGGATGATCACCATGATCAGGAACGCGCCGAACAGCGCGATCACGCCGGGCACCGTGCCGAGCTCCATCTTGACGAGATCGCCGAGCGAACGGCCGTCGCGGCGCGTCGAGATGAACAGCACGATGAAGTCCTGCACCGCGCCGGCGAACACGACGCCGGCCAGGATCCACAGCATGCCGGGCGTGTAGCCCATCTGCGCGGCGAGCACGGGGCCGACCAGCGGCCCGGCGCCGGCGATCGCGGCGAAGTGATGGCCGAACAGCACGTACTTGTTGGTCGGCACGTAGTCGAGGCCGTCGTTGTACTTGACCGCCGGCGTCATCCGCAGCCCGTCGAGCTGCATGACCTTGCTGGCGATGAAACGGCTGTAGAAGCGATACGCGATCAGATACACGCAGACTGCGGCGATCACGATCCAGAGGGCACTGACGCGCTCGCCGTGCGCGAGTGCGATCGTGCCGAATGCGAACGCGCCGAGTAGCGCGACCGCGATCCAGAGCAGGGTACTGGAAGCCCGATTCATGGCGTCTCCTGGTCTCCAATGTGTTTTTGAGTGGATGCGGCGAGGGCCGAACCCGCGTGACGTCGATGCGTCGTGCCGCAGCCTCGCGGAGACTGCGGCGATGGGCCGTAGTATTCCGCGCGACGGGGGCCGCTTACAAGCGGACAACTACGTATGACGATCTACGTAGAATTACGTAGATCGTTGGCGCGTGCGCGCCATCGGGCGACGATTGCCCGCGACCCGCGAGCCACGTACAGTATTTGTCTGCCTCCATTCCGGAACCGCCATGCCGATCGCATTTCAGAAGATGAACGCGAATGGCGATGACTTCGTCATCGTCGACCTGCGCGGTCGGAAACACGATCGCGCGCATCCCGTCGACGGCGACCTCGTGCAGCGCATGGGCGATCGGCATCGCGGCATCGGCTTCAACCAGCTCGCGGTGATCTCGGACGGCGACGACGCGGCCGCGCGCGTCGCGTTCTGGAACCCCGACGGCTCGGCGCTCGATACCTGCGGCAGCGCGACGCGCGGCGTCGCATGGAAGCTGATGCGGGAAACCGGCGCGGCGTCGATCGTGCTGCGCACGAATCGCGGCCGCCTGCACTGTTCGCAGGATGCGGACGGGCTGATCAAGGTCGAGATGGGCGCGCCGCGGCTCGGCTGGCAGGACATACCCTTCGCCGAAGCCGCCGACACGCTCGCGCTGCCGCTGCCGGGCACGCCGGCCGCCTGCAGCATGGGCAATCCGCACTGCACGTTCTTCGTCGACGATCCCGACACGCTCGACGTCGCCGCACTCGGCCAGGCGATCGAAGCACATCCGCTGTTTCCGCAGAAAACCAACGTCCATTTCGTGCGGGTCATCGATCGCACGCACATTCGCCTGCGCATCTGGGAACGCGGCGGCGGCGTGCCGCTCGGCTCCGGTTCGTGCTCGTGCGGCGCGGTGGTCAACGGCATCCGGCGCGGGCTGCTCGACGATACCGTGCGGGTGACCTGCGACGGCGGCGACGTCGCCGTTCACTGGGACGGCGCCGGCAGCGTGTTCCTGAGCGGGCCCGTGACGGCCGGCTTCAGCGGAGTGTGGCCGTCATGACCGACGACGCACAAACCTTCCACGCGCTGCGCCCGCGCCTGCAGAAGATCGCGTACCGGATGCTCGGCTCCGTCGCGGATGCCGAGGACATCGTGCAGGACGTGTGGCTGCGCTGGCACGACGCGGCGCGCGACAGCATCGAGAACGCCGAGGCGTGGCTCGTCGCGGTCACGACGCGCACGTCGATCGATCGCCTGCGCGCGGCGAAGATCCGGCGCGAGCACTACACGGGTATCTGGCTGCCCGAACCGGAGCTCGGCGAATCGCCCGCGACGCCCGAGGAAATGACGGAGCGCGCGAGCGACGTATCGGTCGCGTACCTGCTGTTGCTCGAACGGTTGACGCCGGAAGCGCGCGCGGCGTTCCTGCTGCACGAAGTCTTCGAATTCGACTACGACCGGATCGCCGACGCGATCGGCAAGACCGAAGCCGCGTGCCGGCAGCTCGTCAGCCGGGCCCGCGCGCGGCTGCGCGACGACACCCCGCCGCGGCATGCGGTGCCGCATGAAACGCATCGCCGGCTGCTGCAGACGTTCACGCATGCGCTCGCGCAAGGCGACTTCCCGTCGATCCAGGCGTTGCTCGCCGAAGACGCGATGCTGATCGGCGACGGCGGCGGCCACGTCCAGAGCTTCCCGAAACCGATGGTCGGCGGCCGGCGCATCGCTCAACTGTTCTATGCGACGTGGTTGCGCTGCGGCAGCGGCGTCGAAATGCGGCCGGTCGTGCTGAACGGCGAGTGGGCGATGCTGCGCTTCATCGACGGACAACTCGAATCGGCGATGTCGTTCGACACCGACGGCACGCGCATCGGCCAGATTCTCGTGCAGCGCAACCCGGAGAAGCTCGCCCGGATCGCGAGCGCCTGCGCCGCCGGCTGACCCGCGCATCGCCGCGCGAAATCATCTTAGGAGTGTGCACCGGGGCGCGGTAGCCACGTACAGGGACGCATCGTGTTGCGCGCGCTGCACCAATCCGGGCTCGGCGGCGAGCGCGG
>FTHQ01000202.1_pt1 | contig 11763 bp, 9 predicted proteins | sample 1641001 | NCBI WGS metagenome assembly FTHQ01 (sample SAMEA3914872, study PRJEB12502) | metagenome | biome: forest; material: soil | place: Canada | collected 2011-07-03 | depth 0.3 m | reverse complement strand
GTGCGCGACAAGGAGACCGGCTACTTCACGATCATGGGCCGGATCGACGACGTGCTGAACGTGTCGGGCCACCGGCTCGGCACGATGGAGATCGAGTCGGCGCTGGTGTCGCATGAACTCGTGGCCGAGGCAGCGGTGGTCGGCCGTCCGGACGATACGACGGGCGAGGCGGTCGTGGCGTTCGTGGTGCTGAAGCGTTCGCGCCCGGAAGGCGACGAAGCGGCGGCGCTCGCGAAGACGCTGCGCGACTGGGTCGGCAAGCAGATCGGACCGATCGCGAAGCCGAAGGACATCCGCTTCGGCGACAACCTGCCGAAGACGCGCTCGGGCAAGATCATGCGGCGCCTGCTGCGCTCGCTCGCGAAGGGCGAGGCGATCACGCAGGACACGTCCACGCTCGAGAACCCGGCCATCCTCGAGCAGTTGAACCGTTCGATGTAACGCCGCCCGCCACGGCGGGCGTATCGCTTCACCGCGGCGTCGCAGCACGGCCGCTGGCCCGTTTCCCACGCCGGGCTCGCGGCCGCGTTCGCGCCGGCGAGAAGCATCGCCGTGCGTTTCCCGACGGCACGGCATGCAGGCGGCTCGCAGCGCTTCCGCCAACGAAGGTTTAATCAGTTGTGCGTATTACAACACTCACAAAACGGAGACAGACGATGAAGAGCAGGACATGGACGATTTGCGCGGCGCTGCTGGGCGCGGCGGCAAGCACGAGCAGTTTCGCGCAGAGCAGCGTCACGCTGTACGGCGACCTCGACGCCGCATTGCTCTATACGAGCCGCTCGTTGGATTCGGCGACCGGCGGCAACGCCGGACGCCAGTTCGCGCTGACCGACACGGGCATGACGCCGACCAACTTCGGCATCACGGGCACCGAGGATCTCGGCGGCGGGCTGCACGCGCGATTCAAGCTGGAAAGCGGCTTCAACATCACGGACGGCGCGTTCGGCCACTCGAACGGCAACTTCTTCGGCCGCCAGGCATGGGTCGGAATCGACGGCGGCTTCGGCGAAACGAAGGTCGGCCTGCAGTTCTCGCCGTTCGTGCTCGCGATCCTCGGATCGGATCCGCGCAACGTCTCGCACTTCGGCGCCGCGCTGGTTCCGTACGTCGACAACGTGCTCGTCACGGGCCTCTTCAACCCGAACGCGATTTCGTACACGAGCCCGACCATCGCCGGGCTGACGGCCAGCGCGATGTTCGGCTTCGGCGGCAAGGCCGGCGACTTCCAGGCGGGACGCCAGTATTCCGGCAGCCTCACCTATACGAACGGCGGTTTCATGCTCAACGCGGCGCTCTACGACGGCAACGGCGGTACGTCCCCGACGCCGGTGCCGAGCACGGTCGCGTTCGTCGGCCGCACGATCGGTGCCGCCTACACGTTCGGGCCGGTGACCGGCAAGGCGTCGTTCACGAGCTACAAGGTCGCCGGCTCGTTCAGCAACAACGTGTATAGCGCCGGCCTCGACTACCGCGTCACGCCGGCCCTCGACCTGAACACCGGCGCGTGGTACACGACCGACCGCAACGACTCGCACAATCATTCGCTGCTGGCCGCGATCGGCGCCGACTACAGCCTGTCGAAGCGAACCGGCCTGTATGCGCAGGTCGGCGTCGTCAACAACCACGGCGCGATGAATACCGGCCTCGGCATCACGGGCGGCGCGCTGTACGGGCTGCCGGGCACGACGGTCGGCGTCAACGCCGGCATTCACCACGTGTTCTGACGCAGCGCCTGTGGACGGGCGGCCGCCACGCGCCGCCCGTCCCTCGTCACGCCGCCGCGCGGCCGCCACGGCAAACGTGGCGCAAACGTGGTGCAAACGCGCCCCGCCCGGCGCCGGTCCGGCCGTCGGGGATGCCGATCTCGATGTTTACCCGACCTCAAGTCCGCGGCCGTGCAGCCGTCAAGTCAGGAACGCACGCCCACCATCCGCCGGGAACCCGGTGCGCATGTCCTCAAGGAGACCCACCAACGTGAACTTCTTCGGAATCGGCCGCGGCCGCCGTTCGTCGCGCGCGCTCGTCGGCGACATCGCCGAACAGGCCGGCAGGCTGGGCATCGAGATCTGCGACGTGTCGGGTCACGTCGAGGAAGTCGCGGCCCGCGTCGCCCGACAGGCGGAGGTGTGCCACACGCTGCGCGAATCGGCCGCCCTCACGCTGCGCGGCAACCACCGGATCGCCGAGGCCGCGCAGCAGGTGCGCGACGTCAGCGCCAATGCGTCGAATGCGGTCCGGCAGTCACAGCAGACGATCGAGGCCTCGCTCGCCGACATTCACGGCCTCGTCGAGGGCGTCACCACGATCAGCGACCAGATGGGCGCGCTGCGTGACGCACTCGATCACGTGCGGGCCGTGTCCGAGGAAATCTCCGTCATCGCGCGCCAGACCACCTGCTCGCGCTGAACGCCGCGATCGAGGCCGCGCGCGCCGGCGAGTCGGGCCGCAGCTTCGCGGTCGTCGCGGCCGAGGTCAAGAACCTGTCCGCGAAGACCGGGCAGGCGACGGCCCAGATCGAGACGACCCTCGCGCGGCTCGCCGAGCAGACCGAACACCTGCTCGCGGAAGGCACCGACAACGCCGCCCGCGCACATCGCGTGCGCGAGGGCACGCGCACGATCGGCGAGGTCGTGCACGCGACCGGTCACGCGATCACCGAACTCGCCGGCGAGGCCGAACAGATCGCGTCGCTGACGGACGAGATCGAGACGCAGTGCCATCGTCTCGACGAACAGGTGGGCGAGATGGCGTCCGGCGTCGAGAACTCGGCCGAGAACTTCTCGCAGGCCAAGGACCGGCTCGGCAATCTGCTCTCCGTCTCCGAGACGCTGATCGAGCTCACCGCCGCGACCGGTATCGAATCGCCCGACACGCGCCTGATCGACGCCGCGCGCAGCACGGCCGCCGCGATCGGCAAACTCTTCGAGGAGGCGGTCGGGCGCGGCGACATCGCACTCGACGCGCTCTTCGACGCGCACTACGAACCGATTCCCGGCACCGACCCGCAGCAGTTCATGACGCGCTTCACCGCGTTCACCGATCGCGTGCTGCCGGCCGTCCAGGAGCCGGTGCTCGATCTCGACGAACGCATCGTCTATTGCGCGAGCTTCGACCGGCAGTGCTACCTGCCGACCCACAACCGGAAGTTCTCGCTGCCTCAGCGCTCGGACGCCGCGTGGAACGCGGCGAATTGCCGGAACCGCCGGATCTACACGGACCGCACGGCGCGCATGTCCGTGGCGCATGACAAGCCGTTCCTGTTGCAGACCTATCGGCGCGACATGGGCAACGGCCAGTTCGCGCTGATGAAGGACGTGTCCGCGCCGATCGTCGTCGGCGGACGGCCGTGGGGTGTGCTGAGGATCGGCTACAGCGTCTGAACCGGCGCGAGCGGGCCGCGCCTGCTTACTGCTTCAGCCCCACTCCCGGCGGCCGCTGATCGCTGCGCCCGTGATCGTCGACCACCCGCACCGTATAGCTGCCGGCCGTGCGCGGCTGCCAGAACAACGCGTCGCCGGTGCGCTGCGGCCGACGTACGCATCGTTGACGAACCCGTACAGCGCATGCGCGCTCGCATCGGCGGTCGCGTTGAACGCGATGCACGTTTCGTCGGTGGTCTTCACGCGCATCGCATACGGACTGCCGTGTAGCGGCGACGTGACGCGCGGCGGGTCGCCTTCGACCTGCCCGGCATCGCGGCAATCCGGATGCAGCACGCCCCGGTCGAAGCCGGGCGCATAGACGAACGGCTTGAGCGTGGAGCCCGGCGAGCGCCGCGCGCGCGTGCCGTTCACCTGCCCGTCGATCGAGCGATCGAAGAAGTTCGCGGGGCCGCCCCGCGCCTTCACGCCCATGTCGCACGTATCGTTGCGCGCGGCGAGCGCCTGGTCGACCGCATGCGGCGCGTCGAACGGCAACGCGGACAGCGGCTTGAGCGACGCATCGCCCGGATGCGTCGTCAGCCAGCGCGCATACAGCCGGTTACGCGACGCAACCAGCGCACGGTCGATCGCGTCCTGCCCGCCACGCACGTAGGTGATCCATGCGCCGCACGCGAGCCCGTACGGATTGAAACCCGGATGCCACCGGAACCAGCGGTCCTCGTGCAGCATCACGGCTTCGACCCGTTGCGGCCCACGCGGGCGCCGTCCACGATACGTCGCCGACCCGGCAGGCGGTCGGATATCGGCTGGTCGCGGGCCGTCGCGACCCGACGGCTGCACACGGTCGCGCCACGTTCGCTAGAATGCGCGGCTCGGCAGGATCGAATCGAAATGAAAGGAAACCGCTTGAAACTCCCGTTCGAATGGCAGATCGGGCTGCGCTACGCGCGCGGCGGCCGGCGCTCGGCCGGCGACGGCTTCGTGTCGTTCATCGCCGGCGCCGCGATGGCCGGCATCGCGCTCGGCGTGGCCGCGCTGATCGTCGTGCTGTCGGTGATGAACGGCTTTCGCACCGAGGTGCGCGACCGGATGCTGTCGGTGCTCGCGCACGTGGAAATCTTCTCGCCGTCCGGCGCGATGCCCGACTGGCGGCTGACCGCACACGAATCGTTACAGAACACGGCGGTGCGTGCCGTCGCACCCTACGTCGACGCGCAGGCGCTGCTGACGAACGCGGGCAACGTGACGGGCGTCGCGCTGCGCGGCATCGATCCCGTGCTCGAGCCGCGCGTGTCCGAGATCGCGCGCAAGCTGAAGACCGGGCGCCTCGACGCGCTCGCGCCGGGCGAGATGGGCATCGTGCTCGGCGCCGCGCTCGCCGATGCACTGCACGTGAAGATCGGCGACCGCATCACGTTCTTCGCGCCCGGCAACCGTGCGCGCCTGGGCGACGCGCTGCCGCGGTTCCGCCAGTTCAACGTGGTCGGCACGTTCGAGTCGGGCCACTACCAGTACGACAGCGCGCTCGCGTACATCCACATCCGCGATGCGCAGCAACTGTTCAACGTGCCCGCGCCGACCGGTATCCGGCTGCGCGTCGACGATCTGCAGCGTGCGCCGGAGGTCGCGCTGGCGCTGTCGCGTACGCTGTCGGGCGACCTGTATATCCGCGACTGGACGCGGCAGAACCGCACGTGGTTCGAGGCCGAGCGGCTGCAGAAACGCATGCTGTCGCTGATCCTGATGCTGATCGTCGCGGTCGCCGCGTTCAACCTCGTGTCGTCGCTCGTGATGACGGTCACGCAGAAGCAGGGCGACATCGCGATCCTGCGCACGCTCGGCGCGCCGCCCCGCTCGATCATGAAGATCTTCGCGATCCAGGGAATGACGATCGGCCTCGCCGGCACGCTGGCAGGCGTCGCGCTCGGCTGCGCGATCGCGGTGAGCATCCCGGTGGTGCTGCCGGCGATCGAGCAGTTGCTCGGCATCCGCTTCCTGACGCCGTCCGTGTATTTCCTCAGCGCGCTGCCGTCGAAGCTGTCGGCGCTCGACGTGATCGAGATCGCATCGGCCGCGTTCCTGATGTCGTGCGTCGCGACGCTCTACCCGAGCTGGCGCGCCGCACGGGTGCGGCCCGCCGAAGCGTTGCGCGACGAGTAGACGCAGCCGGCTCGATTGGCGCGGCGTTACGCGATCTCGTGGAAACCGACGCTGTTGCCGCCGTCCGGCGTGTAGCTGGCGAGCACATCGAAGCCGACGTTGACGAGTTCCACGCGCATGCCGTGGGACTTGTTGCCGGACGCGTCGACGAAGATCGACGTGCCCGACGATAGCTGGCGTGCGGCGTCCAGCAACGCGAGCGTGCCGCGCGCGCTGCCGGCCGACGGCGCGATCGTCAGCGTCGTGCCGTCCTGCGTGGTGAAGTGCCCGCCGGGCGGCACGGGCGGCGGGTTGTCCGCGACCGACCGGTCGAGCAGGCTCATGAAGTGAAAGCGCGTGTCGGCGCCCTGACTCGCCGCCGCGCGATCGCTGTCCGTGAACGTATCGCCTCGCACGGCCGCACCCTGCGCGGCGATATCGACGGCCTGCTCGTGAAACGCGCGCGTCGCGAGCACGAGGCCGGCGTTCGCATTCAGCGTCGACTCGATCCATGCGCGGTCGCTGTCGGTCAACGTCGTCGACACCACCTTGATCCGGCCGGCGTCGGTCATGAAATCGAATGGCGCATCGGCCAGGTCCGGCCGCTTCGCGACGATGTCCCGCAGGCTCGTCGCGAGCGCGTCGGTCACGCCGCGCAGCTTCATCGACAGGTCGCCCACCATCGACAACTGTTTCGTCAGCGCCGCCTGCATCGCTTCCGGGTCGATTGCCCGGATGCCGATCGGCGCGTCTTGCGGCGCGCCGGACGCGGCCGCGTCCGTCGTCTGACGCCCGTCGAGCGCCGCCTGTGCCATTTGCGCGAGCGTAAGGCCGCCCGCCGCCGTGACCGGAATCGTCATTGCCCTCTCTCTCGTTTTCAGCGCGTTTTTCATTGTTTACGGACGGATGGCCGGGAAGTTGAGCGTGCATGCAACACACACGTCGAAACTTTGTTTGACCCGAACTAAAAAAGTTTGACACGGGCATTTCGCTGAGATAACTTTTGCGCAAGCTTCCGGAAAGCAATCCGGCCAGCGTGCCGACTCGCGTCGCGCTTTCCTGCCGTTGCAGCACCGCCGTTCGCAACATTCCCGCCTCATTGCATCGTGCCGTTCCGTTTCATTCGAAACCTGAAGGAATCCCGGGCATGCCCGCATTTGATTCGCAGTCCTGCATTCGCAGCGAACCGCCGCACTGACGATTTCCGTTCGGGGCGATGCACTCGCCTCGACGCCGGCCGGATGCACGCCGCCTGACCCGCGCCGGCACCGGGCGAGACGCTCATCCATCTCGCCCGCCGTTTTTTGATGGTGCAGTTCCGCTTCATCCGACGCAGCACCCGGCCAGGCCGCAGGGGGCGTATCGCGAGCCAGCCGGTTCCAGACAAACACAAGAGACGAGGTCGATTCAATGAACATTCATCGAACCGGAGTGCGGCGCGCATGGCTGCCCGCGCTCGTGGCGGCCGCGACGCTCGCCGCGTGCGGCGGCGACGACGGCGGCAGCGTGGCGGGCGTGTCAGCGCTCGCGCAGGGCCAACAGGAGGGGGCCTCCGCCGCGGCCGGCACGGCCAATACGCCATCGCTCGCGTCGCGCTTTTCGCCGTCCGGCGTGCCGTACGCGAATCCGGCGAGCGGCGGACGCTACAAGCCGGTGATCAGCAACGGCCAGGTGCAGCCGTCGCTGTCGGGCGGCACGATCGAGGAAAACGCGTGGGTCGACACGCCGGTCGATTCCGACGGCGACGGCACGCGCGACCGCATCCACGTACGCATCGTGCGGCCGTCCGAAACCGCGAACGGCGCGCGCACGCCCGTCATCGTGCTCGCGAGCCCGTATTACGCCGGGCTCGCCGACAGCCCCAATCACGACGTCGACGTCGAACTCGACGGCACGCCGCATCCGGCCGCGACCGCCGGTGCCGCGGCATCGGCGTCCGCCCGCATCTTGGCCGCGGCGCCGCAATCGCGGATGCTGCAGCAGGTCGAGGCGGCTGCCGCCGGCCGCTCGTGGATCGAAAGCTATTTCGTGCCGCGCGGCTTCACGATCGTCTATGCGGATTCGCTCGGCACCGCCGGCTCGGACGGCTGCCCGACGATCCTGACGCGCGACGAATCGGTCGCGATGGCGTCGGTGATCCGCTGGCTCGGCCGCGATGCGACCGCGAAGGACGCGAACGGCAAGACGGTCGTCGCGAACTGGTCGACCGGCCACGTCGGCATGTACGGCGTGTCGTACGACGGCACGCTGCCGAAGATGGTCGCCAGCCTGCGCACGCGCGGGCTCGACGCGATCGTGCCGATCGCCGGGCTGTCGAACATGTACGGCTACTACCGCTCGGGCGGCCTCGTGCGCGCGCCGGAAGGCTATCAGGGCGAGGACGTCGACGTCTACATCAAGGCGCTGCTGACCAACGCGCATCCGGAGCGCTGCACGCACCTGATCGACGAAGCACTGCAGCAGGAAGACCGCAAGACCGGCGACTATTCGCCGTTCTGGGCCGCACGCGACATCCCGACCGGGTTCGCGGTCGCGCCGGCGCTCGTCGCGCAGGGCCTCACCGACGACAACGTGCGCGTCGACCAGTCGACGTCGTGGTATCTGGCGATGCGACGCCAGGGCGTGCCGACCCAGCTGTGGCTGCATCGCCTGAAGCACACCGATCCGACCCGCGTGCCGGGCATGGCCGACGCGTGGACCGCGGAGGTGAACCGCTGGTTCACGCGCTACCTGATCGGCTATGACAACGGCGTCGAGCAGGATCCGCGCGCGGTGATCGCGCAGGCGGACGGCACGCTGCTGAAGGAAGCCGACTGGGCCGCGCGGCGCGCCACGCCGGTCACGTACTTCGCGGGCGGCGACGGCGCCGGTACCGGCACGCTGCTGCGGCTGCCGAGCGGCGGCCCGCTCGCGCGCTTCACCGACGATGCGCGCATTCCCGCGCTCACGCTGGCGAACACGCCGACCGGCGAAAACCGCAGCCGCTTCGAGACGGCCCCGCTGACAGCCGCCACGCGCATCTCCGGCACCGCGACCGCGCACGTCAGGCTGACCTTCACGGGCGTCGCGAACGTGACGGCGCTGCTGGTCGACCGCGCGCCGGACGGCACGGCGACGATCGTCACGCGCGCATGGACCGACCCGCGCAACCGGCTGTCCGAGTGGGTGTCGCAACCGGTGCTGCCCGGCATGCCGTACGACCTGAAGCTGACCTTCATGCCGCGCGACTACCGGCTGGAAGCCGGCCACCGGCTGGGGCTCGTCGTCCTCTCCAGCGACTACGAGGCGACGCTGCGACCGACGCCCGGCACGGGCCTGACGCTCGATCCGGCCGGCACGTCGGTGACGGTGCCGCTCGCGTCATCATCGACGGGCGCGTAGCCGTGCGCCGGCTGGCAGCCTGACGCTGCCGTCTCCCCCGCCCGCATCCGCGTCGATGCGGGCGGGGGCAACGCTGCAAGAAGGGAACACCTGCGCTAGGCTGCGGCAATCGAATGCCTACGGTGAGCCCCCATGATTCCTCTCAGCGCCAAAGCCATCGTCCGCAATGGCCGTTCCGTCCTGTTCCTGCGCAATCCCCGCGACGAGTGGGAGCTGCCGGGCGGCTGGCCCGAAGCGGGCGAATCGCTCGAAGACGCGGTCACCCGCGAAGTGGAGGAAGAATGCGGAATCGTCGCGTCGGCGATCCGCTACGTGGGCAGCCGCTCGTGCGAGGTCGTGCCGGGCAAGCGCGTACTGATCGTGTGCTTCCAGTGCGAGGTCGATCGCCATGACATCGTGCTGAGCGACGAGCACCACCAGTTCGGCTGGATCGATCTCGATGCCGACAAGCCGGCGAACCTGCCGGATTTCTACTGGACATTCTGCAAGCAGGCGGACTGATTCGACGCCGCCGCGCGGCGCTCACACCGGCGTCAACACCGGCTGCCCCGCGAAATGCCGCGCCGCGTTGTCGAGAAACTGCCGCACCGAACGATCGAGCGCCTCGGGCGACCAGCCGCCCATGTGCGGCGTGAGCACGACGCTGTCGAGATCCGTCAGCGCACGCGGCGGCTCCGGTTCGCCTTCGTACACGTCGAGCCCCGCGCCCGCGATGCGCCGTTCGCGCAGCGCGTCCGCCAAAGCAGCGGTATCGACAACACTGCCGCGCGACACGTTGACGAGAAAGCCGCCGGGGCCGAGCGCGTCGAGCACGGTGCGATCGATCAGATGCCGCGTGCCCGCGCCGCCCGGCGTCGCGACGATCAGGAAATCGGCCCACTGCGCGAGCGCGTCGACCCGGTCGAAATAGCGATACGGCACGGGCTTCTCCGACCGGTTGTGATAACCGATCTCGATGTCGAAGCCGGCCGCGCGGCGCGCGCATTTCTCGCCGATCTTGCCGAGCCCGACGATGCCGAGCTTCTTGCCCGACACGTTCGGCGGCATCGACAGCCCGTCGCGCCATACGCCCGCGCGGGTCTTCGCATCGAGCTGCACGACGTTGCGCACCGCCGCGAGCAGCAGCGCGAACGCGTGATCGGCGACGCAATCGTCGTTGGTGCCGGCGCCCGTGACCACGACAATGCCGCGCGCCTTCGCATGCGCGACGTCGATGTGCTCGTAGCCCGCGCCGAGCGCGCTGACGAACGTGAGCCGCGGCAGCCGGTCGATCTCGGCGGCGGTCAGCCCGGTGCTGCCGTTGGTCAGCACCGCACGAATCGTGCTGCCGTGTTCGGCGATCGCGCGTTCGCGCGCATCGGGCGTCGGGGCATAACGCACGTCGAACGACGCGGCGATCTCGCGATGCGCGTCGCCGCGCAGCGCGATGAGGACCAGCAGCTCGGGCTTCATGTCAGCAAATGTCCGCAGGCGGGGAACGAATTTCAGTGTAACAAGCCCGCATGACGGATGCGGGTTATCCCCACACCGGCTGTGGACACGCCGCCGCACGCGGTTTGCCAAAGCCGGCTCAGTCAAGTAACTTTCGGCGTACGCCCCCGTCCTGGAGATTGGCCCCGATGAAGCTCGCCCTGCCCGCCCGGATCCTGGGCCTCGCGTTCGCCGCCGCCATCGTGGCGCCCGGCGCGCACGCCGACACGCCCGTCGTGGTGTCGTCGAAAATCGACACCGAAGGCAACCTGCTCGGCAACCTCATTTCGCAGGTGCTGAAGGCCCACGGCATTCCCGTCACCGAAAAGATCGCGCTCGGCACGACGCCGATCGTGCGCAAGGCGCTCACGAGCGGCGAGATCGACGTCTACCCCGAATACACGGGCAACGCCGCGTTCTTCTTCAACAAGGCCGACGACCCGGTGTGGAAGAACGCGAGCCAGGGCTACGACACCGCGAAAAAACTCGACTACGCGGCGAACCATCTCGTGTGGCTCGCCCCGGCGCCCGCGAACAACACGTGGGGCGTCGCGCTGCTTGCGCCCGTCGCTCAGTCGCAGCACCTGAAGACCTTCTCCGACTTCGGCAAGTGGGTGGCCGGCGGCGGCAAGGTGAAGCTCGCGGCCTCGGCCGAATTCGTGAACAGCGCATCGGCGCTGCCGTCGTTCGAGAAAGCGTACGGCTTCAAGCTGAAGCCCGAGCAGCTCGTCGTGCTGTCCGGCGGCGACACGGCCGCGACGATCAAGGCCGCCGCGAACCAGACCGACGGCGTGAACGCCGCGATGGTCTACGGCACCGACGGCGGCATCGCATCGAGCGGCCTCGCGGTGCTCGACGACGACAAGCACGTGCAGCCCGTCTACGCGCCGGCGCCGGTGATCCGCGAAGCCGCGCTGAAAGCGCATCCGCAGATTGCCGACTTGCTCAAGCCCGTGTTCGCGAGCCTCGACCTGAAGACGCTGCAATCGCTGAACGCCCGCATCCAGCTCAACGGCGAGCCGGCGGCCGGCGTCGCGAAAAGCTACCTGAAAGCGAAGGGTTTCGTGAAATGACGGAGCGCGCGGCCGCGTCCGCGCGGCGCGTCACGCTCGACAAGGTCGGCATCCTGATCGGCATCCTGACGATCGTCGCCGTGTTCGGCCTGTCGTTCGCGGTGCTGCGGCCAAACCGGATCGCGGCCGGTACCGGGCTGTCGGTGTTCGCCGCGCTGCCGGCGATGCAGGGCGCCGCGCTCGCCGCGCTGTGGACCGTCGGCGCGCTATGGGCGATGACGGCGAGCCGCCCCGCGTGGCGGCTCGCGGCCGGCTGCGCGGGGCTCGCGACGCTCGCGTATGCGGTCGGCGCGGCCGCGACGCACGTCGTCGCG